>Ga0078972_1004419_pt1 | contig 38611 bp, 32 predicted proteins | sample YelNatPaOPGAMG01_FD_67568 | JGI IMG/M metagenome (GOLD analysis project Ga0078972, IMG submission 67568) | Hot spring thermophilic microbial communities from Obsidian Pool, Yellowstone National Park, USA - OP-RAMG-01 (SPADES assembly) (version 2) | ecosystem: Environmental > Aquatic > Thermal...
TTTTTTGGTTACTTTTTCTTTGTTGCTGGAGACAAAGAAAAAGTAACATTCCAACCACAAATGTTGTGGTTTAATAATCTGCCGATAAAGCAACGCCGACGGCTTTTCCCTTCGGCTTTGCCTCAGGGCATGCTTTCGGTTCACTTTCTTTTGGCCGTTCAAAAGAAAGGTAACAATGGGTTTACAACTGCTTTTTCCCCAAAAAAACAGCGGGAGGGAAGATTTCTCAGGAGAACCCACCCCTGGGGAGCCGTCCAAAAAGTCCAGAATTTACCACAGAGTACACGGAGAACACGGAGAATGAATATCATAACTTCATGCCTTGCAATAAATTGGAATTTCCTCCGTGCTCTCTGTGCTCTCCGTGGTGAGCATAAAATTATACTTTTTAGGCAGCCCCTGCAAAAGGGGTTATAAAGGCATTTCTACCATAAAGGTTGCGAAAAGAAAGAATGAAAAATATATTGACAAAAAAAATTAAATATGTTTAAATACTCTGTGAATTTAAATAATTAAAGTTACCCACAAGTATAAATTTTAAATTTATAAGGAGGTTTTTTGTATGAAGAGAATTTTAATAGCTCTTTTAATGGTAGTATCGGTAGCGACTGTTTATTCTGCAGGGGATTTTAACACAATGGCGGGTCTGAATCTTGGTTATAACATAGTGTCAATCTCAGCTTCAGGAGGTGGTACTACAATTGATGTATTGGGAGCAAACACTTTGGCTATTGGAGCATTTTTAGATTTTACATATTTAAGATTGGGGTTTGCTTATAATATGACATTGGGTGGACTGAAGTATTTGGGTGTAACAATGAGTGATTATTCAATGACATTCTTGAATTTAGATCTAGTAGGCAAGTATCCTTTTGCTATTGGTCCAAAAGCTAGTATTTGGCCTGCGATAGGGTTTTTATATTCAATAGCTTTATCTCTAACCTATCAAGGTGAAGAAGTTTCCGGGGCTGATCAATTTAAGAAAGATATGACAGATCTTTACTTAAAATTGGGGGTTGGTGCAGATTTTGATGTGTCCGAAAATATAGTTCTTACCCCTTCTATATTTTATGGTATTAACTTAAGTCCAGGCCCGAATGAAACTATATCTGGAATAACTTACTCTGGTTCTATTTTCCAGATTAATCTTGGCGTAGGTTTTAAGTTCTAGTTAAAGCTTAAACAAAATCATTGTGGGTAATACAATAAGCCCGGCGGGTGTTTTTCCCGTCGGGTTTTTTATTGTACATTCCTTGGTAAAGAACAGTCTTACTCCTTCATTATAGAGGCAAAAGCGACAATTGCAATTGTCCCTTTTGCTACTTGTGCCACGGAATTTTTTAATTTGACTTATGCTTTTTGTTTAATTAGAATTTCTGTTAGCTTTTATCTATACTGGAGATAATTTTGAAGAAATCTTTTAATAAAGATATAGAAGAAATCATCTATCAGGTTAACCATCCTTTTATCCTTGAGGCATCTGCCGGAAGTGGTAAGACGACCCTTCTTGTTGAAAGATATGTTGCACTTCTTTTTTATCTTGTTGCTTACGAAGAAAAAAGCTCGATTGACGCAGTGCGTGGATTAATAGCACTTACATTTACAAGGAAAGCCGCAGATGAAATGAAAGACAGAATTCGTAAAAGGATTTTAGAATCTTTTCAGGAGAATAATATTGAAAATATCCTGGAAAAGTTAAAAAGATATAATTCTACGGAAAAGTCTATTGAAGGATTATCCCGAAGAATTATTAGCAAAAAATATGATTTACTTAATGCTATCGGGATGTTGAAAATATCCACTATTCATTCTTTTGGTCTTTCTATTCTAAAAAGTTACCCGGTTGAGTCAGAGCTTGATCCGAATTCTTCTCCTCAGGACGAAACAGGAATAGAAGAGCTTTCTATAACCTTAAAGGATGCTTTTTCAGAAGCATTCAGAAGTATGATTGATTCAAATGATGAAAATTTTGGATTTGCAGTTCGGATTATGGGTTATCAGAAGGTTAAGAGGATTATGGAAGAGATGATGAGGCTTGTTGGAAATCATGGTTTTTCTGTTCTGGAAAAAAAGATTAGAGATGGAAAGTATCTTATTTTTGAAAATATAAAGAATGTTGAAGAAGAGGCAACAAAAAGACTTTTGCCATTGCTTCAATCGATTCAGGATTGTATAGAGAAATTAAAAAATACCGTGAGAAAGAATGTAATTCCTTCCCTTGAAAGAATTAATTTAGAAATTGAGAAAATAAAGGAAGAAAGAGATGTTTCTGCTCTTTTTTCTTCTTCTGTTATCTATAGTGGAAAAAGCGAACAGGTAAGGGAATCTTTATTACCTTTGATTGATAAATTTTATCTTGAGTTACATCGTCTTATATTTCCTGTTCTGTGGAGAGTTTTTTTAAGGATAAAGGAATTTTATGAGCAATTAAAGACAAAAAGAAAAGAGATTCAATTTACGGACATAGAAGAAAAGCTTTTAAAACTTCTTAAGAAAGATACAAAAATTTTAAGCAATTTAAAATCCCAGATTAGATTTTTGATGGTTGATGAATATCAGGATACAAGCGATATTCAAAAAGAGATACTGGATACCCTTGTATATAACAGAGATGGGAATTTTGATGTGATACCTTTTTTTGTGGGGGATCCAAAGCAATCTATATATGGCTTTCGAAATGCGGATGTATCTATTTTTGGAAATACAAAAATGGAATTTACAGATAAAAATCCTTCTTCTTTTTGTAAGATTAATTTTAATTACCGCTCTTCAGGAAACATGGTTTCTGACTTTAATGAAATTTTTAAAGATGTATTTGCTTCTGATTATATAGAATATTTTGACCAGTTGCCTTTTAAGGATATTCAAAATGGAAGTGGAGTATTTTTTATACCTGCTATTGGAGAAAAAGCGCTGGAGATTTTTGAAAATTCCTGTCATAGAACAGCCATTTTAATTAAAGAGCTTGTAAACAGTGGAAATTATCAACCTGGAGAAATCATGGTTCTCTTTCGACGAAAGACCCATGTTCAGATACTGAGGGAATATTTTGATAGAATACTATCTGAATCAGGTATTCCGTATTTTCATATTGACACGGGTAATATTTTAAATGCCCCTGAAATTCAGAATCTGCTCGTATATCTAAAAGCCCTTGATAATCCTGAAAGCAATTTCTATTTTCTACCTTTACTTAAATCTCCATTTTTCAGGAAAAATGATATAGAAATTACCACACTTTTAATGCAAAATAAATCTCTCTATGAAGCAGTATGTATGGAGAATTCAGAAGAAATAGAAATTTTTAATAGCCTTAAAAAGCTAAAGAATCAATTGACTATCTCAGAATTATCTGAAAGGATTATTAATAAGACAGCCTATTTTGCATTTTTAAATACCCTGCCAGAAAGAAAAGAGGCAACAACCAACATAATGGTTTTTCTTGATTATCTTAGAAAAATTCAGAATGTGGAAATGTTCCAACTCACTGATTTTATTTATTACCTGCAGGAATATGGGGTAATGCTGGAGAAGCCGCAGATTATAGGAGAAAAAAGCAATGTAGTGAAGGTTATGAGTATTCATGCTGCAAAAGGGCTGGAATCTAGAGTAGTGTTTTATATATCATCATGGGGTGGAAAGCGAAGAGCGGGATTCTTTATATGGGGAAGAAGAAATTTTGAATGTCCTTTTGGTTTAAAAATATTTGGTTATGATACCAATTCGAGGATTCTTATGGATAGTATTGACGCGGAAGAAATGGCGGAAGAAAAGCGACTTTGCTATGTTGCCTTCACAAGGGCGAAGGAATTGTTTTATTATGTGGGGGTAGGCTTTTATAAAGGGGACAATAATGAAGAAAAGAAAAAGGATGGAAAGGATGGATGGAGAAGCTTTATAAATATTGACAAAAGTTTTGTACAAAAAAGGCTATTAACCGAAGTAGGGGAAATACAGAAAAAAATTGTGCCTAAAGAAGAAGATCTTATAAAACCTGTGGCAGAAAGGTTTCTATTTCTTCAAAAGAATGATCATAAGCTTAAGACAATAATTCTTCCGGAAATTATTACCATTACCCAGCTTCTTGATATAGAGTTTCTTGAAAAGGCTTTTATAAAACGGTATATAGTTCGCTCTTTCCCGGTGGATGAAGCACTTAATGAAATAGCAATTGCTGATATTGAACTTTTAGCAAAGGATATGACACAGGCAGACGAGGGGACATATCTCCATAAGGTTTTTCAGCATTCAGATAAGAGTAATTACGCTTTGTTTATAGAAAATTCAATCCAGAATGAAAGCAATTTGATAAAAAACAAAAAAGATTCTATTATTAAAAAAGCACAGAACTTTTTTGAGAGCGATTTCTATGAAAGGTATTATGTAGAATCCTGTAAAAGTTTTAAGGAATGGGAGATTAATTATCCTGTTGATTATAAAGGGAATACTATCTTGATAAAGGGGGCGGTGGATGTATATATCCAGAGGGATGAAAGAAAAGGAATCATTGTTGACTATAAGCTCAGGATAAAAAAGAATATAAAACGCTATAGCCGCCAGCTAAATTACTATGCCTACTTTCTTGAGAAAATCGGGTATCCTGTAGAAGAGCTTTTTCTTTTTGATATAGATGAGGGAATGGAAATACATGTACGAAAAAACTTAGACGGAATAGAAAGTATTCTAAAAAAGAATCTTGAAAAAATGGAAAAGTACTATTGATAGAAAAAAACAAATTCATTACTTTAAGAGGTTTTTATATGGAAAGTTCCTTTCTTATATGGAATATTGAAAGGGTTTCAAATCTACTAAGTGCTAGAGATATATAGTGACTTTATTAATAATGTGAAACCGGCTATTCCGGTTGATAGTCGCATTCAGGTGGTTGGCGAAATACAGCCCTTCTTCTTAGAATATAAATACCCAGGTTATATAGGTAAATCTTCGGACTTATTAAAAGATATAGACTATTTGGTTCTTACAAGAAATATGCCTGTCTGGAGAATAAATGGTTATGATCAGGGGGCACCCTGGCCATGGAAGAAAGAGGAATATGAGGACTTCACTAAGAAAATAACCAATGGAAACACAATTGTTTATAATAGCAAAAATCTTATCGTTGTAAAAATGAGAAACTAAATTGGCTTGATTGATATTTAGTTAATTATACATATTAGTAAGGTATGTTTTCCAGTAAGAGCTATTTATAAATACCCCACCGTTGTTTGTATAGTTTGAAGATAATGAAAGAGACCCGGGAGAGCCTGTACCGAAATATATAGATAGTCCGTGAGAGTATGGATTGCCTGTAAAGATGTTTCCAGCCCCATTATGCCATTCGTAATAGACGAGCTTTTCAATTGCGGTTTTAAGTTCTGTAGAGCCAGTTAGATTTATGTTGTTTGCAAGATTCCATAGGTCACTGTGTAAGTACCCACTAGTATATTGTTCTGTACTATTTGTTATTATAGAAAAATGCTGACTTTTCCTTCCATTTGTAAGATCATTGACAAGGTTTGTAACATATACTTCAAAGGCTTTTTTTACATTTGTAACCTCGCTTAATTTATAAGCTGCAAGGGTTGTTTTCGGGGTGGCAGAATATCTATCCCCATATGAGTCAATTATACTTTTTACTAAAGCTTCTGTGGTTAAAGATGAATTGTAGAATTTGTATAGCCATACATTGTATTCCCATCCATCCGCAGGTTCTTCATCGGGTGATGCAATCATATAATCTGCAAGGCTTCTGAATTCATATACAGATTCAAGCATACCCATAAGACATGCATCAAAGCCAAGCACTTTAATGCCCTTTCCATAAAGGGCAAGCTTGACTCCGGAGTTTGGCATAATTTGTCCACCACTTGTTTGATCCTGGCATATGCCTTTATAAAGAGTGTTTGTCAAAAAGGAGTTATCTACTATAACATCAGAACCCGAAACGGGTACTATAGACATATCCGGTGAGGGTCCTGTTGACCAACCATCGCCATGATTCCACAAAATAACCATTGTATTATCGGCTATGTAGTTTGTTTTAGCCCATTCTACAAAACTCTTAAGTGTGTTGGAGTCAGCCATGTTTAGCTCTTCATTATCACCAGTTGTTGTCAAATGTACGCCATTAATAAAGCCTTCGACTCGTTTTGAACGTATAATTGTGTCGTTAAGTTCATTTGGATCATAAAGAACCTGATAGAGTCTTGTTCCTGTCCAATCATCTGATGTATCTGTCCAGTACCCTGTTATTCTATCAAAAAGTACAAGGACATTAATCTTTCCATCACCAAGTCCCTTAACACATTCCATTTCATTAAAATCCATTATTCCAAATTGCTCAAGATTGTTATCCGCATCAAGATACACAAGAACATTCCAGACACTTTTTCTTACTGTGAAGTTTATTTCCGGAGTTTCATTTGTTTTAGAATCCGAAGTAATTACCCTGGCTTTTATTTTGTTTACCCCAAAGGGGAAAAATGTATTTGTGTTTGTCCAGTTATTCCCTGATATATTAACAGGAAAATACGATGAGCCATTTGTGCTTATCTGTATACTGGAGATAGAATTTGTTGCGCTTGCTATTCCTGTTATACTGAAATTTGTATTATAAATAACATCGCCTTCCAGGGGATATGTAATTGAAATAGAAGGTAAATTTGTATCGACGGTTATGTTCACAGAAATAGTTCCGCTTGTATTACCAAGTTTATCAATAGCCCAAGCCCTTATGGTTTTACTTCCACTTGTATTTATTGTAAGCGTTGTGGACCATGATTGTCCAATAAGGCTATTTATTGTATTTGTATAGTTAATTCCGTCGGCGGTAACATAAACAGCATAGATTCCAGAGTTGTCCTCTGCAGCGCCTGTAACAATTATTGTTTTTCCGGTTGTTTGTCCAGAGGAAGGGTAGGCAATAGATACAGCAGGAGGAGAGGTGTCATAGTTTTCTTCCACCCGTGGTTGAAAAGAGCAACCTAGTAGTATAGAGAAAGATATTGAGATAAGGATATATCGAAGCATATGTAAACCTTTAGATGAAGTTTCATGTTTAATATAAGGCATTTTTTAGTAAAAATCAACAATCACATTTGAAAAACAGCAATTCCCCATTTTTGATTGAATTACAATAAATCGTCATTGCGAGGCGACAGATTTCTCTATTGCTGAGAATTATAATCCGAAGCAATCTGTCGATAAATAAAGCAGTCGCAATAAATTAACAGATTGCTTCATACGATAATTTTCGGTAAAGGAGTAATCCCTTCATTCGCAATGACGACGGAGTTGTCAAATCTCCAAAAATGGGGAATTGCTGTTTGAAAAATTATAGCAGTAAGTATATTTCAATAAAAGGAATATTAACTACTTAATTTTTTAATTACAACTTTGTGGTATTTTGTAATTAAGATTAGCATAAATTATCTTCCCATCAACTATTGTATATTCCACGTACCCATAGAATTTCTTGCCGAGGAAAGCACTATTCCTTGATTTAGATGCAAAAAACTCCCGGGTAATTATTACTTTTTTTCTGGGATTAAAAATAGTTATATCTGCTGACTTACCTTTTTCAATAGAGCCTCGATTTATGTCTAAGATAATTGCAGGTTTGTATGTTAAGAGCTTTAGCCAATCAAGGATTTTCATTCCTTTTTCTTTAACAAGAAAGGTATATGTAGAAGGAAGAAGAGTTTCAAATCCTATTGTTCCGAAAGGGGCATATTGAAAATCTAAAGATTTTTCCTTTTCCAGGTGGGGAGCATGATCTGTCACAATTGCATCTATAATTCCATCGAAAATAGCTTTTTCTAAAGCCTTTCTATCACTTTCCGGGCGAAGAGGAGGATTCATTTTTTTGTTTGTATCTAAGTTGTTTTTTAAAATTTCTTCCGAGAGTATAAGATGATGCGGAGTGCAATCGCATGTTATTAAAGATGGATAGTATTCTTTAAGGAGTTTGATAGCATCAATGGATTTACTGGTTGATATATGAGTGAAGTGAACTCTTGCATTATTAATTCCGGCAATGGTGCCAAGCATTAGTATAGAAAGGCTTTCAGCCTCAGCAACTTGCCCTGTCATGTTGAGTCTTCGGGATAATTTTCCATAGCTTAAAGGTGCTTTTTGGGAAAGTAAAATAATCTCTGGATGCTCTATTAAAAGTATCTTTTCCCGAGCTGTAATTTTACAGGCTTCTGTCATTATCTCAAGGTTTTGCAAGCCACTTCCATCATCGCTGAAGGCAATACATCCTGCTTCTTTGTTTTCTCTAAAAGAGACAACTTGTTTTCCAGCTCTTTTCTTTGTTATTGTTGAAGTAATTAGAACATTTATAAGGGCTTTTTTCCCTATTAATTCTTTTATCTTTTTTATAATAGACGGATTATCAATAGGCGGAATTGTATTTGGCATGGCTAATAATGTTGTAATTCCACCTCTGGCAGCTGAGAGGGTCCCTGTTTCTATAGTTTCCTTTTGGGTTTCCCCGGGTTCACGGAGATGAGCATGCATATCAATTATTCCCGGTATTATCCAGCGCTCTCTTGCATTTATGACTCTATCATTTTCTGAAGAAATTTTTTGTGCTATCTTTTTTATTTTACCTTTTTCTATTTGAATATCCAGCTTTTTTCCATTGATATTATTTTTGCTATCAAACACTATTCCATTTTTTATTATCATAAAAAACTTCCTACCACAAATTGTAAACCCTTGGTGGTGAATCGGGATTTTCTTTTTCATCAAAAAACTTTGCTTTTGAAAGAGGAATGTAAATACTTATGTTTGGTTTTTCCTCGAGCGGATAATCAAGAGGAGTTTCCACACCAAAGAGTTCACCATCTACTTCTATAAAGGCAATCTTTTTATTTTCCTGAATAAAACTTTCGATAAAGGATATTTTTCCGCTTATGCAAATGGAATTTTCTATTTTATTAAGGCTGCATTCCCCGGGTCTTATGGTTAGGGTGTAGTTTATTTTTCTGTCTGTAAGCATATAGACCTTTTCTGCTTTCAATACATTTGCAGGCTTTTCACCAATAAGTGTTGATACAAAAAGGGTTTTTGGATTGTTATAAAGTTCTTCGTAGGTTCCAACCTGTTCAATCTTTCCCTTCTGCATTACGGCGATGTTATCTGCAATTTCTCCTATCTCTATTTGATTATGTGTTACATAAATAGCCGTGATACCGGATTCTTTGATAAATTTTCTTAATTGATGTCGGATTTCATTGCGAAGACTGTCCTCTACATTTGAAAGGGGCTCATCGAGAAGTAATAGGTCCGGCGAGGATGCAAGAGCTTTTCCAATAGCGATTCTCTGCCTTTCTCCAAGCGAAGTATATCTTGGATATCGCTTTAGAAGTTTTTCTTCATCAAGATGAAGCTTTTCTGCAATTTCTTTAGGTGATATTTTTTGCTTAAAATTTTTTCCATCGTGTGCAATATGAAGCTGAACAGGGAAATTGATATTTCCAGACCCTGTCATATTAGGATAGAGGACAAAACTTTGAAATACCATAGAAATGCTTCTTTTATGTGGAGGCAAATTAGAGATTTCCTTATCTTTAATGTATATTTCTCCAGATTGTGGACGAATAAGTCCTGCTATTGTTTTTAGAAGGACAGTCTTTCCACAGCCACTTGGACCTACTATACCAAAGATTTCTCCATCAGCAATATTTAGGGTAATGTCGGAAAGTATAGGATTGGAAAAATCAGGGAAAATAGAAAAATTACGAAGATTAAATTCATACAGATAAATATGATGAAGTTTTAAATAAAGCATAAAAACCACCTGTTAATATTATAGATAATATATATTTTATTTTCAATGTTAATTTGTTGATTTGGAGTATCCAAAAAGATGAATATCCATAAGCTGTCATTATGAATAGAATGAAAAATATGTAAGAATCATAAAGAACAGTATTGTTCTTTGCCTCATACAGAATGTCAATATAAACGTTTTTTGATAGTTCTATTAATGATTTTAATCATACTTGTAAATAAAAAAAGAAAAAGTTATAATAATTCAGTAACAGAGAAAATTAAGGAGATTATCAAATGGGGAATTTTCAATATTATGTGAAGCAGAATTCTATTCAGGCCATAATAATATAGATTCACTCGAATAAAGTAGCTATTTCTCTGTATTTATATAATAAAAATATATGTGAACAGAAGCCGAAAAATAAGAGAGGGTCTACATTGGTAAAAGAAAATCTTTCACAAATAGATACAAGTTTTGAAAGTTATCAAAAATTGATAAACCTTTATGAAAAGTGTAAGAATCGTGTTTTTGATATAATTGAAGTTTACATTTCGAATTGGTTTGGAGCAAATATGAGTTCACCTCTTGGTGCTTTACTAGATAATTTTAATAGCCATCTTAATAGGATAGATTTAGTAATCTCAGATGATAAGATAAAAACTATACTTCAGAAAAATGATTTTCTCTTATTTTATGGATTTGATAAAATACAGGATAGTTATCATACTACTATAAAGTATCAAAAGTTAAAACCTACTGATGGAAGATTTTTTAGCACATATATTAATGATGAATTATTTACAAGATCTGAATTACCTTCAATGACAAAAAATTTAAAGAAAAAAATTATTGAAAATATTTTTGAAATTTTTATTAATGCTCAGATTCATAGTGAAACGGATTTTATCTACACTTGCGGACAATTTTATCCAGCTAAAAATATTATTGAATTTACTATTACGGATACAGGAATAGGTTTTCACAAAAGCTTCGAAAAAAGATTTGGCATAAAAGTTGAACCTACAGTTGCGATTAAAAATGCTTTACAGAGAAATTATACAACAAAAAATGGAATTTCTGGAGGACTTGGATTAAAATTACTGGAAGAGTTTATAAATAAAAATGGTGGTAAATTCCAGATTATAAGCTATAATGCATTTTTTGAAAGAAATTCAAAAGGTGAAATAGAAAGGAATTTTAATGGCTGTTTTCCAGGAACAATCGTAAATTTACAGTTTAAAACTGATGATAGTTCAAGATATTTTTTACCAGAAGAAATAAAGGCTGATGAATTTTTCTAAGGAGATATAATTATGGAAAATATTACTATACACATTGTAAATGTAACAGGTAATAGAATTTGTGCTGAATCAGAAGATGGTCAAAAGGTTTATGAAAATATAAAAAATGTGCTTAATGATAATAAAAAAATTTCTATTTCATTCAAAAATGTCGAAATAGTTACCTCCGCTTTTTTAAATACAGCTATAGGGCAACTTCTTAAGGATTTTTCAAGAAATGTTCTTAAAGAGAGAGTTTCATTTATTGATATTGATAATGGCGATAAAGTTCTTTTAAAGAGAGTTATAGATACTGCAGAACTATATTACAAGAACCCGAAAAAGATTGAAGAATCTTTAAGAGATGTTCTTGGAGAGAGTAGTGAAGAATAGATATTCAACAAAAGATATAAAAACTATTACCAATAATAGGAGTGTTTTCTTTGATGCCAATGTGTTGATTTATATATTCTGGCCAACCACACCGTCTGATGCTAAAGCTAAAAGCTATTCCAGTATCTTTACTAAACTACTAAAAAACAAAAATCCATTAATTATTAATTTTGTTATACTGTCAGAAGTTATAAATAGAATCCTTAAAATTGAATACGAAAGGTATAAAGCTAATAATCACGAAAAAGTATTGTTCAAACAGTTCAGAAAATCAGAAGAAGGAAGAAAAATTGTATCTATAATTTATTCCGAAATAAGAAACAAAATAATGCGTGTTTTCAAAATTTCAAGCAAAATGTTTACAAAAGAAGATATTGAGAGCTTTCTTAGAAAAGACTCACTTGACTTTAATGATAATGCAATTGTTTCTCTCTGTAAATATAGTAACTATGTACTTTGTACACATGACGCTGATTTTACAGATGAAGATATAGATATAATTTCTTCTAATTCGGAATTTTTTAAGACTATCAAAAATAAATAATCGGTCGTTTCAAGAGTATCAGTAACCAACTTGTCAGGTCAAAACTTTGTTTTTTATCAGTCTATATAAAAGACTATTTAGAGTGTTTTTTGTAGCTCTTTTGCTTTCTGTCTTTTTTCCGATATATTTAAAGAAATTGTAAAAAAATGCTTTTTTAATATATAATATTTCTGCTTGTCTTTGGGAGGAAGGAATTCTATGGAAGGGTTGGGGAATATTAGAAAGATATTTTTCATAGGAATAGGCGGGATAGGGATGTCAGCCCTGGCGGTAATCTTAAAAGCCAGGGGATATAAAGTTTCAGGGTCTGATAGAGCGGAATCTTCTGTTACACAAAATCTTATAAAACAGGGAATAGATGTAAAGATAGGACAGAAGGCAGAGAATATTTCTGATGATATTGACGCTGTGGTTTATACAAACGCTATATCAAATGATAATCCTGAACTTGCAAAAGCAAGGAAAATGGGTATTCCTGTGTTTGAAAGGGCTGCCATGCTGAACATTCTTGCAAGAGATAAATTTGCTATAGGTGTATCTGGTACACATGGTAAAACAACAACTACTTCAATGGTTGCAAAGATATTTCTTAATGCAGGATTGGATCCAACTCTTGCTGTTGGAGGGTACCTTGCCGAGATAAATGGTTCGGGGCATGAAGGCAAGGGTGATTTCTTTGTTTATGAAGCCTGTGAGGCTTATGGTTCATTTCTTAAACTTCATCCCAATATTGCTGTAATTACAAATATAGATGCTGATCACCTTGATTACTACGGAAACATCGAAAGTATAATAAAGGCTTTTGAAAAATATATTAAAGAGAATATCCCACCGGATGGCTTTATTATTTATAATAAAGACGATGCCAATTTAAGAGATGTAATAAAAAGAGTAAAACCTACCAATGCAATTTCTATAGGAATAAACAGCAGGGCTGATTTCACAGCCTCTAAGATTCAGCTTGATGAGTTTTCATCTTCTTTTGTAGTGAAGAATAAAGGGATTGAAGTAGGAAATTTTTATGTCAATATTCCTGGTTTGCATAATGTTTACAATGCATTACTTGCAATAGCAACAGCTCTGATAAATAGAATTTCAACCGAGATTGTTTTAGCTACGCTTGCAAATTTTAAAAATGCAGATAGGCGTTTTCAATTAAAGTATTTTGCCCCCGATTTGATGGTTATAGATGATTATGCCCATCATCCTGCAGAGATAGATGCTACATTGAGTGCTGCGAAAAATCTTTCTTTAAAAAAGAATGCCCAGTTGATTGCAGTTTTTCAACCGCATCTTTATTCAAGAACAAGGTATCTATATAAAGAATTTGCTCGTTCCCTTTCTCTTGCGGACAGGATTGTTCTTACAGAAATTTATGCTGCAAGGGAAAAGAATACAGATAATGTAAGCTCAAAAATGATTTATGATGAGATTGTAAAGATAAAAGGCAGAGAAAATGTAATAATGACGGAAAAGCTTAGTGATATTCCCGATAAAGTGAAAGCCCTTTTAAATGGCAGAAGTATAAGTATAGTAATAACGCTTGGAGCGGGAGATGTATGGAAAGTATCTGATATGTTTGGTCACTGTTAGCCTTATCTTTGTTTTTACTATAGGTTTTTCGGAAAATAAAACTCTTCAGAAGGATAAGGTTTATGTGAATGGCTATCAGTTTTTTATTATGGATACAACCCAGATAGCTGGCCTCAGAGCAAAGGCTACTGCTGATTTGTTTTACAGAAAGAAAGCCTATGCTAAGGCTTTGAAGTACTATGAAGAGGCAGGAAAGCTTCTTCCAAATGAAGCAGATATATACTTTAATATCGGGAATATATATGCTCATGAAGAGGTATATACCCTTGCTGCCACTTATTATAAAAAGGCAATGGAAAAGTATTTACTCCCTGAAAATTATGGGAAGACACAAAAATTCTATTTTCTATCTCTTGTGAGATATGGTTTTTGTCTTTATAAAGAAAAGGACAGAGAAGAGAATAAAGAAAAGGCCAGGGCAGTTGTTCAGGAGTTACTCGACAGAGAAAGCGAAATAAGAACGAATTTCCCGGATGTTGTTTCGGAAATGGAAAAACTTTTTAAGCTTATGTATGGAACCACATCGGTTTTCAGATTAAACACTTCTTCTACTAACTCTTTAACAAATTAGAATTATTTTTATCCACTTTAGTTAATGGCATTATATTTGCCAAATATAATTGGAGGTTTCTATGAGAGTAAAATTTGGTTTCTTTATAGCAGGTTTTTTGTTTACTTTATTACTCTTAATAAGCTGTGGCAAAAAAGGACCTGATGGGGATGTATATGTTGGTTTTACTTGGGCTTATGCACCAGACTATTTCTATTGTGATGATTGGCATATTCCAACTACAATTTATATTGATACTTATTACAGGACTGCACCAGGAGAGTATTATTTAGAATATCATCACTCTGAATCTGATCTTTGGCACTATCTTTACTATGAACTTGTAGCACATGAAGGAAAACCGGGAGGCTTATTTACTGATGGTGCAAAGGGGGAGGATGCACAATTCATTATAGGTATATGGGCATATTCGGAACCGGAGGTTGTACAGGTAAAATCTGTGACTGAAACTAATAGTTTGCAGGATGATTGTGTAAAATCATCAAGTATGCAGTGGGATTCAACTGGACTTGTAAAGAAACAGCTGTATCAGTATTCTGAAACTAAAGGTAATTACACCATCAGGGTAAGAGGAGGAGTTTTTGAACCTGCAAAATAGTAAAAAGAGTTTCTAACCTTAAAAATTAATAAAGCGGAGCTCCTGCAAAATGGGGCTTCGCTTTCTTATTAAGAAGAAAAATATTTTAAGAAAGTTTTATTATTTTTCCGATAAATATTGATAAAAGGTTTTGGAATGTATAAGAGATACTTTATTTCAATTCTTTTCCCTGCTATTTTTTTTACAGTTTTGACTGTTTTAGCCATTTTTTTAGCCTTAAATATGGACTGGGGAGTTTATAGTGAAAAGGGATATGACATTGAGGGAAACGCATACAACCAGTTTTCTAATCAGACTGTGGAAGAGATATTTGAAGGAATAAGTGGAAGAATTCCTATACTTGAATATCATACAATTTTGACCCCGAATCTTGAAAAAACTGTTTTTAAGAATAGAAATATAAGAAAGAAAAAGTGGTTTAATCGTCTTGTTGTAACATCAGAACAATTCAGGAATCATCTACAAACCCTTTATAAATCTGGTTTTAGAAATATATCTTTAAATGAATATTTGTCTCTTATAAAGGGACAGAAGAAAGCCTTTGATAGAATACCTCCGGGTTCTAAACTTTATGTACTTACCTTTGATGATGCTACATTTGGACAGTTTGATTTTACTGGATTTGATAAAGATGGAAATCCAATTATAGATCCTGATTGTGCTGTTGGTATAATGATAGAATTTGCAAGGGAGCATCCCGATTTTAAATTAAATGCGGCTTTTAATATTGACTTTGAAAATACCCCTTTCATGCAGGTTCAATATGTAAAGAAGAAGCTTAATATGCTTCTGGATTATGGTTTTGAAATAGTTAATCATACAAAGAACCATAAACCACTCTCGCGGTATATAAAGAAAAACCCAGAAAAAATTGCCTATGAGATTGGAAGGGCGATGGAACTTTTTGAATCATACCTTGGATACAGGGCTATTTATGTTAACAAAATATGTTATCCGGATGGAAAAGCAAATTCTGAAGTCTGGGACTATGTAAAGGAAGTTTCCTACAATGGTCGTATCTATCGATTTGCAGCAGCCCTTGATGCAGAAGGTCTTCAGGCAAGAAATCCAAACGATAAATATTTTAATATATACAACATAGCTCGAATAGAAGCGAATGATAAGAGCTTGAAAAACTTTGTATTTAATGCTCCGGGGATTTATAGAACTCCATCAATTCGTGAAAAGGTTGTAGAAGAATCTCTGGTTTTTTATCAACCTGTAAAAGATATTAAGAGAGCTACTTATAAAGTAAGAGAATCTAACTAAAGCCTGTAGGTAATGTATTTGGCTTTGCAGGGATAACCAAACGCCACTTTCATCTCAAGTTTATTCACATTTACAATAATTGAGGCAAGGGTTGAGATTATCTCATGATGTCTGCATATGGTATTATCGTTTCCTGTTTTTTCTCCATCGTGATCTTTTAGTATGGATTTAAGTGCGTGGATTGAAAAATGATGGTGTACTGATTTTTTTTCAAGAAGTTCCTTTATCCTTTTGTATCGTGTGTGGCTTGTTTCATTTATAGGCATTCCATGGTAGGGTTCTGGAGAAATATTTTTATCATATCTATCAGTATCTTTATAGTTATAGTGAAACATTTCAGGATGAAGAAACATATTAGCAGTTGCCTCAAGACCATTGTTTAGTTTACGAACCCCCGTCTTCTTACCAAGGGCTTCGACGAAGGCAGCCTCTCCTGTTTCATCAATGATAGCAAAAATGGCCCCATTTGAAGTACCCATATCCTGTATGAATTCTATAGCCTGTTTAGTACGGGAAAAATTTTCCAGGATGTATTGACACATCATGGTTGGTGCAAGGTTCTTTTTAAAATGGCTTTTAACCATGCCGTAATTGTAAGAAATAGCAAGCCCTGCCTCGTTAAATCCTATATGGCTACCTGTTAGAGGAGCAATTATAAGCTCCATACTTGTGAGACGGTTTGTGGGATTACTTTTACGAACACAGGTTGTACTGGAAAGAATTGTGAATAAATCATAGTTCTTTATTATAAGATTGCTTCTGCTTCTGGTACGGGTTTTATCAAGAATTGCTGTTGTACAACCAGAAACTGTCATAAATGGAGAAGAGATAAGGCTTTCCAGAAATTGAACAAACAGAAAAATATTTATGTCCAGTCCACTTCCATTGGAAATTCCCTTTATCCTGTTGTACGCTTCCGGGTCAAAGTCCTTCATTTTTGTCATCAAAAAATTATACGCAATTACTCCCGCTGTGGCGAGTACAAAGTTTGAATCGATATAAAATGGTTTTATCTTCTTAATGGTTTCAAAGTTTAGAAATTCATCAATAGAATTTTTAATTACATCTTTTAAAATTAGTCCCTGCTGATAGCCCATTTCATAATGAGTACCATCACATTCAATTAGCATAATATCCATCTCCTGGTAAAGCTATTTAATAATCTATCATAAAATTAGCAAAAGTCAATATTGAATCTTATCATTTTTAATAAAAATCCGATATGTAGAAAGATGAAGAAGGGTTTTCTGCTGGAGGTTCTTATGCAAAGACGAATGATTCTTCTTGCTTTTTTATTATTTTTGATTTTTGTTTTATCTTATGCCCAGTTTCAAAAGTATGAGTATGGTATTATTTCATGGTATGGGGAAGAATTTGCAGGTAAGAAAACTGCTAATGGTGAGGTTTATGACCCACAGAAGCTAACAGCAGCTCATAGGATATATCCTTTTGGTACTTTGCTTGAAGTGGAGAATTTAGAGAATGGAAAAAAAGTTACTGTAAGAGTAAATGATAGGGGGCCGTACGCTGCCAACCGCATTCTTGATGTTTCAAAAAAGGCAGCTGAAACGCTGGGCTTTTTAAAAAGAGGTACCGTGTATGCGAGGCTTACATTAATTAAGCTTGGTGATAATAAAGTGGTGGACATATTTTCAGAAGAAAATCAATCTTCTTCAGATACAGTTCAGAGTCAATCCAGTGTCTCTGCCACGAGTTTACCAAAGTCTGAAGAATCTTTTAAATCTTCAGCATCTGCAGAAATGAAAATGATAATTACTACAAATGTAAAGGAATTTTCTGTTACTAATAAAGTGGTAGTAACTAATTATGTGCCAATCCCTGTTACAAATGTTATTGATATGCCTCCATATCAGGAGAAGATTGTAGAGAGTAATATAGATACATATGAACTTGACACCAATGTTCCTGATATAAACGATCAATTCATTATGGAAGAACCACCGGTTTTTCCTGAAAGTGAAAAGCCTTTTGAGAAAAAAGGGGGAGAAGGAAAAACAAATGTTTATACAGTAGAAAAAGAAATTACTCCCGAGGATTTGCTTTCCAATGAGACCGTAATTCAGTTTGAGGATAAACCTGCAAAAATAAAAGATGAAGGTGTAAGAGTAGAGAGAATAAGCCCTGGGGAAATATGGAAGGAGGAAGTAGGAGTTTCCTATGTTGTTCAGGCAGGTGCATTTAATTCGGAAAGGTATGCTTTAAGACTTTATAATTTATTACGGTCGAGTAATTATGATGTTTTTACCACTGAGAATGTAGTTAAAGGTAAGCGCTGGATAAGAGTGAGGGTTGGATACTTCAGTACTGCAAAAGAAGCCAGGGAAGTTTCAGAGAAAATTAGAAAATATAAAGTAGAGCCTATAGTAATAAAAATAAAAAAATAAGATTTATTTGTTTTTTAGCAGGGCATAGCTAAGCGAATAGCAAAGGATTTTTGCTGGGCTTGTGAGAGGGATAAATATAGCTTTTTCACTATAGTCGGGAGCTATTTTTAAAAAAGGTTTTTCTATGTTGCCTACATATCTGGAATAAATAAAATGACCGCTCCTACTATCAAGAATATTAAGATATCCATTCCTATCGATTGTCACCAGTACCTTTAGAGCTTTTGAAATAAACATCGGGGAAAGATATTTTGAAGGTTCTTCTATTATCGATAGATTATCTACTATGGTATATTCCTCTCTACCTGTAAAATATATCTTCTGGACACTGCCTGAATAGATGAACAGGGAACTGGTGTCTTCACTTAAAATCATAGAGGCACTGGAAGATGGTAGAAAGATTGGGCTTAAAATTTTCTTACTTGGCAAATGAATACCCTTAATTCCAGAAGAGGTTGATAAAAAGAGATTACCGTGGTAGTAAACAGCATTGCCCATGAAGGTAGAATTAAAGCTCAAAAAAGCTCTTTTGTATTTAAAGAGTAAATCCGTTTCTATTATTCTTGAGTGTTCATCAATAACCAGGTAGCTATTGTCTCCTTTTATAACAGAGATAATGTTAAAGAGGATAGGCAGTTGAGTGATGGAGTATCTCAAACTTTTCCGATCTATTGTTATTATAGAATTGCTGGAGTGAAGTATTATTTTACCATTATCAGATAGATAGCTTTCCTTTGGAGTAAAAGGTATTTTTGTTTCGTATTTTATAATTCCATTATCAAAGGAATATATTCTAAGCAGGGAAGAATCATTGCTGGTATCTTTATATATAACCGCAACTCCGTTTTCCACTAAAAAGAAGGATAGAATTTTTTTATTTCCAGAAGCCCTTTTCCATTTTAAAAAACCACTATCCATCCAGCAGGAATATATATTCCCCGAGCTGTCTGAAAAATAAACGCTATTTTCATGGACTTCAATACCATGGGATGGTGAGGAATTCAGGTTCCTTTCCCATATAATTCCTTCTCCTATGTCGGTTTTCTGGAGAGAACAGGAAAAGAAGATTATGGAGAGGTATATTAAACAAAACCTTTTCATAAGCAATATTATATCGGGATTTTTATAATTCTTCTTCAGGATATAACTCCTTTTATGGAACATCTGTTAATAGATACAAACTTTTCGTCGATAATCAACAGAAAGCAGGCGAAAATGCTTATATGTATTTGCCTGCAGAGAGATTTAGTTTTTAAAAAAGGATAAACTTTTGAATAACAAATATTTTATCATGATTGTTATTATAAAGCAAATAATGATTCTCCATAGAAAAAGTTTGATTTTTTTTATTAAAAATTTTATAATTTTACCTTTAGTTTATGGGTAATGGAAGGTAAAACAGGGTAAAATAATGAAAACAGGTTTTATTTCCTACATAATTGGTTTTGCTGCATGTTTTTTTGTTATTATTCAGTGTTTAATAATGCTTTTGTATTTGAATAAAAAAGAGGAATACCATAGAAGAAAGAAAGAAATCCTTCATATTGTGGTTGTAGTATTCCTTGTTATGGCTTCTCTGATTCTTTGCTTTTTAAATCTTATACATTCCGAGGCAAGTTTTCTTTATTTTAAAATTCAGATGGTAGCTGGTATATTCACGCTTTTTGTTTATGTTGCGCTTCTTCGCAATATTGCTATTTCTATAAAGGATATAAGTTTTGTTGAGACTGATGGATACAAAAAAAAGATAGGTAATTATTTAAAGATTTTATTTTCTATTTCCACTTTACTTTCCATTGCTGCAGTTTTCTTTTATTTCTTTCCTCAATTTTCTATGGCTTACAGTATTTTTCTTTATATATCAGCTGCCTTTTTGATTTCTGTGGGTTTTATTGAAATGCTGGAGTTTAGCAGGGTCTTGAGAATAGAAATAGGAAAAATTACACCTCTAAAACTGCTGCAGTACAGAACAATTTTATTTGTTGGCATTATTGCAATGCTTTCCGGTGTTATCGGTATTGGTGTGAATGCAATGGGATTATTTGAGTTAGTCAGTATTTATGGGGATCCTTATGCCTATGGTGTTGTGGTTATGATGATTGGCTTTATTTTAAGCTTTGTATTTGAGTATATTGACATACTAATTCGTGTAAATGAAACCAATAAGAAACTGGCAGAGCTTAACAGGCAATTTATGGATGATGTTAGAACTGCACAATCGCTTCAAATTTCTCTTCTTCCCCTTGATAAACAAAAGTATATCCAGAAGTTTATTGATATGGAAATTTCTTATATGCCTATGCAGAGTGTGGGTGGAGACTATTACGATTTTTATAAGCTGGATGATAATAATCTTCTTATATTCCTTGGAGATGCTTCGGGGCATGGTGTATATGCTGCAATGATATGGGCAATGTTAAAAGTGGAAGTGGAAGAGTTAATTGAAAATAAACACTTTAATAATCTTGCACAGGCATTTATGTTGCTTAATCAACGCATTACACGCATTCTTGAAAATACATATTCTTATGCTACCCTTTTTGCCTGCACTATAAATCTCAATACACGGATAATTCACTTTATTTCAGCGGGACACACTGACCAGCTTTACTACTCAGTCAGTGAAAAAACGGTAAAAAGAATAAGGAACAAAAATCCAATTATTGGCACATTCAAAAATGCAAAATTTACAGCCGATTCAATTACATGCAAAAGTGGGGATGTACTTCTTTTGTTTAGCGATGGAATTGTAGAGGGGTTAAATCCAGAGGGAAATCAACTTGGTAGAGAAAAGCTGGAAAAAATATTTCTTGAGGTTGCAAAGAAGGATGGTAATGCCTCCAGTATTATAAGCAATATTCTCATCAAGCTGGAAGACTTTTTTGAGGGCACTATTCAAAAAGACGATAGGACTCTTATGGTTATAAAATTATAGAGGAACTATGCATAAGGTCTATCTTTCCCTTGGTTCAAATCTTGGAAACCGGAAAGAGAATATAAAACGGGCACTAAAATTAATTTCTAAAGATAATTCAATAATCTGTTGTTCTCATGCATATCGCACAACCCCTTATGGATATACGAATCAACCTGATTTCATAAATCTGGCTTTGCTAATCCATTCTGAAATGAGCGCAGGAGTCCTTCTTTCTTTTCTAAAGAACATAGAGAAAAGTCTTGGAAGAATACCAGCAATCCATTGGGGTCCTAGAACTATAGATATAGATATTCTATTTTATGATGATTTGATAATAAAAGAAGAAGATCTTATTGTGCCACATCCAGATATTGAAAATCGTTTTTTTGTATTGAAACCTTTAATGGATATTTGTCCCGATTTTGTTCATCCTGTTTTAAATAAAACTATAAAAGAGCTTTATGACATACTGCAGCTAAAGCTTAAAAGCCTGTCCTGAAAATTATCAGGCAGCCATTTTATATTTTTTGGATAGTATCATTATTGATGATTTTACAGCAATTCCCCATTTTTGATTGGATTGTAATAAATCGCCATTGCGAGCCAATAAACCTTTGCCTCTGCCACTTATTACCGTGCGAAGCAATCTGTCGACACATTCAGAGTTACTTTTTTATACTAACAGATTGCTTCGGACGATAACCATCGACCAGGAAGAAAACCATCCCCTCGCAATGACGACTTTTGGTAGCACTGTCTTTGCAGGACAACAAACATTGCCCACGCTACCAGTTGCCCAGCACCACTTTGTGAACTCCTTTGATAAAGTTTTTCAAAGTGGTGCCGGTAGAACTATTGCTTCATACGATGATTTTCGGCAAAGGAGTCAGCCCTTCATCCGCAATGATACTGAAGTTATCAAATTTTCAAAAATGGGGAATTGCTGCTAATTTTATTTGTATATTTAAATTTTGATGGTTATAATATAACAAAACATCTGATGGAATATTTTTTTATTACTGGGGGGAGAAATGATATTCCAGAATAGAAAACATGCAGGCATTCTTCTTTCTGAAAAGCTTTTGGAATATAAATCAAAACTTGATGTATTAATTCTGGCTTTGCCAAGGGGGGGTGTTCCCGTGGCTTTTGAGATAGCGAAGGCTTTAAAAGTTCCGATGGATGTTTTTATTGTGCGAAAACTGGGTTATCCTGGACAACCAGAGCTTGCTATGGGGGCTATTGGTAGTGGAGGGGTTGTTGTAATTAATGAGTCTGTTGTTGCAGGGCTTGGTATTGATAGGGGAACTATTGAGATGGTCAAAGAAGAGGAAGAAGAGGAACTTAAAAGAAGGGAGCTACAGTACAGGAAGGATAGAGCTTTACCGTCTCTTAAAGGAAAAATCATTATCCTTGTAGATGATGGGCTTGCAACCGGTGCCACAATGAAGGCTGCAGTAAAATCAGTGAGAGCTCTTGGGGCGGGTAAGGTTGTCGTGGCTGTTCCTGTTGCTCCTCCGGATACATTTGAGGATTTAAAGAAAATAGCAGATGAGGTTGTCTGCCTTGAAACCCCATGGGATTTTTCTGCTGTTGGAGAATGGTACAGGGATTTTACCCAGACAACAGATAATGAGGTAATAAATCTCCTAGAGCAAAGCCGCAATATAATAGAAAACCATCAGATAGATTAATTTAAAAATCCAAAAGCTTTCCACTTTTAGCAGTTTCCTTTTTTCCTTTGTGCTAAAAAGATTTCTCAGGAGAAAAGCGAGGCGGAAACAATCGGGATGACGGAAAAGGCGGAATTAATGTTCCATTTTTAAAAAAATTGTTTAAAAATTTATTTCTTATTAAAATAACTATCACTGTTTTATGAGAGGTAGTTTTGCTATGCCTTTTTCTGGTAAGGATAATTCAAGGGAAAATAATATTTCAAAGCCTTTGAATTTTATACAGGAGATTATAAATAAGGATATTCAGGAAAATAGTTATGGAGGCAAGGTTCACACACGCTTTCCTCCAGAGCCAAATGGCTATCTTCATATTGGTCATGCAAAGGCTATATGTTTGAATTTTGGATTGGCAATTCAGTATAATGGACTTTGTAATCTAAGATTTGATGATACCAATCCTTCAAAGGAAGATGTTGAATATGTTGAATCAATCATTCGGGATGTAAGGTGGTTAGGTTTTGATTGGGAAGATAGGCTTTTTTATGCCTCGGATTACTATGATGAATTGTACAATTATGCGATTAAGCTTATTAAAATGGGGAAGGCATATGTCTGCGATCTCACACCTGAACAGGTCAGGGAGTATAGAGGTACTCTTACAGAGCCAGGTAAGGAAAGTCCTTACAGGAACCGTTCCATTGAAGAAAATTTAAACCTCTTTGAGCGTATGAAAGCAGGAGAGTTCCCAGATGGATCAAAAACGCTCAGGGCAAAAATAGATATGGCATCTCCAAATTTGAATATGCGGGATCCGGTACTTTATAGAATTCTTCGTGTTAATCATCACAGAACAGGGGATAAATGGTGCATATATCCTATGTATGACTATGCCCATCCCATTTCTGATGCCCTTGAGGGTATTACGCATTCTATTTGTACCCTTGAGTTTGAGGATCATCGACCTTTATATAACTGGATTCTTGAGACCCTTGGATTTAATCCAAGACCGAAACAGATAGAGTTTGCAAGGCTAAATTTAAGCCATACTGTAATGAGTAAGCGAAAGCTTCTTGAGCTTGTGAAAAGTGGTGTAGTTAGTGGTTGGGATGATCCAAGAATGCCTACACTATCAGGATTAAGAAGGCGTGGATATACACCGGAATCGATTAGAACCTTTTGTGATCTTATCGGAGTAGCGAAGGCTAATAGCATTGTGGATATAACTCTCCTTGAACATTGTTTAAGAGAGGACTTAAACTTCAGGGCACCGAGAAGGATGGCAGTTCTAAATCCTGTAAGGGTAATAATTGATAATTATCCGGAGGACCAATTTGAAGAGTTTGAGGCTGAAAATAACCCCGAGCAACCTGAAGCAGGAAAAAGAAAAGTCCCATTTTCAAGAGAAATCTATATAGAAAGAGATGACTTTATGGAAAATCCTCCTAAAGATTTCTTTCGCCTTGCACCGGGTAGAGAAATTCGTCTTAAATATGCCTATTATATAAAATGTGTTGGTGTAAAGAAGGATGAGAAAACAGGAGAAATCAAAGAAATACATTGCACTTATGATCCGGAGTCTCGTGGGGGTTGGACAAAAGATGGAAGAAAGGTGCTTGGTACTTCTCATTGGGTTTCAGCAAGACATGCAATAGATATAGAAGTAAGGATTTATGACCATTTGTTTCTGGATGAAAATCCGTCCGATGGTAATGATGGTATTAATCCAGATTCTTTGAAGATATTGAAACACTGTAAGGGAGAACCTTCTCTAAAGGATGTTAAAATTGGAGAAATCTTTCAGTTTTTAAGACTTGGTTATTTTTGTGTTGATCCGGATACAGTGAAAGGAAGAATAGTTTTTAATCGAACAGTGAATCTGGTGGATACCTGGGCCAAAAAGCAAAAGAAGGTTAAATAAAATTAATCTTCTTGCTGTGATTTCATCTGGGCGTTCATCCATTTCTTCTTGCTTTCCGTTTCTGATAAAACCTTGTTCATTTTCCCGAATTTTTTCCTTTGTTCAAGTTCGTAAGAGACAAGATCTCTATTCATCTTTTCAATTTCTTTCTGGTTGTTCTTTATTTTGTCTTCGTTAATAGCTATCCTTCTTTCTATAAATCCACCTGCCCCGAGACCCATTCGCAATGTTTTATTAACAGAAACGGCTACTCCAGAATCCTTTATATTGTCACCTTCACTGTCGCTGGCAAAGAGTTGTTCTACACCATCAAATTTTTCTTTTAGGATTGTTTTGAACTTGTCCAGATCTATGTTCAGCAATCCCATTTTAGCCGAGGTCCATTCATCTGAATTGGCATTGAAAGTTCCAACTTTTTTTGTGTATATACCCGACTGTTCGAGAAGGCACAGCTCTTTTCCATAAACTGTTTTATATGGATCCATTGGAATGTTGCGTAGTTTATTTTTCATGATAATGAAGGCACTTTCTGTTTGAAAAACTCCTTCTTTTAGTGTTTCCTGAGATCTCTGGCTTAAAGGTGTTCTATCCTGATTAGGCTTTGTTAATATGGTTAAATATTCCATTGCTTTATTGTAACTATCAATCCATGCTAAAATAGAATCTTCCACTTTTTTATAGTCATGATCAACCGTTACAGAGACTTTATCCTTTGATTCATTTTTTAAAGAAAAAGTTACACCTTCTACCAGATCGTCAATGTTATTATTATCCCTGCGGATTTCAACTCCATCAAAATTTATAATTGCGTCACAGGCTTTGCTTATTACATTTTTTGGTTGAAGCCCTTCTTCTGAAATTTTTGTAACGAAAGCCACATCTGAAAGTATAATATCCCTATCGGTATTTTTATTTTGTACAGATATTCTCTCTACAGTTTTTCCCTTGTATGTTGTAAGATCATTGGAAAAGAAACCAGAAGAGTCAATAAAGTATGTTTTAATAGTTCCATCTTTAAAGTGAATTGTAAGTATTTCTGTAAAATTACTTACAATAGCAGGTAATTCTTTCTGCTCTTCATAAAAAGTAATGAGATTTCCACCATGTACTGTTACATTGCTTATTGTTACAGGTTCCATTTTGGATATTTCGACATTTGAAAGCCTATCTTTGTTTTCCATTTCCATGAGGCTATAAATATTAAGTCTTGCATTAAAGAATAGTGAGGTGTTTTCCTTAATTTGTATGTTTTCATCGATTAAAGGGACTTCCCCTTCATCAGAAGGTTTTAGCTGAACGCTTCTTGAATCAGAATTGATTTTATTACCTGTTCTGGAGATGATTTTTGTAAAATCAACAAAGTACTTTTCTGTTTTTGGTTCACTTTTAACAAGCAGACCTATATCAAGGAGCAATTGCGCATTTCCCTCAAATCTTATTTTGTTTTTTTCGCCCGTTTCTTTTCCGCTTAAGACCATTATTGAGGTGGTGTCAGTATCATTTATAATTCTTACATCTATTTTTTCTCCAGCCTGTTCCCTTATTGCTTCTGCAAGTTGAAACAAACTTCCTCCAGGAAATTTTATACTAAATGTATTGTTACCTACGATAATTTTAAAATCACCAGCAGGGAGTACCTTATTTCTTGGAATGGAACTGCTCATAAAAGAATCAGGCTTTGCGGTCTGCATAACTGTTATTTTATAATTGTCTTTTTTTGCCTTTCGGCTTGCCATTACTTCAAGAATACCTGGATCGGAAGAGGTGCCTATCATATCTCTAAATGGTGATTTAAAGTCATAAAGATTTCTGGATTTTTCATCGAGATCCCTTAGGTACTTTGAGAGATCCTTTATTATGTCGTTTTCTGTTTTATAGTCCTGGTTTTCTGATTCTTTCTTTTGAATAGGCAGTTTCTTTATCAGCAAGAGCTTTTGTATAATATCTTCTGTATCAATTTTATCCTTTGTACCAGGAAGATTCATATATACTTTACTACTCTGGGTTTCCTGTGCTATTCCACCTACAAGGCTTAAAAAAAGTATACAACAAAAAAGGTAATAGGGTTTCATAACTGCCTTCCAAACTATAATATAACACTCTTTCTTATTTTCGGAAAGATTTCAAAAAGGTGTATTAAATGGGTTAAAAGTGTGAAAGGGTTTATTAGTAGTGCTTATTCTGTTACAAGATAGACTTCATCGTTTGGATGTACTTTCTGGATAACTTTTATACCTACTTGCTCGCCTGCTTTTGCTTCTTCTATTTTCTTATGCTCAATTTCCATAGTTTCTACTTTCTGGATAAAATCGTCGTGAGCACCTTTGATACGAATAGCATCTCCAATTTTTAATGGAGCAGTTAATTCGATGATACCAACAGAGATGTGTCCAAAGTAATGAGTTATAACCCCAATTTTTTTCTCTTCCATTCTGGTACCTCCTTTTGCATTATCAATATTAATATAAAGGGAAAAATATAAAAGTCAAGAGAGAATATAGGAGATAGATGGGAAATATTATCTTAAATCCAGTTCTCAAGATTAAGATGATATAAAGTTTGGGAAAAATTTATAATGGGTGATGGTGGCATGGGTATTTTCTTTTGCATAATAAAAAAGCGAAGTACTTCGTATATAAACCCAACAAAAATATAACAAAAATAATATGCTTTTGTGACAATATTTAACAAGTTTTCTGTATTAAGGTACAGCAGGAGGCAGAAAATGAATTTTGAAAAAATAGCAGAACTTTATATCTAAAAAGGAATTACAGGTTAAAAGCGCCATATAATCAGGAGCTAATTAGAAGGATGAAGGGAATTAGAAATTTTCGCCGGGATTTAAAGAATAAGTGCTGGGTTTTTAACAAAAATGGCGAAGTACTTCGTTATATTAAAAGCTTATTAGAAAAACAAAATTATCGCGTTAAAAAGTATGGCAATACACATCACACTCTGCGAAATAGTTTTGCGACACATTTATTCGAAAGTGGAGTAGATATAAGATATATTCAAGCTCTACGTGGTCATTATAGCTTAAAAACCACAAAGATTTTTTCAAACAATAAAGAAGCAATATTAAGTCCTTTTGATAAAAAGGTGTAATATGTTAATTTTAATTGCAAATTTTTATGCAAAATTTTTGACAATTTTTATCTGTGGTGTGATAATAAAAAAAGCAGATAAAGCGAAATTTCGTATATAAGTAGATGTTCAAAATTGCTCCGCAATTTTGAACATCGGGCGTCGGGCTAAAGCCCTCGATGTGCTTGTTGCGGAGCAACTTCGCACATCTTCGGGTTGGCGAAATGCCCTTCCGAGAGTAAACTCTCGTCGGGCACTTCGCCAACCCGACGCCCGTTGTATGAAATGTCGCCATTAATTTTAAAAGGAGAAAAGTTTAATGGAAATAAAAAGATTAAAAACTAAAGGTGAAATAATGTTAGATAGAGCAGAAAGTCAATTTTGGGCTTATGAAATAGACAATCATGATTACAAAAAGGATTTAATTTTATTGGATAATGTCCAGTTTATTTACGAATTATCTTTAGCAGAATTAGAGTTGAAGGCTTTAGGCGTTGATTTTGAAGTAACAAATGGATTAAGAGAATTTAGAATATTGAATAAATCAGATGAAAATAAAGATTTAATAAAAAGAAAGGGTTCTTATTACAAAACTGTTGATGGTCAATTTACAGATTATTTTCAAATAATTCAGAAGAATCAAACTCGTTCTGTAAATCAATATTTAACACACTGGATATATCCATATAAAGGAAAATTCCATCCCCAAATGATTAGAGCATTACTAAACATTATAGAATTAAAAGAGGGCGATACTGTCCTTGATCCTTTTTCAGGAAGCGGAACAACAGCGCTTGAAGCACAGCTTTTGGGGATAAATTTTATTGGCATAGATATTTCGCCACTTTGTGTTATTCAAGGTAGAGTAAAAACAGAATCAGTTTATATTATAGACGAGATAAAAAAAATAAAGAATGAAATTTCAGCAAATATTGTCCCAAATTTATTCCAAACCAATGAAAATTACTATAATTTTTTAAATAAATTATCAAAAAACGAGAGAGTAAGAAATTTTTATATATTAGCGAGATTACTTGCTGTAAGTGATAATTCACGCCGAAATCGTGATTTTGTTAATTCTTTTCTTAGAAATGTTGATTTGATGTTGGCTTCTATAGAAGATTATATTCAGATAAAAGAACAATTAAATTTAAAATTGGGAGATATAAAAATTGAAGTTGGGGATTCAAGAAATATAAAATTACCTGATAATTCAGTAGATGGAATAATTACATCTCCACCTTACTCAATTGCACTTGATTATGTCCAGAATGATGCTCATTCGCTTAAAGATTTAGGATACGATGTATTAAAAATGAGAGATGATTTTATTGGAGTAAGAGGAAATGTAAAAAGCAGGGTCGACCTTTATAACGAAGATATGAAAAAATCATATAAAGAAATGTATAGAGTGCTAAAACCTAATAAATATACTGTTATAGTCATCGGTAATGCTACTTATCAAGGACAGGAAGTAAAAACAGTAGAATTTACCATTAGATACATGGAAAGTCTTGGATTCTGTTTAGTCAAGAATATAAATAAAATAATCTTTGGACTTTATAATGTAATGAAAAAAGAAAATATTCTAATTTTTAAAAAGGTGAAATAAAATGACTAAGAATGAATATACAAAAAGACTTGAGAATATTATAAAACAAATGCTTCAACCATTAAAAGATATCCCTTTTAATCTTGTTATTGAAGCAATGACTGGCAAAAAAGTTCTCTCTTTTGATTTCACAAAGCAAGAACATCAAGAGATTTTAAGTTTATTGAAACAAGCTGCATTGAATGCAGGAAGAGAGATAAACAAAACAGGAATTTTAAGACCAAGACCCAATGAAGTAGGAAATGATATAGAGCCTTATGTCCGGAAAGCATTGAATTCTTTAGGGTTAATGGCAGATATTCCAGTAAGACCAAGCGGTCATAAAAAAGCGATGGGATATCCTGATATACTTTTTTGGTTTAACAAAACTCCTTATTATTTAGAGTGCAAAACTTATAATATAGAGAACATAGGAACAACACAAAGAAGTTTTTATTTTTCGCCTTCTGATGAATTCAAAGTGATCTATGACGCACCTCATCTTATATTATCATTTGAAATTTATGTTGCTGGAGAAAAGGGAAACAATCATATCTATAAGTGTAAGCATTATAAAATATTATCTATAGAATCTTTGCCTCTAGATGTCAAGTATGAATTTAACTCAGATAATAAGAGAATGTATTCTGGTAAAGACGGAACAATTGTCTTAGATGAAGGAGAGATTGAATAGGAGAAATGGCGACACTTCATATAACACAGCATAAAATGTTCGCCCTACGGGCTCACCCAAATTCCGCCTTCGGCGGAACTTCTTTTATGCTGGGAACGCTGTTCAAAATTGCTCCGCAATTTTGAACATCGGGCGTCGGGCTAAAGCCCTCGATGTGCTTGTTGCGGAGCAACTTCGTACATCTTCGGATTGGCTAAATGCCCTTCCGAGAGCAAACTCTCGTCGGGCACTTCGCCAACCCGACGCCCGTCGTACGAAAATGCGCCAGGCATCATATAAAATAATATTAAGGAATAAAATAAATGAATATTTATAAGTTTGAGTCAATATTCTTTCTCTTTTTTGGAATATTTCATCTTCATAGAATATGGGCATTTATTAGTCCAAATACTTATTCAACATTTTGGTTATCACTATCAAATAATAAAAATGCTTTCGCTTATTTGTTAGGAATAATAATATTATTATTATCAATATTTGCCATCTTAACATTTATAATCAATTTCAAAAATAATAAATGGTGGAGGTGGATTTATTTATTTGGTGGAATATATTTATTATTTGATAGTATTCTAAATTTACTGAATGTAAAATTCATGATGAATATTGTAAATTATATGTTTACTGCTCCGAATCCTCAATTTAATATAATATGGGGATTCTTTATCATTTTGGGATTATTTTGTATAATATTAAGTATATACTTATGGAAATATAAAGAAGATAAGAAGTAAAACACTGGCGCACCTTCGTACAACCCAGTGTAAGCGCTCCGGGGCTGTGCCCCTACGGCCCTTCGGGCACATTTTGCTTTGTCATGCCTTTTGCAGAAGCAAAAGTCACGCCAATGCTCCCTGCGGTCGCATCGCAAAACGTCGCTTACACTCCACGTTGTACGAAAGTTGGGCAAAATTTTTTATATTAAGATCGCCATCCGTGGCGATAGCCGTTAATGAATTTGTGTAGGAGGAGAAATATTATGCAGGAATTTCGAACAAAAGAATTGTATGCAGATTTTTATGAAAACAAAGGAAAACCTTTATTGATAATTATTGGAGGAAGCCGAAAAGGCATATGGAGTATATCAAAGATATTATTAGACTATTTATTGAAACATTATAGTGTATTGATTTTTGCATATTTTGGAGTTGGCGAATTGCCAAAAAATTTATCCAAAGTTCCATTAGAATATTTCATTAATGGCATAAATATAATTAAATCGAAATTGAACTTGAAAGATGAAGACATAACAATAGTAGCTAATTCAAAAGGAGCAGAAGCAGCTTTGCTTTTAGTTTCGAAACACATAAATGCTAAGGCTGTAGTTGCTTGTGTGCCCAGCTGTTATGTCTGGCAAGGCTTGGTCAAAAACTTTCTTGATTTTATATTTCCCAAATCAAGCTGGACTTTAAATGGCAAGCAACTTCCTTTTATTAAGTTTAGATACAATAGGAAAATATTAAAGGATATAAAAAATAAAATCTATTTGTCTTGTTCAATAAAATCAATCTCAGAGAACAAAAATAATAAAGTTCTTATTGACTTAAAAGAGTTTAAAGGCAAACTTTTATTACTATCATCTGATTCAGATAACTATTGGCCAAGTAAAGATATGTGTGATACTATTGTGCAAAATTTTAAAATAAATGTCACACATAAAGTATTGAACTTAACTGGACATTATTTTCAAGATTATGAAGAATCAGTTAAAGAAATAATTGATTTTCTTGATGGCACAAGATAAAAAGAACGCCATCCGTGGCTGGGCATTTTATGCCGATATTGCCCAACCGTCCATGTTGAGCATAAAGAAAAGGATGTATAGCCCTATGAAGAAGTCAAGCAAGAAAAATAATCCATTGTTTGCGACAAATGTGGCCAGGCCTAATATTACAGATAAAAGATATTATGAAGCCTCAGTCAGAGAAGCCGAGGCCTTACTCAGAGAAATGAACACATCTTTACAAGGGCTTAGTAAGTTTATGGTTGATGAAATGCGTTATCAATACGGTGAAAATAAAATAGATCATGGCAAGAAAAAGTCTTTGCCGGTAAGGATTTTTGAAGCTTTCATTAATCCATTTACAGCTATTCTTTTTGTTCTTGCGTCAGTATCCTTTGTAACAGATGTACTTTTGGCTGAAGCTGGAAATCAAAGCTGGAAAACCGTTATCATTATTACGACAATGGTAATGATCAGCGGACTACTCCGATTTATTCAGGAGGCACGTAGTGGAAATGCCGCAGAACGCTTGATCAAGATGATAAAAACCACAGCTACTGTAGAGCGTCAGGAAAACGGCATCCAGGAAATCCCGCTGGAAGACTTAGTTGTTGGTGACATTGTTTATTTATCAGCCGGTGATATGGTGCCAGCTGATGTACGCATCCTTAAAGCAAAAGATTTATTCATAAACCAGTCAGCTCTAACTGGCGAGAGCGAACCGATAGAGAAAGTATCAAACATAGTACAGCAAGGAGAATATGATTCTATAACCGAATATCCCAACCTTGCTTTTATGGGCAGTAATGTAGTCAGCGGTTCTGCAACCTGCGTGGTTATTGCCACAGGCAGTGATACATTATTTGGATCTATTGCAAAGAGTTTAACAGCTAAACCAATTCAAACGAGCTTCGAAAAAGGTGTGAACTCTGTTTCTTGGGTTCTCATTCGTTTTATGCTGGTTATGGTGCCTGTAGTATTATTTATCAATGGATTTACAAAAGGTGATTGGCTTAATGCCTTCATGTTCGCAATTTCCATTGCGGTAGGATTGACACCGGAAATGCTACCCATGATTGTTACCACAAGTCTTGCAAGAGGCGCTGTGGCAATGTCAAGAAAAAAGGTAATTATTAAAAATTTGAATTCCATACAGAATCTCGGAGCTATAGATGTTCTTTGTACTGATAAAACAGGCACGTTGACTCAAGACAAAGTAGTATTAATGTATTATTGGGATGTTCATGGTAAAGAAGATGTGCGGGTGCTCCATCACGCATTTCTGAACAGCTATTATCAAACCGGGCTTAAAAATTTGATGGATATATCTATCATTGAGCGGACAAAAGAATTAAGCACTAATGAAATTACTCTACAAAATTTATTTGATACTTATGTCAAGGTTGATGAAATTCCCTTCGACTTTGAACGCCGTCGAATGAGTGTTGTAATTTCCGACAAGAGCGGAAAAACAGAGCTGATCACTAAGGGTGCTGTTGAGGAAATACTATCCATTTGTAAATATGTGGAATACAAGGGAAAAGTCGAACCGATCTCCGATGAAATTAAAGATGAAATTCTTTCAACAGTTAACCGTCTTAATGAAGATGGTATGCGAACTATTGCCGTTGCCCATAAACATGATGTGCAGCCTGGCGAATTATTTTCAGTCAAGGATGAAGAGGATATGATCTTAATCGGATATCTTGCTTTTCTTGACCCGCCTAAAGAAACAGCAGCTGCGGCAATCAAAGCGCTCAACGAATACGGTGTTGCGGTGAAAATCCTCACGGGAGACAATGATCGCGTTACACGCTGCGTCTGCAAACAAGTTGGTTTGAAGGTTGTCAACATGCTACTTGGATCAGATATTGAGCAAATGTCCAAAGATGAACTAAAAGAGGCTGTTGAGGTAACCAATGTTTTTGCAAAACTCTCACCACAACAAAAGGCAACCATAGTATCACTCCTTCGAGAGAATGGTCATACTGTCGGGTATATGGGAGATGGAATCAATGACGCCAACGCTATGAAAGCATCAGATGTCGGAATTTCCGTAGATACGGCTGTTGATATTGCAAAAGAATCTGCTCATGTTATTCTGCTCGAAAAAGATTTGATGGTTTTGGAAAATGGTATTGTTGAGGGCAGAAAAACCTATGGCAATATGATCAAGTACATTAAGATAACTGCCAGCTCGAATTTCGGCAACATGTTCTCAGTACTTGCAGCCAGCGCATTTTTGCCTTTTCTGCCGATGGGTGCTATTCATTTGGTTTTACTGAATCTGATTTATGATCTTTCATGCACAGCTTTTCCATGGGATAATGTTGACAAAGAATTCCTAAAAGTCCCAAGGAAGTGGGAACCTGGCTCTATCTCTAAGTTTATGATCTGGATAGGCCCAACAAGTTCGGTATTTGACATTACAACTTATTTGCTTATGTATTTTATAATTTGTCCTGCAATGACAGGAGGAATTCTTTTTCACCATTTAACCACCCCCGCTATGAAGACATATTATATTGCCTTGTTCCAAGCAGGTTGGTTTATTGAATCAATGTGGACACAGACTTTGGTTATTCATATGCTCCGCACACCAAAAATTCCGTTTATTCAAAGTAGAGCATCCCTGCCTGTTACGTTCATTACCTTCACAGGCATCGCAGTTGTGACTGTAATCCCGTTTACCGCTTTTGGTTCAACAATTGGTTTTGCATCATTGCCTCCCGTGTACTTTGTATGGCTTGTTGCAACAGTTGTTTGTTACATGGCACTTGCAACTCTTATTAAAAATATTTATGTAAAAAAATATGGCTCGCTGTTGTAATGGAGGTAAAATCGTTTTTTATGGCAGTAAAATGATGAGAAACTTGATATTTTTATCAGATAGTTTTTTACAAAGAATTGAATTATTTAAGATTCAGCCTTCACCGTCCTGATTTCTCCTGAAAAGTCGGGCAAGTTTTTTATGCAAAATGAAACGCATATGTATTTAAAGTAATATATTGAAGATGCCGCCCGAGGACTTCACACAACAGCCGCTATATGCTCCGCTCCGAGACTGTGTGAAAACTCACCAAAAGTGCAAAAATAAGATAAAATATTAATAGAGATAAATCAAATAAGAGGGAGTTTTATGGAATACATAGCTGGAGAATCGAGAGAACAAATGGTACTTTTTCCTGAGAAATTGGATGATTTAATAGGGGCTGAAAATCCTGTAAGATTTATAGATGCATATATTGATAAATTAGACTTAAGGGCTTTAAATTTTAAGGTGAGGGAATCTAAGACTGGTAGACCTGCATATTCTGAGAAGGTGCTTTTGAAGATATATATCTATGGTTATATGAACAGGATAAGGAGCAGTCGTAAATTAGAGAACGAGTGCAAGAAGAATATTGAGTTAATGTGGCTTGCAGGAAGGCTTGCGCCTGATTTCAAGACGATAGCAGATTTCAGGAAAGACAACAAGGAAGGTATTAAGCAGGTTAACAAAGAATTTTTAAAACTCTGTCATAAGCTTGGTTTATTATCATTTGAGGTTGTTGGGATTGATGGGACAAAAATGAGGACACAAAACAGTAATGATAGTGTATACAAAAGGGAAGAGATAGATAAGATTTCCAGGCAGATTGATGATAAGATAGAAGAATATCTTCTTGAACTTGATAAAAATGATATAAGTGAGAAAGGCGAGAATGATTCTTTAAAGAGGAACATTGAAAAGAAATTAGCAGGGCTTAACAGTAAGAAGGAAAAGATTAAAAAGATAAAAGAGATATTCGAGGAAAATCCTGATATAAAAAGATATTTTTCGAATGACCCTGAGTGCGAATTTATGAAAGACAAAGGATGTGTCAGGCCTGGCTATAATGTTCAGGCAGCCATTGATGAGAAAAACAAATTAATAGTAGCGATAGATGTTGTAAACGATAGTAATGATTGCCATCAGCTAATTAATATGAGCGAAAAAGTTGAAGAGACGAAGAAGGAAATAGGCATTGATAAGGATGTAAATACTGTAAAGATTGCGGACGCAGGCTATTACAGTGAACAGGAAATTATAGGAGCGGAAGATAAAGGGCATAATACCTGTGTAGCAAATCCTTTAGATGAGAGCATAAAGAGAGGGAAAAAGAAGGGAGAAAATATTCCTTCTGCAGGATATGGTGTAGAAAATTTCAGATATGATAAAGAGAAAGATATATATATTTGTCCTGAAGGGAAAGAGCTTTTTAGAATTGGGAAAAAAGCAAGGTTAAAGAATGGGAAAGCAATTCTGGAATATGCTTGTAAAAGTTGTAACTTATGTGATAAAAGGAGTATGTGTACAAAGAATAAAGATGGCAGAAAGATAGATATTTATGTAAGGAAAGAAGATATAGATGAATATAAAAAGAAGATTCGGTCTAAAGAAGGGAAGGAGCTAATAAGAAGAAGGAAAGCAATATGTGAACATCCATTTGGGACGATAAAAAGAAGTTTAGGTTATAATTATTTTCTTTTGAAGGGGAAAAAAGGAGCTTTGACTGAATTTAGTATGATAAGCCTGATTTATAATTTAAAAAGAGTATTAAACATATTTGGAATTAAGGAGCTTTTAGAAGCTATATAGGAATATAGGGGGTGAAAATAAAATTTTATACTATTTTTAAGTCCATGCGTGGTATATTTTTCCAAAAAAGCTTTCCTTTAGACTAAATATCCCTTATGAAAATTTGCATTATAGGAGTTTTGAATACTATAAAATTTTTGTTTTCACACAGTCTCAGATATAGGTCGATTATTCATAACTATCTTTGTCGGATAAACTGTAAACGGGTTTTTTGATTTACCATTAGTCAAATATTCAAAATGAAGATGATGACTCGCTGTCCCTTCTTTACCTGTATAACCTATTACACTTCCTTCTGTAACAGGACTGGCATTGGATTGAATTGAATTCACTTTATAATACCATAATGCATTTGTTGTAGTACCAAGAATTCTTAATAGATAGACTGTGTTAGAGATATAAACAATACCATCTTTTATAACATTCCTTGAGTCGCCCGCCACACCACTTTGATAGCTGAACACATACCTCATGCCATTCTCAGTCCATATCTTTTCACGGCACATGTGAATATAATTAAAATCTTGCAAACCATTGTTGGTTGAAACAAATGTAAGGGTATTGACATCACTTAAATCATCAAAAGGTTTATAATCATAAATATACCCATTCAATACAGCAAGTGCTGGCTGATTGGTTCCAGCTGTGCTTATATCTATGCCATTATGCCAGTTATTGTTGTGACCCCTATCAGGACCATAACACGAAGTAATAAGCCAATTTAAATTAGTTAATGGCCAGGTTATAGTGAATAGTTTGTCCATTGATATGAGAATTAATAAAATATTAATAATCATTATCTTTTTCATATACCGCCCCTCTATCTTAAATTAAAATCATTTGTGCTTAATTGTAATAATATATTCTTTTTTTCATTAATAGGTAATATTGCTTGATTTAAGACAGCGCCATAATTACTGATTCTTTGAATTATAACCGTATTATTATTTATTTTTATTAAGTTTAGAACGCAGCCTTCATTAACTGGAATAAGAGAGGATGGAAAAACAAAGGAATCTCCACTTTTTAAGTTAATAATATATTCATAATAATCATTATTTATCTTTGAATAAATTTCAAAAAACTCTTCTCTAAAAGAGGATGCTATTTCACGTGGTAAATTCTTCCTTACCCACACCACCCTTCCATCCCAATCTGTGCAGACAAGGTTGCCATCCGAATAAAACACAACCCTGTTTTCTTCAGGGATGGAGACATAAGCAGGCGAAAATCCTTTTAGCACAGGCTTTAAATCTTTGACTATTTTGCCATCTTCTATTACTAAACCTTCGGGTACGAAAAGAACTATGTCCTTATTGCTATTTATGGCAAACATCTTATATAAATCGTAAGCTCTCCCCATAAGTATATTACCAATAAATGAATGTATTAATTTACTCTTGTAGTATAACCCATATAACATTTCACCACTTTCACTTATATTCATTGTATTTATTGCAAGATAATCTCCATTCCTTGAAATTGTGTATTTACTGCTAATAATCTCTTTAAAATACTGATATTCCTCAGAATCTAACATAAGTTTAATTGAAAAGTAATCTGATTCATTAGCAGCATTCCTTGAAAGTTTAAGCACTTCATTTAAATCGATGTTAAAAACAGTCTCTCCTTTGCCTTTTTTAATAACTATCTTTTTAGTTGTCCTAGTTGTATTCTCTTCTTTTACTTCTATTTTCTTTCCTTTCTCATTTTCTTTATACCCCTCCAACGCTTTGTCAATTTCAGGATATTCCCCCTTCCTGTATGTCCCAATGTTCGTAATCACTATCGCCGAAGCTATTAAATCTTTTATTGCAGGGCTTAAATAAATACGGGCAGTCCACCCATTTAAACCTTCTTTCTTTACCCTCGCCCATTCCCCTTTAACCTCAACTATTTCTACTAAATTGCCTCTCATAAGCTGGCCTAATACCTTGTAGTTAGTATAGCTGG
>Ga0078972_1004421_pt1 | contig 38585 bp, 31 predicted proteins | sample YelNatPaOPGAMG01_FD_67568 | JGI IMG/M metagenome (GOLD analysis project Ga0078972, IMG submission 67568) | Hot spring thermophilic microbial communities from Obsidian Pool, Yellowstone National Park, USA - OP-RAMG-01 (SPADES assembly) (version 2) | ecosystem: Environmental > Aquatic > Thermal...
GCCCAAGGAAGTGGGTAGTCTGGATGTCGCCCCATGGCCGCTCCGCGGAGCGGCCATGGGGCGACATCCAGACTACCCACTTCCCTTCCTTGTAAAGGTCCGTACCGGAGCAAAGAAGCAGGAAGGCCGGTCTCTGGCGGTTGGGAGATACACCCTTCACGCATTACGGACTTGATCTATGCAGCCAATTGACGTAATATATATGCGACGCTCAGGCGAGGCCTCCGACGGGCCTCGTCTTGTTTGCATGGCGGGAGGATGGGCGCCGTGAAGCTGCACGAGTACCAAGCGAAGCGTATCCTGGCGCGCTATGGCATCCCCGTGCCGCCGGGAGAACTGGTCGAGCAGCCGGCGGCTGCGGACCCCGGCGGGCTGCCTGCAGCCGGCCATTGGGGAGGCCCGGCCGCCGCTGAGGCCGCTCAGCGCCTGGGGGGGCGCGTGGCCGTCAAGGCGCAGGTGCTCTCTGGCGGGCGCGGCAAGGCTGGGGGCGTGCGCGTGGTAGCGACGCCCGCCGAGGCCGCCGCGGCTGCTGAAGCGATCCTCGCTCTGCAGATCCAGAGTCTGCCGGTGCACAAATTGCTGGTGGAAAGGGCAGCAGCCATCGCGCGCGAGCTCTATGTGGGGTTGACCCTCGACCGCACGGCGGGTCGCGTGGTGCTCATGGCCTCTGGCGAGGGGGGGATCGATATCGAGCAGGTGGCGCAGAGCCACCCCGGCGCCATCCTTCGCCTGCCGGTGGACCCCTTCCTGGGTCTGCGCCCCTATCACCTGCGCTATCTGGGCGCCTTTTTGCAGGTGCCCGCTGCGCTGCAGGCGAGCCTGGATGGGCTGGTGCAGGCGCTCTATCGGGCCTTTGTCGAGAGCGATGCCTCTCTGGTCGAGATCAACCCTCTCGTGGTGACGGAGGGTGATGAGCTCCTGGCCCTCGATGCCAAGGTCGTGCTCGATGACAATGCGCTCTTCCGGCATTCGGATTTGGCGGCGCTGCGCAACCCGGAAGAGGAGTCGCCGGCAGAGGCGCAGGCGCGTGAGGCGGGCCTGAGCTACATCGCCCTTGGGGGTCAAATCGGCTGCCTGGTGAACGGCGCCGGCCTGGCCATGGCCACGCTCGATACCATCCGCGCCCTGGGGGGGATGCCGGCCAATTTCCTGGATATCGGCGGCGGGGCGCGCGCTGAGCGGGTGGCGCAGGCGCTGCAGATCATGCTGCAGGAGCCGCGCGTGCGTGTGGTGCTGCTCAACATCTTCGGCGGCATCACCCGTTGCGACGAGGTGGCCCGGGGCGTGGTCGCCGCGTTGCAGGAGGTGCATCCCTGGCAGCCGGTGGTGGCGCGCCTGGTGGGCACCCGCGAGGCAGAGGGCCGGGCGATCCTGGCCGGCGCCGGCATTCAGACGGTGGCTTCGCTGACCGAGGCGGCGCGCCTGGCGGTATCGATGTCGGCCTAGTCGCCCACGCCCGCTTACACAAGGCACGATGAAAACGCCCTTCGGCTTCCGGGTACCATGCTCCGCACGCGGCCGGAACAGGCCTCTTGTAGGGTGTGGTGGGTCTGGGCGCCGCTGCAGCGGCGCCCAGACCCACCACACCCCTTCTGGATCCAGGCCGGGTTTGGGCTGAGCATGTCAGCGGCAATTGCCCGGAAGGGTCCTGGCGCTATTTTCATACTGGGAGAGGGACACCATGTCGATACTCGTCGGCCGCGACACACGCCTGCTCGTGCAGGGCATCACGGGGCGCGAGGGCGCCTTTCATGCCGCGCAGATGCTGCACTATGGCACTCGTGTGGTAGCCGGCGTTACGCCGGGCAAGGGCGGGCAACAGGTTGCCGGCATCCCCGTCTATGATACTGTGCGTGAGGCCGTGGCCGCCACGGGGGCCAATGCCTCCATTATCTACGTGCCTGCTCCGACAGCGCCGGAGGCCATTCTGGAGGCGGCCGATGCCGGCCTGGAGCTGGTGGTGTGTATCACCGAGGGCATTCCGGTGCTCGACATGGTGCGCGTGCGGCGCAGCCTGGAGGGCGGGCGCACCCGGCTGTTGGGGCCCAATTCTCCGGGGGTGATCTCGCCCGGCCTGGCCAAAGTGGGTATCATGCCCGGCGAGATCCATACGCCCGGCCCGGTCGGCATCGTCTCGCGCAGCGGCACCCTGACCTACGAGGTTGTGCATGCCCTCACGCAGGCAAGGCTGGGGCAATCGACTGCCGTGGGCATCGGCGGCGATCCGGTGATCGGGACCGATTTTGTGGCGATCCTGGCGCTCTTTGCCGAGGACCCGCAGACCCGGGCCGTGGTCCTGATTGGTGAGATCGGGGGCGATGACGAGGAGCGCGCTGCCGAGTTCATCCGGCAGCGCCTGCACAAGCCGGTCGTGGCTTTTGTGGCCGGCCGCAGTGCTCCGGAGGGCAGGCGCATGGGGCACGCCGGGGCTATTGTTTCGGGCGCCAGCGGGCGCGCAGCCGACAAGATCGCCGCGTTGCGTGCGGCCGGCGCTACAGTCGCCGAGTTCACCACCGCCATTCCGGACCTGGTCCGCGAGCGGTTGGCGGAAGCTTGAATTCTGAGACCCAGATCTCAAGCCTCGAAGATTTGATCTCTTGAGGCAGTTTGGACCCAACTGGAGGGAGCAATGACGAAACGCATCGTAATCATCGGCGGCGTGGCCGCCGGCACCAAAGCGGCAGCACGAGCACGGCGGCGCGACCCGTACGCCGAGATCACCCTGGTGGAGAGGGGCGATCTGATCTCCTATTCGGGCTGCGCCATGCCCTATTACATCTCCCATGACATCGAGGCTGCTGAAGAACTGACGGTCACCCGGTTGGACGAGTTCACCCTGCTCCGCAATATCAACGTGCTGATCGGCACGGAAGCGGTCAGCATCGATCGAGAGGCCAAGACGGTCTTGGTGCGCCGGCTGTCGGATGGCGAGACCCAGGTATTGCCCTACGACAACCTCGTGTTGACGACGGGGGGGTCGCCGGTGGTGCCGCCCATCGAGGGCCGCGACCTGGCAGGCGTTTTCCGCCTCAAGGAGCCGGCCGACGCTCTGCGCATCCGCACCGAGGTGGATGCAGGGCGGGCGCAGCGGGCCGTGATCGTGGGCGGCGGCCTGATCGGCATGGAGATGGCCGAGGCCTTGACGGCGAACGGCGTCAAGGTGGCCGTGGTGGAAATGCTGGACCGTGTGCTGGCCCCGTTCCTCGATCCCGAGATGGCGGCCCTCGTGCACGCTCATCTGCGGGAAAAGGGCGTGGACCTGCACCTCAGTGAGCGCGCCGAGCGCTTTGAGGGCGATGCCGAGGGGCACGTGCGCCGCGTTGTGACATCGAGCCATGTACTGGAGGCCGACCTGGTGCTGCTGGCCATCGGTGTGCGTGCGAATGCCGCTCTGGCCCGCGCGGCCGGGCTTCAGTTGGGGCCGACGGGCGGCATCGTGGTGGATGATCACCTGCGCACCAGTGACCCGGCCATTTATGCCGGCGGCGACTGCGTGGAGAATACCAACCTGGTCACCGGCCAGCCGCTCTATGGTGCGTCGGGCTCCACGGCCAACAAGCACGGCCGGGTGATCGGCACCAATGTCACCGGCGGTGATGAGGTCTTCCCGGGCGTGTTGGGCACCATGGTCGCCAAAGTCTTTGACCTTAACATCGGCTCGACTGGCGTCACCGAGGCACGCGCCCGCGAGCTGGGGCTGGAGACGATCACAGCGCTGGTGCCGGGTATGGACCGCGCGCATAACTATCCGACGCGGCAGGAGATCGTGCTCAAGATGGTGGTGGAGCGTGGCACCTCGCGCCTGTTGGGCCTGCAGGGCGTGGGCCCGGGCGAGGTGGCCAAGCGTATCGATGTGGCTGCTACGGCCCTCAACTTTCACGCCACAGTGGACCAGGTGGCCAATCTCGACCTGGGCTATGCACCCCCTTATGCGCCCGCGGTCGATCCCATCCATCACGCGGCCAACATCATCCGCAACAAGCGCGACGGCCTGACGACCGGCATTGGTCCCTCGCGTCTGCAGCAGATGATCGATGAGGGTGAGCCTTTTCTGCTCCTCGATGTGCGCTCGCGCGAAGAGTTTGCCGAGCGCCGGATTGCGGCCGGTGGGCGCTTGCTGCACATCCCTCAGGAAGAGCTGCGCTCGCGTATCGCCGAGCTGCCGCGCAATGTGCCGATCGTGGCCTATTGCGCCCGCGGCATCCGCGCTTACCGTGCCCAGCGCACGCTCCGCGGCCTGGGACTTGAGGACGTCGCCTTTCTCGAAGGCAGCTTGCTGGGATGGGCCGGCAAGACGGAGAGCGGCGAAAATAGTGATTGATGCGTGATGCCGTAAGGAAGGTAATAAGTAAACCGTAATAAGTAAACCGTAATAAGTAAGCTCACTATTGCAGAATGCTCGATGCTTTGTGCCAACTCTACCAGGGCAAGTATCCTGAGAAGCAGAAAGGGTTTGGACTTCGACCTTACTTATTACAGTTTACTTATTACCTTCCACGGCAACCTCACGCCTCACGGATTACGTAGGTAGGTTTATTTTGACACAGAGTTTGCTTTGTTCTAATATCACTGCTATGCCTGGCGGAGTGGTGCAGTTGCAGCCCGCCGTTGCGCGGGACGAGGAGGTCGCGTTAGCAACGATGGCAGAGCAGCAGGAAGCGCAAGTTGGCCCCGATAGCGAGCCTTTAGCTCCCCCGGCCCGCAAGCGCCGGCGCCGTGGTGAGGTTCGTGTCTTTGGACATTGGTGCAAGGGCTGCGGCCTCTGCATCGCTTTCTGCCCCGGTCAAGTCTTTGTCGCCGGCGAGGATGGCCACCCCTTGGCCGCCTATCCTGAGCGCTGCACGGCCTGTATGTGGTGTACCGAGCACTGCCCCGATTTCGCCATTCAGGTCGAGCCCTTATCAGGCAGTGATGATATCCGGAGGGGCGTGGCGTGGCCGTCCAGCTAATGCAGGGTAACCTGGCCTGCGCCGAGGGGGCCCTGGCTGCTGGCTGCCGGTTTTTCGCCGGCTACCCCATTACCCCTTCGTCGGAGATCGCTGAGCATCTGGCGCGCCGCCTGCCCGAGCTGGGCGGCAAATTCATCCAGATGGAGGATGAGCTCGCTTCGCTGGCCGCCGTGATCGGCGCCTCCGTAGGGGGGCTCAAGGCGATGACGGCTACCAGCGGCCCCGGTTTTTCCCTCATGCAGGAGAATATCGGCTATGCCGCCATGGCCGAGATCCCCTGTGTGCTTGTGGATGTGCAGCGCACCGGCCCCTCGACAGGGCTCGCGACCTCTCCCGCCCAGGGCGACGTGATGCAGGCCCGCTGGGGCACCCACGGCGATCATCCCATCATCGTCCTCTCGCCCAGCACCGTGCGTGAGACGTTCGACCTCACGGTGAAAGCCTTCAACTTTGCCGAGCTCTACCGCACCCCAGTTATCCTGTTGATGGACGAAGTGGTCGGGCACATGCGGGAAAAGGTAGAGCTTCCCACAAACCCCGAGGTCGTGCAACGGCTGGCTACCGATGTGCCGCCCGAGTGGTACTACCCCTATGAGGATGGCGGGGCCGATGTGCCCCCTCTGGCGCCCTTTGGCACAGGCTTTCGCTATCACATCACCGGGCTTTTCCACGATCGTGCCGGCTTTCCGACCGAGCGCACTGATGAGATCGACCCCTGGATTGAGCGCGTGACGGCCAAGATCGAGCGCAACCTGCAGCACATTCTGCTCTACCAGCAGGATGAGGTAGAGGGCGCGCGCACGCTGGTCATCTCCTACGGCGCTACTGCGCGCTCGGCGCGCCATGCCGTGGGCCTGGCCCGCGCGCGCCGGCACAAGGTGGGCTTTATGAAGCTTCAGACGCTCTGGCCCTTCCCAATAGATGCTGTCGCCGAAGCGGCGCAGGGCGTGCGTATGGTGGTCGTGCCCGAGATGAACCTGGGGCAGCTGGCGCTCGAAGTAGAGCGCGTTGTCGGCCGCCACAAGGTGCGCCGGGTGGGGCGCGCCAACGGGCAGATGATCACGCCCGACGAAATCCTGGCGGCCATTGAAGAGCACTGATGGAGTCTGCGTGTGGCAACGGCTGAGCGGTTTGATCCCTACGTCTATCTGCGAACCAAAAAAAAGTTCCCTGCCGTCTGGTGCGCCGGTTGTGGGAACGGCATTGTGCTGGGTGCACTGATCCGCGCCATTGACCGCATCGGCTGGCAGCGCGATGAGATCGCCCTGATCTCAGGCATCGGCTGCAGCGGGCGTATGCCGGTGTATGTGGATTTCAACACCATGCACACCACTCATGGGCGCGCCCTGGCCTTTGCCACCGGTCTCAAGCTGGCCCGGCCCGATATGCATGTGATTGTGGTGATGGGCGATGGTGATGCCCTGGCTATCGGCGGCAACCATTTTATTCACGCTGCGCGGCGCAATATCGGTGTGACGGCCATCGTTATCAACAACAGCATCTACGGCATGACCGGTGGCCAGACCTCGCCGACCACGCCTGAGGGAGCCCTCTCGACGACGGCCCCCTATGGCAATATGGAGCCACCGCTCCCCATCGCCCAACTGGCCGAAGCGGCCGGGGCGGCGTTGGTGGCGCGCGGCACCGTGTACCATGCGCGTGAGCTGGACCAACTTATCGAGCGGGCTTTGCTCAAGGAAGGCTTTGCCCTGGTGGAAGCCGTGAGCTATTGCCACACGACCTTTGGCCGCCTGAACAAGATGGGGACGGCAGTCGAAATGATGCAGGCGCTCAAAGACAATGCAGTCACGGTGGAGGCGGCCAGGGGCATGACCGCGGCGCAGCTGCAGGGCAAGATCGTGCGCGGTGTGCTCGTGGACCGCGACATCCCCGAGTATGCCGCTCGCTATCAGCGCCTGATTGAGGCCGCGCAGGCCAGCCGCCTTGGCGCGCTGGGACACAATGAAAGATAGCATGCTTGCCTGGCTGGGGCAGAGTCGCGGTGGCGACTCTCGTCGCTCGTCTCCGCCTGGTTCAGGAGCACGAATGGCTGAAGCCATCACTACAACCCCCGAGGAGTAGTATGATGAGAGGGCGAACAGAAGTGCGCCTGGCTGGCGAGGGCGGGCAGGGGCTGCTACTCGCCGGCGTGATTTTGGCCGAGGCCGCGGCAGTGTACAGTGGCCTCAATGCCGTGCAGACTCAGTCCTATGGGCCCGAGGCGCGGGGCGGCGCCAGCAAGTCCGAGGTGATCATCAGCGAGGAGGAGATCGATTACCCCAAGGTGATCGAGGCCGATATCTTGCTGGCGATGAGCCAGGAGGCTTGCGACCGCTATGCGGGCAATCTCAAGCGCGAGGGGACGTTGATCATTGATGCCGTGCAGGTGACGCGCCTGCCTTTGGGTCGCGCGGCTGTTCAGGCCCCGATTACCCGCATGGCCGAGGAAGCGACTGGCCGTCGCATCACGGCCAACGTGGTGGCCCTGGGTGTGCTCGTGGGCGTGACGGGGATCGTTCCACGCCAGGCCATCGAGGCGGCAGTGCGCGCCCGCGCCCCGCGGGGCACGGAGGAGATGAACTGCAAAGCGCTGGCGGCCGGGCTGGACTGGGCTGCCCGGCACCAGTCGCAGGGGGCGGCAGCATGAGCGAGCCAAAGCCTCGCCGGGTGGAGGTGCTGCAGAAGCAGCGCGTGTACACCGACTTTATGTCTCTCGATCAGGCCGTGGTGCGCTATGAGCGCTTTGATGGTACCCTGAGTGAGCCTGTCACGCGCCTGGTGCTCGACCGGGGCGATGCGGTGGGCATTCTGCTCTACGACCCCGAGGCCGACCAATTGGCCCTCGTGGAGCAATTCCGCTACCCCGTATATGCAGCGGGTGAGCCGGGCTGGCTGGTGGAAATCGTCGCCGGCACGGTGCCCAGAGGCGCCGACCCGCGGGCGGTGGCCAGCAGCGAGGTGCGCGAGGAGGCCGGCTATGATGTGGACCCGGATGCTCTAGAGCCCTTGGGGAGCTGCTTCCTGAGCCCCGGTGGGTCTTCGGAACGGGTCTATCTCTTCCTGGCCCGCGTCTCGCTGGCTCAGCGGCAGGGGGAGTTGGGCGGCCTGCGCAGCGAGGGCGAGGATACGCGCCTCTGCCTCTACCCCTGCGTCGAGGCACGGCGCTTGCTTCAGGAGGGCGCTTTCCACGATGCGAAGACCCTTGTGGCGCTGCAGGCGTTTTTCCTCAGGCGGAAAAGCCGATAGGAGAGAGTGAATTGGCAGACGTACCGCAAGCAAATGATCTGATTGAATTGGCGCTGCCAGTGCTCGAAGCGCGACATGCCGAGTTCTGGCTGGTGGGCGGCTGGGTGCGGGATTATCTGCTGGGCCGGCCGACCCACGATGTGGATTTCGTGATGCCCGAGGGGGCCATCGCCACGGCGCGCCAGGTGAGTGATGCCGTTGGCGGCGCCTTTGTGGTGCTGGATGTGGAGCGCGACACGGCGCGTGTGGTCGTCGGTCCACCCGGCGCCTCGATCTATATGGATTTTGCCGGCCTGCGCGGCCCCACTCTCGATGCGGACCTCTGGGCGCGCGATTTCACGGTCAACGCGATGGCCGTGCCCGCCGAAGATTGGCAGGCCCCGGAGCATGCGATCATCGATCCGACGGGGGGCCGCGCGGACTTGCGTGAGGGGTTGCTGCGCGCGGTGACGCCCGAAGCGTTTCGCGAGGATCCGCTGCGCATGCTGCGTGCCGTGCGTCTCGGCGCAGGGCTGGGCTTTGAGATTGAGAGCCAGACGGCCGCCTGGATCTACCGCGACGCCGAGCTGCTCGACGCCGTGTCGCGCGAGCGGGTGCGCGACGAGCTCGCTCAGTTGCTTGGCCTGCCCGGGGTAGCGCATTCGCTGCGCCAGCTCGAAGAGCTGCGTCTGCTGGGGCAGGTGATGCCCGAAGTCGATCGCCTGGGTGCGCTGCCTTTGGCGGGGCGCGGTGGCGCCAATGTGCTCGAGCACTCGGTGACCACTGTTGACCTGGCCGAAAAGGTGCTCGCCTGGCTCGGCAGCGGCAGGGCTGGCGAGTTGAACTGGCCCGGGCAGCGCCTGGAAGAGGCGCTGGGGCCCTACCGTGAGCACCTGAACTCGCACATGCAGGGGGTGCTCCCCGGCGGGCGCAGCGCTGCCCAGCTCTACATCCTGGCGGCCCTGTTGCACGATGTGGGCAAGGGCGCGGCGATCGAGGGGAGCTCGGAGGGCAGACTGCTCAACCACGAAGTCCTTGGCGCCTCTATCGCTGCCACGATCATGCGGCGCCTCTGCTTCTCCAGCGCCGAAACGGTGCGCGTGCGGCTCAGTGTGCGCAACCACATGCGCCCCGGCCAGCTGGTGCAAGAGGGCGAAGCGCCCTCGCGCCGCGCCATCTATCGCTTCTTCCGCGATACTGAGCCCGCCGGCCCCGATACGATCTTGCTCTCGTTGGCCGACCACCTGGCGACCCGCGGGCCGGCGCTGGATCCCGATCACTGGCGGCGCCATCTGAGTGTGAGCCGGGCCCTGCTGCACGCCTACTATGAAGAGCGCCATGAGATCATCGACCCACATCTGGTTATCGATGGCCATAGCCTTATGACGGAGCTCAACCTGGCGCCGGGGCCCAGGGTGGGTGCGCTGCTCGATAGCATCCGCGAAGCGCAGGCCGCGGGCGAGGTGAGCACCCGCGAACAGGCCCTCAGCCTGGCGCGGGACCTGATGCAGCGCAATGCCCCGCTGCGCGACGAGCGATAACGTGACATATTTGACGGGTGCTTTTCCTTAAAGTATAATCCACACCTGCTCGCCAGACTGGAAAGCTGGCGAGTGTATTGTGCATCCGCCTGGTGGTTCGGGTTGAGTGAGCACTGGCCATGGCCGCCCACAGGGGCTATGGCGCCCGGCTCCAGGGCAAGCCCACGCGTAGGCTAGCTGGGCTGATCGATGAATGCGGCTGCGCCGCCCCCCGGCGCGGCGGCCTTCCTGGTTTTGCGACATGGGGATAGGTCGCAGGGAGGAGTGTATCCGTTATGCGGCAGCGTGATGTGCGACTGCTGATCGGCATTATCGTTGTGGTCGTGCTTGCGGCCTGGGTGGTGTGGCCCTCAAACTCGGGCATCAACATCGACCTGGGACCTATTCATATCCACCGTAACATCAGTGTGCGCGAAGGTTTGGATCTTCGCGGCGGTACGCGTGTGCTGCTGGAAGCCGATGTGCCGGCCGATCAACAAGTGACTCCAGACATGATGAATGCAGCCCGCGCCATTGTCGAAAACCGCGTCAATGGCCTGGGCGTGACGGAGCCCAGCGTGCAGCTGGTGGGCCAGCGGCGTATCCTGGTCGAGCTGCCCGGCATCTCCGACCCAGACCAGGCCGTCGATACCTTTAAGAACACTGGCCTCCTGGAGTGGATTGATGCGGGCAGCACCTATCTGCAGCCCGGCACTGTCGTCAAGACCGATTTCGGCCAGTCGGTGGCGGCCAGCAGTGGCAACGCCGCCACGCCGACGACGGCCCCGACAACCGGGGCCTCGGGCGCGGTGACCACGACCAGCCCGGTGACGGGTACCAACCCCCTCACCAGCACCAACCCTGTGACCGGCACTGCTCCGGTGACCACCCCCACCAATCAGGTCTTCCACACTGTGCTGACCGGCAAGGACCTCAAGTCGGCCTCGGTGGGTACCGACGAAGTGGGCGCGCCAGAGATCCAGTTTGAGCTCAATCCCGATGGCGCCAAGATCTTTAGCGACTATACGACCAACAATGTGGGCAAGTACCTGGCTATCGTCATGGACAAGAAGGTCATCTCTTGCCCGCGCGTGAACGGCCCCATCCCCGATGGCTCGGGCCGCATCACCGGCCAGTTCCCGCTGGCCGAGGCGCAGAGCATCGTCGTGCAGCTCAAGTACGGCGCGCTGCCCGTGCCCCTCAAAGTCATTGAGCGCGAGTCGGTTGGCCCGACGTTGGGGCAAGATTCCGTGACGCGCAGCCTGCAGGCCGGCGTTATCGGGCTCATTATCGTGCTCTTGTTCATGCTGATCTACTACCGGCTGCTGGGCGTGTTGGCCAGCGCGGCGCTCTTGATCTATGCCATGATCACCTTTGCGCTGTTCAAGCTGATCCCAGTGACTCTGACATTGCCGGGTATCACGGGCTTCCTCCTATCGGTGGCTATGGCCGTTGATGCCAACATCCTGATCTTTGAGCGCATGAAGGAAGAGTTGCGCCACGGTAAGAGCATGTCGGCTTCGATTGAGGCAGGCTTTAGCCGCGCCTGGACGTCGATCCGCGACTCGAACCTCTCGACGATCATCACCTGTATCATCTTGTTCTGGTTCGGCTCGACCTTTGGCGCCAGCACCGTGAAGGGCTTTGCCATTACACTCTTCCTGGGCATCCTGATCAGCCTGTTCACCGCCGTCGTCATCTCTCGCACGTTCCTGCGCGCGACCTTTGCCTACACTGGAGAGAAACTGCGTGAGAAGCAGTGGCTCCTGGGCCTCAAGTAGCATGGAACGCTGCGGGGTGGAGGGTAAGGAATGTTAGACATCGTCGGCAAGCGCAAGTGGTTTTTCCTGCTGTCTGCGCTGATCATCATCCCAGGTTTGATCGCCATGGGCATCACCTGGGCCCGCTACGGAACGCCAGTGCGGCTGAGCATCGACTTTACCAGCGGCTCGCTGCTGGAGGCCCAGTTCCAAAAGGCTGTGCCGCCTGAGCAGGTGCGCGCGGTCGCGCTCGCTCAGGGAGTGCAGGATCCCCAGGTACAGTCGGCGGGCAGTGATGGGAAGACAGTCATCATCCGCAGCAAGCCGCTCGATACCGCCGCCAAGGTGGCATTCGAGGCTGCGCTGAGCAAGCAATTTGGTCCGCTGCAGGAGCAGCGTTTTGATACGGTAGGCCCGGCTGTGGGCGATGAGGTGACCCGGGCCGCTGTGACAGCCGTCGTCATTGCCTCCGTGGCTATCCTGTTGTTCATCGCGTTCTCTTTCCGCAGGGTGCCCAATGCTTTGCGCTTTGGCGTCTGCGCCACGGCGGCTACTGTGCACGATATCCTGGTGGCGCTGGGCTTTTTCGCGATCATGGGGCTCCTGTTCGGCTGGGAAGCCGATTCGCTCTTCCTCACTGCCCTGTTGACCATGATCGGCTTTTCCGTGCAGGATACCATTGTCGTGTTCGACCGTATCCGCGAGAACGTGCCCAAGCACCGCGGTGAGCCCTACGAGTTGATCGTCAACCGCAGCCTCACGGAAACTCTGCACCGCTCTCTGGCGGTGGAACTGACTGCGGTCTTTGTGCTGACCGCCATCCTGTTCTTTGGCGGCGCGACCATGAAGCAGTTCGCGGCTGTGCTGCTGGTGGGCATGCTGAGCGGCAGTTACTCGTCCATCTGCAATGCAGTGCCGCTCCTGGTCGTCTGGCAAAATGGCGAGATCGGCCAGTTCTTCCGGAGCCTGCGCCGCCAGCCTGCGGCTCAGGCGTAACGTAGTCCGTAATGCGTAATCCGTAAGGTCGCCATGCTGGCGGGCTCGCTGCCCAATCGGCCCGGCCCTCGCAGGCGGAGTTGAGCAGTGCAATACGCGCCGTGGCAGCCTCACGGATTACGCATTATCCCCCGTTGGGTTTGACTATACGCGAGGGCCGGGGTAACCTGGCCCTCGTCGCGCTTATTGGTCAAGAGGAGGTGGCGCATGGGCCTGATCCTGCTGCGCTACGGTGAGCTGGCCCTCAAGGGGCAGAACCGGCCGGTGTTCACGCGCCGGCTGCGGCACAATGTGCGTGCCTGCCTGCGCGAGAACGAGATCCCCGGGCAGGTGGATGTGGTGGGGAGCCGGCTGTTTGTTACAACTGATGAAGTGGAGCGGGCCATCCCCGCCCTGCAGCGGGTGTTCGGCGTGGTTTCGCTCAGCCCGGTGCTCGAGGCGCCGCGCGATATGAACACCATGGCGGCTCAGGCGGTGCGCATCGCGCGTGCCGCCGGGGTCGGCAGCGGCAGGAGCTTCCGCATCCAGGCGCGCCGGGGCGACAAATCCTTCCCCCTCACCTCCCCCGAAATCGATCGTGAGCTGGGTGCGGCAGTCGTTGACGCTACCGGCGCCCCCGTTGACCTCTCTGATGCTGCGGACGTGACTATCGGTGTGGAGGTGTCAGGTAACCGGGTACTCCTCTACGGGCAGGTATACCCGGGTCCGGGGGGGCTTCCTATCGGCACGGCCGGGCGGGTGGTCGCCCTCACATCGGGAGGCATCGATTCGCCTGTGGCTGCCTGGATGCTCATGAAGCGCGGGTGCACCATTATTCCCCTGCACTTCCGGCACAATGATGTCGAGATGGCCAAATTCCTCGACCTGTGCCGGGTGTTGGCCTCCTGGTCCTACGGCTGGAAGATACGCCCTATCGTTATGGAGCAGGTCGCCGTGTTCGACCCCGTCTATCGGCGCCTGCAGGATCTGCATGAGGAGCGCTGGACCTGCCTGATGTGCAAGCGCACTCTCGTCACCCGGGCCACTGCAGTGGCTGAGCAGCATCATGCCCTGGCGGTTGTGACTGGTGAGAGTCTGGGCCAGGTGGCCAGCCAGACTCTGGAGAACCTGGCCGCTATCTCCTATGGCCAGCGCCTGCCCGTGCTGCGCCCGCTGATCGGCCTGGACAAAGTCGAGATCATGGGCCTGGCTCGCCGCATCGGCACCTATGATATCTCGATCCGTGAGGCGAGGGCTTGCGAATATGTGCCGCGCCACCCCCTCACGCGCGCTGGGCTGCCGGGCCTGCAAAAGCTCCTCAGCGAGTTGGAGGAGCCGTCGACGGAAGCGGCGGCCCGGGAGGCGCTGCTATGAAAGCGCTCGAATTCACCGATGCACTGCGCTTGCGGCAAGATTACCCCCAGCCCACCCCGCGCCCGCGGGAAGCCCTGGTCAAAGTACGGCTTGCCGGTATCTGCAATACCGACCTGGAGATCTTGCACGGCTACATGGGCTTTCAGGGTGTGTTGGGCCACGAGTTTGTCGGTGTTGTGGAAGCGGGCTCCGACCCGGCCTGGGTAGGCCGGCGAGTAGTGGGCGAGATCAACTGTGCCTGCGGCGAGTGCCCTACCTGCCGCGCCGGCCGGCCCAGCCACTGCCCGGAGCGCACTACCATTGGCATCGGCGGGCGTGATGGCGCCCTGGCCGAATATGTCCTCGTGCCCCTCGCCAACCTGCACGCCGTGCCGCCCAGTGTGCCCGATCGGCAGGCCGTCTTTGCCGAGCCCCTTGCGGCCGCCCTTGAGATTCTGGAGCAGCTGCACATCCGCCCGACCGAGCGCGTGCTCGTTCTGGGCGACGGCAAATTGGGCCTGCTGGCTGCGCAGGTGCTGGGCCTGGTGGGCTGCGATCTTCTTGCCCTCGGCCGTCACCCTGAAAAGCTCTCTATCCTCGCCCGGCGGGGTATCCCTGTCCAGTCTGTCGATGCTCCCCTGCCCGAGCCTGCCGATGTGGTCGTCGATTGCACCGGCAACGCCGCCGGTTTTGCCACCGCCCGCCGGCTCGTGCGCCCGCGGGGCAGGCTCGTCCTCAAGAGCACCTTTCACGGCGACAACACCGTCAGCCTGACCTCGCTCGTCGTCGACGAGGTCACTCTCGTGGGCTCCCGCTGCGGGCCCTTCCCGCCTGCGCTCAGGCTCCTGGAGCGCGGCATGGTGGATGTGGAGTCGATGATCGAGTGCGAGTATCCCATCGAGGAGGGCGTCACCGCTTTTGCGCGGGCGGCCCAGCCGGGGGCGCTCAAGGTGCTCGTGCGGCCGTGAGTTCCTGCGAGGAAGGGATTGCCTTTTCTATGCCAGCCGACCTCCCTATCGCCGTCTTTCCTCTCCACGACCCTTCCGGTGTGCTCCTGGCGCACTTGCAACGGATCACCCCGGACCTCAAGGAACTCTTCTGCCGGGCCTATGTGACCGTCTCGCCGCCCACTGACCTGGCCCAGGGGGCGGCGGTGGGCTCGCTGGCCCGCGATGGCTTTTTCGATCTCATCCACAACCCGCCCGGCTCGCAAGTGGGCGACCACATTTTCGCCGGCTACCGGCGCGCGGTTGAGGGCTCTTGGCCCGGGGCACAGCTGCACCTCTGCTTCGAGGACCGGCTGATCTTTGCCCTTTCCACGGAGCACCGGGAAGCTTTCCGGCGCGATATCGCGGCTGCTGGCGGCGAGCGGCGCCCTATCCTCTTCCAACGCTCCGCCTATGCCTGGGATACCCACCCCCGCACCTACCGGGCGATCGAGGCCATGGCCACCCGCGCCGGCGAGGTGCTCTTTGGGCGCAGCCTCGATTTCGCCTGGTGCCACCTGGCCCTGCGCGCCGGAGATCTGGCGCCCATCTTGCCGCGCCTGGCGGGCCTGCGCGACCTTTCCCTCCTGGCCGAGATCGTCGTGGCCCTCGCCGGCACCATTGTGACCCGCGACGTCGACTGGCTGGCCTGGGAGGACCCCTTTATTCACGGCCTCGACCCCGAGCAGGCCAGGGCCGCCGCCGAACGCGACCCCGCCGATCACGAAAAGCGCCTGGCCTACGTGGGCTCGATGGTGCGCTTGCTCCTCGCCCGTTTCGGGGCCGGCGCATAGTAGATTTCGCCCAAGACACAGAGGACACCAAAGGTCTTTTGCCTTGGTGTCCTCTATCTTGGGCGAAATCGTTTCCGGCCTCAGGGCAAACCGACTGCCGCCTTGACCTCGTTGATCGTCTGCTCTGCGATCACGGTCGCGCGCTTGGCGCCATCGGCCAGGATATCCCAGATGTGATCGGGGTCTTTCTCCAGCTCCGCCCGCTTTTCGCGGAAGGGGGCAAGGGCATTGGCCAGGTCACGTGCAAACTCACGCTTGTGCGCCACGCAGCCGATGCCCGCATGCCGACACTCGTGATCGATCTCCTGAATGCGCTCCTCACTGCTGCAGAAGATCTTGTGCAGCGCCTGCACGTTGCAGATATCCGGGTTGCCCACATCGGTCTTGTAGCGGCGCGCTGGGTCTGTAACCATCGTCATCACCCGTTTTTGGATCTCCTCGGCGCTGGCCGCCAGCTCGATGTGATTGTTGAGCGACTTGCTCATCTTGTTCACGCCGTCAAGCCCCATAATGCGCGGCGTGGTCGTCAGCTTGGCCTGCGGCTCCACCAGCACCGGCCCAAACTGGGCGTTGAAACGGCGCACCACCTCACGTGAGAACTCCAGATGAGGCAACTGATCCTCGCCCACGGGCACCGTATCGGCCTTGTAGAGGGCAATATCTGAAGCCATCAGCACCGGGTACCCCAACAGGCCATAGTTCACATTGTCGGGCTGCTGGCGCACCTTTTCTTTAAAAGTGGGCAGGCGCATCAGCCAGCCAAGCGGCGTCACCATCGAAAGGATCGTGTGCAGCATAGTGACCTGTGGCACGTGCGATTGGGCGAAAATGATGCTCTTCTCGGGATCCATGCCCGCGGCCAGCCAGTCGAGCACCATCTCGTACGTATTGCTACGGATCAGCTCTGTATCGCGCAGCGTCGTAAGCGCGTGCAGGTCCACCACGCAGTAGACGCAGTCATAATCCGCCTGCAGCGCGACATAATTGCGGATGGCGCCCAGATAGTTCCCAATATGCTGGCGGCCGGTGGGCCGGGCGCCCGAAAAGACTCTTCCCTTGCTCAAGATAAAGGCTCCTCCCCTCGATGTTGACAGGAATGTGGCGGACAGTTTACCACAAGTGGAGAGGAGGAGCAAGGGGAGAAGGGGGAATGTGGCACATGCCTTGCTCATAGGTCGAGATGCACTGCGAAGGAGGGATAACCTGTCTATCAAGCAAGCCCTGCAGATCGTGCTCAGGACGGCCCTGGTGGTAGGAACGCTGTTGTCTCTCTACCTGCTGTTCCTGCTGCGCCACCTGGTACTGACCCTGTTCCTGGCGATTGTTTTTGCCTCAGCGCTCCGCCCTCTTGCCATCCGCATTCAGCGGCAGTGGCATCTCTCGCGCGGGGTGGCGGTGTTAGCGCTCTATGGCGTTGCCATCGTTGGTGTGGTGTTTGGGGTGGCGTTGCTCGTGCCTTCCTTTGCCGGCAGTGTGACAGATCTTGTCAGCCGCTCGCACGATGTGTATGGGCGCTGGTACGAGCTGGCCGTTTCCCTGCGGGGCGACGCCAATCAACGACTGAACATCACCCTGCCCATGCCTCCGCCCCAGCCTCAGGCTGACGCCTGGCTCGCCGGGGTCATCGCCGCTGCCGGGCGCGCTGCCCCCGGCCTGGTTATGAGAGCGGCCACACTCCTGGGGCAGGTCTTGCTGGGTATGCTGATGGCCTACTATTGGATCGAGGCGCGCGACGACCTGCTGGGCTTTGGCGCTCGCCTGTTTCATGGTGAGCAGCGGGCCCGTTTCTTGATGGCCTTTGATGAGGTCGAGCAGGTGTTGGGGGCCTACATGGGGGGGCAAATCATCCTCTCGCTGATCATTGCGGGGGCTTCTCTGCTGGCCTTCGTAGCGTTGGGGTTGCCGCATCCCGAGGTGTTGGCCCTGATCTCGGGCCTGTTGCACATGTTGCCGCTGGTGGGCGCTGTACTCGGCGTGGTGCCCGCCGTCGTAGTGGCAGTTGCGATCTCTCCGGTCAAGGGCCTGCTCACGGTGCTCATCGTGGTGGTGATCCACCAGGTCGAGAACAGCTTTGTGGCGCCACGGGTGCTGGAGAAACAGATGGGCCTCAGCCCGCTCCTGACCGTCGTCGCCCTGACGGCGGGCATTATCCTGGGTGGGTTCGTGGGCGCGCTCTGCGCGCTCCCGCTGGTAGGGGCAGTGTCGATACTGGCGCGCCACTTTTTGTTTCGCCCTGTCTTGGCAGCCCGTGCAGCGCAGACAGAGCCGACGGAGGTGGAGCCGGTCACCGGCGATTCAGAACAGGCGTGGGAATAACGGCGGTTTGAAGACGGTCCTGGGGCAGGGGCATCGTATCGACTCGCTCTGGCCTACTTGCCTGCCTCATCAATACCTGGCCTGGCTTATCCATACACCCCATGCTCGCTACCGGCCAGGTCCGGCGCGCAGCCACATCTACACATCAATGGTACATTAGCCACATTGCCCCAGGACCGTTTTCTATTGTCATTCAGCAAGATTCGTGCCACGGTCGTGCCTGGGGGGGGGCTGCTGCGCCGCAGTTTACCTTAAAAAAACGTGCAACTGCTCAAGCTGCTGGAGGATGGGGGGCGACTCAGCGGGCGCCTTCTGGCACGTATATTGCTCGCCCGCCGCGTAGCGGACTCTCATGCGGCCCCAGCAGGGCCCGCGTGAGGACCCCGCAGCGCAACTGGGAGTCGCCTGTCACAGCACAACGCTCCGCCTTGCCCTCCCGGTGCATTCACAACAGAGGTATGACATGATAAGGAGAGTACCGCCCCCTCGTTACCAGAGCAGCGAAGGGCGCCTGGTGGACTATGTGGCGCAGTTTGAAGCGACGGTCGCCCTGCCGACCAATCTTTGGTCTTTCAAGCTACAAAAGACCTATATTCCCTGGGATACGTGGGACGCTTTTATGGAGGGCGGGGCCCCCCGTATGCCTTCGACCCCTCCCAACTACCCGAGTGGCACCTTTGCCCTCAAGACACTGCCCAAAGAGCACGAGCGGACGCTCGAGGATGTGACGGCTCGCATCCTTCGAGAGACGGACGTGGTTGACAAAGAGGGCTGGACCTTTGACGCCTATCAGCGGCATTTCCGCTTCCTGGCGCCGGCGGCGATCGATGCCTTGAACGACATCCTGCCGTGGTTGCAGGACCCTGCGGCCTACCATTGGGATACCATCAAGAATATCCTGGTGGATTATGGGCAGACCTCGGCGCTGGATTACCCGCGGCTGAGTGATCCGGCCTACTTTGAGGCGCGTCGCCAGGATGCGATCAACCTGTGGCAGATGGTCGATTGCGTGTCGCAGACCCTGGCTGCCAAGTGGGAGCTGGCTTTCGGCGAGTGCTATGGCGACCCCAACCCCGACGATTTCCGCCTGCCGAATCTGGATGAGGCAGTCGAAGTGAGCGGCTGGATGCTCAATCACTTCCCAAGCCTGCGTGAGGGTGAGATACCCCTGTCTTTCGATCGCTTTGTTGACCTGCACCGCGTGCAAATGCAGCCGCAAGAGTTTGCGCCCAATGTGCAGGAGCTGGCCGATCGCTTTGGCAGCGCGGCGATGCCCGATCTCCTGGGCCAGGTGTGGAGCGACCGCTACGGCTATGATGCCCTGCTCGCCGACCTGGAGCAGTCCTTGGCTTCGCCCGATCAGCTGATTGGGCTGGGGTGGCTCTACCCCGAGCGGGCTATGCGCTGATGTGAGTGAACTGACTGCACCGGCATGGGGCCGGGTAACCGCCAAGCCAGGCAGGCCTGTGGCATGCTAGTTGCTGGCACCTGTTGCGAGTGACGGGCCGGCGCTGCAGGCTGGGGCGCGCGGTGCGCAAGGAGTGACCGATTCATGGATGTGGACATTGACATCGGGGCCAGGGTTTCGTCGTCAGATGGGCAGGATGTGGGCACGGTCTCGGGCGTGATCATGGACCCGGACCGTAAGGCGGTGATCGGCCTGGTGGTGCGACAAGGTGACCTTTTCAATGTCGATCGGGTTGTACCCATTGAGATGGTCGCTGGCATCCAGGATCACCGTGTCACGCTCACCATTTCGGGCGCTGAGGTCGATGACCAGCCCCTTCTGAATGAGCGTGCTTACGTGCCTCTGGCGCCTGACGGCGAAGCGACCCCGCATGTGTGGACCCCATACCCCGCGGTACCCATGTCGCCGATGCTTAACCCCGCCTGGAATGCGCCTCCCGTGGTGGAGGAGGAGTGGCGCGAGGTGCCCCCCGAGGACCTGGTGCTGCGTGAAGGCTTACCGGTGTGGGCCGCCGATCGTGAGCTCGTCGGCAGGGTGGATGAGTTGGTGGAAGATGCTCAGACTCATCGGGTGGAGGCCATTGTCGTGCGTGGCGTGCGCGGCACCAGGCACGACAAGGCTATCCCGGTGCAATGGATAGTGAGGAGCGATGAGGATACCGGTATCACGTTGGCGGTCGACGCTGGCGCCGTGGAGCAATTACCCGACTATCACTAGCCTGCCGCCCCAGGCGGCTCCCTATCCGAGCACGGCGCTGGCCGAGGGTTGGTCTGGGTGGGAGGCTCGCCTGGGCGCGGGGCAGCTTTCTGAGGCTGAGAAGCCAGCTCCCATCCAGCCCGAGATCTGTGCGCGGGGGATGGTCGATCTCTCTGCCGAGAGCGGCTTACCGCTCTGGCTCGACCTGGAGCATGATCGGCTGGTGTTGATGCAGCCTGCCCAGCAGCTCGAGGCCGGCAACTGGCTGCCCGGCATGCAGGCCAGTGCAGGAGCCAACTACTGGCTCTTTCCCGATGTGGCGTTGCCTACCGATGTGGGCGTCTTTGCCGAATATGGAGTGCGCCATAACTTGCTACTGATCCCGCCGCGCGAGCCGGGTGGGGAGTATACGCGGGTCGACGCCCATGCCCTGGCCCTGCCCGACGGCGCCCGTTGTGGCGAGGCCTATGGTGTGGTATATGGCCAGGTGATTTTCCTCTTGCAGCAGCAGCCCCTCGGCCCGGGCCCAGTGCCGGTGGGGCCTGCAGCAAGCGTTGTGCGTTGGCTGGCGGCCCAAACCGGTGACAAGATCCTGGTGCCCCCCGAAACGGATGGCCTGGCTATCGTCAACACGGGGGAGCAGCCGCTCGTGCTCTCGAACCTGGCAGCCAGCGCGGCCCTGCCGGTGGCCCAGCCCTATGAGGGGAGCGAGGATGCTTACCAGGTCTGCGAGCACCAGGGGCGGCCGCGGGTGCAGGCCGATGAGCGCTATCGTGGCCCACGGCCGGCGATCTACCACTCCACGCCTACCTCGGCGCCCGCGTTAGGGCTGGTGGAGGACGTCCCTCTCTATAGCGCCTTTGTCCACGATCCGGAGCAATTCCACTGGCTGGTGGTGGGCGCACCTGCCGTTACTGGCGTGAGCTGATGGCGATGGAGTGGGCGCACCCGGCGGAGGTGGAAGTGCATCTGCAGGCACTGGTCGCCGAGATTGTCGTCTGCACCCAATGCCCGTTGGGCTTTTCCCGGCGCAATGCAGTGCCAGGCGAGGGGCCGCCGGGGGCGCAATTGTTTATCGTCGGCGAGGCGCCTGGGGCCAGCGAGGATGCCAGCGGCCTGCCGTTTGTGGGCGCTTCGGGCCGCTTGCTGCGCCGCGAGCTGGCAGCAGTTGGCCTGGATCCCAAAGCGATCTTTATCACCAGTGTCGTCAAGTGCCGACCCCCGGGAAATCGGCAGCCCCGTATCGATGAGGTCAGCACCTGTACCAGCCTCTACCTGGCCCGGCAGATTGCGTTGCAGCAGCCCAGGGCCCTGGTGGCCCTGGGCTCCGTGGCAGCCGGGGCGCTGTTGGCCGGTGAGGTCAAGATAACCCGTGAGCACGGCACCTGGCGCCAGGACTATGACCTGACGCCGCAGACCCTGCCGGTCTACTTGTGCTACCACCCGGCAGCGGCTCTGCGCAACGAGCGCTGGCGCGTGGAGTTCCGAGAGGACCTGCAGCGCCTGGCGGAGTATCTGCGCCCATAGGCGGCACAGGTTTGGTGTGTACGATCGATCAACCGGAAGCGCGGGTTGGCAGCCGGCCGGACCCGTGATCATGATGACAGATGGGTAATCGTCAAGAGGGGTAAGGAGGATTAGATGACAACCGACGAATTCGTCCGCAAAGTGCAGGAGCGCCTGGGCATGGCCACCGAAGCCGAGGCAATGGCTGCCTCCAAGTCGGTGTTGGCGGCTACGGCCGACCGCATCACCCAGCCCGAGGCCAAAGATCTGGCTAGCCAGCTGCCGAAGGAGCTGGGGGACCTGGTCAGGGGCCGCGGTGGCCCGGTGCAAAAGATGGATGCGGAGACCTTTATCCATCGCATCCAGAGTGACCTGGACCTGGCAAATGAAGAGCAGGCCAGCGAGGTGACGCAAGCCGTCTTCTCGGTGCTCAAGGAGGCGGTGAGCGAGGGCGAGTGGGAGGATGTGGTCAGCCAGCTGCCGCGCGAGTTGCAGACCATGTTCGTGATCTCCTGAGCATTTCCTTGAGGGGAATTGGGGGCTGAGATGGGTTGCAGCGCGCCCCACACACAACCCATTTCAGACCCCAATTCCCCCTGGGTCCATACCCCCTCCCAATTCCTTGACATTTGCCTCGATGTATTGTATCTTATGCAGCGGTACTGCCGGCGAGGCCTTGGCCCGGCAGACCATCGCCGAGCAGCTGCCTGTCTCGATGCAAGGAGTCAGGGTCATGGAGCTCAAACCCGTCGCCGAACGCGTGATTGCCAATGTCGAGAAGGTCATCCTGGGTAAGAGCCACGAAGTACGCCTGGCCTTTACGGCTCTCCTTTGCCAGGGCCATATCCTGATCGAGGATGTGCCTGGCGTCGGCAAGACAGTGCTTGCCAAAGCGATTGCCCGCTCCATCGGCGGCTCGTTCCGGCGTATCCAATTTACGCCCGATCTGCTGCCAAGTGATGTGACGGGTGTCTCGGTCTTTAACCAGAAAACACGTGAGTTCGAGTTTCGGCCTGGCCCGGTCATGGCGCAGATTGTCCTGACCGACGAGATCAACCGCGCCACGCCCAAGACCCAGTCGGCCCTCCTCGAGTGTATGGAGGAGCGCCAGGTGACGGTGGATGGCGTCACCTATACGCTGCCTCGGCCTTTCCTGGTGCTGGCTACGCAGAACCCCATCGAATATGAAGGCACCTTCCCGCTGCCAGAGGCGCAGCTCGACCGCTTCTTGATGCGTATCAGCCTGGGCTACCCCTCTGAGGAAGACGAGATTGCGATCCTCAACTCGCAAAAGTATGAGCATCCCATCGAACACACGGACCAGGTGATCACTGTCGAGGAGTTGCTCTCTCTGCAGGAGGACATCAAAGAGATCCATGTCGATGACCTCATCAAGCAGTACATTGTGGACCTGGTAACGGCTTCCCGCAAGCATCCCGATGTCTATCTGGGGGCCAGTCCACGCGGCGCCCTTGGCCTCTTCAAAGCTGGGCGGGCCTGGGCTGCTCTCGCGGGGCGAGACTATGTGTTGCCCGACGATATCAAAGCGCTGGCGCAGCCCGTCTTGGCCCACAGGGTGATCATCAGCCCGTCAGCGCGCATCAAGAATGTGGATGCACGGGCTATTGTTGACGAGATATTGCGCTCGACGCCGGTCCCGGGCACACGGCCCCGTGTCGGGCGCAGCTAGGGAGAGAATACACCTGTCTCCGGACCTTGTTCTGTTGCATGCGCCGAGCGTCTATGATTTCCGTGGGCAGTCGATCCTCTACGGCCCGGTGAGCGACCTGGTGCCGTCGACGCCGGTGTTCGAGATGTACCCCATCGGGTTTACAACCATTGCGGAGTACCTGGAGCGTCAAGGCTGGCGGGTACGGATCATCAACCTGGCGCTCCGTATGCTGCGCGATGCGCACTTTGACGTCGAGGCCGTCTTGCGCCGGCTGCACCCGCGGGCTTTTGGCATTGACCTGCATTGGCTGCCGCATGCCCATGGTGCCCTGGCCGTGGCTGAACTGGTCAAGCGGCTTCATCCCGATACGCCGGTCATTCTGGGCGGCTTCTCCTCGACTTATTACTACGAGGAGTTGCTGCACCTGCCTTATGTGGATTATGTGGTGCGCGGCGACTCGTCCGAGGAGCCCATGCGCCAGTTGATGGAGTGCATTCGAGCCGGCTGTGAGCCGGTGGATGTGCCCAATGTGGCGTGGCGCACACGCGATGGCGCGGTTCAGGCTAACCCCATGACCTATGTGCCTGCCGGCATCGATGAGGTGGCGCTGGACTATGGCTATGTCGTCCGCTCTGTGGCAACTTATCGTGACCTGCTGAGCACGGTTCCCTTCCACAACTGGCTGGACTATCCGATCACGGCGGCCTTGAGCGTGCGTGGCTGCACGCGGAGTTGCGTGACCTGTGGCGGCTCGGCCTATACTTTCCGGCATGTCTATGGGCGGCAGTGTCCGGCGTTCCGCAGCCCGGAAAAGCTGGCGGAGGATGTGCGGCACATCGCCCGCTTTATCAACGGGCCCATCTTTATCCTCGGCGACCTGCGCCAGGCGGGCGATGATTATGCGCGGCGCTTCCTGGATGCGGTACGTGGCTATGCGGGCCCGGTGATCGTGGAACTCTTCGGCCCGGCTTCGGCGGAGTATCTCCGCCAGGTCAAGCAGGCACTGCCCAATTTTACCCTGGAGGTCTCCCTGGAGTCGCATGACCCGGCAGTGCGGCGCGCTTTTGGCAAGAGCTATGGCAATGAGGCGATCGAGGAGACGCTGCGTGCTGCGCTGGAGGCCGGCTGCCAGCGCCTCGATGTGTTCTTTATGATCGGGCTGCCGCAGCAGACTTTTGAGTCGGTCCTGGCCACGGTGGACTATTGTGGAGACCTGCTGGATCGCCTGGAGCCATGGGCCCAGGGGCGGCTCTTCCCGTTTATCTCGCCTCTGGCGCCCTTTGTCGATCCGGGCAGCGCCGTGTTCGAGCAGCCGGAGCGCTATGGCTATCGTTTCTTTGCGCGTACACTGGAGGAGCACCGCCGCGCCCTGGTACAGCCGAGCTGGAAGTATGTGCTCAATTATGAAACCCAATGGATGACGCGCGATGAGATTGTCGCATCGACCTATGAGGCGGGTCTGCGCCTGAACAGGCTCAAGGCCCGGCATGGCCTGATCACGGCCGCCCAGGCCGAGGCAACCGAAGCGCGCATCAAGATGGCTATCGCTCTGAGTGCGCAGATCGATGCCGTGATGACCCTGCCGGAAGGGGCCGAGCGCCAGGCACGGCTGCGAGCGCTCAAGCCATTGGTGGACCAGGCTAACATGTCCACGGTCTGTGATAAGCGCGAGCTTGAGCTGCCCGTGAGCTTTCTGAAGCTGAATATTCCCCGGGCCGCCTGGTACTTTATCAAGGGCGAAGCGCGTCGTTGGCTGGGGCGCCGCACCGCGTGAGCGATTGATGTCGAGTGCGGAGGCATAGCTGTGAAACGCAGCATCCCCGTCCTGGCGTTGTTAGTGCTGGCCATGATCGAGGCGGTCGCGACGGGGCGGCCGATTTTCTACAACCTGGCCAGTTCGCTCCTGGCTATCGTCGTGCTGGCCTACCTTTGGGCCTGGTACAACGTCTGCTGGATAGCGCTCGAGCGGCACACGATCTCGGAGCGCACCCAGGTGGGCAAGGCGGCGGAGGAGCGCTTTGTGGTGCGCAATGTGGGCCCATTCGGCAAGCAGTGGCTCGAGGTGCTCGATCATTCGGAGCTGCCCGGGCATCACGCCAGCATGGTCGTCAATAGCCTGCCTGCCGGGCGTGACCGCGGTTGGTCTGTGCGCACGATTTGCCAGCAGCGGGGCCGTTTCCGGCTGGGGCCTTTGACTGTGGCCAGCGGCGACCCGTTTGGGCTTTTTACCCACCGGCGCCAGGTGCCGCTCACCGGAAGCATTCTGGTCTACCCCCTGGCTGTCGATCTGCCTCATTTCGGCTCGGAGAGCGGCCAGGTGACCGGAGGGGGAAGGCTCTACCGGCGGACTCACTATGTGACCAGCAATGTCGCCAGCGTGCGCGACTATTACCCTGGCGACACGTTCAATCGCATCCACTGGCCTTCGACCGCCCGGACGGGCAGATTGGTCGTTAAGGAATTTGAGCTCGATCCGATGGCGGAGGTCTGGCTCTTTGCCGATATGGAGGCAGCCGTGCAGGCCGTGCTGCCGCCCGGTTTATCTCCGGCGGCAGCCTATGGTGACTTGCCCATTTTGCCGGCCCACCCTCTGGCTTCGCTCCACCCTTCGACCGAAGAGTATGTGGTGGCTGTGGCGGCATCGCTGGCCAGGTACTATTTGGGCCGCAATCGGGCGGTGGGATTGCTCATGCAGGGGCGGGAGCGCGAATTGGTGCTGCCCGACCGGGGCGAGCGACAGATGGTTAAGCTCTACGAATCGCTCGCCGTTGTTCGGGCTCAGGGGCAGGTCAACATGGCCCAGCTTTTGGCCGCCGAGGCCTCATCGTTTGGCCGCAACAGTGTGGTGGTTGTGATTACCCCTTCGACCGATGACCCCTGGGTGAGGGTGCTGCGCGATTTGGGCCAGCGGGGCGTACACGGTATCGCTGTTGTCATCGATCCCCAAGGTTTCGGATCCTCGCGTGAGGCCGGCGGCATCATGCAAGCCCTGGCAGAAAGCGGCATTCCAGGATATCGTGTGCGGCAGGGCGACTCGCTGGTGGCTGCGCTTGCAGGCCCCCTGCCGGCGCCTGGATCGTGAGGTAGGTGCAATGGAGAGCCGCGAGGATCGTGAGTGCGTGCGCTTCTCCAAAGAAGCTAAAATCATCACTGTGCTGGTTGGCGTGGCGCTGGCCGTCTGGCTGTTGGCGCACGTCAGCCATGTCCTGGGGCCTTTCCTGTGGGGCGCCATTACAGCTTACGTTTTCAGCCCGCTGATCGACTGGCTCGAAGATCGTACTCACCTGCGCCGTGGCTTGCTGGTGGCTATTCTCTATCTGCTCGCGCTGGCGACGGTCTCCTGGGCGGCGACAGTGCTCATCCCTCTGCTGATTGAGCAGCTACAAGGCCTCGTCGTTGATGCGCCTAAGATCTTGACAGGCTTGCTCGACCGGCTGGCATTCCTGGACCAATACTTGCTGGCGCAGCAGATACGGATCTATGGCTTTACCATCGATCCGCAGGTAGTGGCCAACGAGGTCGTGCGCAATCTGCAGAACCTGGTCGGTTATATGACCCGCGGCGCTATTCCAGCCGTTTTCAACGTGCTGGAGGGGGTAGGGCAAGTCGCTCTCTACCTCATCGCCACGTTCTATCTGCTGCGCGGCTGGCGCAGCCTGCGCGCCGGGCTTGGGCGCCTGTTGCCGAGCCCTTACCGTGATGAGGCCAGTGATCTGCTGGGCGAGATTGACCGGGTGCTGGGCGCCTATATCCGTGGGCAGCTCCTTCTGATCGGTATCATGGCAGCGGCCACTTTTATCGCGCTCTCTATCCTGCAGGTACGCTATTCGCTGGTGATTGCCGTGATCAGCGGCGTGCTGGAGGTTATCCCGCTCTTTGGGCCGATCATGGCCGGAGGAATAGCCGTTTCTGTCGCGCTGTTCCAGCCGGCGACGGCGTTTGGCTGGTCGAACCTCAATCTGGCGTTGGTTGTTGCGCTGGCCTATGTTGTGCTGCGGCAGATTGAGGATCAGGTCGTGGTGCCGAACCTGGTCGGGCCGATTGTGGATCTGCACCCACTTCTTGTGTTGTTTGCCCTCTTTGCCGGGGGCAGCCTGGCCGGCTTTACCGGCATGGTCGTCGCTGTGCCGGCCGCAGCGGCCCTGAAGATCATCGTCAGGTATTTCCGGAGCAAGGTGTGGGAGGAGGATGCGGCCAACGTAAGTGCTGATACTGGCGGCGCCGGGCCTCCCCCCGAGCCACCCGTCGCCACCGAGCCACCAACGACTGCAGGAGAAATGACGTGATTGTGCGCCGTGCCTTTGCTGAGGATGTGACTGCCTGCGCCCAGCTCGATGCCAGCGTAGAGACTGACCATGTGTGGCAGATGGACGAGCGGAGTTTGGGCAGCGAGCTGCACCTGGTGTTCCGCCCAGCCAAGCTGCCGCGCCCCATGCGCGTGGCCTATCCGCGCGATCTGCGTCGGCTGCCTGAGGACTGGGAGCGCGATGAGTGTTTCCTGGTGGCGATTGAGGGTGCGCTGATCTTGGGTTTCATCGATGTGCGGCTGCAGCCATGGGATGGACTGGCCTGGGTTCACCATCTGGTTGTGGGGCGCCGATATCGGCGCAGAGGCTTAGGCAGGCGCCTGGTGCAGACCGCCGCTGAGTGGACGCGCCGGGGCGGGCAGCGGCAGTTGATGCTCGAAAGCTCGACCAAGAATTACCCCGGGCTCGCTTTTTGCCAGCGCCTCGGCTGTACCTTTTGCGGCTATAACGATCAGCTCTACACGAGCCAGGATATCACTGTCTTTTTCTCTTATCCTCTGGGGGTCTAGTGGCTTCCCGCACTGGTTTTGATGCGGCGGAATTGCTCTTCTGCAGACAGCGGGTACTCATCAAAACCAGTGCGGGGGCCCACCAGCGCGACTTCATCCGCGCACGGTTTCGCGCCCTGCGGCGAGCCCTCCATAGCCAGAGACGCTGAGACCGCAGGGAGGTTCGCGGCGCCCTCAGGTGCAAGGAGATATAGGCCGAAAGGAGGAGGCGCTGCAAAAGCGCATTTGACGAACGACGCGAACGGTGGTATAATTTACCGTAACCAAAGTTGTTTTCTTCACACTATCTGGGGGGGCTGGGCTATACACCTCTGGTGCGGCCCCCAATCACATGATCCCCTCATTGTCCATCAGGGTCTTCCTATGGGTTTCTAGCCTCAAAATGGTTGTATTCGCCTAGACACCGCGAGCGTATTGTCCCGGTCTGTAGTACCCGTTACAAGTTACCTATCGGCTTGATATCAGCCGAGATTTCCAACAGGCTCAGGTAGTGTGAGCGGGAGTAAGCAGTGAACATTGCAGAATTGGAAGAGAAAAACCTTAGCGAGCTGCGCGACATCGCAAGGGAACGAGATATATCCGGCTACAGCCGTCTCAAAAAGCCCGATCTCATCCTGCGGCTGCTGCGCGCGCAGGCGGAAGGGCAAGGCCTGATATTCGGCGGCGGTGTGTTGGAGATTGTGCAGGATGGCATTGGTTTCCTGCGCTCTGACCATCTGCTGCCCGGCCACGATGACGTCTATGTGTCACAGTCGCAGATCCGTCGTTTCGGCCTGCGTACAGGCGACATGGTTATTGGCCAGGTGCGGCCACCCAAGGATACCGAAAAGTACTTTGGGCTATTGCGGGTGGAAGCGGTAAACGGCCAGGACCCCGAAGTCGCCAAAAAACGGCCCAATTTCGTAGATCTCACCCCAATCTTCCCCCTCCGCCAGTTCAAGCTCGAGAGCAAGCCCAATATTCTTTCGACCCGCCTGCTCGATATGCTGGCGCCCATTGGCCGCGGCCAGCGCGGCCTGATCGTCTCGCCGCCCAAAGCCGGCAAGACGACTGTCCTCAAGCAGATCGCCAATGGCATCACCAGCAACTATCGTGACGTGCACCTGATGGTGGCGCTGATCGGCGAACGGCCCGAGGAAGTGACCGATATGGACCGCTCGGTGGAGGCGGAAGTTGTCAGTTCGACCTTTGATGACCCGGTGACCGATCACGTGCGCGTGGCGGAGATGGCCATCGAGCGGGCGAAGCGGCTGGTGGAGGCGGGGCGTGATGTGGTGATCCTGCTGGATAGCATCACGCGTCTGTCGCGGGCCTACAACCTGATCGTGCCGCCCAGCGGGCGCACTCTATCCGGCGGCCTCGACCCGGCTGCGCTCTTCCCGCCCAAGCGTTTCTTTGGCGCAGCGCGCAATATCGAGGAGGGCGGTAGCCTCACGATCATCGCCACCTGCCTCATTGATACCGGCAGCCGCATGGATGATGTCATCTATGAGGAGTTCAAGGGCACCGGCAACATGGAGCTGCACCTGAACCGCAAGCTCGCCGAGCGCCGCATTTTCCCCTCCTTCGATGTCGAGCGCTCCGGCACCCGCCGTGAGGAGCTGCTGCTCGATCCCGAAACCCTCTCCAAGGTGTGGACGTTGCGCCGCATGATCGAGGCGATCGGCGGCAACGAAGCGTTGGCCCCCGTGCTCGAGCGTATGTCACGCACACGCAACAATGAAGAGTTCCTCAACACGCTGAGCAAAGAGATGTAGGCTCATCCGCGAGCGGCGGCCGGGCGTTTCATTGTCAACTGAACAATTGCCATTCGCCGTGCGTCAATGGCTGACGCGTTCGGGAGCACCGCCGCTGCCGGCCGTGGCCGCGCCTCACCTTTGCGTGGCTCATGGAGACACATACCGACCCTAGAGGCGAGGACACAACCGGAAATGGACTCGACGCTGGATGGAGCGCAAGGCGGCAAGCCGGGGCCGAAGCGAAGCTTGCCGGTCGGCACGTTCGTCCAGGCTACCAGGGGTAGGGTCCTGGAAGCCCGGATTGATCCCCGGTTACTGAGCCGGTGGGGCACGCATGCAACACTGGCGGGCCTGGGGGTGATCGCTATCCTGGTGATGCGCACTTCCGGGCCGGGCCGCCTGGCGGGTCAGGGCACGGCTCCTGCGGCGCCGGGCACTGGTATCGCGCGGCAAGTGAGCGCCCGTGGCAGCAGTGGGTTTCTGGTGCGGGAGGCGGTGCCCGTCACCCATAGGAGCGATGGAAACAGCGCCCCCGAAGCGTCCGTGGCCGCTGCCGGGCTCAGCGTTGCGACGGCCTCCACGGCTGCCCCGGCTGCCACTCAGGCGGCGCCTCAGATCAGGACCTACACGGTGCAGCCCGGCGATACCGTTCTGGCCGTAGCCCAGCGCTTTGGCATCACGCCGGAAACCATCCTCTCCGCCAACCCCGCGCTCTCCGGTAACCCCGACCTGCTTCAACTGGGGCAAGAGATCAAGATTCTGCCTGTATCGGGGGTGCTTCATACGGTTGCGGCGGGCGATACGCTGAATTCGGTCGCCAAGCGCTACCAGGTCGATCCGCAAGCGATCATCAATTACGCGGCGAATAACCTCAGCGCACCCTACGTCTTGCACCCTGGGGATACCCTGGTGGTGCCGGGCGGGGCGTATTTGGCTCCCGCGAATGCGGGCCTGGGCGCCGGCGGCGCCCAGAGCAGTGTCTCGGCCCAGGCAACCGGCAGTTTCATGTGGCCTGTCCGGGGTGTCATTACCCAATATCCGTGGGCGCAGCATGTGGCCGTGGATATCGGTGCGCCGCTGGGCCGCCCCATTGTGGCTGCTGATGCCGGCGTCGTGCTCGAGGCCGGCTGGACCAATGTGGGCTATGGCAATTACGTCATCATTTCCCACGGCAATGGCTTTCGCACCCTCTATGGGCACATGAGCAAGATCCTGGTCACGCGCGGCCAAAAGGTGGCCAAGGGCCAGCAGATCGGCCTGGTCGGCAGCACCGGCCACTCCACCGGCCCGCACCTGCATTTTGAGATCTACAAGAACGGGGCCATCACCAACCCATTGCCCTACTTGCCCTGAGATAAGGTAAGAGGCCGGAGGGGAGAAACAAGTTCTCCCCTCCGGCCTCTTACCTTATCTCAGGGTGTTGGTGTTGCGCTCCCCTATGTTGCGGTTACTTGCTGCACCTCAGTTGTGGGCGTCGCGTGCACAGGCGTTGCCGTCTCGGTGGGCGCCGGCGCCGTTTCGGTCGGCAGCTCAGCTGTTGGCGTGGGTTGATGCCGCGGCGTGCGCGTGGGTTCAGCCGTGTCGGTGGGCAGCGGCGTCGGCGAAGCTTCCATAGTGGGCGACGCCGTCTCCGTTGGCAAAGGCGACGGTGTCGGCCAAAGGCTCGGGTTGTCGTTCTGGACGTGCACGTGCACCCGCGCCTCGAACTGGTTGTTGTGGCTGTCGATGGCGATGATGCGCAGAGTATAATCGCCGTTCGCCACGTGATTGGTATCCCAGTTGCCCAGGTGAGCGTTGACCATTCCGCCCGAGTCGTGCTCTTCGATCAGCGCCCAACCCTGGGGGTTATTGCCCACGCCGTATTCGAGCCGGTAATGGCTCATGTCATTTATTTGGACGCTTCCGTTTATCGCGACCACGCCCTGGATCTGCTGTCCCTCTTGGGGTTGGCTGAAGCTTACGTTGGTCTGCCCTGTGTGCACATCGCAGGTGTCGGTCGGTGGCTGCTCGATACCGTGCGCCATGGCCCAGGCCTGCCCGTCGGGGGGGTAGACCTCAAAGAGCTTTTGCACCACGGTATTCGGCGGGCAGTACGGGCCCGCCAGCTTGCCGCTCACCGTGCAGATAGCGATGCGCCGGTGGACGCTGCACGTCTGAGTGGGCTGTTTCCCCTGGATAAAGAGCTCTTTGCGCCGTGAGGGGCAATCGGCCGTCGGCAGCTCCCCTGAGACGGAGCAAACCTCGACCTCCACCATGCCGGGAGGCTGCGTGAAGGGCGCGGCCTTTTCGCCCTCGTTCTTCTCCTGGATCTTCATCCCCGCCAGCATAAAGTTGTGCCAGATGGGTGCGGCGCCGCTGGCGCCTGCCGTTTGCAGCATCTTGCTGTTATCGTTGTTGCCCACCCACACTGCCGTCACCAGCGAAGTGGTGTAGCCAATCGTCCAGGCATCGCGGTTGTCGTTGGTCGTGCCCGTTTTGACGGCAGCCTGATAGCCGGGCAGCACGAGTTGGCTGTGGGCCCCGAACATCGGTGTGCGGGCATTGTTATCGGAGAGAATATCGGTGATCTGGTACGCGATCCGCGGATCCAGCACCTGGCGCCCGGCGCCCGGGTCGTATTGGTAGAGGACGTGGCCATCGGAGTCCTTGATGCTCAGGATGGCCTGGGGCGCGCGATAAATACCGCCTGTCGCAAAGGCGCTGTAGGCGCCCGCCATCTCCAACGGGCTTACTTCGCCCGCACCCAGGGTCAGCGAGAGACCATAGTCGGTGCGGTTGAGGGAGGTGATGCCCAGCCGCCGTGCCATTTCCAGCAACGCCGGGATGCCGATGAATTGTAACGTCTTGACGGCTGGGACGTTGTAGGAGCAGGCCAGCGCGGTGCGCACCGACACGGGGCCGTGCTCCTTGAGATCGTAATTCGTGGGCTCCCAGGTGCCCTGTACGGGATCGGGCAATACCAGCTTGGTATCCATGATCATCGTTGCCGGGTTCCAGCCCTTTTCAAAGGCCGCGGCATAGGTCAGCGGCTTGATAGAGGACCCCGGTTGGCGCGGGCGCAGTGTGACGTTGACCTGCCCGCCGATGCTGGCATTGTTAAAGTCCACGCTCCCGACCATCGAGAGGATTTCACCCGTCTGCGGGTCGATGGCGACCAGGGCGCCGTTCGTGGCATGTTGGCTGGCCAGATTGGCGATCTGCGTCTTGACGGCTTGCTCGGCTTGTTGTTGCATGTCCAGGTCGAGCGTTGTCTGCACCTGCAGGCCGTCGCGATAGATGGTCTGGGCGCCGTATTTGTCCTCAAGTAACTGCCGCACATAGAACACAAAGTGCGGCGCCTGGATCGCCGCCGTTGGCGGGCTGCTGACGACGCCCAGAGGCTCGGCCTTCGCTGCCTCGGCTTCCTGGGCAGTGATATAGCCGTGCGTGACCATGCGGTCGAGCACGACGTTTCGCGCCGCCTCGGCCTCGTCTGGGTTGGTAAAGGGGTCGCGCAGTGCTGGCGCAGGCACAATGCCTACCAGCAGCGCCGATTCTGCCAGGGTCAGCTGGCTGACCGGCTTGTTGAAATAGGTCTCGGCGGCGGCGTCTACCCCATAGGCCATATTGCCATAGTAGATCTCGTTGAGGTATGTCTCAAGGATCTTGTCCTTGGAGTAGGTGCGTGTGATCTCTGATGCCAGCACGACCTCTTTGATCTTACGCTGCATCGTAATGTCGTTGCCGACAAAGAGGAGCTTGACGAGCTGCTGGGTGATGGTGCTCGCGCCCGAGACGATGTGCCCTTGAGTCGCGAGATCGAAAAAGGCGCGCCCAATCGACAGCACGTTAAAGCCGGGGTTTGAGTAAAAAGTGGGATCCTCGGTGGCGATGGTCGCATCGCGCAACGTCTCGGGGATCTGGTCCAGCGAGACGACAGTGCGCCGGCCACCCATGGGATCGTTGATCTCATAGAGCAGCTTGCCGTTGCGGTCATAGATACGAGTGCTCTTGAAAGAGGCCGCACGAGATTGCAGCTCGTCGGGCGAGGGCAGCTTCAGAGCGATATAGACATAACCTGCCAGCGCGATGGCTGTGCCGACGGCCCCGATCCCCAGGATGCTGAGGATCGAGATGACGAAACCGCGCCAGAATAGGGCCATGGCACTGGCTTGGGTGGCAGAGAGCGCTTCCCCGGGCCGCGACTCTGACTGCAAATTGGGACTTGAATTGCGCATAGTGCTCTGGTCGCGAGACCTCCTTTGTGCGTCCTGTGTATGGAATAGACGCTGCGGACGCTGGGAGTGTTCCATGGGAGGGTGACAATGAGTAGAAAGATTATAAGCTTCAGTTGATGCCTGTCAAACAGCCATCAGCCCATGACGTGAAAGTGGCCCGTCAGCGTCGTGGCGTAGCCCGGTTGGCCGCCGCCCACCATGACCTCGAACTCGCCCGGCTCGATCACCGGCTGGCCGTGCTCATTGATCATGGCCATCTGGCGTGGCTCGATGGTCAGGCTGACCGTCTGCCGTTCGCCCGGGGCCAGGTGAATGCGGCGGAAGCCTGCCAGCTCATGCACAGGCACCGGCAGGCTGGCGGCCATGTCGCGCAGGTAAACCTGCACCACCTCATCGCCTGCGCGCTGGCCCACATTCTCCACATCGACTGTGACCATGACCTCGGTACCTGGCTCCACCTGCCGGGGCGCCACCACCAGGCCACTGTAGGCAAAGCGGGTATAGCTGAGACCGTAGCCAAAGGGGTAAAGCGGCCGGCCCGTGAAAAAACGGTAGGTGCGGCCGGCCATCGCATAATCGGCAAAGGGCGGCAATTGATCTACCGAGGCGTAAAAGGTGATGGGCAGGCGGCCACCGGGGTTATAATCGCCAAAGAGCGCCTCGGCAATGGCTGTGCCGCCCTCTTCGCCGGGGTACCAGGCTTCCAAGATGGCCGGCACATGCTCTGCCGCCCAGTTGATCGCCAGCGGGCTGCCGTTGAGGAGCACGAGCACCACCGGCGTGCCGGTGCCATAGACGGCTTCCAGCAGTTCCTGCTGCACCCGGGGCAGGTCCAGCCCTTTCCGGTCGCCCTCGCTGGTCCCGCCGGCGCGCACGCCCTCCTGCTGCCCTTCCTCGCCCTCCAGGCCCTGGTTTAGCCCCAGAACCACAATCGCCACCTCGCTCTGGCGCGCCAGCTCCACCGCCTCGGCAAAGCCCGAGCGGTCGCTCCCGCTCACATCGCAGCCGCGGGCATAGCGGACTGTTGCGAAAGAGCCCAGCAGCCTGCGGATGCCCGCGAACGGCGTAATGGCCCGGGAAGGGGTCCCCTGATAGTTGCCCTCCAGCACCTCCTCATCGTGGGCATTGGGCCCGATGACCGCCACTCTGCGCAGGCTTTTCTTGAGCGGCAGCGCGCCGCCCTCGTTCCGGAGCAGCACCAGCGACTCCCGCGCTGCCCGCAGCGCCAGTTCGCGGTGCTCTGGGCAGTCGTTCACTGCATAGGGGATGGCCGCATAGGGCACCATCTCCGGCGGGTCGAACATCCCCAGGCGCATGCGCGCCGTAAAGAGGCGTTTCACGGCCCGGTCAATCTCCGCCTCGGTGATGAGCCCCTTTTCCACCGCCTCACCCAGCGCCAGGTAAGTGTCGCCGCAATTCAGCTCGCAGCCGTTGCGCACGGCCAGCGCCGCCGCCTCGGCTGCCGTTTCGACAACCTTGTGCCCCTTGTAGATATCGGCGATGGCGCCGCAATCCGAAACGACATAACCGTCAAAGCCCCACTCATCGCGCAGGATATCCTGGAGCAGCGTCTTGCTCGCGCAGCAGGGCTCACCGTTGGTACGGTTATAAGCGCCCATAATGGAACAGGCGTGCGCCTCTTGCACCACCGCCTGGAACGCGGGCAGGTAAGTGCCGCGCAGGTCGCGCTCGCTGACACGGGCATCGAAATGGTGCCGGTCGGCCTCGGGGCCCGAGTGCACGGCGTAATGCTTGGGCGTGGCCACCACCTTGAGATAGCGGGGGTCATCGCCCTGCAGCCCGCGCACAAAGGCGACTCCCAGACGTGCTGTCAGGTAAGGGTCCTCGCCATAGGTTTCCTGCCCCCGCCCCCAGCGTGGGTCGCGGAAGATATTGATGTTGGGCGACCAGAACGTGAGCCCTCGGTAACGCGTACGCACGCCCCGCCGCACCGCCTCGTGGTGCTTGGCGCGCGCCTCGTCGGCAATGGCCGTCGCCACCTTGTGTATCAGCCCCACACTCCAGGTCGCCGCCAGCCCAATGGCCTGCGGGAAAACGGTCGCGATGCCCGCGCGCCCTACCCCGTGGAGGCATTCGTTCCACCAATCATACTCAGGAATGCCCAGCCGCTCGATGGCCGGCGCCGTATAGACCATCTGTTGGATCTTTTCCTCCAGCGTCAGGCGCGCCACCAGATCATCGACGCGCGCCTCGACCGGCAGCGAGGTATCCAGGTAGGCGGGAAGGCGCCCGCCCGCATCCATCCGTGCCGCCTGTGCATTGTCCTGCATGTTGCCCTCCGATCCAGCGCCAGAGCATAAACACCCGCCGCAGACATCATCAGCGGGCAGAAGCCGTCAGAACACAATTTCCATACCAGTATACCACACCCTGCGCTCTGGAAGCAATGGCCTGAAGATGATTTGCCTATTTGACAATCGGGCGTACGTGAGTATAATGTGCGTGTCGCTGGGGGATCGTCCAGCGGTAGGACAGCTGACTCTGGATCAGCCGACCGGGGTTCGAATCCCTGTCCCCCAGCCAAAGACCACAAAGACGGTCAGTTGATTACGTGCCAACTGGCCGTCTTTTGATTCCCAGGTCGGTTGACTCTCCTCTGTCGACGCCAGCTTACTCTTGGCTCTCCCGCGTTGTAACCATATCGTAACCTTGGCCACTTTACAATTGTGCAAACCTGTGCTACAATGGACATAGTTGATCAAAGTAGGTCAAACTCAGTCACGCATCCAATGCGAAAAGTGCAGGATTGGTGATCAGATGCTCTCGATATCTCGAGAAGAGCGGGTCCTAGCATACCTGCGAGACCATGGCAAAGCCTCCATCACCGAGCTCAGCCAGGTTCTTGCCGTCTCCGAACCGACTATCCGCCGTGATCTACGCCAGATGGCTGCTCGCAACATGGTCAGGCGAGTGTACGGCGGCGCGGTTCTGGAGAACGCTGTGGGCTATGAGCCCCCTGTGCTACAGCGCCGTGGCCTCTACGCCGAGGAGAAGGAACGTATCGGCCGGGCAGCGGCTGGCCTGGTCGAGGACGGCGATACCCTGATTCTCCTTGGGGGAAGCACGACTATGGAGGTCTTGCCTCATATTGTCAACAAAAAGGATATCACGCTGATTACGAACTCCCTTTTGGTTGCTGAGCGGGCGGCCAAATACCCAGAGATCACTCCCATTATGCTCGGGGGTATCGTCCGGCATAGCGAACTCTCGACGGAGGGGCACATGATTCAGCTTTGCCTGGGGGAACTCCATGCCAACAAGGTTATCTTGGGTGCCCGCGCGATCAGCTTTGCTACAGGGTTGATGCTCGACAGAGTGCCGGAAGTCACAGTCTTCCGCGACTGCCTTCGGATTGCCGACGAAGTGATCCTGGTAGCTGATCACAGCAAATTCGGGCAAGTGGCCACAGCGGTGCTGGGGCCCATTACTGTGGCCCAGTGCATTGTCACCGACAGGGGTGTAGCCGATGACACTGTCACCAAGTTGCGCGAATTGGGAGTCAGTGTCATTCTGGCTTGATCTCTTGTTGGGGCAACCTGTCTCAGACTGCGGCGCAGGCCAGTTGGAAGGTTGGGCGCATGCAAAAAGCCTCCGGCTTGTCTGCATCCTTTGCGTTGGCTCCTGGCGACATGTCGTCGGGGTTCAGCACTTGGTCGTCACCAAGCGAAGTTGGTAGTGTTCGTTTCCATTGCTCAGTCAGGAGGGTAAACCATGAACGGCGAGAAAGGCTTGAGTCGAAGGGCTTTCCTTCACATGAGTGCGGCGTCGGCTGCAGGGATCATGCTGGCGGCATGCGCGCCCGCGCAGCAGCCAGCTCCAACGGCCCAGCAACCAGCTGCCGAGGCGACCACTGGGCAGGCCCAGCCGACGGTGGCGCCGGTCACCCCTGCATCAGCACAGGCTGTGACGATCCAGTATTGGGTGGGCTGGGGAGGCACGACGGTTGACGGCCTCAAGGCTTGTGGAGACAAGTTCACCGCCAAGAACCCCGATGTCAATATTAACGTCATTGGGGACACGTCCAACGACAAGATCCTGACGGCTATCGCAGGGGGTACCGCGCCCGAGATGGCCAGCAACATCGATTACATATCTCTCGTTGCCCGCGGGGTGTGTATGCCGCAGACCGAGTTGATCAACGCGAGCAAAGTGGTCAAGAAAGACGACATTCGACAGGAATCCTGGAGCTTGTTCACGTGGAAGAATGATATCTATGGCATCCCGGGCGTCGAGTCTGCCCCCAGGGAATCCTTGTGCTATAACGTCGGTCTCGTCGAGAAGGCTGGGCTGGACCCCAAGGCCCCGCCACAGACGTGGGACGAGGTCTTTACCTGGCACAAAGCCCTGACCCAGTTCGACAGTGCTGGGAATGCCGTCGTGATTGGCATTGATGTTCTGGATGACATGGGCGGATCGTACGGCTGGGGTGACCCCTGGATGTGGTCCGGCTCGTGGGGCTTTGACTACTTTGACGAGCAGAATATGAAGTTCGACCTCGATCGCCCTGAGGTCACAGAGATCTTTACTACGATCAAGATGTTCTACGACTTTGTCGGGGCCGACAAGATGGCG
>Ga0078972_1004112_pt1 | contig 38579 bp, 30 predicted proteins | sample YelNatPaOPGAMG01_FD_67568 | JGI IMG/M metagenome (GOLD analysis project Ga0078972, IMG submission 67568) | Hot spring thermophilic microbial communities from Obsidian Pool, Yellowstone National Park, USA - OP-RAMG-01 (SPADES assembly) (version 2) | ecosystem: Environmental > Aquatic > Thermal...
CTGGTAAAGTACCAGACCAGCGGCGATACCTCCGGTGACTATAGAAGCGTGGTAGGTTACGCGGGGATAATAGTAAAATAGAGACGACATGGCAGAACTCCATCCCCTGGTTAAGCTGGCTAAGGAGGCCGTGGAAAATTACGTCCGCCACGGGAAAGTGGTGAGGCCGCAGGAGCTGACCCCGGAGATGAGGGGGCGGGCGGGAGTGTTCGTTTCGTTGAAGAAGCGGGGTGAGCTCCGGGGGTGCATCGGGACATTTTTGCCCACGAAGGAGAACATCGCTGAAGAAATAGTTGCCAACGCCATCAGCTCTGCTGTCCATGACCCCCGCTTTTACCCGGTGACGCCTGACGAGCTGGGGGAGCTGGAGTACAGCGTTGATGTGCTCTCCGAGCCGGAACCGGTGAGCGATATAAGCCAGCTCGACCCCAAGAAGTACGGCGTCATCGTGGAGTGCGGCTACCGCAGGGGGCTGCTGCTCCCCGACCTTGAAGGGGTGGACACCGTGGAGGAGCAGATACGCATCTGCCGCGCCAAGGCGGGGATTGCCCCCGATGAGCCGGTGAAGCTTTATCGCTTCACCGTGAAGAGGTACCGGTGAGGTCGAATTTGTTGACATAATGACCAGAATATGTCATATTGGTGGCTGAGCAAACGGTGTTCAGGAGACCGATTGAAGGAGAGGAAAAAGAGAGATGAAGCTACTGGTCATTGGTATCGGTGATTGTGGCTGTCGTATCGCCCGCGAGTTTGCCGAGCTCAACCGGGTGGCGAAGTCCGAGCGGCATGTAGACATAATCACCTGTGCCTACGGGATAAACAATGAGGAGGCGGTGCTGGAGGAGATTGCGGGGAAATCGCCCCCGGAGACTTTCAAGCCGGTGCCCATCCGCGGTTCGCTGGCGATGGACAAGTCCAGCGATGCCGGTGCCAGGATAATGCGGCAGGAGGCGGAGCGGGTGATGCTGGCGCTGAGGCTGGGTGCCTTTGTGGAGACCGATGCCTTCATGCTGGTGGCGTCTGCCGGGGGCACGCTGGGCTCGGGGGGAATATCGGTGCTGGCGCAACTGTTAAAGGAGCGTCGTGCCGGCAAGCCGGTGTATGCGCTCATCGTGCTGCCGTTCGATTCAGAGCTTGATGACCCGCGCATCGTGCAGAACAGTGCTGTGTGTGTAAAGTCAATCAGCAGGGCGGCTGACGCCGTGATTCTGGTGGACAACGGGGGGTTGGGGACCGAGACCACGGTGATGCCCGTTGAGGCTATAGCAAAGGCCAACAAGGATATAGTGTACCAGTTCTACGACCTGCTCTGCGCCGGCGAGATGGCGGGGGTGAAATATGCCGGGGGCAAGGTGCTGGATGCCGGTGACATCGTGCAGACCTTTGCCGGCTGGACGTCTATTGGTACGGGTAAAGCGCCGCTGGGCTCATCGCTGCTGCCGTGGAAGAGGACGGAATCGTTCGATGAGAAGAGCTCGGAGACGCTGCGGGCGATAGAGGCGATGAACATGGCGTTGATGCACCTGTCTGTGGACTGCAAGCTGGAGGATGCTGGCAGGGCGCTGTTCCTGCTATCGGCGCCGCCGAAGCAGGCGAATGTGGACATGATAAAGGTGCTGGCTAACCGGATGAAGGAGCTGGCGCCCAATGCCGAGCTGAGGAACGGCAGCTTCTACGGGGCGAAGAACTTCGTTCAGGTCACGGTGGCGGTCTCGGAGCTCGTCTATCTGGACAGGGTGAAGACGCTTTACGAGAGGGCGGCACGACTTGCTGGCGCCGCCGGGGGCGCACCAGCGGAGTGAGATGACGCTTTTTGACCTGGATGGTGTGGGGCAGCAAAAAGGGGTGGAGGACTCTTCTGCCGGCGAGCTACCGCTTGCCGCCAGGATGAGGCCGCGGAACTTCGCCGAGTTTGTGGGGCAGGAGCATCTGGTGGGAGAGGGGAGGGTGTTGCGCCGCTGCATCGAGGCTGATGAGCTCCCATCGCTTATCTTCTGGGGACCGCCGGGCAGCGGTAAGACCACGCTGGCATATGTCATCGCCAATGTCACCAAGTCCCATTTCAGCCCCATGAGCGCGGTCACCGCTGGTGTCTCCGACCTGAGGCGTGTGGTGGAGGAGGCGAAACAGCGGCGGAAGCTGGGACAGCGGACGATACTGTTCATCGACGAGATACACCGCTTCAACAAGCTACAGCAGGACGCGGTGCTGCCGTTCGTGGAGAACGGCGTGGTGACCCTTATCGGTGCCACCACCGAAAACCCCTCCTTCGAAGTTATCCCGGCGCTGCTGTCGCGCTGCCGCGTGTTCACCCTGTATTCTCTTTCGGACGCCGAGGTGCGCACTATTGTGGAGCGGGCGATAAAAGACGAGGAGCGGGGGCTGGGAAAGATGAAGGTGGAGGTTGAAGACGAGGCGCTTGACCACCTGGTGGTGATGGCTAATGGCGATGCCAGAGTGGCGCTGAATGCGCTGGAGATGGCCACCAGGGCCACCGCTCCCGATGCTGAAGGGAGGCGCTGCATCACTTTGGCGGTGATAGAGGAGGCGCTACAGCACCGGGCGCTCCTCTATGACAAGAGCGGCGATATGCACTATGACATGATTTCGGCGTTGCATAAGTCGCTGCGCGGCTCCGACCCCGATGGCGCCCTTTACTGGCTGGGGCGGATGCTGGAGGCCGGGGAGGACCCGCTTTACATCGCCAGGAGGCTGGTGCGCTTCGCCTCCGAGGACGTGGGCATGGCTGACCCGCAGGCGCTGGTGGTGGCGGTGGCAGCGCAGCAGGCGGTACACTTCGTGGGCATGCCCGAGGGGAACCTGGCGCTGGCACAGGCGGTGGTATATCTGGCAACCGCCCCCAAGAGCAATTCCCTCTATGAGGCCTATTCCCGGGTGCAGGAGGATGTCGAGACCACCCGCAATGAGCCGGTGCCGCTGCACCTGCGCAATCCCGTGACCAGCCTGATGCGGCAGCTGGGCTATGGCAGGGGGTACAAGTACGCCCACGACTATCCCGGGCATTTTGTGGAGCAGCAGTACCTGCCGCCGCGCCTCCGGGGTAAGCGCTATTACATTCCCACCGGACTGGGCTTTGAGAAGGAGGTCAGGGAGAGGCTCGAGAAGTGGTGGGGGAAGAAGGAGGAAAAGGAATGAGGCGGGAAAAGGTAATATTTAGCTGCGGAGCGTTGCGGCTTGAGGGCGTTCTGGTGTTGCCCGACGGCGACGGGCGTTTCTCCGGGGTGGTGGTGTGCCACCCTCACCCGCTTTATGGCGGCTCCATGGACAACAATGTGGTGAGGGCAATAGGCTCGGCGCTGGTGGGGCGCTCCATAGCGGCGCTCATGTTCAATTTCCGCGGTGTTGGCTCAAGTCAGGGCTCTTTCGACCACGGCAGGGGCGAGCAGGACGATGTCAGGGCAGCCATTGACTTCCTGTGGGGACGGTCTGAGGTGGACAATGAGAGGCTGGGGCTGGTGGGGTATTCCTTCGGTGCCTCGGTGGCGCTGCCGGTCGCCTGTGCCGACAGGCGGGTGAAGGCGGTGGCACTGGTCTCACTGCCGCTGATGGAGGCGTCTCTAGCGGAAGAAGCAGCGACAGCCCTGAGCGCCTGTACCATCCCCAAGCTGCTGGTGTGCGGCGACGACGACTTTGTGGTGCCTCTTGGCGCTCTACAACGGGTCAGTGAGCAAGCGCCGCAGCCAAAGGAGATCAGGGTGGTGCCGGGTGCCGACCACTTCTGGTGGGGGAATGAGGGCACGCTGGCAGAGACAGTAGCTGACTTCTTCAGCCGTTATATCGGCTAGGCGGCTTTTTACTGGCCTTTTTGCAGCTCTGAAAGGCGTTGCCTGGCAGCATTGACCAGCGACTCGTCCTGAGATAGCTCCACAACCTTATTGAAATCGGCGATAGCCTGTGCCCGGTTACCCAGGCTGGCGTGCACATTACCGCGGTTGTAATAGGCCAGCACGTATTTGGGGTCGAGCTCAATCGCCTTGTTCAGGTCGGCAAGTGCCAGGTCATATTTTCCTTGGTTGTTGTAGGCTGAGCCGCGGTTGTTATACGCCCTGGCAAGGTCGGGCCTGAGCTCAATGGCCTTGGTCAAATCGGCGATGCCCTGTTCCCACTTCTGCTGGGAGTTATAAACGGTGCCGCGGTTGTAATATGCCTCGGCGATCTCGGGGTCGAGCTCGATGGCTTTGGTAAAATCGGCGAGCGCCGACTCCACGTGGCCCTTGGAGCCATACTCGATGCCCCTCTGGTTGTAGATGAGCGCTATCTCCTTGTTGATTTGGGGGGCTATCTCTGGTTCCAGCTCAATGACCTTCTGCAAGTCGGCGATGGCGCGTCCCCAGTCGCCCTGCGCGCGCAGTACTAGACTGCGGTTGTAATATCCGAGGGTGTAGTCCGGCCTGAGCCGTATCGCCGTGTTATAGTCGGCAAGCGCGGAATCGAGCTCGTTGATATCGGTGTAGGCTGAGCCGCGGTCGTTGTAAGCCATGAAGTTGGTGGGGTCGAGTTCGATGCACCTGGTAAAATCGGCTATTGCCTTCTGCGGGTCGCCGCTGAAGCGGTAAATCAGGCCGCGGTTGTAATAGGCCTGCACCATCTTGGGGTCGAGTTCAATTGCCTTGTTCAGGTCGGCGAGTGCCTTCTGGATATCGCCCTTGTTGGCGTAGGCCCAGCCGCGGTTGTTGTAAGCGGTGGCCGCCCTGGGGTTGAGCTTTATGGCGGTGGTGAACTCGCTTATGGCCTCGTCCCATTTCTCCTCGGCGGCGTAAGCTGTCCCCTGTTCGATATGCTTTTGCCATTGGGCGTCTTTGTCTTTAGGGGCACCAGCGTCCTTTGCGCAGGCGGGTAGCAGGCAGACTGAGGCTATCATTATCGCCAGTAAGGTACCAAACAGACTTTTCTTGACCATATCTCTCCGTTCTGTGCCAGGGCACAAGTTTTAGTAGCCCAGTATAGCACAAGACTGGGGATAACTGAAGTGCGTTTGCCCCCTCACTCTATCTCTCCCGCGAGGGGAGAGAGATTCCCTAAGTCATGTCAAGTGCAGTCGGGTGCGGGGCTTGATCTTGCGGACCCGACTGGATACACTGACCTCTGGGGGATGACGGGAGCAATGTCAGGTTGAGGAGCGGAAGCTGCCTCGCATATCCTGTGGTTCTGGGTCATCCCTCGCTTTCCCTTTGGCAGCCTAGAAGCATTGCTCTTTTTGGGGTTACGCCGTCGCCGCTCTCGCCTTATCTCATCCGGTACTTTATATCTAGACAGAATAAGGCTTCTTGCCTCCTGTCCGCTGATAGGTTTGCCATCTATGTCGCGTAGTTCATAGGGTCGCCCTTCGCGAAGCACTGCCAGCACCCGTGCTCCCAGATGGCTCATCACCGCTCCCATAGCTTGCTGATGGGTCTTGCCGTGGTAAACTATCTGCCCGTAGTAGACGTAGGCCAGCTGCGGATCCCACTGCCGTCCTACTTCACCCGCTTGATACAGCGCCCGTCTCATCATAGACGGCCCTGCCTTGGTCATCTTCAGCCCCTTGCTCTCCGCTTGTGAGGACTGCCTAGCTCCAGGGACTACCCCATTCCAGTTCGCAAAAGCAGACTGGCTGCGAAAGCGCTCAGGGTCACCTATTGCTGCCAAGAAGACGGGCGCGGTGTGCTCCCCTACCCCCGGTATGGTGCGCAGATTGTCCTCAGGGTGGAGCTTCTGGTAAAGCTCCTCTATGCGCCTGGCTAAGGCTTTTGCCTCAGCCTCCTCAGCCTCCATCAGCCTGAGCTCACGAGCTACCTCGTCCTGAAGGTCGGCGAAGAAGTCCTCACTAATCACACCGGCTGCCGTGGATTGCACGTAGATGGTGGTTATGTTTACACAAGCCACGTAGACTTGATGAGCCTCGGCAGAAGAGACTTTGCCTCGTGGCGTTGCCTTTGTCAGGAAGGTGTGAAGGGCTTTCTCACCAGCACGGACAACAGCGAAGGGGTTAAGCCGATATTGATAGAAGGCCCTGGCGCAGGGCGACCAGCGGTCCTCGAAAGCCTGTCGTAACCCCGGCAAATAGCCGTCGATAATAGTGCCAATGCGGGCCTTCCGCGCCGCGATTCCCTTTTCCAGCTGCTCCCGCTGACGGGTGAGCCGCTGCAGGGCATGGAATTCCATTGGTGGCAGATAGACCTCATATAGCTGCTCAGGATCAATGAACGGCATCTTAGCCAGAGTAAGAGCGTCAATTCGGTCGCTCTTGGAACGGCCACGCAGGTATTTGCGAAGGGCAGCTACCTTTTGAGTCTTAGCCCTCACGAGATGGCAGTCTGGGCGTCTGGCTCTCAAGTAGGTAGCTACCACTAGCCAGGCAAGGCCAGTGGGCTCAAAAACGATAACAGGATTTGCCCCGTCCCGAAAGATGCGTTCCCCAAGGGTGGCCAATCCCTCCGGGGTGGTGTAGAAGGTGAAGCCGTCACAGAGCTGCGCTTGCTCATCTAGGCAACGCACCTTGTGAGGGCCACCCTCGCCAAAGTCGATACCAACACTTCGGATCATTAAAACCTCCTTTCTGCATTCAGGTTGGTGGGTGATTTCGCCGGACCCTCTGCCCATTCTTGCCTTCTTGATACGGGGCTGCCTCGAAATAGGTCCCCAATTCCCTAAAGCGGGCCACGTGAAGGCCGGCAGGCAATCTCTCTCGCGGGGCAGCTAAGCTCCCCAAAAATCTACTCACCTCACCGAACCCTATCATACCCAGTTTACCAGACCTTAAAGTTGCATTATTTTCGTCCCACAGGGAATATACAAGAAAATTTAGCCGGGGCGAGCTTTTCCCCAACTAAATTACACAACCGAGCCGATTACTCGAACTTGAACTTCCCCTCGGCAAAGAGCCTCGTACAGGCGTCAACCACTTCGGAGTCGTATAATATGCCCTTGTTCCTTGAAACCTCCTCCAGTGCCTTATCTATCCCTAGGGCGGGCCGGTAAGGCCGGTGAGAACTCATAGCTTCAACCACATCAGCTACCGCCATTATCCTTGCCTCCAATGTAATCTCGTCTCCTCTTAACCCGCGCGGGTAGCCGGAGCCATCGAGCCTCTCGTGATGCTGCAGTACCGCTTGTAATATGGACTCGGCAAACTGAGTCGTCTTCATCATGTCATACCCCACCTGCACGTGGGCTTTGACGATGTTAAATTCGTTGTCTGTTAGTTTACCAGGCTTGCTTAATATTTCGGCGGGTACCGCGATCTTGCCGACATCATGTACTACTCCCGCAATCCTTATCCCCTCTATCTTATCCTCCGGTAGACCCATCTCCTTACCAATGGCAACAGCAAGCAGGCTGACACGCTGCTCATGGACAGCAGTATAAGGGTCCCTTCTTTCTAGCATAGCACAAATGGTCAGCTCTGTTGACCTCAATGCTTCTCTCAGCATTCGGTTGGATTGCTCCAGTTCCGCGAGCGTTCTCAGTGTTTTCACGCCCAGTGCAATGTCTCTGGACACCTCTTCGAGGAAAGCCATTTCCTCGTTTCCAAATGCGTTTGCCTTAGCTGAGTCAACATTCAACGTCCCGATAATATTCCCCCGGTAGACAATGGGAAAAGCCGCCCAGGCCACGTACCCCCGCTTAAGTCTTTCCTCCCGCCAGGGACGACACGTAAGGTCAGCGGCTGTATCTTGTACAATGCAGGGCTTGCCTGTTTTAATCGCCATGCCTGTAGGCCCCATACCGTATTCAGAGTTGTCCCAGGTTATCCTGACTGAAGAGAGAAAGCCGTCTTCGAACCCGGCATGCGCCACCGGTCTCACATTGTAATTCCCCCTCTCTACAAATCCAATCCAGACCAGTCTAATCCATTCCAGCTTGCCAAGCTCTTGGCACACCAGCTGGTAAAGCCGGTTTTCATCGTCCGCCAACAGAACCAACTGATTGATATTCCGTATTGCCGTTTGTAGAGAGTATAGATAAGTTACCTTTTCTATTGCCAGCTTGTAGTCAGAGATATCCTCAGACAGGATCAAACAGCCATCAGGGACAGGCATCATGTTCAGCAGAAACCACGCTTTTGTACCGTCGGGGTAGACAAACTCATTTTCCATACGGTGAGGAACGCGCTTTTCCAAGCAATCTTTAAGGCGCGAGAACATCTCAGTATTTTCTATGCCGGGGTACAGCTCCATCATTGTATGACGAAGCAGTTCTTCCTTGGTTCTGCGTCCGTGTCTGGCTACGGCATCGTTTACCCACAGATAGCGGTAGTCATGGCTAATCAGCTGACACCCTACGAGGAGCTGGTCACAAGTGACACCAGACAGCACTACTTCTGATTTTGAAGGGTCTTTTCCTTTCCTTATCTTAGCTCCGAACTTGGCCATCTGTTGACACTGGCATAAGCGGCCACAGTTTAGCTGTCTCTCCAACATTACATAATAGCGAACATCGGCGGATTTTTCAAAGGAGCTCAGAACAATCAAAAAGGCTGAACCCATAAAAGGTGATACAACCGAGTCGTCCTTTATGACCTTACTGGCGTGTCCAGCCCAAAGCTCTCCCTACAGTCAGAAGCGCAACCTCTTGTGGAGCAAAGGGTAATGGCGTCCTGCAAGTCGGCGCGGGCACTGGTAAAAGCTACCCTTGTTGTCCAGGCGGTGCCGAAACGACCGCTGTTTACCTCAGGGCAAGCACGGCTGAACGAGTCCAAAGAACTAAGACGTGGGCGGTACTGGACTTGAACCAGTGACCTCTGCGATGTCAACGCAGCGCTCTAACCGCTGAGCTAACCGCCCTCGATGAGGGCATTTTATCAGTCCTGTGGCGCCATCGTCAATGCACCCCTTGAACAAATCGACGGACTCCCCTATACTTTCACCATAATACCAGTCTCTACTTCAGAGCGGGAGGGTAACACCGTGGCTAAGAAACTGGACGAAGCTAAGGAGTTCGTTCTTAGGAAGACGAAGGAGGAGAACATCAAGTTTATCCGCCTATGGTTCACGGATATACTTGGCTTCCTTAAGAGTTTCTCTATCACCGCTGAGCAGCTTGAGGAGGCGCTGGCTGAGGGTATGGGCTTTGACGGCTCTTCGATATTGGGCTTTGCCAGGGTGGACGAAAGCGATATGATCGCCATGCCCGACCCGAACACTTTTCGCATACTGCCGTGGCGTCCCAGAGAGCAGGGCGTAGCCAGAATGTTCTGCGATATCTACTGGCCCGGAGGACAGCCTTTCGAGGGCGACCCCAGATACATCCTGAAGCGAAACCTGAAACGGGCAGCGGATATGGGCTACACTTTCAACGTTGGCCCCGAGCTGGAATATTTCTACTTCAAAAGCTCACAGCAGACCGAGTTCCTCGACCTTGGTGGGTACTTCGACCTGACACCTCCCGAGACCGCCTCTGACATCCGAAGGGAGACCATCCTCGTCCTTGAAGAAATGGGCATCCAAGTGGAGTATAGCCACCACGAGGTAGCCCCGAGCCAGCATGAGATTGACCTGCACTATACCGATGCCTTGACCATGGCTGATAACGTGATGACCTATCGTTTGGTAGTCAAGCAGGTGGCACAGAAGTACGGCGTCTATGCCACATTTATGCCCAAGCCCGTATTCGGCATCAATGGTAGCGGCATGCACGTACATATGTCGTTGTTCAAAGGCGACCGCAACGCTTTCTTCGACAAGGACGCACCTTACCACCTCTCCGAGGTCGGCAGGCGCTTCATGGCAGGACTGCTGAGGCACATCGCCGAGATAACCTCCATCTGCAACCAGTGGGTAAATTCTTACAAACGGCTCGTCCCCGGCTACGAAGCCCCGTGCTACATCACCTGGGCGCGCCGTAACCGCGCTGACCTTATAAGGCTTCCTGAATACAAGCCGGGCAAAGAGGTCGCCACCAGGATAGAGCTCAGGTCGCCGGACCCCGCCTGTAACCCGTACCTGGCTTTTGCCGTCATCCTTGCCGCCGGGCTTGAAGGCATAGAAAAAGGCTACAAGCTGCCACCACCCACAGAGGAGAACGTATTCGACATGAGCCCAGAGGAACGAAAGCGGAAGGGCATCAAGACATTACCTGGCAGCCTTTACGAGGCCATCGTCCTCACCGAGAAAAGTAAGTTGGTCAGGGAAGCACTCGGTGAGCATGCCTTCAACAACTTTATTCAGAACAAGAAAGTGGAATGGGACAGATACCGCACGCATGTGACCGATTACGAGCTGAAAAATTATCTGCCCATTCTATGAGCCAACCATCGGCCCCCACGAATAGCACCGACCATCACTGAGAAGCCATTTTGCTGCGCTAACATATTGCAAATCTATAGCACAATGAACGGCACGGTTAGCCCTTGGTCGAGGACTTCACATTACTGGTAAGGAGAATCTGGACGACATTACCGCATTTGGGGCAGGTGACCTCTATCGTCACCGATTGCCTCATCACCCGTTCCACCAAGGCGGTGACCACGGAGTCAATGTTGTCCAGTCGTCTGTCCAGCGCCTCTATTCGCTTTTTTAGCAGTTCTTCTTCCAACAGGCAGCACCTTCCTTGCTGATAGGCAACTCAATTAAACAATAGGGGAGCCGCTCTCCTTCTCCCCCCGGATCATCATTTACTGCGCTTGTTATGATTTCTACAGACTTTTCTCGGCCACTCCCAGTGATGAGAGTTCAGCCTTGTCCTGTTTTATCAGGGCGTCAACCTTAGTGTTGACCAGCGATTCGAGATATTTGCGGAACGCCTCCCGGGCACCTGGCGATAGTCGCAATGCCTCCTTCGCCCGCTGCCACTCCTCCTCAGTCCACTGATTTACCTTCTCGGGGCTCAGCGGAAATTCCGAAATCATCCGGTGCTCCGCTCTATCGAGCACCCTGCTGGTCACCGCCCTCTTCAGACGGTCAAAAGAAAGGAACTCTTCGTTGGCGTAAGGTTTCGGTGTCCATTCTTCCTCCATAGGCATTCCCTCCGTCTCTGTACTCGTGCCTACCTTGTAATCCAGCTCTTACTGCTATGATATGCCCCACCAGTCACTATGTCAAGCGTCAGTAAGCTGGCACCAGGCTTCCATCCGGTGCCTGCCAGCCAGGTACCCAGACCAAAGCCACTAACTTGACCGAAATGTCTTTTTTCGCTGGCCTGAGCGTTACAGTCTCAAGTTCTTCACTGAGCGGGTCAATCTTCAACTGCAACTGCTGCATCTCAGCCCTGAACTCATTTTCCAGCTCCTGAAACTGCTGCTGGTAGGTTGCCAGCGTCTCTTTAGCACGCTGCACGTCCTGAGCTTCCTTCATGATACGCCCGGCGCTGCGAACAGTGGTGGTGCCACGGCTTAGCGACGAATAGCTGAGCGCTTTCCTGCCCATAAAGGCACTGAGCAATGTAGCCCCTGCGGAAATAGCCGTCTGCATCTTCTGCTGTCTCGCCTGTTCCGCCTCCCGCTCCACAGCCTGCTGAGCACGGCGCACCTTCTCCTCGAGCGCCGCTAACTTGGCAGCGTATCTCTGCTTTGCCCTCTCGATAGCCTCGTCACGCTGCTCCCGTACAGTTTGCTGGAGCCGGACCCTGAAATCACGCTCCGACTCACCCGGTTTTGACAACACCTTGAATGTCGGGCTCTTTAGAAGCTCCAGCTTTTGGTTGCGATAAAGCCAGTCGGCAAATTCTCTGTTCCAGACATCGTAGCTCTTGGGATTGCTAGCAGCCGGCGGCAAAGACATGAACTCACCAGCCTCGCTCGCCGACTTTTCTAAGTCAGCGATGTCAAACGAGGCCAGCACACCATTATTCCAGTCCACTGGAATAGGGTCGTCAGTGATCGGTGCAATGTATGTTGACTCCTCCACGACATCCACCCCACTCTTGACATCGGCAAAATGCACCTGGGCATGTCCCAGGAGCATCGGAGAATATACCAGTCTGTGCCCTGCCGGTTGGTTGCCGCGGATGGGGATGAAGTACTGGCTGATGCTCGGCGGTAAAACAGGCCTGGCACCTTTCATGGACGGCCCAACCTGCCGTGGTATCGCCGTCTCGACATGAGCGGATGACGAAGTCTCAGCTGGCGCTGTCGCCCCTACAGCAGTAAGTCTGGAGCGCAGCGGGTCCATAAGAGCCTTTATCTGGACGCGTGTCATCGGTCCCCTGAGATAGGACATGGCCCACCTGGTTTCGAAAATGACTGACGCGTCCTCGTGCACGTTGTTCATCAGAAATATGCGGTTGCTCAACCCGGCCAATGTCTGCTCCATAGCCTGCCGGTCAAACTTGGTGCCCGTTGCGGCAGCTACACCCTCCAGCCCTTCTAGCACTCGCATCTTGTCCCTCTCAGTCTGCAACCTGCCTATGAACCAGGTCCCGATATTTGACAGTCCCTTGTAATCGAGGTCAACAGGATTCTGAGTAGCCAGTAATACCCCCACACCGAAAGCCCGCGCCTGCTTCAGCAACGTCAGCAACGGCGCCTTTGAAGGCGGATTGGCAACCGGTGGGAAATAGCCAAAAATCTCGTCCATGTACACAATGGCTCGCAGGCTAGTCGTCCCAGTTTGCGTCCGCGTCCAGGCAAGTATCTGGTTGAGCAACAATGAGACGAAGAACATGCGCTCGGAGTCGCTCAAGTGCGCTATGGAAAATATGGCTATGCGTGGCTTGCCATTTGGCGAATAGAGTATTTGACCGATGTCCAGCGGTTCACCTTGTAGCCAAAGCTCGAAGCCAGGGGCTGCCAGCAGGTTATTCAGGAGCATTGCCAGCTCAAACCTGTCCTTGGAGGGATAAAAGGACTCGATGTCCAGCACACCAACCTTACTTATCGGTGGCGACTGTATTTGTTGTATCAGAGTCCCCAGGTGCAGGTCACGCCCTTCCTTCCAGGCCATATCAAGTATCGTAGAGATAAGGATATGTTCTCGACTGCGGATGGGGTCAGCTTCTTTGCCCACAAGTCCCAGAAGGCTGGTCGCCGTAGAGACAATGCGCTCCCTGAGCAACTCACTGTCCTCTCTTATCGGCGGTGGAGGAGCAGCGAACGACTTCAAGATGGAGACTGGTAGCCCGGCATTGCTCCCGGGAGTGTATATGACAAAGTCAGCAGCCTGCTTCAGTCTGGCAATACGCTCACCACTCTGGCCCCAGGACTCCAGACCGTTCTTCCACAGCTCTGCTTGCTTCCTGGCATACTCTTCGATAGACATCCCCTTCTTTCTGGCATCATCCTCATTCACCCAGGGCAGAAAGTCCTCCGGTCTCAGCTCTGGGAAGGTGAGCAACAAATTCGGTAGGTCGCCCTTAGGGTCGATGACTATCGCCGGTATACCATCCATCGCTGCCTCTTCGAGCAGCACTATACACAGTCCAGTCTTCCCGCTCCCAGTCATGCCCACACAGACACCGTGGGTGACCAGGTCCTTGGAATCGTACAGCAGTAGTTCACCTTTTGACTTCTTTGTAGCAAGGTCGTATGTCTTGCCTAAGTAGAAAACGCCCAACTTCTCATAGTCTTCCATACTCACCCTCTGCCGAAGATCCTTAGCCCGCTACTGCTCCAGCAGGTGCACCACTAGTCTAGAGGCAAACAGGCAGGTTGTCAATTAGTGTACTAGTCCAGTACATTAGTGACATATGTTCTGATTAGTCCCCTCACCTAACCTCTCCCCTAAGGGGAGAGGGATGGTTCCGGTTGAACGGTGAGGTTGAACACCCCCTCACTCTAACTCTATCCCCTAAGGGGAGAGTGGGGTCATCTCAGCAGTCCCAGGGCAGAGATACCCGACCCCTATTCCCTAGAGGCAGAGCTTCTTCTTTTTTCTTTCCTCTCCCTTGAAGGGAGAGGACTGAGGTGAGGGTGACCCTCCCTGTAAAGAGGGAGTAAGCAGCCTGCTCCTTCCTGCTCTACTCTGCCCGGTATCTGTCACTTATCTATCTGAGCTAGCTCACAACCCGACAGGCTGCGTTCGCGCCTGCCTAACAGCGAGGAGAAGGGACAGCGCAACTTCAAGATAGAGACAAAAAAGCGCAGATGGTGCTATCTAGGCCCCACGGAGGTAGGCATCTATGGAAGCCGCCGCCCGCTTGCCGGCACCCATAGCACTGATCACCGTAGCAGCACCGGTGACCACATCACCACCAGCCCACACCCTCTCTTTGGTGGTCTTGCCTGTAGTCTCGTCAGCTACCACGGTGCCATTCTTCCTTGCCTCCAACCCTGTGGTGGTGGAAGGAATTAGTGGGTTGGGAGTAGTCCCCAGGGCAACTATGACGATATCGACCTCCATGATGAACTCGCTACCCTCTTTGACTATAGGACGCCGCCTGCCACTAGCGTCGGGCTCGCCTAGCTCCATCTCGTAACACTCCATCGCTGTCACCCACCCCTGCTCATTGCCAATGAACCGCTTAGGATTGGTGAGGAATTTGAAAATCACCCCCTCTTCCTCGGCATTCTCTACCTCTTCGCGCCTTGCCGGCATTTCGGCGCGCGACCGTCTGTACACGATGTAGACCTCCTCAGCACCCAACCTCAAAGCGCAGCGGGCTGCGTCCATAGCTACGTTCCCCCCACCTATGACCGCCACCTTTTTGCCTATCTTCACTGGCGTGTCATACTCCGGGAACAGATAGGCTTTCATCAAATTGACTCTGGTGAGGAACTCGTTAGCCGAATAGATGCCGTTGAAATTTTCACCCGGAATATTGAGGAACATGGGCAACCCAGCGCCAGTGCCCAGAAACACGGCATCATAACCACTGCTAAGCAGCTCGTCCACAGTTGCCAGCTTCCCCATAACCGAGTCCAGCTGTATCTCTACACCAAGAGATTTCACATACTCTATCTCCGCCTGTACGATCTCCTTGGGCAACCTGAATTCGGGGATACCGTACATCAGCACACCACCGGCCACATGGAGGGCTTCGAAAATGGTCACACTATGTCCCATCTTGGCCAGGTCTGCAGCACAAGTAAGTCCCGCTGGACCCGAGCCGATTACTGCCACCCTCTTGCCCGTCGGGGGTGGTAAGTCCACTGCCTTGGCAAAACCCGGGTTCTGCTTTCGCTCCCAGTCTGCCACATATCTCTCCAACCGTCCAATGGCTATTGGTGCCCCTTTCTTACCCAGCGAGCACACCGCTTCGCATTGTGTCTCCTGGGGACATACCCTGCCACATATCCCCGGCAGGCTGTTCTTACTCTTAAGTATCCTCACCGCCTCCGGCATATTGCCATCGCGGATCGCTTTGATGAAATCGGGGATGTCCACATTCACCGGACACCCGGCAACACACGGCCGCTTTGGGCACTGAATGCAACGACTGGCTTCACGCAGTGCCATCTCGTCAGTGTAACCCAGAGCCACTTCGTTGAAATTCCGCCTCCTCACCTTGGGGTCCTGACGGGGCATGGGCACACGGTTTAAATCGATTTTCGCTCTGGCCTTCTCCTCCATCACTGTGACCTCATGAACTGCACTGGCAGTGACGCAATTTCCACAACTCGAAGGAGCGCTTCTCCTCCTCGAGATACATCCGCTGACGGCTCATCAACAGGTCCCAATCCACCTCATGCCCGTCAAACTCAGGGCCATCAACACAGACAAACTTGGTGACACCACCTACGCTTACCCGACAGCAACCACACATCCCGGTGCCATCCACCATGATGGAATTGAGACTGACCACCGTCTTCACTCCGAACGGCTTGGTCGTCAGTGAGCAGAACTTCATCATTATTGCCGGCCCGATGGCGATAACCCGGCTGATTTCCCTGTTTCTCTCCAGCACCTCTTTGAGCGGTTCGGTGACCACCCCTTTGCGGGCATACGAGCCATCGTCGGTGGTAACTATCAGCTCATCGCTCACACCGCCGAGCCGTTCTTCCCAGAAGAGCAAGTCTTTACTGCGCGCCCCCATAATAGAGATGACCTTGTTTCCTGCCTGCTTCAAAGCCCTGGCTATGGGGAATATCGGCGCCACACCAACGCCACCACCCACACATATCACGGTGCCGAACTTCTCAATCTCGGAGGGCAATCCCAGTGGACCTATTATGTCAAGTATACCATCCCCAGCCTCGAGGCAAGAGAGCTTGTACGTCGTGGTGCCCACTTTCATAGCTACAAGGGTGATTGTCCCTTCCTCGACATCCCAGTCCGCCAGGGTCAGCGGGATGCGCTCCCCCACCTCATCCACCCGTATGACCACAAACTGCCCGGCCTTAGCTTTGCGAGCTATTGCCGGGGCTTCAAACTTAAAGCAATCGATAACCGGACATAGTTTCTCTTTAGCCACTATTCGATACATGGTAAGACCTCGCTCTAAACACGCTTGACCTTCACCGGCGGCAATATCGGACGGGAAAGCTGCAACCTGGCATCACATCGCAGGCAACGGCTGGCCTCAGCCCTTGCCACAGCTTCATCATATCCCAGCTCCACCTCAGTAAAGCCAGCCAGCCGCTCCTCAATCCCGATGCTGGGCATTTTAGCACGGCGCCTCTCGGCAAAACCTTCCTCGCTGCCAAAATAGGGCTCCGCCTTTTCCAGCGGCACCAGGACCTCATCGATCACACCGCTGCCGCCGAGATACTTGTCAATGGAGCTGGCTGCCTGCCTTCCCTGAGCAATAGCCTGAATGACAGATGCTGGACCTAGCACCACATCGCCACCGGCGAAAACACCCTTTATACTGGTCTCCAGAGTCCTGGCGTTCACCTTTATCACATCGCCGCGTCCCACCTCTACCCCAAGACCCCTGGGTACATCTGGCACCTGTCCAATACTTGCGATCACATTATCGAACTCCATAGTAAACTCGCTACCTTTAACAGGCACCGGGCGTCGCCTGCCGCTGGCGTCGGGCTCACCGAGCTCCATCCTGATGCACTCCAGCTCAATATGACCATTTTTGGCGGTTATTTTCGATGGTGCTGCCAGGAAGATAATCTTTACACCCTCATGCAGCGCCTCCTCCACCTCCTCGGGTGCCGCCGGCATCTCAGCGCGAGTGCGCCGGTATATAATCGTCACCGCCTCGGCGCCAAGACGGAGTGCCGTGCGCGAGCAGTCTATGGCAGCATTGCCACCACCTATAACTGCTATCCTCTTTCCTATTTTCACCGGCATCCCCAGGCTGACCTGCCGCAAGAAGGTGACGCCGTCCATCACCCCGGGGCTGTCCTCTCCGTCCACGCCCATCTTGGTGCCACGGTGCGCCCCTAGCGCCAGGAACACCGCATCGTAGCCTTCGTTGAACAGCGTATCCAGAGACTCCACCCTGATATTCGTTCTTATCTCCACGCCCACGCTCTCGATTTCCTTGATTTCAGCGTCAAGAATTGCGCGCGGCAGGCGGTAAGCCGGGATGCCAACGCGCATCATGCCACCAGGCAGTGGCAGGGCTTCAAACACTGTCACCTTGTGTCCTAACTTTGCCAGATAAAAAGCCGCAGTCAGTCCCGCTGGCCCTGAACCAACCACCGCCACCTTCTTGCCCGTCGGTGGCGCCACTCTGGAACTCTGCTTCCACAGACCGCTGTCATTGTCAGCGGCAAAGCGCTTGAGGAACTTAATGCATATCGGCTCGTTCAAGGCGCCCCTGCGGCACGCCTGCTCACACGGATGCACGCACACCCTGCCTAGGACGCCGGGGAAGGGGACCTTTTCCCTGATGACCGCCAAGGCTTCAGAATACTTTCCCTGTGCGATCAGGTAGATGTACCGCGGTATATCAATATGGGCAGGACAGGCATCTCTGCAGGGGACGACATAAGCCTCCCAGTTGGGTATATCCCGGAACCGCGCTTCTCTATCCACCAGAGCACCGGTGGGACAAACCTCAACACAGGTGAAGCAGAACTTGCACCCCGAGTCCTTATGGTCATTGTTTTTCCTCGGCCCTGCTACCTTGTAGCCATTCATCTCCACGAAGTCCAGCGCCTTTATCCCCCTTAGGTCGTTGCAAGCCCTGATGCAGCGTCCACACGCGATGCACAGGTTGTAGTCGAGGTCGAAGAAGGGATTGTCCCGATTCACCGGCAGCGAGCGGTACTCATAGGGAAGCTCCTGCATCTCCACATCGAGGAAGTCAGCCACGAGTTGCAGTTCGCAGCGCCCATTCTTGGGACAGGTGACACAGCGTTCGGTGACCGAGACACTGCGCAGGCAGATATCAAACGGCTGGCACCTCTCCTTCCTCCAGCAGGTCAAGCAGGCATTCGGATGTTGCGACAGTATCTTTATTAATGCCTGCCGTTGCTTTTGGCGAAGTCCTGGAGTATCTGTGCGGACAACCATACCGTCCGCTACTTTGGTGGTGCAGGAAAGGATAGGTTCGCTCTGCCCTTCCACCTCCACCAGACAGAGCCCGCAATCTCCCGAAGAGGGCAGGTCGGGATGAGCACACAAACTGGGGATATAGATGCCAGCGCTCACTGCCGCTTGGAACACTGTAATCCCAGCAGAAACACTGACCTGTTTGTCGTCGATGGTGATAGTAAATTCGCTCATTCAGCTAAAGCTTCTCTATTCGCACCGCAGAAACCTTAAACTCCGGTATCTTGGCCACCGGGTCAAGGGCGGAACTGGTCAAAACATTCGCCGGGCTTTCGGCAAAATGGAACGTCATGAAAACAACATTCGGTGGCACTCTCTCAGTCACTCTAGCTTTGGTCACTACCTCTCCCCGCCGCGATATCACTTTGACCTTTTCCCCGTCTGTGATTCCCAGCTTCCTGGCATCTTCGGGGTTTATCTCCACTGCCGCTTCAGGGTCAATTACGCTCAGTCCCCGGACACGCCGTGTCATACTGCCGGTATGATAGTGGAAAAGACTACGTCCTGTGGTGAGTACGAAGGGATAGGCTTCATCGGGCAACTCGGCAGGTGGTCTGTATTCCAGCGGAGTAAATCTGCCGAGCCCTCTGACGAATCTCTCCACATGCAGTATCGGCGTCCCGGGGTGGTCTGTAGTGGGACAGGGCCACTGCAACCCACCGTTCTCCAACCGCTCGTAATTAATGCCACCATAGCTTGGTGTGAGCCTGGCTATTTCGTCCATTATCTCCGATGGGTGACTGAAATCGAAGCCATAAGCACCCATCCTTTTGGCCACTTCACAGATAATCCACCAGTCGGGCTTGGCATTCCCCACCGGCTCAATAACCTTTCTCACCCGCTGCACCCGGCGCTCTGTATTGGTAAAGGTACCATCCTTCTCGGCAAAACTGGTAGCGGGTAGAACCACATGCGCCAGTTGTGCCGTTTCAGTAAGGAACATGTCCTGGACTACCAGAAATTCCAGTCGCTTGAAGGCTTCCCTGGTGTGGTTAACATCTGGGTCGCTGAGGATGGGGTTTTCCCCCATAACCCACGCTGCTTTAAGACGTCGGTTGTATGCGGCATCAATCATTTCAGAAAGTGTCAGCCCCGGGCTGGGACTGAGGTCACATCGCCAGGCGATCTCGAACTTCCGCTGGATCTCGGGGTTATCCACCCTCTGGTACCCGGTATACACATTGGGGAGCGCCCCCATATCACAGGCGCCCTGCACATTATTCTGGCCCCTCAAAGGATTAACGCCGCTTGAAGGTTTTCCGATATTGCCGGTGAGCATCGCCAGATTGGCTATAGCTAGCACATTGTCTGTCCCGTGAGTATGCTGCGTAATCCCCATGGTGTAAAGAATGGTGGCCGGCTTGCAGGTAGCATAAAGCCGGGCAGCCTGTGCCACCGCCTCGCGGGGCACCCCGGTAACCTTCTCAACAAAGTCCAGGCTGAAATTCTTCAGCGACTCTTTAAAAGCATCGAAATTCTCACAACGCTCACTGACGAATGATAAATCGGCCAGCCCCTCGTCATAAATCACCCTCATCATCCCCATAAGTAAGGCAACATCGCTGCCCGGTATGTGTCTCAGCCAGACATCGGCATGATTGCAGAGGTCGATCTCCATGGGATTGGCCACAATGAGCCTGGCGCCGTTGCGCACCGCCCGCTTCACCTCCAGCGCCACAACCGGATGTGCAACACTGGTATTGCTACCGATAACAAACACACAGGCGGCGTTACCGATCTCATTAATAGAGTTGGTCATGGCACCGCTGCCGAAACTGGCGGCCAGACCGGCCACCGTGGGCGCATGTCAGAGACGGGCACAATGGTCAACATTATTCGTGCCCATCACGGCACGGGCAAACTTCTGCGCCAGATAGTTTTCCTCGTTGGTGCACTTGGCTGAAGCTATGAAGGCAAACTCGTTTCCTTTGTGCCTGCCTAGTACCTCAGCAACAAAGCCGAGCGCCGCCTCCCAACTAGTCTCCACGAGCTCTCCGTCCTTTCTTATCAACGGGTCGCTCAGACGCTCTGGATGATGCACAAACTCAACTATACCGTATCGCCCCTTGACACATGCCTGGCCTTTGTTCACATTATTCTCGCTATAAACAGGCACTGAACGCACCACCTTCCCGGCCTTCACCTCAAGGCTTAATTGGCAACCGACACCACAGTAGGGGCAGATAGTCAACACAGACTTGTCCGGCAACCCCAGCCACTTACCCGCTTTGTCCCAGAGAGCGCCGGTAGGGCAGATATCGACACAGGCGCCGCAGAACTGACAGCCTGAGTCCTGCAGCGTCTTCTCAAAAGCGGTACCCACCAGCGCCCTGCTGCCGCGATAGATAAAAGCGATGGCACCGACACCCCTCACCTCCTGACACACACGCACGCAGCGCCCGCAGAGCACACAGAGATTATAGTCGCGGTCAAAGAATGGACTGTCCTGATAAACAGGTAGGTCCTTGCGGATTGGTGGAAGTGTAACCTCCTCCACTCCTATCCGCGAAGCCACCTGCTGCAACTCGCAACGAAGGTTCTTAGCACAGGTAACGCACTGCTTCGGGTGCTCTGCCAGGATGAGTTCGAAAATGTTCCTTCTCAACTCACGGAGCTGGGGGGTATCCGTCTTGATAACCATTCCATCGGTTACCGGCGTGGTGCAGGCAGTGGGAAAGCCGCGCATATTTTCGATTTCCACTATGCATAGACGACAAGCGCCGTAGGGACTGAGGCTGGGATGATAACAAAGGGTGGGAATATACACCCCCGCCTGTTTGGCCGCCTCCAGGACGGTGCAGCCCTCCCTCACCTTGACCTGCTGCCCATCGATAGTTACGGTTATCACCTTAGCCTTTTCCTCGACAACCATAGTATACCTCTACAAGTCGGTAAATCAGCCTTCAGAACCTTTCTCCTCCTTCTGTACCGGAACTGGCTGCGAAGGGACTTCCACATGCTCCCCGGAGACCTTCACCACCGCTGAAAACCGTGTTGGGCAGACATCGAGACACGTGCCGCACTTTATGCACTTACTCTGGTCGATTACATGAATTAGTCGTCTGCCACCTTTGATGGCCTCCACCGGGCAGTTGCGCAGGCATATCATGCACCCCTGACACTTGTCCGGGAGTATGTAGAAGGCTATTAGCTCCTTACACACCAGAGCCGGGCAGCGTTTCTGGTTTATATGTGCCTCGTACTCATCGCGGAAATAGCGTAGCGTGGTCAGCACCGGGTTCGGAGCCGTCTGCCCCAGTCCGCAGAGTGAGCCCCGCTTGACCGTCATGGCTATCCTCTCCAGTTGCTCAATATCCCCCGGCTTACCCCGCCCTTCAACTATACCGGTGAGGATATCCAGCATCTGCCGCGTTCCCACACGACACGGTGGGCACTTGCCACAAGACTCCGCCTGTGTGAATGTAAGAAAATACTTGGTCAAATCGACCATACAGGTATCCTCATCGGCTACAATCATGCCCCCTGAACCCATTATCGACCCCGCCGCCGTCAGCGACTCGTAGTCGACAGGCGAGTCGAGAAGTGACGCCGGCAAGCAACCTCCAGACGGACCACCGGTCTGTACCGCTTTGAATTTCTTACCCTTCAGGATGCCACCGCCAATATCATAGATAATCTGTCTTAATGTTATACCCAGCGGCACCTCGATCAGTCCCGTGCGTTCCACCTTGCCCACCAAGGCAAAGGTCTTTGTTCCCTTGCTCCTCTCCGTGCCGTACTGGGCATACCAGTCAGCGCCTTTCTGTAAAATCAAGGCCGCATTTGCCCAGGTCTCCACATTATTGATGTTTGTCGGTTTACCCCACAGGCCAGATATCGCCGGGAATGGTGGCCGCGGTCTCGGCATGCCCCGCTTGCCTTCAATAGATGCCAGAAGAGCCGTCTCCTCGCCACACACGAAAGCCCCAGCTCCCTCTTTGATCTTTATGTGGAAATTGAATCCTGAGCCGAGTATGTTCTCACCTATCAGCCCGTAGTCTTCCATCTGCTTCAGGGCCACTCTCAATCTTTCCAGTGCCAGCGGGTACTCAGCGCGGCAATAGATATAGCCGTGATTTGCCCCGATAGCATAAGCGCCGATCACCATCCCCTCAAGTACTGAATGCGGATCACCTTCAAGGAGAGAGCGGTTCATGAAAGCACCGGGGTCGCCTTCGTCAGCGTTGCAGACGATGTATTTCTCCGAACCCGGGGCCCGTCGGCAGAACTCCCATTTCTGTCCCGTCGGAAATCCAGCCCCGCCACGCCCCCTCAAACCCGACCTCTTTATCTCTTCGATAATCTCCTCCGGTGACATACCCAGCGCCTTGGCTAGACCGCTGTAGCCACCGTTGGCAATGTAGTGGTCAATGTTCTCCGGGTCGATGAGCCCGCAGTTCCGCAGCACCAGCCTCACCTGTGGTTTCAGCACAGGCAAATCAAACAGGTTAGGAATACCATCAATTCTGTCGTCCCCAATATATCCCAAGGCCAGGTCGGCGCGCGGATTATCGCCCACCACATAATCTGCGATTAGCTGCGTTGCTGTCTCTGGCTGTACGCTACCATATATAATCTGCGGACGTCCCGGCTTGATAATCCCGATCATCGGCTCGGCATAGCACAGCCCCATACAGCCGACCTGGATGACCGTCGCCTTGGCATTATGCTTCCTCAACGCTTCATCGATCGCCTGAAGCACTGCACCGGCACCTGCTGCCTTGCCGCAAGTTCCAGCCCCCACCAAAATGCGGGGGTCTGGACTGCTCTGCAGCTTCGCCCACTCGGCTGCTGCCCGTTTCTGAATCTCAGCGAAGGTCACAGCTTACCTCTACTGGTACTGGTTTAGAACCTCTTTAGCCTTCGAGACACTCATCCGCCCATAGACATCTTTGTCAATGACCACCACCGGTGCCAGGGCACAGGAACCAAAACAGGCAACCCTTTCCAGGCTGAACCTGTTATCATCAGTGGTGCCGCCCGATTCAACACCAAGTTCCCTCTTCACCTCCTCCAGAATCCGCTCCCCACCACGCACATGGCATGCCGTGCCCAGGCACACCTTTATCGTATGTCTCCCCCGTCGGGTGAAATAGAACTGGGCATAAAAAGAGGCGACCCCAAATACCTCGCTCTCTGACATCCTACATAGCTTGGCTATGCGGGCAATCGCCTCTTGGGAAAGATAACCGTACCTTTCCTGTACTTTTTGCAGAATTGGAATTAGTGCACCCTTCTCCCCACCATACTCAGCCACGATTTGAGCTAGTTCATCGGACAAGTGGCTCTCCGTCAAAAAGCAATCGGTCACATAGTGTAACAGAATTGAAGACTATCGTCAAACCAGCCCTAGTACACTACCGCAGCGAGCTATCTCACGATATTTTGAGCCGCTGCAAAATTAGCTTACTTAACTCCAGCACCGGAAAGATGGATAGGGAAAGGAGCAGGGAGACCAACCAATCGAAACTGTCCAGTGGATAGGTGTGGAACACATCCTGAAACACAGGCACATAGATGATGACCAGCATGAGTAAAATCTGAGAGCCTACAGCCAGGTTGAGCCACTTGTTCCTGAAGAACCCGAGCTTGAAGACCGAATGTCTCTCAGAACGGAAGTTGTATGCCTTGAAGAACTGTATCATGATGAGAGTTAGGAAACAGAGGCACTGCGCCTCTATCATGGTCTTGCCCGCATCAAGCGCCCACTTGAAGATTCCCAGGTTCACTAGACACGACCACACTCCACCGACCATTATCAGCACCACCACCGGCATGGTGAAAACGCCCTGACCCCGGGGGCGCGGTTTACGCTGCATTATGTCGGGCGCCGGCGGGTCCACAGAAAGTGCAATCGCCGGTAGACCGTCCGTCACCAGGTTGACAAAAAGTATCTGAATGGCAATCAAGGGAATTGCCCCATATGGCAGCCCAATCAAAGGACCGAATAGAATGGCAACCGCCATCAGCAATACTTCTCCCAAATTCGAAGAAAGCAGGTACATAAGGTACTTCTTGATGTTATCGAATATGCCCCTCCCCTCCTCCACTGCCGCCACAATGGAAGCGAAATTGTCGTCGGTAAGCACCATGTCAGCCGCTTCCTTGCTGACACCGGTGCCTGTTATACCCATAGCCACACCGATATCCGCTTTCTTCAGCGCCGGCGCATCGTTTACGCCATCGCCGGTCATAGCCACCACGTGTCCCTTCTTTGCCAGGGCCTCCACCACCCTCAGTTTGTGTGCCGGCGACACCCTGGCATACACCTCTACCCTCTCAACTATCCGCTCGAATTCTTCATCGCTTATTCTGTCCATCTCCTCGCCGCTGAGGGCGATTCCACCTTTCAACAGACCTAACTCTTTGGCTATAGCCACCGCCGTCAGCTTATGGTCGCCGGTTATCATCACCGACTTTATCCCCGCCTGCTCGCACAGCCTCACGGCATCCTTCGCCTCTTCCCGCGGCGGGTCTATCATCCCAACCAGCCCCAGAAACACCATGTCGCTGTCCGCAGCCTCAAGAGTATTTTCGGGCAGTCGCTTATAGGCTACCCCGAGAACTCGCAAGGCCGCCTCCGCCATCTGCTGGGCAATACCAAGTACCCTTCTTCTATCGGCTACATCCAGCTCCTTCTCCACACCACCGAGATGAATAGACTTACAGGACTCCAGAACAACTTCCGGCGCCCCTTTTGAATAGGCAATAAGCTCCCCGCCAGCAGCCCTGTGGATGGTGGTCATCTTTTTTGTCTCCGCAGTGAAGGGGATCTCGTCCACCCGCGGGTATTGCCGGCATAGCTCCTCCTTGTCCAGGCCAGCTTTTGCCGCCGCCACCAGAAGTGCACCCTCGGTGGGGTCGCCTCTTACCCCCCAGGTGCCATCAACGCATACCATGGAAGCATCATTGCACAGCGCAATCCCCTGAAGGAGCAGCTTCAGGCCCGCCTCTCTTTGCACGTCCACTGGCCTGCCATCTACATAGAAACTACCCACCGGCTCGTAGCCCCTCCCCGTGACCTCCATGAGCTTATCTTCCACGAAGATACGCCGCACCATCATCTGGTTCTGCGTTAGTGTACCCGTCTTGTCCGAGCAGATAAATGTGGTGCAGCCTAGCGTTTCCACCGCAGGTAACTTCCGTATAAGGGCATGCCGCTTCACCATCCTCTGCACGCCCAGAGCTAACGATATGGTGACCACTGCGGGCAGAGCTTCGGGTACCGCCGCCACCGCTAGGCTCACCCCCCAGATCACCATCTCTAGCACCTCATCTCCCCTCATCACCCCTATACTCGCCAGGATGAAACACAGCACCAGGGCGGCAATACCAATGTATTTCCCCAGCCTGTCAAGGTTCACCTGCAACGGCGTGCGTTCCTTCTCCACCTCACCAAGCAATGCGGCGATCTTGCCGAACTCCGTAGCCATGCCGGTGGCGGTGACCACCCCCTTTCCCCTGCCATGGACCACCACCGTCCCCATAAAAGCCATGTTAACCCTGTCGCCCACTGCCATCTCCCCTTCCAGAGGCTCGACTGTCTTTTCCACGGGAGTTGATTCGCCGGTGAGCGGTGCCTCATCTGTCCTCAAATTAACCGCTTCAATCAGTCGCATGTCAGCAGGCACACGGTCGCCGGTGCTGAGCAAGACGATATCGCCTGGCACCAGCTCGCACGCCAGAACCAACTTCTCCTCTCCACCCCGTATCACCCGTGCCTGCGGCGCCGCCATCTTTTTCAGGGCTTCCATCGCCCGCTCAGCACGGTACTCTTGGAAAAAACCCAGCCCGGCAGCGAAAAGCACGATGACAAAGATAACGACGGCGTCAGCGACTTCACCGAGAATAGCTGACAGCGCTATCGCCACCAGCAGGATGATGATAAGGAAATTCTTGAACTGTTCCAGAAATAGCCGCCATGGCGAGACCCGTTTTCTTTCCGCCAACTCATTTAGACCGCATTCAGCAAGTCGGCGTTGCACCTCTTCCTGAGATAAACCCGTCTTCGGGTCTGAACCAAGACGACCCAGTACCTCAGAAACACTCAGATTGTACCAGCGTACACCTTCGTTCATAGCGCTTCACTGCATGAGCAAGATAAACAATCCAATCGTGTAATAATAACATAGCATATCCCGGGGCAGAAAGTTGGCCGCTAGTAGCCAACAGAAGCCAGCCTAGCTCATGAAAGGTATTATGATTTTCCATCCCAGAGAACCGGCGAAGGCCAGCAATATAGCCAGCACGGTCTTGCCGAGCCAGCAGGCAAGCAAGAATTTCCACACCGGAAAACGCAGTGCACCTGCAGCTATGCTTGCGAGATCAAAGGGTAAAGGTGTTGCCGCAAAGACAAAGATAGTTAGATTGGCCCATTTTCGCAGCCATTGCACCGCCCTGACATATCTACTGTCATTAACCACAATCCTTCCACTGCGACCTAATATATAGCCGCTCATTTCGCCAATAGTTGCCCCTGCTCCAGCAGCCAGACCGGCCAGAAATGGGTTTAAGATAGCCCCGAGCGCCACCCCTATTAAGCCAACGGGTACGGGCACAAAAATGGTGGTATTTGAGACCAAATTTGCTACAAAAGCTCCCAGATAGCCGTAACTGGCAAACTCCGATATCTTGCTCCTGTACACAAAAATTACAGTTGTAGTCCCTATTACGCACAGTGAGGTCACCAAGAGCGGGTACATTTTGCGAAACCACCTTCGCGCTGAATGGAGAGCCGAGGTCAAACTGCCCTCAGACCGTAGATTCGCTTTTGGCTGACGAAATGGAATCTTCCCGTTATAGATTCGTACTCTCGATGAAAACCGGATCACAGAAAAACCCCGCTGGGGATATTGACCTTGACCTGCTTCACGCCACCGTCGTCCTTAGAGCTATTTCGCCGTTCGATGTGAACCGCGGTACCCTTCTGCCACACCCAGAGATGATGCCCACGGTGAAGCCAAGCCCACACAGATTGCCTTGACGGACACACGATGTAGACCGCCTCCGCTACCCTGTTAAGTTCATCCACAGCCCTTTCCGCAGCAGAAATTGATGGCAGGTGCTCCAATAAATGACTGGCAAAAACAGCACCGAATGCTTTATCCCGAAATGGAATCTGGGTAACATCGGCAACTATCCCACAGGGATGACCTTCAAAGGCACGACGCTCGATATCGAGACAAACGTTCCCGAAGCCATGCGCCGGCATCCTCAGCCACCGGCGAATCCTGTAGCTTCCCCAGGGTCCGCCAGCTACAAGCAACGGCTTCCCGAGTTTGCGGCAGCACGCAACCGCAGCCTCATATTTCCTGTGCTTCTCCAGAGTTTCGACCGACCACACGGCTATCTGCCAGCCCACTATGCCGAATGATATCCCGACCAGGAATCCTAACGCGATGTCCACCACAGCAGGCTACCTTTCTAAACCTAAACCCCGAGAAAATCAAACAGCGACCGCAGGCCGAAATAGCCACAAAATGCAATGAACGAACTCTTGACTATGTTGCCCAGCAGAGAGAACACGAAGAATTTCCAGCTCGGATAGCGAAGTGAGGCTATGGCCAAGGTCATGGGAAGGTGAAGTGGATTTATTATTGCTGACATCAGAAAGACAGCTAACGAACCGTGCCTCCGTGCCAGGTCAATGGCTTTATCGTAGAACCTCTTGCTGACCCTGTATGCAAGCTTCTGAGACATGTCTCTGCCACCACAGCCGAGCACGAATGTAAGCAACTGTCCCAAGCTTGCCCCCACCCCGGATATCAGACCAACCACCATGGGCGCGCCTATCCCAAACTTTGAGGCGAGCACCGGCGGCAATGTGAACACCAGAAGCCAGTACGGAACAGGGACAGCCACCATGCTTAGCACGCTGCCACTAAGGAAGGCAATCGCAAGCATTCCCAGAAGACCGTACCTTGCCAGATGCCCGGTATCCAGCAGGCTGTCCTTATAGTAAATAGCAACAAAACAGAGGGCGAGGGTAGCGAGCAGAGAGAGACTGCCAAATGCTATATCTCTGACGGATAACCGGGGCTTGACTCTATTCTCTGAAGTCAAAGCGTCCATCTTGAGATGTGCTCCGCCCACTCAGTCCTTTTCCCGCTCACAGCAGCGAAAAACAGTGCCCAAAATCCACACTGTCAGTTCGAAAACCCTCGCTTTGTCGCTTTTATTTCGCTCGGGTTATTCTACCCAAGGGCTGTCCGCTTTTCGATAAGGTGCTCCACCCTGTTGACCCTGTACCGACAGTCCTTGTTACGCTCCTGGCCAGGGCTTTTCTCCTAGCGCAATGCGGCAGAGGTCAGTGATGAAAATTTTGGGTAAGCCGAACTGCGAGCTGGGGCGACGCAGTACCCTGTCGCACACCGGACAGCAGGTCACGATGGCATCGGCCCCGCAGGCGATGGCATCTTCGAAGTTCCGCTTCTGAATATCGATAGCAAGCTCCCTGTTGGTATAAATAATGGGAGCACTGCAACATAGCGCATCCAATCGTTCGTACTTTCTCCGCGGCCTTTCCACGCCGACCAGTTCGAAGACCTCGTCCAGAAAAGCATCATACTCAGGAATCCAGCGAGTGGCACAATTTGCTTGAAAGGCCACCTTCCTGCCTATTTTCCTGATGTCATCTTTGTGCTCCCTCAGGTAGTTACGCAGATACTTGTAAAGGTGCATATATCTGAAACCGACCCTGAACCCATACTCCTTAGCCTTGACATGAGCCAGCACAAATCCTTCGTTGTGCATATAGACCACATCTTTGCCAAAGCCGGCAAGTCTGTCCAGGACAGCCTGTCCATACTTCTCAACAAAGCTCTCGCCACCCATATGCACACAGCCGCAGAGGGACATAAATTCAGCACCCCTGACCACAGTCATGCCCCTGAACAACCGGCTTTCGAACGTCCCCTCCGGGAATTCGTCAAACCGAAAGGAGTCCAGCGACAGCAGTGGTCGGTCGGGGTCTCCCGGTATCACCTGTCGTGGCTCACCCTGCCCCACAAGTCCCTTGGCTAGCGTCTCCAGCATCTCTTTGCCCACCGCTACTATAGGAGAAGCACCCAGTCTTTCCTGCATTTTAAAGATGAGGTTTGCCGGGTCGGCTCCCGTAGGGCAATAGCTGCTGCACGCCATACAGGTGATGCACCTGTGCAAAATTTCGGCATCTTTGCCCTCAGCCAGCAGCTTTATCTCCGCCGCTGCTCTTTCTTTATCAAAGTCCACATAGCGGCATTTAACTAGACACTCACCACAGAAGTCGCACTTCGATGCGTCCCACATGGCGGCCCTCCTCTATGTTCGTTCCTCCAGCCCTGAGTATACGACCCTCATGCCCACACCGTCAAAAATCGACCGTGGTGTTGACAGCCATCCTTAGGCAAGAATTTTCCACTGAATTGCTCGGCTAAAGCCTGACGGTATCTTCTCACCGGTGCCGGACAGTGCTATACTTTCTGTGGCTGGGATAAAGCACGAGGGCAGTCCATAAGGTTCACAGGCTACCCACCCGAGGTTGAGTCCTAAAGCCAATTCAGACAGCAGCCCAGGGGCATACCATCACGAGGAGTGCACAAATGCTCGAGCTACAATTCAACAAAACAAAGTGCAGTAACTGCGAGGGCATATTCTGTCTCACCAGGTGCCAGTACATCCATCTGGATAAAGCCACTGCAAAAAGCGAGTGGCAGAAAATAGTCAACGGCAAGGACTCATTTGTACTGCAAGCATGTACCACCTGCTATGCCTGCGAGGAATATTGTCCCTTCGATAACCATCCCTTCTACTTGATAGTGGAACGGCAGGAGGAAAAAGGGGTACTGCCGGCGCCGAGACCCATCATCACCATGTGGGTCAACCAGTGCCAGCCCGTGGGCAGGTTTACCGTAGGCAGAGTGGGGCCTAAGATGCTGTCCTACTGCTTCCTGCCACACTTCAACACACTGGTCAAGGGTAAGCTGTTCGAAGACATGTTCGGGGCAGTGGTGTTCGGTCAGGAGTTCTTCTGCAACGCCGTCTACCTGCACTATGCCCGCACATCGGTGATAAAAGAAAGGCTCCCTCAGATAATGGAAAACATCAGGAAACTGGGTGTAAGGGAGCTTGTCTGCCTCCACGACGAGTGTTACGGCACCTTCTCCTCGCTGGCACCAGCTTATGGCATCGAGGTGCCATTTAAGCCGGTTCATTACTTCGAGTACCTGTACAACAAGCTAAGAGGGATGGAGAAGTCGATTGTGAAACTGAATGTTAGAGCCGCTTACCAGCGGAACTGCTCATCACGCCTTGCTCCGGAAACAGACCGCTTCGTCGATGATATTTTTAATCTTATCGGGGTGGAAAGGGTGAAACGGGAATACGACAGAGGAAACGCACTCTGTTGTGCCGAAATCATCCGCATGGGAAAGGGCCCCGCTCTGGCAGACGATGTGCAGAAGAGAAACATAGACGATATAGTGAAGGCCGGCGCGGAATATTGTGTGTTCAATTGCCCGGCTTGCTGGGATGCCCTCGCCGATAAGGTCGCCAGGAAAGGCATAAAGCCGATACACATGATAGACTTATGCAAGCTGGCCATAGGTGAAACACAATCGCTCAAGCTGCCTGAATTAGCGGTGGAGGTGTAATGCTATGGTGACTACAAATGCTATTTACGAATCCCTGACAAAAATCGTAGGTAAAGACTATGTTTCCGCCAGCAAGGAGGAAAGGTATTTCTATGCGCGGGATGGCGGCCTCATGCCACCTCATGAGCCGGATTTTGTGGTCTTGCCACGGACCACCGAAGAGGTGCAGCAGATAGTCAGACTGGCAAACCGGGAGAGAATACCCATTGTACCGGCCGGCGCTGGACTGGCACTTACTGGCCTGGTGATACCGCAAAGGGGTGGCATCGTCGTCGACATGAAGCGGATGGACAGCATTCTAGAGGTGAATGAAAGAGCACGCTACGTAATCGTCGAGGGCGGTACCACGCAGGGAGCCCTCAAGAGCTACCTGCAAAAGCACTACCCGCATCTGAGGCACAGCATACCCGATGCACCCCCATCAGCCACAGTAGTGGCCAATGCCGTAATACATGGGCAGGGCCGCCTGGCACACCAGCACGGCTTTAACTCCGATATGGTATCCGGACTGGAAGTGGTGCTGCCCACCGGAGAGGTCTGCCGTATCGGTTCCTGCTCGGTATCACCATATTGGTTCTCTAAAGGGCCGCCGCTGCCAGACCTCAGCGGACTTTTCCTCGGCTGGTTTGGCACCACCGGCATCATCACCAAGCTTGGGCTGAAGCTTTACCCATGCAAGAAAATGAGGGATGTGATGGTGCTGCTTACCGATAAGGTCGAGCTGGTCCCGGATATCTTGCTCAGGCTCAGCCACACCGAGATGGTCGAGGATGTGGTCATCTCAGCCCAGCCCTTGCCCCTCAGATTTAGGGGTACCTTCTGGATTATGACCTACGTCACCGGCGACTCAGATGAAGAACTTGAGTTCAAACGGAAAATGGTCTGGAATGCGGTCTGGGACTACTTCCAGAGCCGTGACGTCGGTTTTATCAGCACCTCGCCAGAGGGCAAAGCGCCGCTTCTCTCCATGCCCTCCAAGGACACCACCAGGTTTGCCGATGTGGCTAAAGGCGGTGGCTTTCAATATGCTGGCCCGATAACCCCGATAGAGAAGTTCCCCGCCTTTATTCGCAAGCTCGAGGAGGTAGCTGCCAAGTACAATGTCTTTTATGGCTCCACCACCCGACTTATCGGCTCAGGACACTGCATGATGTTCTCCTTTTCCTTCTCCTTTAACAGGGCAAACCCCGATGAAATGGCACGGGCTAAGAAAGCTCTAGACGAGTGCAGCAAGTTCGCTCTTGAAGAAGGGGCTGTGCTGTGGAAGCCAGATAGGGACGAGCAGAAAATGATGATGGAAAGGATGGACCCGAATACGCTTGAACTGATGAAGAAGATCAAACAGCTTCTCGACCCCAACGGGATAATGAATCCGGGTAACTGGGAGATGAAATGATGCAGCAGAGTTATGTAAGCCAGATCCATAGGTGCTTTAGGTGCGGTTACTGTAAATTCCCTACCGACTATTCGTCGTTCAATTGCCCCCCTTACCGAAGGTTCAGGTTTGAGACCTACTCCACTGGCGGTCGCTTGTGGTTGGTCTATGCTTGCCTAAAAGGCGAGATTGAATGGTCGGAGCACCTTGCCCAGATACTCTACACCTGTACCACCTGCCGGAATTGTGCTGAGCAGTGCCCGATGAAGTTTGCCCCCGACATTATCGAGTGGATAGTCGGGGCCAGAAGCGACATGGTGGAGAAAGGCAGGATACCACCTCGGGTAGCCCGCTTTTTTGAAGCTGTGCAGGGCTATAGTAACCCCTTCAAACTGCTGAGAAGCGATAGGGCCGCCGCCTGGGCTAACGGCACAAAACCGTATTCACCTGGCGATGAGTTCCTCCTGTACATAGGGTGTCTGGGCTCATACGACGAGAACGGACAGAAGATGGCCAAAAGCCTGGTTCAGGTGCTTACGGAGTCAGGGGTCTCCTTCGGCATCTTGGGCAACGATGAGGAGTGTTGCGGCAACGAGGTCTATATGCTGGGGGAGATGGGACTATTTCAGAGCCTGGCTGAGAAAAACATCCGGAAATTTAAAGAGCTCGGCGTCAAGAAAATCGTCACATTGTGTCCCCACGGTTACAACGCGATGAAGAACAACTACCCCAGGCTGGACGGGGGCTTTGAGATATACCACTATACCGAGCTGCTGGCAGAACTGGTTAAATCAAAAAGGCTGAAACTACGCCACAACAGCATCAAGGTCACATATCAAGACCCGTGCTTCCTCGGCCGGTACAACAACGTCTACGACGAACCACGGCAGGTGCTGCAGAGCATTCCCGGACTGGAACTGAGGGAGATGGAACGGCATAAGAAAGACGCCTTCTGCTGCGGTGGCGGCAGCGGCAACTTCGTAATGGACTTGCTCGCAGGCGATGAGAACAGCCCGGCTCGTGTCAGGGTCAGGGAAGCATATGCCACCGGAGCAGAAGCTCTGGCGGTCGCCTGCCCCGCCTGCATGACCATGCTCACCGATGCCGTAAAAGCCGAAAACCTCGAAACAAAGCTGGCCGTCAAGGACATCTCCCAGCTACTAAAAGAATCTCTGTCATAACGCCTTCTGAGAACTGCCTGACGGAGGACAGCTATGGCAGCCGGAGAGGGTATCAGGGTTGACTCACCAATCGGCAGGGCAAGACTGGATAGGTCAGGCTCAACGGTCGCCGTCGTGCGCCTGGAGCCGACACAGGCTTATGTCGGCATACCCGACCTGCTTAAGAGCTTTATCGACGAATCAAACACCGCTGCCTGGCACGAGATACGGAAGAGGATAGACTACATTTATAACTGCCTCGCCTTAGCCCTGAGTCTGCTGGACGAAGAAACCCGCTTCAGTAAGAAGGTGAAAGCCGAAGTTAAAGCTGGCAAGAAGTTGCTTTTTAAGCCAAATCTGGTTGCACCTACCGGGCTCGACCCGATAACACACGGTGAGGGGCCGGGCGATAGCGCCTGCACCAACTGGACATTCATCGCCGCCCTGATGCGCTGGTTTCACGATGTCCTGGAAATCGAATACCACAAGATGATGCTTGGAGAGGCAGCCAGTACCGCGCCGATGAACGCAGGTTCTTACACGCTCGCCCTTAATGGGGGCAAGACCATCACGACTGAAGCTGTCATGGAAGGGCGTAGCGGCGACTTCTACGGCGGCTGGGGCTTCTACTTTGTCAGGAAGTACCTTGCCGAGACTCATCCATCATCCCATAGCGATGACCCGATGAGCGGCTACGAAGAAAGCATAACTGGCAAGTACCTCCCGCCGGGCAAGGCGGGCAACAGACTAATGGTGTACGACCTTAACCGCACGCACGACATCGAAGGCAAGGCACGCACTGTCCCTGTACCCAACGGCGCTAATTTCAAGCACGTAACCCTGCACAAAGTCATCGTCGGCGGTGACCCCTCCGACCCCACCGACCTCAAGAACTACCCGGGCTGTGTCCTGATCAATGTGCCCCGCCTCAAAATCCATGCCATAGACCTGATAACCAACGCCATCAAGAACCTGGGCATCGGTCTCTATCCTATGGAAGCCACAGAGGACGGGCTTGGCAGCACAAAATGGCAATACGCATTCCCTCACAGGCCAGGACCAGGGATGAAGACCGAGCTGCCACATCAGATCTGGGTGCCAAAGCTGGACGGGAATACCGGGCTTCCACTTAAGGACAAAAATGGGAACTACATCGTCACCAAGACACAAGGGATATCCGGCACACAGGCGGATGTCATCACGGCGGTAATGAATCAGGGCATATTCATGCTCCACGTCGTGGATGCAATTCAGATGGTGAATATAGACCATCAGGGCATCGGGCTGGGGGTAAAAGTAAATGAGGGACTCGCCTTGGCATCCCTCGACCCTGTCGCCCTCGACCTCTGCTGTGCTCGCTACATGTTCAAGACCATACCCATGGCCGAGGCAAGAAGACTTGCCGACCAGCACAGTCTCTCCACCGATTTTCTGCAACAGGTGCCTGTAGCCAGAGTTGACGGTCAGAATATCATTGCCGAGCAGGGCTTCGATTCCCCTCTATTGCGCTACAAGCTGTATGAGTATGCCGAGACCAAAGGGCTGGGCTCACAGAAATACCACGTCATCGGCTGGGACACCACTGCCCAGACACCCATAGCTTCGCTTAAAGGACACCTGGGGCGGGTGCAGGACGGGAAATTCCAGGAATTGATGACCACCGAGTTTTATTATGGCCCGGGCAAAATGCTCTGGGACTGTCAGCGCACAGTACTGAGCTACCTCGAAGCCAACGATAGACTCACCGGCTCCACTTATTACAAAGAGGTGATGTCTGAGTTCGACGAGGACGGCGACGGGATTATTGGTTATGACGAAAAGGGGCGCAACGGACTCTGGCAAACGATTTTGCGTCTCGCTTCCTACGGCATGCACATTACCGGGACAGAGAAATATGGCTTTCTGCATGGCTCATTTATCATGACTGCCCGACGCCTGAAATATTTGAATGCGGAGTGGAACTCAGAAGGATTCGATTTAGGAAAGGCATATCCGGTGCTTCAAGCGGTAGCCACCGGCCTCACCATGTCACGGGCTGCGGTGGAGAGCAAAGACCATTTCTTCCCTTCTATAACCTGGGGAAAGGGCAAATTGCCCAGCCTCCAGTTCGCCAGCTATATGTCGCTGGCAACGGCTATATACGGCCGCGGTTTCCCCACCAAGGTCAGTTTGCCCTCGCTCTACGGCCTCGCCCTCCAATATGCCGATAAGACACTCAACGGTGGCAAATACACCGGGAGTTCAGGCCCAGTGAGTGACCGCCGCGCCGTTGACCGTTACATCGAGGCAATCTCCCAGGGGGCCAGCCCCCTGGACTTCGTCCTCTATGTCCCACCCGGCTTCGGCAACCTTGCCGGCAAGCCCGTCCCGAATGTTGTGGAGACCACCGACCCCGATAAAATCTTGACCGCCACCTTCGACAATGGCAACGAACGATGGTAAACAAAAAGGAGGCAAGAAATGGCAAAAGATATCGTGCTTTACGAGGTCAAAGACAAGATCGCTTATATCACCTTGAACAATCCCGATAACCGCAACCGGCTCGACCCCGACATGTGCATCGCCCTGGGCGAAGCCTGGGACAGGTTTGCCGAGGACGATAGCGCCTGGGTGGCTCTGCTCAGCGCCAACGGCAAGGACTTCTGTCGAGGCGCCGATTTGCGCCATGAGGGACTGCTCAGATACCTGGCCCGCGCTTTTCCTCCGAACGGGACCAAAATATTGAAGCCGATAGTCGGCGCTGTCCACGGTATGGTCGCCGGCAGCGGCTTCGGTCTGGCCGTATACGGGACAGACATCACCTACGCCACCACAGACACCCAGTTTGTCTTCGCCGAAGTCTGGGTGGGCATCGTGGGAGGCATCGTGGAGTATGTCCCCTATATGCCGTTCAAAGTCTCTCTTGAGTTCTTACTATCCGGCCAGCCGATGAGCGGCCAGCGTGCCTACGAGGTGGGGCTGGTAAACCACGTCTGCAAGGACAAAGATCAGCTTATGGCTGAGGCTACAAAGATGGCGAAAATACTTAGCGAGAACGCACCTCTCACAATACGCGCCATCAAATACGGACAGTACAAGCACAGGGTGGAACAGCAAAGGAGGGCGAGGCGCGTCGCCAAGAAGGAATTTGAGCAGTTCATTAAGCCTCAACTGGAGAGCGAGGACTTCAAAGAGGGTAGGGCCGCCCTGTTTGAAAACAGGAAGCCGGTCTTCAAAGGTAAGTGACCAGACCGAGGATCTCGGGTTATTCCAGCTCCCAGCCCATCTTGGTAAGGCTAGCCCGGGAAAATAACCTTTAGGGAAGCTCCACCTTGAATATGTTTTCCGCGCCCTTGGCAAGATGTGCTCTGGTGACTATCTTTTTGCCCCCATACTCCACGGTCAGACGGTACAGGCCGTAGAAACCGCGCCACCTTGCCATACCCTTCTCGTTGCACAGAAGGTGCTCACTGGTCCACCACTCGCCTTTTATCAGCCTCCGCAAATGCTCATAAGCAGGCTTGGGACTCATGTCCTCTCGCAGTAGCCCTGCCGGAGCTCCCCTCCAAGCATTTAGGTCGGACAGGTCCCACCATGTTATCGCCTCAACAGCTGGATGGAGACTGTTTAGCAATGAGCAATTATATTTGTCTCTTCCCTGAGAGGCTTAAATTTTTATCTTTCGGCCAGGTTTAAGGTGCTTTTACCATTTTCCCAGCTGTTTTTATAGCCATCTTTCACCCTTCTCCCAACTTGGGACACGCTAACCCCTATGGTTAGCCAGTCATAACACAGGCCTGGACTTCATTCCTGAAGCTAACACCGGTTAATAGCTTCACCAGCCTCTTTAAATTCAATGCCATAAAGGTTAGATAGCTTTGGATAGCATGCCTCACAAAGCCTACATATCGACACCTCGAAAACCCATGCCACCTCTTAGCTTCACCAAATTTCCTCTCTATCTTGTACCTCTGCTTTAGCCCTTCCTGATACTCCTCGCTTTCCTTAAGCCTAAGCCAACCTTCCTTGTTTTGGTCTTTCTTTTGAGTCCGCCGACTGCTAAGCCTTATAGCTGACTTTATGCCTTTTTGTGCCAAATAATAGTGGTTGTCACCATCATCATAGCCCTTATCTCCAGCTACAACCTCTACCCCTATCCCCTTGCTTAAGTCCTTCTCTATTAACTTTTTAAGCTCATGTCCATCGTAGTCGTTCGCCCGTCCCGGGCTAATGCTGGTTACAAGCTCAGTCTCAGCATTAAGGCTTACCTGATCCTTATAACCATAGAAATACTCTGTCTCTTTGTATCTCCCACCATCTTTGCCTGCTACCACCTTATCACCCTTAGCCCCCCAGCGTGCCTCACCATCTCTAGGAGGTCTACCCTCTCGTTTCCTCTCCTCATCTTTGACCAGGTTAACATCAGCTATAGTATGGACACTATCTACCACCTGGAGCTTACCGAATTTAACTCCCCTCTCCATAGCTATGATGACTATCTCATTAAATAACTCTTCATATGCCTTAATGCCAGAATTGTTAATCAACCTATTCTTGAACAAGGTCAGCGTAGAATGGTCAGGGGCTTTCTCATCAGCACCAAGTCCAAGAAAGAAAGATATGGACAAGCTATCATTGGCCAGTATCTCCACCTGCCTCTCTGAAATGTTATACAGATAGCAGATGAGGAGCATCTTTAAGATAAGAGTCGGATTATATGGTGCTTGGCCTATTTCCCCTTTACCCTTGTAGTATTTGAGGAGCTTTTTGGTAAATCTTCCCCAGTCGACTACCTCATCAAGCTTTCTTAAGAAATGGTCTTTGGCTATCTTCTGCTGGTAAAGGAAATTGCCGAAAAAGGAGTCCATGGTAGTCTCTTTACATCTTATCTTTGCCATATTCAGGACCTCCAGCTTTTTGCTCTAGTATAGTAGCTTTCAGCCCATCTGGCTATTTCTGCTGCCAGTTTTTTTTAATAGGAGTTGCTAAACAGTCTCCGATCAGGCATTTGACATTAAGGTAAGGACAGGACTTCACTGTGCGCCATCGGTGCATCGCCTCATCGGCACCTTTCCCCACGGGACAGTGCGCCTTAGCCCGGCTACTT
>Ga0078972_1004423_pt1 | contig 38572 bp, 39 predicted proteins | sample YelNatPaOPGAMG01_FD_67568 | JGI IMG/M metagenome (GOLD analysis project Ga0078972, IMG submission 67568) | Hot spring thermophilic microbial communities from Obsidian Pool, Yellowstone National Park, USA - OP-RAMG-01 (SPADES assembly) (version 2) | ecosystem: Environmental > Aquatic > Thermal...
CCCGCCCTCAGCGCCGGGCCCACCAGTCCCGCCGGCCCCCCCGGCCCCGCCATCGCCGATCAGAAGCCCGCCGGCCCCGCCGACACCTCCGTCACCGCCGCCGACACCGGAGGCTGTCGCGTCGGCCCCGGCTCCACCGGCCCCGCCGTTACCGAACAACCCCGCAGGCCCGCCGATACCCCCCTGACCGGCCGCATCGGTAGCCCCGCTACCTCCGTCACCGAACAACAACCCCCCAGCAGCCCCGTCGGCCTGGGCCAACGTCCCGTCCCCGACACCATTGGCGCCATTGCCGATCAACATGCCGGGCCCACCCACGTCATGCCAGGCCGCATTAACGACAGCGTCGACGTCGGCGCCTACCGGGCTGGTGATCCAGCCCTGCTCCAACCCGTGCAGCACCGAAGGAACCGTGGTCGAAATAGCATCCGACACCGACACCACCGCTGAATCCAGCGCATCCACGCTCGTCCAGTAGCTTTCGAGCAGACCTTGCAGGTCGTAGACAGCTGCGATCAAAGCGTTCGTGCCCAGTTGCGAACTGCTCAGATCCAACCCCGACACTGCGGCAGCGGGATCCACACCCGTCGGCGCCTCAGTCAAACCTGTCAACGCCGCCTGCACGGGTTCGATAATCAGATCGAGGACATCGCCGTGAGCTGGCGGAGCAGTGGCAAACAGGGTCAAGCAGGACACCAGAAACACTGCCGCGGCGTTACGCGACCCGTCTCCGCGCCGCCTCGTTGCGCAATCTGGAGTAGGCACCGACGGGATTCCTAAAGATCTCTCAGGTTAAGTTAGCCGAGACTTTAGCTAGCACAGAGCTGTTTAGCAATGTCCCGGCGAGACTGATTTCGTGCCACCAGTGGTGGGGCAAGGCGCTGGTAGCGCACGGAGGTCGGTGGCCGTCGCGGCCGTGCCTAACGGGTCTGCGGGTGGCCCTCGAAGGTGACGCGCGTCGGTTCGCCCGCGACAATCGCGTGCCCCGGTGAACCTCATGAGCGGGTAGCGCAATGACGATGTGGCCTCGCCTCGTTCACCGGGAGCGACGGGGTGTTGGTCGTGGGCCCGGGCGCAGGCGAAGACGGTGCGGACGGCAAACTGCAGATAAACAAGCCGTGTGAGGTAAATCACAGTTCAACACGGCCGGATCCGGGCACGAATCATTAGGTGGATGCGTTCGACGCTGGTACAAAGCGTTGCTTGCAGGATTCACGAGGGGATGCGAGGACATCATGCCTACCGACTACGACGCCCCACGGCGCACTGAGACCGATGACGTTTCCGAGGATTCGTTAGAGGAACTCAAAGCACGGCGGAACGAGGCGGCGTCGGCGGTGGTCGACGTCGATGAGTCCGAATCTGCCGAGTCGTTCGAACTGCCCGGTGCCGACCTGTCCGGTGAAGAGCTCTCGGTGCGCGTCATCCCCAAGCAGGCCGACGAGTTCACGTGCTCGAGTTGCTTTCTGGTGCAACACCGCAGTCGGCTTGCGAGCGAGAAGAATGGCGTCATGATCTGTACCGACTGCGCGGCCTGATCGGGTCAACTACGCAATGCCGACAGCACCCGCTGCGGGTGACGGCAACTCACCAGCCAGTACGGCGTCGGGTCGTCGGGGTCGTCGAGCACAACCAACACCATCGGCCCGACCCAGGCGCGATGCAGCACGTAGGCCGCCGGGTCGAGCTGGCGACCCAGCGCCGCGGACTTGGCCGAGCGTGGGATTTCTGCAGACCGGGCGATCATTGTGACGGGTAGATGCGCTTCGCCGGCCCACAGCTCGACCCCCTCGTCACCGCTGGTAATGCGGATTTCGATGCGGCCCAACCACAACAACGCCCCGGCGGCCACGGCGAACAGCACTGCGAACGGCAGCCAGTTCGGTAGTCCCGGCACGCCCAGGTTGACCTCGTATGCGATCAGCGCCGCCAGCGCGAAACCCAGCGGCCACCACCACAACGGCACCCACAAACGCTCGCGATATCGCACGTTCTGCGGCGCGATGCGGGTACTCGACACCCGGTCAAGGGTAATCTGTGGCCCCGTGCCGACCAGTCTGACGGTTGTTCGCCTGGACCCCGGGCTTCCACTGCCCAGCCGCGCGCACGACGGTGACGCCGGCGTGGATCTCTACAGCGCCGAAGACGTCGAACTCGCGCCCGGGCAGCGCGCCCTGGTGCGAACCGGCATCGCGGTGGCCATCCCGCTCGGAATGGTCGGGTTGGTGCATCCGCGCTCGGGACTCGCGGCGCGGGCGGGCCTTTCCATCGTCAACAGCCCCGGCACGATCGACGCCGGTTATCGCGGCGAGATCAAGGTGGCGCTGATCAATCTCGACCCGGCGACGCCGATCGCCGTGCACCGCGGTGACCGGATCGCCCAGCTGTTGGTGCAGCGGGTCGAGCTGGTTGAGCTGGTCGAGGTGTCGTCATTCGACGAGGCCGGGCTGGCCAACACGTCCCGCGGCGATGGCGGTCACGGCTCTTCCGGCGGACATGGGAGTTTATGAGCCTCGGCGAGATGAGGGAGAGCAGCGCGGGTAATGGCATTCGGTAGGCGCAAGCCCAAAGACGACAGCCTGGCCACAGGGATCGAGCCGCAGGTGAACGCGGCTGCGGAGCCACCGCAGACCGAGGCCGAGCCGGCCTATGACGAGGAGCTCGAGGGTCCCTTCGACATCGACGATTTCGACGACCCGGCGGCAGCCGAAACCGCCCGGCTCGACCTCGGCTCGGTGTTGATCCCGACGCCGGCGGGCGCTCAGCTGCAGGTCGAACTCACCGAGGGTGGCATCCCGAGTGCGGTCTGGGTCGTCACACCCAACGGCCGTTACACCATCGCCGCCTACGCCGCACCCAAGACCGGCGGCTTGTGGCGTGAGGTGGCCGCCGAGCTCGCCGATTCGCTGCGCAAAGACGGCGCCACGGTCACCGTCCAGGACGGTCGCTGGGGCCGCGAAGTAGTCGGTGTCGCGTCAGGAGTGGTGCGGTTCATCGGGATTGACGGCTACCGCTGGATGATCCGCTGTGTGGTCAACGGGACACTCGAGAGCATCGACGCCTTGACCCAGCAAGCCCGGGAAGCGTTGGCCGACACCGTGGTCCGCCGCGGCAATACCCCGCTGCCGGTCAGGACTCCACTTCCGGTGCGACTGCCCGAGCCGATGGCGACGCAGTTGCGTGAAGCGGCCGCGCAGCAGGCCGCCGCGCAGCAGGGCGGGGGCGCGCCGCCGACCCGCCGCAGTGCCCGCGGGTCGGCGATGCAACAGTTGCGCAGCAGCACGACCGGAGGTTAGACACTGGCCAGTGCCGCCAGGCAGGCGGCACCCAGCGCGGCGGGATCGGCGCCGATCTGATCCAGCGTCACCGTGCGCACCGACGCGTGCGGCGCGGCGGCGGCCCACTCAACACCGACCTCAAGCGGGTGGATCGGGTCGTCGGTCGCCGCGGCGATCCCCATCGGAATGCGCAGGCGCGCAAGCTCTGCACGCGTCGGCGCAACATAGTCCGCCGCTTCCTCCAGGGCGTCGGGTAGGTGCGGCCACAGCCGCCGCCACGACCGGCTGAGCTCCTCGGCCAGCCAGGGCGGGCTGGACGCGCGCATCTGGATCGTCGCCGCGGCCAGCCCGTCGCGCCGGAGCTGGTCGGCTGAGTGCCGGGCCGCCCGGGCCGCGGGAGCGGCGTCGGGTGCGCCGGTCCAGGCCGGTAGGGCCGCCAAGACCGCCACCGTGGTTTCGGGATGCGCCAATGCCCACCCGGCGGCCACCGCCGCACCGAGGGAGATTCCGCCGACCGCGATCGGGCCTTGGTGCGCAGCGTCGTCCAGCGCGGCCTGGTAGCTGTCGATCAACCCGCCCGGCCGCGGTGGCGGCGTGCGCATCCGCGCGCCGACACCGCGCAGCGGGGCGGCGAATGCCCGATCCACGTAGACGTCGTCGGATCCGGTTCCCGGCAGCATGACGACCGTCACACCGCGCAATTCGACGGTCATCTACTGATCGTGCCCGCTGCGGTGCTTCGCCGGGTATGCACCGGCAAACCAGGGGTCGCATGGCATCCGGGAACCAACAGGTCTACGGTGTCCTTTGGCACACAGAGATTCGGCTTCCACACCTGGACAGTTTTGCGTGCGGATCGGCCGAGGGTTCGTGAAGGGGTGATCGCGACGGCCGAAGGTTATCTGCACCGACTGACCCGTCGGTTGACGCAGGACCCCGAGCAGCGCGACGTCGAGGAGTTGTCCGACGAGGCCGCGAACACCGGCGCGCAGCGGGCGATCGACTGCGAGCGCGGTCAGGAGGTCACGATGGTCGGCACGCTGCGCAGCGTGGAAGCCAACGCCAAAGGGTGCGCCGGCGGGGTCCGCGCAGAATTGTTCGACGGTACCGACACCGTCGCCTTGGTATGGCTGGGGCAACGCCGGATCCCCGGGATCGACTCGGGCCGGACGCTGCGGGTGCGCGGCCGACTGGGCAAGCTGGACAATGGCACCAAAGCTATTTACAACCCGCACTATGAAATTCAACGATGACAGCTGTGATGGCCGGCGACGCTGAATGGCCTCGGGTCGGCCGCGGCCGGGCGCGGCGCGATGGTTGGTGAACCCACCCCTGCCGAGCGGCTGATTGCGCAGCTGGGCGGCGTGAGCGGGCTCGTCTATTCGTCGCTGCCGGTGCTGTTCTTCGTGCCGATCTCGGGTCTGTGGGGACTGTCGCCGGCCGTCGGTACTGCGGTCGGCGTGGCCGCCCTGGTTCTGGTGTGGCGGCTGATCCGGCGCCACACCACCCGGCCGGCGGTGTTCGGGTTCGTCGGTGTCGCGGTCTGCGCGTCGATCGCCTACGTGCTGGGGGAGTCCAAGGGCTATTTTCTGCTGGGCATCTGGTCAGCGTTGTTCTGGGCAACGGTCTTTGCGCTGTCGGTGCTGATCCGTCGTCCGGTGGTGGGTTACCTGTGGAGCTGGGCGGGCGGGCACGACCTCGGCTGGCGTAGCGTGCGCCGGGCCGTTTACGCCTTTGATGGTGCCACCCTCGTCTGGATGCTGGTGTTCGTGGCCCGCTTCGGGGTGCAGGGCCTGCTGTACCACGCCGGGCGCACGGGCTGGCTGGGCGTGGCGCGGATCGCGATGGGTTGGCCGTTGACCGCAGTCGCGGCGGCAGCCACGTATCTGGCCATCAAGTCCGCGCAGCACGCGTTACGGCCGACGGGCGTCAGGGAGCCGGCAGCAGCAGCCGACGCAGTTCCTCCTCCACCTCGCTGACCGCGACGAACAACAGCTCGTCGCCGCCCTCCAGCGGCTCGTCGTCCTGCGGAACGATGACCCGCGGCCCACGCACGATGGTCACCAGGGCGGCATCGCGGGGCAGCGCCAGCTTGCGCACCGGCTTCCCGCCCCACGGGGTGTTGTCGGGCAGCGTGATTTCCACCAGGTTGGCTTGTCCTTTGCGGAACTCCATCAGCCGGACCAGGTCTCCCACTGCTACCGCCTCTTCCACCAGCGAGGCCAGCATCCGCGGGGTCGACACCGCCACGTCGACGCCCCAGGCGTCGGTGAAGAGCCATTCATTGCGCGGATCATTGACCCGGGCCACCACCCGGGGGACCGCGAACTCCGTTTTGGCCAGCAGGCTCAGCACCACGTTGACCTTGTCGTCGCCGGTAGCGGCGACCACAACGTCGAACTCTTCCAGGTGCACCGATTCCAGCAAGCTCAGCTCGCAGGCGTCACCCAGCTGCCAGTGCGCGGCCGGAATGGCGTCGGCGTCGAAGTTTTCCGGGTCGCGCTCGATGAGGCTCACCTCGTGGCCGCTCTCGAGAAGTTCGCGGGTAATCGAACGGCCGACCGCACCGGCTCCGGCAATCGCGACTTTCATCTGCGCCACTCCTCAATCCCGGCTTCGCCGGCATCATCGTCGTCGGCGCGTTTCATCTGCGCCACTCCTCAATCCCGGCTTCGCCGGCATCATCGTCGTCGGCGCGTTTCATCTGCGCCACTCCTCAATCCCGGCTTCGCCGGCATCATCGTCGTCGGCGCGTTTCATCTGCGCCACTCCTCAATCCCGGCTTCGCCGGCATCATCGTCGTCGGCGCGTTTCATCTGCCTTGATCCTCGAGGTCCTCGCCCGGCGGTAAGGCCGCGATGGCGATCGCCTCGGCGACCCGTCCGGATATCGCGGCGACGTACACCTGGTCGCCGGCCTGGATGACGGTCTTGGGATCGGGTAGTTGGCCGGTACCGAACCGGATCAGAAACGCGGCGCGGGCGCCGGTGGCCGTTTCCAGCTCGGTGAGCCGGCGTCCCACCCAGTCTTCGTGGAGCACGACCTCGGCGACGGAGACGGTGCCGGTCGGGTCCCGCCACGCGGTGGTGGGCTGAGTCTCCCGGATCAACGCGTTGAGCAGGCGGTCGGTGGTCCAGGGCACGGTGGCGATGGTCGGAATACCCAACCGCTCGTAGACCGCGGCGCGTTTGGCGTCGTAGATCCGCGCGACAACGCGCTGCACGCCGAAGATCTCCCGGGCCAGCCGGGCCGAGATGATGTTGGAGTTGTCGCCGGAGGACACCGCGGCGAAGGCGTCGGCGCGTTCGATGCCGGCCCGCAGCAGGACGTCGCGGTCAAAGCCGAGCCCCAGCACCCGCTCCCCGACGAAATCCGGGCCCAGCCGGTTGAAGGCGGTGCCGTCGCGGTCGATGACCGCGACGTCGTGGCCGATCCGGGACAGTGCACAGGCAACCGAAGACCCCACCCGGCCGCATCCCATGACTAATACCCGCAACCCGAGGTCGTCCTTTCGGCTTACCGCTGCTCGTCGGGCCTGATCGACCGGCGTCACGGCCAGCCGATATGGGCCCGAAACATTCTCGCCCAGGGAACGCTACCGCCTGAGCGCGGTGGGCCTACTCTTGGCTCTCGTGTCCAAACTTTCCACCGCGGCGCGTCGGCTCGTGCTGGGCCGGCCGTTCCGCAGCGACCGGTTGAGCCACACGCTGCTGCCCAAGCGGATCGCTCTGCCGGTGTTCGCCTCCGATGCGCTCTCGTCGGTGGCCTACGCCCCCGAGGAGATCTTTCTGATGCTCTCGGTGGCCGGCGTGACGGCCTATGCGCTGACTCCATGGATCGGTTTGGCGGTGGCCGCGGTGCTGTTGGTCGTGGTGGCCAGCTACCGGCAGAATGTGCAGGCCTACCCGTCCGGGGGCGGTGACTACGAGGTGGTCACGACAAATCTCGGAGCCAACGCCGGGTTGACAGTCGCCAGTGCTCTGATGGTTGATTACGTTCTGACAGTTGCTGTTTCGACGGCTTCAGCCATGTCCAACATCGGCTCGGCAGTCCCGTTCGTGAGCCACCACAGAGTGCTGTTGTCGGTGATCGCGATCCTTGTGGTGACCGCGATGAACCTGCGCGGAGTGCGGGAATCCGGTGTGGCGTTCGCCATCCCGAGCTATGCGTTCATCGCCGGGATTGGCGTCCTGTTGGGCTGGGGACTGTTCCGGATCTACGTGCTCGGTGATCGGCTGCGGGCTGAATCTGCTTGTTTCGAAATGCATTCCGAGCAAGGCAAGGTGACCGGGTTTGCGTTGATGTTCTTGTTGGCCCGGTCGTTTTCCTCGGGTTGCGCGGCGTTGACCGGCGTGGAGGCAATCAGCAACGGCGTACCGGCGTTTCGGAAACCCAAGTCCCGCAATGCGGCAACCACACTGCTGATGTTGGGGGCCATCGCGGTGAGCATGTTCATGGGCGTGATCGTGCTGGCCGAGAAGACCGGAGTGCAGGTCGTCGACGATCCTGCCAAACAGCTGGTGGGTACGCCACCGGGCTACCAACAGAAAACGCTGATCGCGCAGCTGGCCCAGGCGGTCTTCGGGAGCTTCCACCTTGGCCTGTTGCTGATCGCCGCGGTGACCGCGCTGATACTGGCGCTGGCGGCGAACACCGCGTTCAACGGATTCCCGGTGCTGGGTTCGGTGCTGGCTCAGCACAGCTACCTGCCCCGTCAACTGCACACCCGCGGGGATCGGCTCGCGTTTTCCAACGGCATCGTGTTTTTGTCGGTGGCAGCACTCGCAGCGATCATTGCGTTTAGCGCACAGGTCACCGCGTTGATTCAGCTCTACATCGTCGGGGTGTTCATCTCGTTCACGTTGAGCCAGATCGGCATGGTGCGGCACTGGACCCGGTTGCTGCGCGACGAAACCGACTCGCGTGTCCGACGTCAGATGATGCGGTCCCGGGTGGTCAACACGATCGGCTTCGTGTCCACCGGATCGGTGTTGTTGGTCGTGCTGGTCACCAAATTTCTTGCCGGGGCCTGGATCGCGGTCGTCGCCATGGGCTCGCTGTTCATGGTGATGAAGCTCATCCGCAAGCATTACGACGCCGTCAGCCGGGAACTGGCCGAGCAAGCCGGGGCGCAGGACCACGAGATCGTGTTACCCAGCCGCAACCATGCGGTGGTGCTGGTGTCGAAGCTACATTTGCCGACGTTGCGTGCGCTGGCCTACGCGCGGGCGACTCGCCCCGACGTGCTCGAGGCCGTCACCGTCAGCGTCGACGACGCAGAAACCCGCGAGCTGGTCCGTAAGTGGGAGGACAGCGACATCAGCGTGCCGCTCAAGGTGATCGCATCGCCGTATCGCGATGTCACCCGGCCGGTCCTTGATTACGTCAAACGAGTCAGCAAAGAGTCGCCACGCACCGTGGTCACGGTGTTCATTCCCGAGTATGTCGTGGGCCATTGGTGGGAGCAGGTCCTGCACAACCAGAGCGCGCTGCGACTCAAGGGCCGGCTGTTGTTCATGCCCAACGTCATGGTGACTTCTGTTCCCTGGCAGTTGACCTCGTCGGAGCGGCTGACGACGTTTCAGCCGTATGCCTCTCCCGGTGACGCCCGTCGGGGGATCTTCGATTGACCGAACTGACGCTGACGGCCGGCGCGCCGGCGAACGGCGGGAGTTGCGTGGCCCGCCACGACGGGCGGGTGGTGTTCGTCCGCTACGCACTGCCCGGCGAACGGGTTCGGGTGCGGGTCATCGCTGATCGAGGTTCGTACTGGTACGCCGAGGCTGTCGAGGTGATCGAGCCGTCGCAGCATCGGATCGCATCACTGTGCCCGATCGCCGGGGTCGACGGGGCCGGCTGTTGCGACCTGGCGTTCGCCGAGCCGGCGGCCGCGCGTGCGCTCAAGGCGCAGGTGGTGGCTAATCAACTGGAGCGCCTCGGCGGTCACCACTGGGCGGGAACCGCCGAACCGCTTGCCGTGTCCACGACCGGCCCGACCGGATGGCGCACCCGGGTCCGGCTTGATGTCGGGGCAGATGGTCGCGCCGGTTTTCATCGGTACCGCAGCGACGAGTTGGTCACCGACCTGCGCTGCGGCCAGCTGACCCCGGGGATGACCGAGGGGCTGGCGGCGGCGAAGTGGCCGCCCGGCGCGCACCTGCATGTTGTCCTCGACGACGACGACGTGCGCCATGTGGTGTGCACCGCGCGGCGGGGCAAGCGGACCTCGTCGGAGGTGGTCGAGGGCGACCGGCAGGCAGTGCAGCGGGCGGGGCGGCGCAGCTGGCGGGTACCGGTGACGGCCTTCTGGCAGGCTCACCGCGACGCGGCGCACGTCTATAGCGCTGTGGTGGCCGACTGGGCGCAAGCCGGTCCCGGGATGACCGCCTGGGATCTCTACGGTGGTGTGGGGGTGTTCGCCGCGGCGCTGGCCGAGGCGGTGGGGGAGTCGGGGCAGGTGCTCACCGTCGACACCTCACCGGTGGCATCGCGGGCCGCCCGGGAAGCGTTGGCCGATCTCGCTCAGGTGCGGGTGATCAACGATTCGGCGCGCCGGGCGCTGGAGGCCCAGCGCAGCGGCGCCGATGTGGCCGTGCTGGATCCGCCCCGCTCGGGTGCCGGACGTGAGGTCATCGACCTGCTGGCCGCCGCCGAAGTGCCGCGGATAGTGCATATCGGTTGTGAGGCAGCATCTTTCGCTCGCGACATCGGCCTGTACCGAGGCCACGGCTTTGTGGTCGAACAGATCCGGTTGTTCGACTCGTTTCCGCTGACTCATCACGTGGAATGTGTTGCTTTGCTGCGCCGCTGACGCTCAGTCGAGCAATAGGTAACGGCCCCAAAGGTAGCAGGCGGCCAGTGCAATAGAGACGGCCGTGACCAGCGCTCCTTTGCGGGTGAACTCCCAAAAAGAAATGGGATTGCCTGAGCGCCTGGCGATTCCGAGCATGACGACGTTGGCGCTGGCGCCGACGGCTGTCAGGTTGCCGCCGAAGTCGGCGCCCAGTGCCAGTGCCCACCACAGCACATTGGGGTGGACGTGGCCGGGCATGGCCGTGGTCAGTTCAGCGACGATCGGTGTCATGGTGGCGACGTAGGGAATGTTGTCGATGATCCCGGACAGCGGCGCGGAGACACCGACGATCAGCATCGTCGTGAGCAACGCATTGCCGCCGGTCGCCGCGGTTGCTGCGCGTGCCAGTTGATCAACGACGCCGGTTTTCACCAGCGCCCCGACCATGACGAACAGGCCGGCGAAGAACAACAGTGTGTCCCATTCCACGCTGGCCAGGTACTCGGATCGCGGCAGTCCCGAGATCACGATCAGGACACCGGCTCCCAACAGCGCCACGACCGAGGGCTGCATGTGCAAGAGCGGGTGCACGATGAACGCGGCAAACACTAGCAGCAGGACTACGCCGCACTTGACGAGCAGCCCGTGATCCCGGATGGTTTCCCGCTCGTCGAGGGCCATGACATCGGCCACCCGATCGGTGTCGACCGCGAAAGAACCCGAGAACAGCAGCGGCAAGAGCGCAACCACGACCACCATCACGATGAGCACGATCGGCAGCATGTGCGCGAGGAAGTCGTTGAACGTCAATCCCGCTCGGCTTGCGATGATGATGTTGGGCGGGTCGCCGACCAGCGTCGCGGCACCGCCGACGTTGGCTGCGAACACCTCGGCCATCAGAAACGGCGTCGCGTTGATCGCCAGCCGGTCACACACCAGCAAGGTGACCGGGGCGACCAGCAACACCGTGGTGACGTTGTCCAGCAGCGCCGATCCTACGGCCATCACCAGCACCAGCAGGATCATGATGCGCAGCGGCGAGCCCCGTGCGCGTTTGGCGGACCAGATCGCGACGTACTCGAAGACCCCGGTCTGGCGCAGCACGCTGACGATGATCATCATGCCCAGCAGCAAAAAGATGACGTCCCAGTCGATGCCGGTCTGCTGCGAGTAGAAGACATCCGCGGAGCCGATCACCGGGAGCGTGATCACGATTGCCGCTCCCGTCAGCGCCACCAGCGTCTTGTTGACGCGGTCGCTGGCAATGAGCGCGTAGGCAACCACGAATACCGCGGCTGCGGCGGCGCTCATCGGCGGCCCGGCGAGCGGCTCGTCGGCACCGTGCCGAACGAGCGGGCAGCGCGTCGGCGACGAGATTTGCTCAACGGTCCCCAGCCCCTCGTTGTGTGCGGATGTCCGCGCAGCACTGCCCAAAGGAGACCGGAGCGTACCGCGCTGGATCGTTACCGGCCCAGCAGGCGTCGTTTCTCCTGGGTGAACTCCTCATCGGTCAGAATTCTCGCGTCGCGCAGGGCGGCGAGCTCGCGCAGGTCGGCGGCGAGTTCTGCCACCCGGTCGCTCGGTGGCGCCGGCGGCGGCTGCCTGTGCTGAGCACCGGCTGCCTGCGCGGGCTCCCGACGGCGCAGGGCGGCGGTGCTGCCGAGCGCGCGTCCGGCTAAACCGGCTACCGCCGCGTCGCCGAGCACGGCGCCCGGGCTCCCGGCCACCACCTCGGCCGCGACGCCCGCGCTGCTGGTCGGCAGCGCCAGGGCGACCGGGCGAAACGCCGGCGCTTCGATCGCCCAGGTCGGCGGAACCGAGAGCTGCCCGACGGAGACCGCCTGGCCCAGTCCCGCCGCCAGCGGCGCGCCAGTCAGTTCTGCGGTCGGGACCGCAGGGACCGGGGGGAACAGGGCGCCCCCGATTTCCCCCACTCCCAAAACGTCGATCCCGAAGGTGCCGATCGTGTCGATCCCGAAGGTGCCGGCCGAATCAACACCGAACGTGCCCAACAGGTCGGTACCCAAGCCGGCTGCGCTCACAGCCAACGCCGGGCTGACCGTCAGTGCCGCAGCCGCGTCCGGGCCCGCAGCGTGCAGCGCTTGCGGCACCGTCGACATCGACGCCAGTGCGGTCTGGGTTCGGGCACCGGCCGCGGCGCCGGCGGCCTGGGCGACCGCGGCGGCTTGGTCGGCCGGTCCGCGGGGATCGGTGGTCTGCGCCGGCGGGGAGAACGGTGTCAGCGTCGAGGCGGCCGCCGAGCCGGCGGCGTAGCCGTACATGGCCGCGGCGTCCTGGGCCCACATTTCGGCGTAGTGGGCCTCGGTCACGGCGATTGCCGGAGTGTTTTGCCCCAGGAAGTTCGTCGCGACCAGCGCGGCGAGCTGCGCTCGGTTGGCGGCGATCACCGGGGGCGGCACTGTCAGCGCGAACGCCGCCTCGTAGGCGGTCACGGCGGCCTTGGCCTGGGTGGCCGTCTGCCGGGCCAGCGCGGCCACGGAGTGCAGCCATGCCGCATAGCGCGCGGCCGCGGTGGCCATCGCGGTCGGTGCCGGTCCGCGCCATGCGGCGGTCAGGTGGGAGATCACCGACTCGTGGGCGACCACCGCCGCTTCCAACTCGTTGGCCAGGCCATCCCAGGCCGTCGCGGCGTTGAGCAACGGCCCGGGGCCGGCGCCGGTATACATCCGGCCCGAGTTGATTTCCGGCGGTAACAGCGCGAAATCCATTGCCATTCACGTCCCTAGCTGGGTGTCACCGGAGGTTTCGATCGCCGCATCCGAGGCCGTGCCGGCTCGTAGCGTACTGAGAAACGGCATCTGAAGTGCAGTTGATGCCAGATACTCGCGTTTCACTGCAGACAGACGCAATCACCCTCGGTAACAATCGTATTGCCGATTTTGTGAGCGTTGCAGGTACGCCTCCACGCGCCCGTGTCGTCGCGCGCTGCCTGTCTCCGTGCAATCGACATTAAGATACCACAATCGCAGCCGTGACAAACCCGTTTCGGTTGCGTCCCGGGCAACGCAGCCCTACGTGGTCGGCAAAACGCATGCGGCGCTGCGAGTTCGGCTTGTGGCGGTGCCGCCCTTGGGCTAAGCGAAGACGAAGTAACGCACCCATAGGTAGATGGCCGCCACCGCCAACGACATCGCGGTGACTATCAGGCCTTTGCGGGTGAAATCCCAAAACGAGATCGGACACTCCGCCCGACCGGCGATGCCGAGGATGACCACATTGGCACTGGCCCCGACGGCGGTCAGGTTGCCGCCGAAGTCGGTGCCCAGGGTGAGTGCCCACCACAGCACGTCCGGCTGCGCGTGGTCGTGTACGGATGGCGCCAGTCCGGCGACAATCGGTGTCATGGTCGCGGCGTACGGGACGTTGTTGACGATGCCGCTGAACACCAGGGACGCGCCGAGGATCAGCATCGTCGTCAGCAGGGCCTTGCCGCCGGTGGCTGTGGCGGCCAGGTGCGCCAGCGTGTCGATGACGCCGGTTTTCACCAGTGCGCCGACCATGATGAACAGGCCGGCGAAAAACAACAGGGTGTCCCACTCGACGCTGGACAGATACTCCGAGCGCGGCACTCCCGAGATTACAATCAGGACACCGGCTCCCAGCAGGGCCACCTCGGCCGGGCCCATGTGCAGCGGCTCGTGCGCGACGAAGGCCGCGAACACCGCTGCCAGCACGAGCCCGCATTTGACCAGCAGACCGCGGTCGCGGATGGCTTCGCCCTCCTCCAGCGACATGACGTCGGCGACACGCTCGGCGTCGACGGTGAACGCGCCGGGAAACAGTCTCGGCAACAGCACGGCAAGGACCACGATCACCAGCACCACCAGCGGAGCCAGGTGGATCAGAAAGGAGTTGAAGCTCAGGCCGGCGCGGCTGGCGATGATCATGTTGGGCGGATCACCGACCAGCGTTGCGGCACCGCCGATGTTGGAGGCGAAAGCTTCGGCCATCAGAAACGGCGCCGCGCTGATCGCCAGCCGGTCACACACCAGCAGGGTGACCGGGGCGATCAGCAATACCGTGGTGACGTTGTCCAGCAACGCCGATCCGAACGCGGTGACCCCCACCAGCAGGATCATCACGCGCAGCGGCGAGCCGTGCGCGCGTTTGGTCGACCAGATCGCCACGTATTCGAAGACACCGGTTTGGCGTAGCACGCTGACGATGACCATCATGCCCAACAGCAAAAAGATGACGTCCCAGTCGATTCCGGTTTCGGAGGAGTAGAAGATGTCGTGGGCGCCGATCACCGGCAGCATGGCCACGATGCCCGCGCCGGCCAGGGCGATCAGCGTCTTGTCGATGCGGTCGGAGGCGATCAGCGCGTAGGCGACCACGAACACCGTGACCGCGATGGCGCTCACTGGCCGTCCTGCGGATGGTCGCGCACGAGTGCCGAGATCAAGGCTGCAACGCCGCGGCCAGCAGGCGCGATGCGGTGATCACCCCGTACAACTCGCCGTCTTTGACCACCGCGATGAGCGGGCTTTTGCGCTGCGCCATCACCGCGGCCACCTCGATGAGGGTGCTGTCCGCGTCGACGGTGGGGACGTTGCGCAGATGGTCGGGCAGCACATCACGGACGGTTTTGCCGCTCAGCTTGTCGGCAGCGCGGTCGGCCATCGACTCGTTGAGGACTCCGGCCAGCGACGGGTCGTCCTGCACGTAACGGGGGATAAGGAACTGCACCACCTGCGACGCCGGCAACACCGCGCACGGCTTTCCCGCCGGGTCGGCGACCACGATTCCCGGCAGGCGGTGCTCGGCGAGCATCCGGGCGGCATCGATGACGGCGGAATCGATGCTGACCACCGGGAGGTCCTCGGCGATATCCTCGGCACGCATAAAGCGACGATACGGCGGCGGCGCGCGGGGTCGGCCTCGTGGGCCACTTGCGGTTCCGGGCCTGCGTAGACTGACGGGATGCTTGAACAGATCCGGGGGCCTGCTGATCTGGCGCACCTTTCCCAAGCCCAGCTGGCTGACCTGGCTCACGAGATCCGTCAGTTCCTGATCCATCAGGTCGCCGCGACCGGCGGACACCTGGGCCCTAACCTGGGTGTCGTCGAGCTGACCCTGGCGCTGCACCGGGTATTCGATTCCCCGCACGATCCGATCATTTTCGACACCGGCCATCAGGCCTACGTGCACAAGATGCTGACCGGTCGGTGCGCCGATTTCGCGAGCCTGCGCAAAAAGGGCGGCCTGTCGGGGTATCCGTCGCGCGCCGAGAGCGAGCACGACTGGGTCGAATCCAGTCACGCCAGCGCGGCGTTGTCCTACGCCGACGGGTTGGCCAAGGCGTTCGAGCTGACTGGGCACCGCAACCGCCATGTGGTGGCCGTCGTCGGCGACGGCGCGCTGACCGGTGGCATGTGCTGGGAGGCGCTGAACAACATCGCCGCGGCCCGACGCCCGGTGGTGATCGTGGTCAACGACAACGGCCGTAGCTACGCCCCGACCATCGGGGGCTTCGCCAATCACCTGGCCTCGCTGCGCCTGCAGCCCGGCTACGAGCAGCTGCTGGAGCGCAGCCGTACCGCGGTGCGCGGGGTGCCCGTCATCGGCGAGCTCTCCTACCATGTCATGCACAGCGTCAAGGCCGGCATCAAGGACGCGTTGGCGCCGCAGCGGCTGTTCACCGACCTCGGCCTGAAGTACGTGGGGCCGGTCGACGGGCACGACGAGCACGCCGTGGAGACCGCGCTGCGCAGTGCGCGCGGTTTCGGCGGGCCGGTGCTGGTGCACGTCGCCACCCGCAAGGGAAACGGCTACGGGCCCGCCGAGAACGACGAGGCCGAGCAGATGCATTCGTGCGGTGTGATCGACCCGGCGACCGGATCGGCCACCACGGTTGCCGGTCCGAGCTGGACGGCGGCGTTCTCCGAGGCGCTGATCGAGTTCGGTGCCAAACGCCGCGACGTCGTCGCGATCACCGCGGCGATGGCGGGTCCGACCGGGTTAGCGGCGTTCGGGCAGCGGTTCCCCGACCGGTTGTTCGACGTCGGCATCGCCGAGCAGCACGCGGTGACGTCGGCGGCCGGGCTGGCGATGGGTGGGCTGCACCCGGTGGTGGCGATCTATTCGACGTTCCTCAACCGGGCGTTCGACCAGATCATGATGGACGTGGCGCTGCACAAACTGCCGGTGACCATGGTGCTCGACCGCTCCGGGATCACCGGGCCGGACGGCGCCAGCCACAACGGCATGTGGGACCTGTCCATCCTGGGCATCGTGCCCGGTATGCGGGTGGCCGCACCCCGCGACGCCACCAGGCTGCGCGAGGAGCTCGGCGAGGCGCTCGACACCGCCGACGGCCCGACCGCGATCCGCTTTCCGAAAGGCGATGTGGGCGAAGATATCCCGGCTATCCAGCGGCGTTGCGGGGTGGACCTGCTCGCGCTGCCCGCGGACGGGCTGGGCCACGACGTGCTGCTGGTGGCGGTCGGGGCGTTTGCGCCGATGGCACTGGCGGTGGCCGAGCGGCTGCGCAAGCAGGGCATCGGGGTGACGGTGATCGACCCGCGGTGGGTGCTGCCGGTCCCCGAGGTGGTGGCCGAGCTGGCGGTGACCCACAAGCTGGTCGTCACGCTGGAGGACAACGGTGTCAACGGTGGCGTGGGCTCGGCGGTTTCGGCGGCGTTGCGGCGCGCGCAGATCGACGTGCCGTGCCGCGACGTCGGGTTGCCGCAGCAGTTCTACGACCACGCCTCGCGCGGCGAGGTGCTCGCTGCGGTGGGCCTGACCGACCAGGACGTAGCCCGCCAGGTCACCGGCTGGGTCGCAGCGCTGGGCAACAGCCTGGACCAATCGGAAGTCACCGAGCGCCTGGACTAGATTCCTCACTCAGCGCCGCGGCCAGGACCGGGACCACCAGCTGACGCTGCCACGCCCGGGCTTGGCCGGCGCACAGGAACGCGTCGATCGCCGTCGGTGGATCCTCGGCGCCGGTCCAATCCCAGCACAGCCGACGCACCAGGTCGGGGGAGACCAAATTCTCCGGCGGCACCCCCGTACGCTGCGACAACTCCGCCAGAGCGGCGCGGGCCGCATCCAGCCGCTCCGCGGCCTCCGGTCTGCGTCGCGACCACCGCGCCGGGGGTGGCGGTCCGTTCGGCGGGGTCTGCTCGGGCGGCTCGGGGCTTTTCCGGGCGGCCTCCAAGGCCGCCCACCACAGCGGCGCACTGCGCCGCTGCTTGCGTCCGCCGAACACCGGTAACGCGATGAGGTCGTCGATGGTCCGCGGGTCGGCGGTGGCGGCTTCGACGATCGCGGAATCGGGCAGGATGCGGCCGGGCGCGATGTCACGGTGTTGGGCGATCTTGTCGCGGGCCGCCCACAGCTCGCGAACCGCAGCCAGCCCGCGTTGGCTGCGCACCTTGTGGATACCCGATGTGCGCCGCCAGCTTTCACGCCGGGTCGCGGGCGTGGTGTCGCCCAGAGTCCGCAGATGTTCGAATTCTTCTGCTGCCCAACTAGTTTTATCCTGCTGTGCCAAGACTGCGGCGATCGCTTCGCGCAGTTCGATGAGGAGTTCGACGTCGAGGGCCGCGTAGTTCAGCCAGGCCGCCGGCAGCGGACGCGTGGACCAGTCCGCCGCACCGTGACCCTTGGCCAGGCCCACGCCCAGAAGACGCTGCACCATCGCGGCCAGATTGACCCTGTCCAACCCGGCTAGGCGTCCGGCCAGTTCGGTGTCGTAGAGCATCGGCGGTCGCATGCCAACCTCGGCCAGGCACGGCAAATCCTGGTCGGCGGCATGCAGAATCCAGGCGTCGGAGGCGAGCACGTCGGCGACCGGCCGCAGCACCTTTACCGGGTCGCCACCGTGGCTGACCGGATCGATCAGCACGGTCCCCGCTCCGGCCCGCTTGATCTGGATCAGGTAGGCGCGATTGGAGTAGCGAAAGCCCGACGCCCGCTCGGCATCCACCGCGAACGGCCCGTGCCCGCCGGCCAGCCGGCCGGCGGCCGCCTCGATCTCGCCGACCGTCGCCGAAAGGCCCGGCACCCCGTTGGCGGGACGCAGCAACACAATCGAGTGGTCTTGGGCACCTTCGGGCTGCTCGGTGGTCGGTTCGGCCATATTTCGGCCATATTAGGAGGGGGAACGCGAGCCAAGGTCGGTCACCCCGACCGGCGGCAAACCCGCAGCGTGCTCGAGCACCTCGCAAAACGCCTCGACGTGGGTCTCGATGTCGGCGGTCAGGGCAGTCCAGGATGCGCGCAGCTCCAGCTGGTGAGCGCGCGGCGGGCCGGAGATGTCGCCGTAGCGTACCGAGGTGGTGCTGGACACCGTGCCACCGAGCGCGATGTGCTCGGCGCGCGCCTGCAGTGCGTCGACCAGCCAGCTCCAGGCCACTTCCGGCAGCAGCGGGTCGACGGCTTCGCTGGCATCCAGGTCCGCCTGGATGTAGGCGACCATTCGGGTGGTGCCGTCCCATGCGTCGGCCCCGTCCGGATCGTAGAGCAGAATCAACCGGCCGAAGGCTTCTCCGCCGGCCGAACTCTCCGAGCCCGTCGAGCCGATCGCCCCCTCGGGACGCGTGACCTCGGCGCCCAGCGCGTAGCTATACGGCGCCAGACGCTGGGGCGGCCGGATCGGGCCCAGTTTGATCTCCGACCGCACGGTGGCAGCCTTCATCGCGGCCACCGCCTCGCGGAAGCAAACCGGTTCGGCCGAGCTCACCGTGCGCCGCTCCTTCGCATCGCTTCGCTCTGCATCGTCGCCGGTGCGGATCACAACGATCGACGCTAGACCTAACCGCCGACACGCGCACCCAGGCGCGCCGCACACGGGCCGTACGCTGCCCGGCTACCAGCGGGTATCGGCGGAAAAACGTGCCGGTCGTTTCTCCCGGTGCGCGGCCAGACCCTCGGCGACATCCGGTCCGCTGAACCCGAGGAACTCCAGGCCAAGGGCGGTTTCGAAAGCGGGCGCAAACATCCGGTACCAGTGGTTGAGGCTGTGCTTGGTGAACCGGATCGCGGACTGGGCGCCCCGGGCCAGGTCCGTCGCGATGCGGGTCGCCGTGGCCAGCACCTGGTCGTCGTCGACGCAGGTCGACACCAGGCCGATCCGCTCGGCTTCTGCACCGCTGAGCGGCTCGCAGGTCAGCAGGTAGTACTTCGCCTTGGCCATACCCACCAGCAGCGGCCAGCAGATCGCGGCGTGATCGCCGGCGGCCACGCCCAGCTTGGTGTGCCCGTCGATGATCTTGGCGCCGCGGCCGGCCACCGACACGTCGGCGAGCAGCGCCACCACCAGGCCCGCGCCGACGGCCGGCCCCTGGATCGCCGACACCACCGGTTTGTCGAGGTTGATCAGGTTAAGCACCAGGTCGCGGGCCTCGCGCATGATGCGCATCCGGTCGGGGAAATCCCCCATGGTCTCCTCGATCAGGTCGAAGCTGCCACCGGAGGAGAAGGCCCTGCCCTCGCCGCGGACCAGGACCGCGCGCACGTCAGGGTCGCGATCGATCGCCGGCCAGATGTCGGCGAGGTCCCGGTGCATCTGCGGGCCCACCGAGTTCAGGCCGGGCGCGTCGAGAATCACCACAAGTACGCCGTCTTCACCGGATTCGATACGCAGACTGGGAAACTCGTCATAGTCGACCGGCGGTTGGCGTACTGGCATACCTGGATGGTACGCACACCCGGTTCTGACGTTGGGCGCGGCTGACGTTGACGAAGCGCCGCCCGCGCTGGTCATGGCAGCATTGAGCGCGATGAGTACGCGTCGCGACCTTCCCGAGTCGCCGTATCTGGCAGCGGCCGGCGGCCGCAAGCCGCAGCGGGTGCCGGTGTGGTTCATGCGGCAGGCCGGCCGTTCGCTGCCCGAATACCGGGCACTGCGGGCCCGGCACAACATGCTGGCGGCCTGCTTCAACGCCGAGTTGGTCTGCGAGATCACCCTGCAGCCGGTGCGCCGTCACGGCGTGGATGCGGCGATCCTGTTCTCCGACATCGTGGTGCCGCTGCTCGGCGCCGGCGTGGACCTGGACATCGTCCCCGCCGTCGGGCCGGTCATCACGTCGCCGGTGCGCACCGCGGTCGACGTCGATGGGCTCAAACCCCTCGATCCGCAGCGCGTCCAGCCGGTATCTGACGCGGTCGCGCTGCTGGTATCCGCGCTCGGCGACGTCCCGCTGATCGGATTCGCCGGCGCCCCGTTCACGTTGGCGTCCTACCTGGTCGAGGGCGGGCCGAGCCGCCACCACGCCCGCACCAAGGCGATGATGTTTGCCGAGCCGCACACCTGGCATGCGCTGATGGAAAAGCTGACCGAGATCACCGTCGGCTTCCTGCGGGTGCAACTCGACGCCGGCGTGGACGCCGTGCAGGTGTTCGACTCGTGGGCCGGCGCCCTGTCGCTGGCCGATTACCGGGCCTTCGTGCAACCACACAGTGCGCGGGTGTTCGCCGCGCTGGCGGAGCACGGCGTCCCGATGACGCACTTCGGTGTCGGCACCGCCGAACTGCTGGGCGCGATGTCGGCCGCCGCCAAACCCGCACCAGCGGCCGTCATCGGGGTCGACTGGCGGACCTCGCTGACCGACGCCGCCGCCCGGGTCGAGCCCGGCACCGTGCTGCAGGGCAACCTCGATCCCGCGGTTCTGCTGGCCGGCTGGCCGGTGGTAGAGCGGGCGGCGCGCGCCGTGGTCGACGACGGGCGGCGTGCCTCCGAGGCCGGCGCGGGCGGGCATGTGTTCAACCTCGGGCACGGGGTGCTGCCGGACACCGATCCCGGCGTGCTGACTGCGCTGGTGTCGCTGGTCCACTCGCTATGAACACGTATTGCGTTGTCGGCGGGGGGATCTCGGGATTGACAGCGGCCTACCGGTTACGGCAGGCCGTCGGTGACGCGACGACGATCACGGTGTTCGACCCGGCCGACCGGCTCGGCGGGGTGTTGCGCACCGAGCGGGTCGGCGGAGAATTGCTGGACGTCGGCGCCGAGGCTTTCGTGGCGCGCCGTCCCGAGGTGCCCGCGCTGCTGGCCGAACTGGGCCTGGCGGACCGGCAGCTGGCCACTACCGGGGCGCGGCCGCTGATCTACAGCCAGGACAGCCTGCAACCGCTGCCGCCGGACACCCTCAACGGGATTCCGTCGTCGGCGCAGTCGGTGGCCGGGCTGGTCGACGAGGCGACCGTCGCGCGGATGCGCGCAGAACCCGGCCGGCCGCTGCGCTGGCGGCCCGGCAGCGATCCGGCGGTGGCGGACTTGGTGGCCGACCGGTTCGGCGCCCAGGTGGTAGCCCGGTCGGTGGACCCGCTGCTGGGCGGCGTGTACGCGGGGTCGGCAGCCACCATCGGCCTGCGCGCAGCGGCCCCGGCACTGGCCGCGGCCCTCGACCGGGGCGCCGCCAGCCTGACCGAGGCAGTCCGGCGGGCGCTGCCGGCGGCCACCGGCACCCCGGTGTTCGGCGCGGTCGACGGCGGCTATCAGGTGCTGGTCGACGAGCTGGCGCGGCGTAGCCGGGCGACGTGGGTGCGGGCCGCGGTGCGCCGGGTGGAGCGCGCGCAACCGGGTTGGACATTGCATGACGACAGCGGTGCGCGCTGGCACGCCGACGCGGTGATCCTGGCCGTTCCGGCCGCACAGTTGGCCGGTCTGGTCGCCGGTGTCGCCCCTCGCGCGGCCGCGGCCGCCGCCCGCGTCGTCAGCGCGTCGTCGGCGGTGGTCGCGCTCGCGCTGCCGCCCGGCACCGCGGTCCCGGAGCGGTCCGGGGTATTGGTGGCAACCGGAGAAACGTTGCACGCCAAGGCGATTACACTGTCGTCGCGCAAATGGGGGCGACGCGGGGAGATGGAGCTGCTGCGGCTGTCCTTCGGCCGGTTCGCAGATCCCGCGCACCGCGCCTCCGACGACACGCTGCTGGCCTGGGCGGCCGGCGACCTGGCCACGGTGTTCGGGATCACCGTCGAGCCGGTGGACGCCCAGGTTCGGCGCTGGCCCGATGCGATGCCGCAGTACGGGCCGGGCCATGCCGACCTGGTCGCCGAGCTGCGGGCCGGGTTGCCGCCGACCCTGGCGGTGGCCGGCAACTTCCTCGACGGAATCGGGGTGCCGGCCTGCGTCGCCGCTGCCGGCGCAGCGGTCGCGGAGCTGGTCAGCGCCGCCATGGCACGATAGAGTCATGGCCCGTCTGGACTACGACGCGTTGAATGCCACGCTTCGCTACCTGATGTTTTCGGTGTTCTCGGTGCGGCCCGGCGCGCTCGGCGACCAGCGGGACGCCGTCGTCGACGAAACCGTCACCTTCCTCAAGCAGCAGGAGGAACGCGGCGTCGTGGTGCGCGGCCTCTACGACGTCGCGGGTCTGCGCGCCGACGCCGATTTCATGATCTGGACCCACGCGCAGCGCGTCGAAGCGTTGCAGGGCACTTACGCCGACTTCCGCCGCACCACCACGTTGGGCCGGGCATCCCAGCCGGTGTGGAGCAGCGTGGCGCTGCATCGGCCTGCGGAGTTCAACAAGAGCCACATCCCGGCGTTTCTGGCCGGTGAGGAGCCCGGCGCCTACATCTGCGTCTATCCGTTCGTGCGGTCCTACGAGTGGTATCTGCTGCCTGATGAGGAACGCCGCCGCATGCTCGCCGAGCACGGGATGGCCGCCCGCGAGTACAAGGACGTTCGGGCCAACACGGTGCCGGCGTTCGCGCTGGGCGATTACGAGTGGATCCTGGCGTTCGAGGCGCCCGAGCTGCACCGCATCGTCGATTTGATGCGCGAGCTGCGAGCCACCGATGCCCGCCGGCACACCCGCGCGGAGACCCCGTTTTTCACCGGGCCGCGGGTCGCCGTCGAACAGCTGGTCGCGTCGCTGCCCTGAGCTCGGTGTGCACGAAGAAGGGTCAACCATGGACATGTCGCCGGCCGCACCGGTCAACCATCACGCCGGTCATCACCGCTTTGCCGGACCCCTGGGACTGGTCATCGCGCTGGCCATGGCGGCTGCCGGCCGGACACGCGCTGCCCTGGTGGTCGAACTGGCCGCCGTGTCGGATGCGGATCGCGCCGTGGACATCGGTTGCGGCCCGGGCAATGCTGTCAGGGCCGCCGCCCGCCGCGGGGCGCGCGTGACCGGCGTGGATCCGGCACCCCTGATGCTTGGCCTGGCCCGGATCCTGACCCGTGAGCGCGCTCGCATCACCTGGGCGCAGGGCAGTGCGGAAAACCTCCCGCTGCCGAACGATTCGGCGACAGTGGTGTGGTCGGCGGCGACCGTGCACCACTGGGCCGATGTCACCGCGGGGCTTGCCGAAGTCCGCCGGGTGCTCTCTGCGGGCGGGCGGTTCCTGGCGATCGAGCGTCGAGTGCGACCCGATGCCACCGGGCTTGCCAGCCACGGATGGACCGACCAACAGGCCGAGTCTTTCGCAGCGCAATGTCGGGCGGCAGGCTTCGACGACGTGCGCATCGAAACACCGGCCCGTGGCCGACACATCTTCGAGGTTGTGATAGCCGTTCGGCGCTGAGGAAAGCCGGTCTGGCCGCGACAGTGCAACCACCGACACCGCCTCTCGGGCAACGCGTCGCCAGTTGCACTCTGGCGATCGATCAGGACGGCACCAGCCGCAGGCAGATCGAGTTGATGCAGTAACGCTGGTCGGTCGGCGTCGGGTAACCCTCGCCTTCGAAGACGTGGCCCAGATGGCTATGGCAATTCGCGCACAGCACCTCGGTGCGGCGCATGCCCATCGAGTCGTCCGGCCGCAGGATCACCGCATCGGAGCTCGCCGGGTCGAAGAACGACGGCCAGCCGCAATGGGATTCGAACTTCTCGCTGCTGCGGAACAATTCGGCGCCGCACGCCCGGCACTGGTAGACGCCCTCGGTCTTGGTGTCGGTGTACTCACCGGTGAACGGCGGTTCGGTGCCGGCCCGTCGCAGCACCGCGAACTCCTCCGGAGTGAGCTTCTGACGCCATTCGTCATCGGTCAACTGCACAGTCATGCCTCCACGCTAACCCGCGGCTGCTGCACCGTCAGCCAGCGCGGATCGATCCCGTCGTCCAGCCGGTTTTCCGCCTTGGCGTCCAGGTAGCGGAAATACAGCACGCAGAACACCACGATCAGCAGCAGCGACCAGCCGTACGTGATCTTCAAATATTCCAGCGGGCGTCCGATGAACATCCAGTTGAACAACAGCCAGCGGTCCAGGGTCAGGAACCCGTAGACCCCCAGCCAGGCCGGCCAATTGCGGATCACCGAATTGGGCAGCACCACCGTCATCAGGAACGGGAACAGCATCATCGAGTAATAGCCCTGGGCCAGCGACAGCACCAGCCACGACCACAGCAGCACCACACCGGAGGACGTGAGCAGCCAAAACCGCGGGTCGCGGGTCCGGTAAAAGCGGTACAGCAGCCACAAGCTGCCGATCGCGATCAGCGTGAACAGGATTCGCATCACCGTGATCAGCCAGGTCGGCAGACCGAAGTACACGCCGTTGCCCAGGATCGAGCTGTTGAAGTAGTCGCGGGTGCCCAGGATGTAGGGCAGCGTGCGGGTCACAAAGTCCATCGGGTCGCTCACCAACGGCCATGCGGCTGCATTGATCACCAGCGGTACCACGATGGCGCTGACGAGCGCTCGCCATTGGCGGTTGAGCAGAGGCAGCAACAACAGCGGCGCCAGCACCGGTTTGACCACCAGCGTCAAGCCGATCGCCACCCCGGCCCACCACTGACGGCTGGTTCTGCCGTCGAGCAGCCACCCCAAGAACAACACCTCGGCCAGTAGGACGCAGCCGTTGATGTTGGTGAACACCAGTGTGTTGGTGACGCTTTCGGTGACGAACATCGCCAGCAGCAGGGCCGGTGCCGCCACCGAGGTGATCGGGTAGTTGAACATCCGCAGCAACAGGTAGGCCGCCAGGACGATCGCGGCGGTATTGCAGGCGATGAACAGGTAGCGCGACTCGGCGAACGGCAGATACCCCAACGGTGCCATGATCAGCGTGCCGCCGGGCGGGTAGAGGTAATGCGGGTCGACGTAGTCGAAGTGCTCGTTGTAGATGTCCCAGCCGTGCCGGAAGTTCAGCACCGCCCGGTAGACCGGTTTGAAGTCGTCGGTGATGTTGCCGTTGGTGGTGACTACGACGCTGCGGTGAATCACCGACAGGATGGCCGCCGGCCACAACACCGAGCGCAGTACGGTCGCGGTGCTGGGGGCGCTGGTGCGGGGACGAAACAGGGCCAGCACCGAATCGCCCACGCTGCGATGAGGGGAGTCAACTGCTGTCACCAGCGCACCGTACACCGGAGAGCTGCCGGACCGAAGGATCAGGCGGGGCAGTAGGTGTCGGTCGCGGGCAGCTTTCCGGTGTCGAGGTAGGCGATGAACGGTGGCAGGGCGCACGGGGAGTAGATGCTGGCGCCGTGACCGACGCCTTCCCACATCACCCGCTTGCTGGCCGCGTTGGCGTTGATGATGATCGCAGCTGTCGAGGCGACGCCTTCCGACCCGACGATCGGGTCGTTTTGCACACCGAGCAGCAACACGTTGACTTTGAGGTTCTTCGGCGGTTGCGGCGGACTGCTGATCGGCCAGTGCACACATTTCACCAGGTTGAGTGCGCCGACGGCGCCGAACTGCGGGTACAACTTGCTCCAGGCGACGAGCAGTTCGCGCACCCGATCCGGGGTCGGGCGGTCCAGTGCGTCGCTGCAGGTGTCGACGAACTGGCCGTCGGTGTTGCGCATGGATTCGGCCCGGTTGATCAGGCTGGTCAGCAGATTGGCGTCCCCGGCGCGGGCGTTGGCCAGCGCGGTGGCCAGATCGGTGGTGTTGGTGGCGCTGTCGCCGGTGGGGTAGCCCAATGCGGTGGAGATGGCGTTGGCCACCGCGGCTACCGACGCGCCGCCGGGTCCGTGGTCGGCGCGGGCGTCGGCCAGCAGCGAGCTGACTGCGCCTTTGGGATCGGGTCCCAGCGCGCAGTTCAGCGCCGTGCATTGGCCGGCGAAGGCATCCAGTGCCGCCTGCTCGCCTTTGACCTGTTGTTCGGCGGCGGCTTCGGCCTCCACATCCAACGCTATCGGCGAGTCGAGGATCAGGCGGGCGATCTGGCCGGAATGGGCCCCGGCGTAGGCCAGCGCGACCTGGGCGCCGCTGCCGATGCCGACCAGCGCCAGCGCGGGCACGTCCCAGATGCTGCGCAGCTTCTCCAGGTCGGCGGCGGCGTGGGTGTTGTCGTAGGAGGAGTCGCCGGGGGCGATGGTGTCGGTGCAGTTGGTGGTGGCGGTCTGGGCGACGTCGGACAGGTTGGCCACCGGATCGTTGCCGGCTTCGAACTGCGCCTGGTTATGCATCGTCTGGCGGTCGAATCGGTCACGGCAGTCGATCGGACTCGACATGCCGATGCCGCGCCGGTCGACGCCGACGATCGGGCGGTGGCGCAGCACGTCACCGCCGGCGCGGGACAGCCACACCGGGAGTTGTTGCGACGACGGCAGGTCCGAGCCGGTGGTGAAGACCAGCGGGCCGGCGTCGGCGGGGGTCTGTACCGCGCGGGCGCGGACCACGCCGATGCTGATCGTCCCGGCTGCGCCGTTGACCGGGTCGAGATCGGAGTCGTAGTTGGCGCAGTCCAGCTGGATGCCCGGCGGGGCGGGCACCGCGGCGCCGCCGAACAGCCGTGCCGTGCAGTCGCGCCAGGACAGGTCGTTTTTGGGCACCGCGATCGGGGGCGGGCCGCTGGGCGCAGGTGGCGTCGCGACGCGCCCCTGCGGCCGGGCGCCGGAGTTGGTGGCAAAGCGCGGGTCGGCGGCCAACCCCGGGACGCAGCCGACGAGCAGCGCGCCCACCGCGACCAGCGCGGCGGTGTTGACGACGTGTCGGCTCATGCCGACCACAGTAGCCACGATCCCTAGTCGGCCTTGACATAGCGGGTGTAGAGGTACCCGTCGTCGTCGGCGAGGATGTGCGCGCAGCTCATCCGGGTCAGCAGCTGCCCCGGACCGGCCGCGATGCGCGGAGCCGTGCCGCCGACGAGGCACGGTGCGATAGTCAGGCACAGCTCGTCGAGGACACCGCGCTCGATGAACGAGCTGAGCACCGTCGGCCCGCCCTCGGTCAGGACCCGGCGTAGGCCACGCTCGGTCAGTGCGTTCAGCAGGGCGGTCTCCTCGACCCGGCCCGGATCGGCGCCCGAGCAGTCGACGACGTCGGCGATACCGGCCAGCCGACGCCGGGTCGCCGCGGCGGCGGCGGTGCAGGTGAGCACCAGCGGTGCCACCTCGGTGTTGGTGAACACGGGCATATCGCGGTCCAGGTGGCCGGATTTGGTGACGATCGCCAATGGTGGGACTTCGCTTTGCCCGCGGGCCGCACGGTGTTGCCGCTGGGTGACGGTCGGCCGGGCACCCGCGTAGTTCTCCATGCGCACCGTGCCCGCACCGACGAGGACGACGTCGGCAAGTGCCCGCAACAGGTTGAACAAGGCCCGGTCTACCGGGCCGCCCAGCGCTCTGGTGGTGCCGTCGACGGCAGCCGCGCCGTCGAGGCTGGCGATGAAATTGGCTCGCACCCATATCCCGGCGGCGGGGTAGGCGTAGAGCTCCGACAGCTCGTCGTCGTGGACTCGGCGTGCCGACCCGAGCAGGGTGAGCTGCGTTGCGGCCGCCGGCTGGGATTGTGGGCCGGCCATGAGCATGATTGCAGCACGGCGCTCCAGTGCCCGCGTGCACGGCCCCACCTTGACCGACGGCCGGTTGCATAGGTGATGATGGACCGATGAGACGTCTGCCTGTGCTGGCAGCGCTGACGGCGGCGATCGGCCTGGCTGTGCCGGCGCACGCTGACCCGGCCGGCGCTGACGAGGACTTTGTGGCCACCCTGGACAAGGCCGGCATCACCTACAGCAGCCCGGAGCAAGCCGTCGCAGCCGCTCGACAGGTGTGCGTGCTGATGGGTCGAGGGCTCAACGGCGCCGACGTCGTCAACAAGATGACCGCGGCCAATCCCGGGTTCGCCGAGTCAGGCGCTGCGAAGTTCGCCGCTATCGCGGCGAAGACCTACTGCCCGCAGTACCTCATCACACGAGGCGGTGACGCGGGCGGCAACTAGCCTGCCGCGGCACGCCCGGCCGGCAGCTATTTCACGGCGCCTCCGCACCCTCCCGGCGGTGCGGGCTGCGGGACCGGCCCGTTGTCCGGGTCGACCACACACGACAGCCCGAAATTCGTCGGCTGCGTCGCACCGGGCATCAACCACGGGAACCCGAGGCCACCGGCCATCAGCTGGTGCCAGTAGGAGCCGTCTGGATAGTGCTCCCCGTCGCAGTAGCCCTCGAACACGTTGCCCGCACCCCCGCCAGGGCAATACCCGGTCAGCGGGTTAGGGATGTGTGGGTCGGGGGGTCGGCGTGGGCAAGCGGCGGCACCGACAACGCCATAACGAGGACGGCGGTCGCGAGCCTACTCCTCGATCTCGAGCAGCACCTGTCCCTTGCAGCGCGCGTCACGCACTGACCGGCGGGTAGTTCGTCGGCGAGGCTGCTCGTCTCGTCCTCGGGGTGCTCGAGGGCGAGTGCGGCGTCGTCGCCGTTCATGGCCGATAACGCTACCCGGGTGTCGGGGCGGGGCTTCGGGAATTGCCACCATCGCTGACGGCAACCCGGCCGTCTGCCGGATTGACCGCCTCGGCCGCGGCGCGGTTTCCCGGATCGGTTGCCGGCTCGCGCTGCTCGGCCGGCCCGTCTGGGCTGACTGCGAACTGCCACAAACGGTGGTGCGCGGTACTGGGAGTTATCTACCAGTGCTGACCTGAGGCAGGACAACCAGAATCAAGCGGAAACAAGCGGAGGAGAGTGCGCTACGTCAGGTCACCCAGAGTTCATGATCTGAGTACCGGGAGGCAACGGTGACGCGGGGGACCGGCCGCAGAGACCGCCAGCCCGAAGTGTTTGGGTCAGTGGACAAGCTGGCCACCGGGCCTGGCTGGCGCTGCGCCGCGATCATCCGCACAGCGTGGGAGCCGCCCGAGGCCGCGCAACCCGTCACGCGAAACAATTCCTACCAGCTATGTAAGAATCACTCGTTCAGCGACGTGCCCGGTCGAAGGACGGCGCCTGACACGGCGGCTGCCGGTGGCGGGGTGTCCGGTAGGGCTTCCCTGGTCGGACCCCCGCGGGGCGAGCGGTGAGTGGTTGACCGGAAAATCAGCAGTTGTGGGCTTAGTCTTGCGTGGACGGTCGCATCCTGAGGTGTGTTTGAGTTAATGAGCCATTCGTCGCTGGAAATACCCAGCCAGATCCTGGGCGTGCTCATCGGTTCTCTCCAAGGTGTGCACCGTCGTTGAGTCGACGGTATGCGATGCGGTTCTCTCGTGCTTGAGCGAGTCCGTCGCGGCGTTTGGTGCGTATGGCATCACCTCGTCCTTCGTGTTCGTCGTTGGGAGTCACGTACTGCAGGGCGGCATGCAGCCTGATGCCGTTGTATTCGGTTCGTGCGAGGTCGAGTTCGGCTTCGAGTTCGCCGGGGTGGGTGATCTTCTCCAGGTGCGGCCACTCGCCCTTGACATGTCCGAACAGGGTCTCGATCCATGCCTGGTCCTGGGGTGTGCCAGGACGGCCGAACTGTTGGGCGATGGCGACTCCGGCGAGGAATTCTCGGGTGGAGTGCGACCGCATCTGGGGCCCGTTATCGCTGATCGCCAGCAGCAGTGGCCGCTGACCATCGCCGATCGCGGTGTCGAGCGCGTCGCGGTCGCCGGAGGCCAGCGCGGTCACCAGGGCGGTGGTGGCGCGCTGGTCGGCGGCGGCCCACAGGTCCTCGGCCTGCAGCGCGTCGATGAAGGCAACTTCGACTTGCAGCGAGGATTGCTCAGCCGAGACCAGGGTGGTGATCCACTTGCGGGACACGATGTCGATGATCGCGATCGCGCACCGTTTCGCACGGGTGAAGTGGGTGAAGTCGTATCCCCATACCCGGTTCGGTTTCCATTCCAGCCAGTCCGGCCACGGTTTCCGCGGGATCGGTTCACGTGGCGGATTGCCCTGCAGCGCAAGACCTTCCTCACTTAGTACCTTGCGCACCGTGGATTCTGACACCCACACCCGCTCCAGGTAGGAGCCGCGGTGCGCCAGCTTGCGATGGCTGCGGTCGCGTTCGCCCCACTCGGCGTGCAAAGCCACGATCACCTGTCGTTCCCAGGCCAGCAGCCCGTGCACTGGGTGTCCGCCCGGTATCAGGTCATCGAGGCGGTCCTCGGCGCGCCGATCCGCCCACCGGGCCGCCCGCGTGTCATCGAGTCCGATCACCTCGCAGGCGGCCCGCGCCGACCAGCCATGGCTGACTGCATGGTCGATCAGATCCAAGATGCCGGCCTTGACGGTTGCGTCCACCCGCGGTGGGACCGGGCCGGCGGTCAGCCCCAACGCGATTTTCCCTCGTGCAGGTGCAGTACCAGCGCCTGCTCGGCGACCGTGGCGCGCAGCCGCTCGATCTCGGCCCTGGCTTCCTCCAGCTCGACCTGCTCGCCGGTCTTGCCTGGGCGGCCCGGGCGCGCCGACAACGCGTTCAACGCGCCCTGCTTGGCGGTGCGGCAGATCGTCGCCACCGTGCAGCGGTCGACTCTCCACTTCTCGGCGGCCTCGCGCTGGGTGTACTGCTCGGTTAGCACCGCCACGAACATCTCGTACTTCTGGCTCGGCGCCAGCACCTGCCGCCGCTTGCCGTTGCTCTTCCGCGTCGAACTCACGGTGGAATTCGAGCTCATAACCAGCCTCCAAACGTCTCCAACACGCCCACGCGTGGCTGGGTATTTTCGACCGGCTTTGGCTCATTAACTCAAACGCAAAACAGTGGTGCCGCGTCGGTGTGCGGAGCTACGCTGCACCGGTACAGTTCATCGCATTGCCGGTCGCTGTCTCCCTGGCGGCGAAGCTCTGGCCGGTGATCGTCGCGGTTATCGGTTTGATCGCGGCCGTGTACTGGGCCCGCCGTGCGGTCGATCGTCATGCCGTGCGCGTCGGGGGCGGAGAGGCGCCGCTTGGCCGGATTGGTGGCTCGGGCGGATAAACAACACGCGCTGCTGTTGGCCGACGATGAGCGCGTGTTTTCGGCGAGTTCCGCCGGACCCGCGTGTGGGCGAGTTCCGTTCTGCGCGAATATGACTCGACCTTGATCACGCTCTGATTCTAACGCAAGACAGCCGCTTTTAACCCGTCTTTACGGGACATTCTTGCGCGAGATTAGCCCATTACCAACGTTTTTCTAGATTGATGAGAGGTAATGCTATGGAGGAGTTCGAGTTAGCCAACGGCGAACGGGTGCAGATCAGCGACCGGGCGTTGGACGGTTTGGATAGTGACCATCACGATTGCCCGTTTTGCCTGGGGCGGGCTACGGCGCATCGCGGTGAAGGCCAGGACACCAACCCGTTTAGCCCTGAGCCTGGCGTCCGGCCGCGGACTGTTGGGTGGTACGACTCCGAATACGGGTTATGGCTGACAGGTCACAGCCTCGGTACCACTGAGCCGGGCGGGGTTGTTGTGGCACGAGCAACCCAACCGTGGGTGAAGATCGCAGATGATTTCCGACGTCAATCGCGTATGTGCACCGCAACGGTGTCGATAGGTCGGTGCTGACCGCGATGTATGAACGCGCCATATCTTCGATCTCGCCGGGGTGGCGTGCGTGGGTGAGGCCGTCGAGGTCGGGGATGCGGATCATGTACCAGGGGCCGTCGCGGTAGACCTCGACGTCGTATGTGCGCACGGGTGGCTCCGGGTGTGACTCCGCGCCAGCGAAGATCGCCACTATACCGGTAGGCTGTGACCCTCAGGTTGTGTCGCGGCCGGCCATCCTCTGTCGCACCTCGGCGCGAACGTCCTCTTCCGCGAGTTCCACGTCGGTCATCGCCCTATACTGCGCGATCACGGACGCGACGGCTTCATCCTCGGTAAGACCGTCGGGGATCTCGATCCTGCGCTCGAACCGTTCCTTCACCTCGCGCTCGATATGCCGTGCAATGCCGTCATCTGCCATGCGGACGTCCTTCCGTGGGGCGCGTAATCACTCTGACTTCAACACCGGGCACCCTCACCTGGGCAAAGTCACATGTCCAGAACGGTGGACACTTATATGACATCATGACATCATGGTGGCATGAGCACCACAGCCACGCACAAAGACACACAGGCAACTACTGCACTCACCGTGCGCCTGCCCGCCGAGGTCGCAGACGCGCTTAAGAACTACGCCTTTCTCACCAACACTTCAGGTAACGAAGTGATCAAGAAGGCTGTCATCGAGTACCTGAAGACCCACGGTCGGCCGGAGGTGATGCGCTCAGCGTTTGAGCGCGTCGTTGAACAGCACCGCGTCGCCCTCGACAAGATGAAAGACATGTAGGTGTGATCACATATCTGACTGCCGACGACGTCCTGCGCATCAACGAATCGTTTGCGGGGCCGGGCCAACTCCGCGACTTCGGACTGTTAGACGGTGCAGTACTGCGTCCTCAAACGAGCGCTTTCGGAGAGGACGCATTCCCAACCATTCACGAGAAGGCGGCAGCGTTCTTACACGGGTTGGCCCGCAATCACCCATTTGTGACGGCCAACAAGCGCACGGCGTGGACTGCCACGGCGATGTTTTATACCGTCAACGGCTACGACGTTCACTCGGAGGCCGGCGACACTGTCGGCCTGACCAACGACGTGGCCGAGGGCCAATTAGGTGTTCAGGACATCGCCTTCATTCTCAAAGCCTGGGCACAGCCGCTCCCGATTTCTGACGACTGGATGGGAAACGACGACACGCTGTTCTAACGCGCGTCGCCCGACATTCAGGCCGGTAACGTCCGTGGCGTGCAATGGGGGACGGTTCCGGCCTGGGTCGCTGCTGTTATCTCGCTGATTTTCGGATTTCTGTCGTGGTGGTCATCCCGTAAATCCAAGGCGGAGCGCGACGAAGCCAAGAAGCACGCCGACCGGGCCGAACGCGCGGCCGGCGCCGCGGAGCGTCAAGCCAAGGCAGCGGAACGCTCCGCGAACGTGGCCGAAGCACAACAACGCCGGGATGACCAAGCAACCGAAGAGGCCGAATCTGACCCGTGGCAACTCGACCCTATTCCGGGCCGCGACAACTGTTACCTGACCAACAGAACGCGAACGCCGAAATACGGTGTCACCGTCACCGGCCTGAAGGTCCACAACAAGCCAGCGCGATTCGACGTTATCGGACCCGGCAAACGCGAAGAACTCAGCATCATGCGTATCTTGCATCCCGATGACTCCGTCGAGATCACGTGGCACCAGCGGCAGGATCATTCCGACACGCCGCAGACGAGAACAGAAACGATTCCGTCGAGGATCTGAGTGCCCATGGTTATGCGGGCCGGATCATGGCGTCGCCACCTGCCGGCACTACTAGCTGATCGGATCACACAACTGCGGCAGCGTCGTCCAACCATTGTTTGAGCCGGGGCTGTCCCAGGTGGGCAGCAGCGGGCCATTCCGCCGCGGATCGTAGGAACACGAGTGGGTGAAATCGCACCCGATCGGGTCGGCATGGGTAGCCGGCGCGACAGCGATGGTTCACGCCGCGGCTGCTGCCGCGGCGAGAGCGAACAGGGTTTTCATGGTTTCTCCTTTGGACGTTTGGGTGCGCGCTTCCGGGCGTCGCGGACGATGCTCAGTTGCACCGGCGGCGAATCCTCGACGATCTTGCGGTCACGGGCCGGGCTCAAAATGGCGATCATCGCCAGCAGCTCGGTCGTCGTGAGATCGGTAGGCTTTACGGTCTGCATGAGCTTGTCGAGCTGGTCGCTTGCTGGTGGTCGAAGAATGTCGGCGAGGCCGTCGGTCGTCATCTCGTGCGTTCCCTTTCGATTGGTTTCGTCAGAGCGGCCCCCACGGTGGCGCTGTCGCGGTCGCCCATCGGGTCGGACGCTTACCGGAGCCGGGAAGCGTCGATGCTCACTGGGCGGCATTCTTGGGTGTGACCGCCGATGCCGCTAGAGCAGGTGCGGGTTTCGCTGTAGACATGCCATGCCGGGTCCGCCCACGCGTAGTCGGCGTTCCTAGCCCACCCGTCGACCTCTTCGGCCGCCGCCAGCAGCACAGCGGCCAGCTCGCGCGCCTGCGCGGCGGTCAGCGTGCGGTCGCAGTCGTCGACGTGAATCGCCGGGCGTTCAATATGGCCGTCATCGATCCGGCCGTCGGCGAACTGGATAGCTGACGGCCGCACTCTCAGGTCGTGGCCGTCCGATTGGGCACAAATTGGGCACGAGGCCTGATTCCATACCTTGAAATAGCAGGTCAAACGTAGTGCGCGGTACTGGGATTGAACCAGCGACCTCTTCCGTGTCAGGGAAGCGCTCTCCCGCTGAGCTAACCGCGCCCGGGTCCGAAGAAGTGGAGGTGGAGACGGGAGTCGAACCCGTGTGCACGGCTTTGCAGGCCGTTGCCTCACCACTCGGCCACTCCACCGCTGGGATTGATGCCGCTAGCACACCTTCGAGCGGATGACGGGATTCGAACCCGCGACCCTCACCTTGGCAAGGTGATGCGCTACCAACTGCGCTACATCCGCGAGCCACGGACGAGATCGTCGCCCGTCGCGAAGCACGACGATAGTCCACCGGCGGTGTCGGCACAAATTTCTCGGCCAGATTCGGCGCCGCGGCGCAGTGTCCCGGGTATGCCCGCACGTGCTAGTCTTCGACCTCGCCGCTCGGCAGCGGTCCCGTGGCTCAGTGGAAGAGCGTCCGCCTCACACGCGGAAGGTCGCTGGTTCGAACCCAGCCGGGACCACAGTCCCCGACCTGGCCTACCCGAACTGCCAGTGAGGGTTGCTCGAGTCCTGCGCTAATCGATCTCAGAGCCGGAATGCCGGTATCCGGAAGTTGAAGCGCGGCATAGGCATCGCCGGCATGCGCGGCATCATGGGCGCCCGCATCGGGGGCGCGCCAAAGTGCGGCATCGCGGGTGCGGGCAGGCGCATGGGCGCGGGCGCGGGCAGGCGTATGGGCGCGGGCGGGGCCAGGCGCAGCGGCGCCGGCGCCGGCGGGGCCAGGCGCAACGGTGCGGGCGCGGGCGGGGCCAGGCGCAGCGGCGCGGGCGCGGGTGGGGTGAACAGATGCGCGGGCGCCGGCGTCGCGGGCAGGGGCAGGTGTGCCGGCGGGGTCGGCGCGTGCGCGGGCGGGGTGAACAGATGCGCGGGCACCGGCGTCGCGGGCAGGGGCAGCGGCGCCGGCGTGTGGACGAGCGGCGTCGGCGCCTGCACGGGAGGCTTCGGGACGATCGGCAGAATCACCGGAGGCCGTAGCGCCGGCGCCTGTACAGGGGCGGCCAGGGGAACCGGCAGAGGAATCGGAACCGGCGCGAGCACGGGCATCGGCGCCGGGTGAACCGGCGCGGGCAAGGCCGGAACCGCCGACACGGGCCCGGGCAGGTGGACCGGCGAGGGTAGCGGGGCGGGGTGGTCGACCGCAGGCGCGGCGGCGGGCGCCGGCAGGTGGACAGCAGATGGGTGCGGCGCTGAAGCGCCGGCAGCCGGCGGCGGCGCAGGTGCTTGCTGGGCCGGGACGATGAGGTGCTGACCGGGCATCGGCTGCAACGCGACGGTCTGGCGGAAGGTGACCGCCAGGGACATCACCGTGGCCAGGGCGCCGATGGCCAGCACCACGGCCAACACGCTCCCCATCATCAGCAGCGGCCTGCGCCCCCGCGCGGTGTCCGCCGCGGCCGGGGAGAGGGCCGTCACGACGTCGGCTTCTTCGTCGGCTTCTTCGTCGGCTTCTTCGCCGTCGACCGCGCTGTACGCCAGCGGCTCCGCGCCGGCGGGATCGGCGGTCACCTCGAAGTAACCGGGGGCCAACAGGAACGGGTTCACCTCACCGGTGCCGGGATCCTGCGCGTAGGCCAACGCCGCGGTGGAGGAGACGAACAACGGCGCCGTGGCCGACGCCAGGGCGGCACCGCGGGCCAGCGCCGTGTCGGGCTCTTCAGGCACGCTCACCGGAAGCCCGGTCGTCGCTTCCAGCGCCGGTTTGATCGGTGCGACATCGACCCCGCAGCCGACGACGAACAGACCCTCCGGACGGGTTTGCCACCAATCCAGCTCGGCGATCATCGTGGTCAGTTCCGACGTCACGTCGGCGCTGTGCAGCGCCCGCTTATGCACCTCGGCGACCGAGCCGTCGTCGGCGTCGACGACAGCCAGCGTTGCGGTCTCGGGTTCGACGTAGAGCAGCGCGATCTGCGTGTAATCGACTGCGCTGGCCACGGCTTGGGCCAACGCGGCCGCAGCCAGAAACGCCGACACCAGCATCACGTTGTTGATCTTGCGGGCGGCCAGCGCGTCGCGCAGCGCGGCGGCGGCGGCGGGGTCGGTCCAGGTCACCCCGGTCGACGACAACTGGTAGCCGCCCTCGGCGGCGCCCTCGCGGGTACCGAGTATGGCCGAGATGACCTGATCTACCGCGCTCGTCGCCGCTGTGTCGGGGGCGATGTCGAAGCCGTCTTCCTCGATCGTGACGCCGTCGGCGTTTTCGCCCTCGACCAAGGTCATCCGAACCGCCGTGGGGGCCATTGAAATCCCGAGTGCGATATCCATCGCTCCTCCAAAGTCCTTCGCCACCGAGCGCCGGTCTGAGCGGAGGTGTGCACCGCGCGGGCCGTCTACACCCTTCGTCGGTCTAACTGACTGCGACGTTACAGCGACCGGGTTATTAATCGCTGTGAAGTTCTTGTGGCCGAGCTTCAAGACCAGCGGAAACCTGCCGAGGCGCCCGGCGCGACGCGCTACCTGCCCGAGGCCCGCGACCTGGATTCGCTGGCCGCGTCCGATGCTGGCGGGGGAGCAGCCGGGCTCCTCCCGCCATGCCAAGACCGCACTCTCGCGACCTGCGACGCGTCGGATAACGGGCCCGGCCGGGTGACGGCGCCGCGATGGCTTTCAGGAATCGTCCTCGTCTTCGTCCTCGTCACGGAGGATTTTTTCGGGGTGATGAAAGACGTTAGTGCGCTTCTGGCCGTGGTCGAGATGGGGCGGGGGAATCCATTCTGTGTCGCCGTTGGCGTTTTTGCGGGTGGTCCAGCCTTGTTCGGCAAGGGGGTGATGGCCACCGCAGCCGAAGGTCAGCTGGTTGACGTCGGTGGCGTGGCATTGGGCCCAGGGAATGACGTGGTGGACTTCGCTGTAGTAGCCCGAAACGTCGCAGCCGGGGTGGGTGCAGCCGCGATCTTTCGCATACAACACGATCCGCTGCGCGGGTGAGGCCAGGCGCTTGGTGTGATAGAGGGCCAGCGCTTTGCCCTTGTCGAAGATGGCCAAGTAGTGATGCGCATGGCCGGCCAGGCGGATTACATCGCTCATCGGTAGCAGCGAGCCACCGCCGGTGAGTGCTTGCCCGGCGCCTGCTTCGAGGTCGCGCAGAGTGGTGGACACGATGATGCTGGCCGGTAATCCGTTATGTTGGCCAAGCTTGCCCGATGCCAGCAGGGCGCGCCCGGCGGCGCCCAGCGCGTCGTGGTTGCGTTGCGGGCCGCTGCGGGTGTCGGTGTCGATGGCCTGCTGTGACGCGGGGCCGTCCACGCACGGGCTGTGATCGTCGGGGTTGCACATGCCAGGGGCGGCGAGCTTGGCCAGGACGGCGTCGATGGTCGCCCGGGCGTCGGGGGTCAGATATCCCGTGATCGGGCTCATGCCGTCGAGACCTTGCTTGCCGATGACGATGCCGCGGCGGCGGGCGCGGTCCTCGTCGGTGAAGTTGCCGTCGGGGTTGAGGCAGTCGGTGAGTTTGTCGGCGAGTTTGGCCAGCTGGTCGGGGCGGAACCGGGTAGCTTCGCGCGCGAGCTTGGCCTCGGCTTTCGCGCAGGTCGCCGGGTCGACGAAGTCGGGCAGTTGGGCGAGGAATCGGCGGATCACGCCGATGTGCTCGGCCCCGATGGTCCCGTCGCGCTGGGCGGCGGCGGTGGCGGCCAGTCGCGGCGGCAATGGTTCGCCGGTCAGCGCGCTCCGTTGACCTAAATCGGTGGCTTCTCGGATGCGCCGCCCGGCCTCGGCGCGGCTGATGCGCAGCCGGTTGGCCAATGCATGGCCCAGTTTGCCGCCCAACTCGGTTTCGTCAGCCTGCCGGGCGAGCTGGTTGATCACCGCATGCCCGGGCACCGGCAGCCGGCGGGTCTCCCCTTCGAGCCGCTCGAGCATGCCCAGAAGCTCCGGGGTGGTCAGCACGTCGAAGGACAACTCGAGCAGATCGGACACCGCGTCGTGCAGCGCCTCGAACCGCTCGACGATCTCCTCGCGAGTATTAGAACGCATGTTCGAATTCTAGCCGGCGGGTGCCGAGGGAAGCACCCCACAACTGCCCGGTTGTGGATCAAATCGAGACTGTGGATAACTAACCGGGGCTTCGCCCCAGCCCGACTAGGCATGTTGTTGGTTGCCTCGGCTTGCGGGCTCCGGTCGGGCGGGGTTGAGACCGTGACCGGCGGACCGGCCCGGTGTATGAACCGCATAGC
>Ga0078972_1001083_pt3 | contig 38569 bp, 30 predicted proteins | sample YelNatPaOPGAMG01_FD_67568 | JGI IMG/M metagenome (GOLD analysis project Ga0078972, IMG submission 67568) | Hot spring thermophilic microbial communities from Obsidian Pool, Yellowstone National Park, USA - OP-RAMG-01 (SPADES assembly) (version 2) | ecosystem: Environmental > Aquatic > Thermal...
ATAGTCGTTGCAGAGGAAATCCTCAAGAGCAACAAATGGGCTTCGGATGAGGAAATTGCAAACTGGAAGAAAGCAACGGAGCGCGCTGTTGAAACAGCGGTCTCGCAGGTAATGAAAGAACCGCAGCCTGACCCCGATAAAGAGGACTGGACTGCGATTTCAACACGGCGTTTAATTGATACACATTTCCAAAATGAGCATCACGTATCTTGAAGCAATACGTCTTGCGCAGGAGCGAGCGCTTGCGGAAGACCCGCGGGTTTTGATTTACGGGCAGGACGTCGGGAAATTCGGAGGGGCATTCAAAGCGACAAAAAACCTCGCGGAGAAATTTCCCGGCAGGGTGATTGACGCTCCGATCAGCGAAGACGCAATTGTCGGCGCTGCGGTCGGTGCAGCCATTCAGGGAATGCGCCCGATTATCGAAATACAGTTCGCCGATTTTTCTACAACCGGCTTTAACCAGATAGTTAATCATGCAGCCACGCTTTACTGGCGCACGGGCGTGCCATGTCCGATTGTCATCCGGCTACCTTCCGGCGGGACATTAGGCAGCGGTCCGTTTCATAGCCAAACACTGGAAGCCATTTATGCGCATTATCCGGGCTTGATCGTCATGACTCCGGCAACAGTAGAGGACGCATACTGGATGCTGTTAGAGGCTGTGGAAATTGACGATCCGGTTATCTTTTGCGAACACAAATACCTATATTATCACTTAAAAGCGGAAGGCGTCGGCGAACGCACACTGCCTGCCGGAAAGGCACGGATTGCCCGTGTGGGACGCGACATCACGATTGTTACATACGGTGCAATGCTGCACGAAGCCCTTTCGGTCGCAAACGAACTCGCTACAGAAGGTATCGAAATCGAAATAGTGGATTTGCGGACGGTTAAACCAATAGACACGGACGCCGTGATTGCTTCTGTGGCACGGACGGGACGGTTGCTTGCCGTTGGTGAATCATGGCCATGGGGTGGAGTTACCGCGGAGGTTATAGCCCGTGTCTGCTGCGAGGGGCTGAACCTGCTGGATGCTCCGCCGCAAAGGCTTAATTCCAGAGACACGCCAATTCCGTTTCATCCGAACCTCTGGGCAGCGCATCGCCCCACGGCTCACAGCATCGCGGCAGCAGTCAGAAACCTTTTAAGAATGTAGAAAGGAAAGTTTTATGGAAAAATCGCCAATTTTAATGCCTCAACTTGGGGAATCGATAGCAGAAGCCACAGTTGTGAAATTTCTCGCAAACCCCGGCGACGTTGTGGCAGCAGGTCAGGAAGTGCTTGAAGTCGAAACCAACAAAGCCACAATGACGGTAACAAGCCCCTGCGCCGGCAAGATTATATCTTGGCTCGTGGAACTTAACGAAAGTTATCCGGTCGGCACAGTCCTCGGATATATCGAGACCGAAAAAAAGTTCGAAGAAAAACCGTCGCTTCCATCTGTTAATGAATCTCCTGCCACACAGGAGCAGCCGTCAATAGAAGAAAAGAAACAGGAACACGAACCACACAGAAGAGGAGTTTATCCGACAGTTCGCGGATTGCCGGTTCCGGCTCATCTGCTCGGGGCTTCATATATGAGCCCACGGTTAAAGGCACGCATGCAGGAGCTCGGTCTCCACGCTGCAGACCTTGCCGGAATAAAAGGAAGTGGCGCTGGCGGGCGTGTTACAATTGACGACTTTGAACGATACATCGCAGAAATTGAAAAGCAGAAAAAAACAAAGGCATCTCCGATGCGCGTGGCGGTTGCAGACGCCATGAGACGGAGCTGGACGCGTCCACTCGCAACAGTGGGAATTTACGGCAGGCTGGATAACATCCTCGAACACAGAAAAACGCTTTCTCCAAAGCCCGGTCCGTCCCTTTACGTGTTACGGGCGCTGGCAATTGCGCTGGCTGAAAACAGCGCTCCAGCTGGCAGACTAATCGGCAACGTAATTGTTCACCCGCCATCAATCGATATCGGCGTGGCAGTCGAAGCAGAAGACGGCGTACTTGTCCCTGTCATCAGAAACGCAGACAAAAAATCACTCAAAGAACTTATCCCTATCTACAACGAATTGATTGAACTTGCGAGACGGCGCAGGTTGCCGGCAGAAGCAACTGGCTCGTCTATTGCTACTGTTTCAAACTACGGAACATTTGGTCTTGTCTGGGCAACACCGATACCGCTTCCCGAACAGACGCTTGTTCTAGGGCTTGGCGCCGGACGTAAGATGCCCCTCTGGGACGAAGAAAAACAACAGTTTATCCCCGCAACAATGGCTTGTCTGACGCTGAGTTTTGACCACAGAGTCCTTGACGGCGGCGCTGCCGGCAGACTCCTCAACCGCATTTCCGAACTCATAATGAAACCGGAGATGCTGTAAATCTTTCAGGCAAATCAGGCTAACAGATTTTCAGTCAAAAAAAACGGAAGCCGGTTTCTGACCACGCTCGTTGTGGTTGTTTGTTATTCCTTGATTTTTACAATTGAAAAAAATTCTGCTCTGCTGGTAATTTTTATCACATGAAACAAATCCTTTGGCTTATTGCTGTTACGTCGGCTGTCCTTGTGCTGGGTTGCCGGACGGCTACACATGAGGCTGCAAAAACAAAACCAATTGCCGCAAAACCCGTCGTTGATATCGAAAAGGAAACGCCGGCGGATTTTGAGAAACGGATTAAATGGTGGCGCGAGGCACGCTTCGGGATGTTTATCCATTGGGGTCCTGTTTCGCTGAAAGGAACGGAAATCGGTTGGTCCCGTGGAAGGGAAATTCCAATCGAGGAATACGATAAACTCTATCTCTCATTTAATCCCACGAATTTCAATGCCAACCTCTGGGCAAAGATTGCCCGCGATGCAGGGATGAAATACATGGTTTTCACATCCAAACATCACGACGGTTTCTGCATGTGGGACAGCAAATACACAGATTACGATATTATGAGTTCCCCGTTTAAACGGGATGTGGTAAAGGAACTTGCCGAGGCATGCAAACGCTACGGCATTGTGTTCTGTTTGTATCACTCAATCTGCGACTGGTATCATCCGGATTATCCGCTCGGCAGCCCGGGCGGCAAAACCCAGAAGCCGAATCCAAACATGGACAGATACAACGAGTATCTCACAAATCAGTTGTCTGAACTCCTCACAAAATATGGACGGATTGGTATCCTGTGGTTCGATGGCGACTGGGAAAAACCATGGACGCAGGAGCGTGGCATTGCGCTTTACAAAACCGTCCGTAGCCTTCAGCCGGACATTATTGTGAACAACAGGGTCGGCGTCGCCCGCAAGGGGATGAGCGGCGCAACTGCTCCCGGAATGTTTGGCGGGGATTACGATACACCTGAACAACGGATCGGCAATTTCCAGATGGACAGGCCATGGGAATCGTGCATCACAATCTGTCAGCAATGGGCATGGAAACCAAACGACAGGCTTAAATCCTTTAAAGAATGCATCCAAACGCTTATCAGGTGCGCCGGCGGCGATGGCAACCTGCTCCTGAATGTTGGTCCAATGCCCGATGGACAGATTGAAGACCGACAGGTTGAAAGGCTGCTCGAAATCGGAAAATGGCTCGATAAATACGGAGAAAGTATCTACAAAACCCGCGGTGGTCCTTACATGCCAAACCGTAATATCACGTCCACGCGCGCCGGTAACGTGATTTACATCCATGTGTTTTCATGGGACGACGAACATCTGCGGCTGCCACCACTTCCGGTTCAGATTAAAAAGGCAAAACTCTTGACGGGCGGGAAGATGAGTTTCTATCAGACGCCGGAATACGTCGAATTGTTTGTTCCCGAAGGCTTCAGAAACGACGTGGACACAATCATAAAACTTGAACTCAAAGGTTCTGCAATGGAAATTCCGCCAATCCCGCTCGGTGTGGCATCTCTTACGTTGAACAAAAAGGCGAAGGCATCGAATGTGTATAAAAAAATGAGCGAATTCAACGCTTCACGCGCAGTTGACGGCGATGCCGAAACCCGCTGGGCAACCGACGAAGGAACAAAAAGCGCATGGCTGGAAGTTGACCTCGGCAAGCCCGAAAAGTTCAGCAGGGTTGTTATTTCAGAGGCGTATCCCGATAGGGTAAAATCTTTCGAAATCAAAGTTCTGGAAAACGAGACTTGGCGGACAATATTTAAAGGAAATGGTATCGGAGCGCATTTTGAGACAAAGTTGCCAGAAACAACTGCGCAGGTCGTCAGACTGGATATCCTTGACGCAACAAACGGACCTACAATCTACGAATTCCAGCTTTTTAATAAATAACCCATAGAAGGTAGGACTATTACCAATAAAGGTAGGACAGAGAAGAATGTCGGTCTCACGCAGAGGCACAGATAAAGGTATGGTTTTTGCATAATCCCACAGACAAAAGTGTCTCTGCTACTTTCTAAACGTAATACGCAGACATCTTTGAAAACAAAAGTAACACAAGCATTTCTGCCTGTGGCATGAAACTTAACACAGGCATTCCTGCCTATGCTAAAATGCAACCTAATTATATCTTTAAATTTACCCGTTTTTCGTATAACGGCTTAAATTTTTCTGGATTTTTATAAATAAAAAACTAAAAATATTTTTACCATGAAAAAAATCTATTTGATTGCATGGATGGCATTGTTGGTTTTTATTTCTTTTGCTGCCGAAAAAAGGGAGCGCAACTTTTTGAAAAGATACGAGCCGCTTCTTAAGGTTCCGACTCCACGCATCCTGACAAACTCAGTTCCGTTTTCTGACTCATACAGTGTTGAGCGGATTATAGACGGCAACCAACGAACCGAATATTCATCAAAAGGCGACGGCACAAATACGTTCATCGAATTCGATTTCGGCGCGCCGGTAAGGATTGCCGCATTTAAGCATATAGACCGCAATGACCCTGCAACAATCGCCGAAAGCGAATTAACCTTCAAAGATGCGGCAAGCAACATCGTCTCGCGTATCCGCGTCCCGCATGCCAACAAACGCGGCGGTGTAACATTCTTTGTCCTGCCACACACGGTTACAGCAAGATTTGCGCGCTGGCAGGTAACAGAGCTCGGTCCCCATAAATACGGAACTGTTGGCGGAGCAGAGATTGAATTTTTTGAATCGGGCGAGCCCGAAGAAGCGCCTTCAAAAACAACCATTGCCGCCGAGGTTTTGCCGATGATTGAAATCAAAGACGGAGTTAAGGTCAGAACTTTGCGCCTGAAAATTAATCATCCATACACAAAAAATGCGCCTGCATTTTTAAGAATTGAAGGACTGGACAGAGTAGATAACCGCATTCTTGAATTAAAGCCTGGCGAATCAACAATGGAATTTGACATCCCGCAAACTGCGTTTAAGAAGCTGACCATAACCCTTGATTCAGAGGGCAACGAAATTACAAAACAAAAAATCGAGGCTGAAGACCCGCCGGTAAAAGAAATCTATATCCTGCCGCATTCGCATGTGGATATCGGTTATACAGCCATTCAGACTGATGTTGTAAAAAAACAGAACCAGAATATTGATATTGCCCTCGAGCTAATCAGACGGACATCAAACTATCCCGAAGGCTCAAAATTTATCTGGAATGTCGAGGTTCTCTGGCCAGTGGAAAATTACCTCCGCGAGGCATCCCCTGAAAAACAAAAAGAATTTGTAAAGGCGGTTAAAGAAGGACGCATAGGACTGGACGCATTTTACGGAAACATCCTGACAGGCTTGTGCAGACCGGAGGAACTGATACGTATGATGAGGTATGCGACAATGCTCGCGGATTTGTGGGGTGTAAAGATTGAATCTGCTATGATAAGCGATGTCCCAGGCTATACATGGAGCACCGTAACCGCTATGGCTCAAGCAGGGGTTAAATACTTTTCTTTTGCGCCAAATTATTTCGACCGCATGGGGCTTACTATGGAAGTATGGCAGGATAAACCATTTTGGTGGATAAGCCCCGACGGCATTAACAAGGTGCTCTGCTGGTGTCCGACCCGCGGGTATGCGCTCGGACATCTTATCGGTCCGGGAGAAGCCCTCGCACGCTTTATCCCAACTTACCTCAATGAACTGAAACAGAAAAAATATCCTTACGATATTACCTACATCCGCTGGAACGTTCATGGCGATAACGGAGCACCGGACGAACAATTATCTGATGTCGTTCGCGCGTGGAACCAGAAATACGCCGAACCGCGCTTGATTATTTCCACCACCGCCGAAGCATTCAGAAAGTTTGAACAAAAATACGGCAAATCCATTCCGCAATTCCGTGGCGATTATACGCCCTACTGGGAGGATGGAGCGGGTTCATCTGCGTTCGAAACCGCGATGAACCGGGCTTCCGCAGAACGGCTTGTTCAGGCAGAAACTTTATGGGCAATTCGTAATATCGGGAATTTCGATTCCGGTTTATTCTACGAAGGCTGGCGGAACATCCTACTTTACAGCGAACACACATGGGGGGCACACAACAGTGTCAGCGAACCTGACAAAGAATTCGTCAAAGAACAATGGCGGATAAAACGCGGTTTTGCTGTGGACGCCGACAACATATCGAGAAAACTGTTGCAACGCGCCACCGAGCCCAAAGACAAGCCTGTTGAAAACGAAATAGATGTCTATAACACAACATCATGGGCAAGGACAGACCTTGTCGCTGTGCCGGCAGACCTTGCCAAAAACGCAAACGCTGTCTTCGACGCAAACGGCAAACAGATTCCATCACAGAGGTTATCAACTGGCGAACTTGTGTTCATCGCAAGCGCAGTGCCGCCTTTCGGCGCCAAACGATATAAACTCGGCAACGCAGAAACCGTCCCTGCGCCAGCAGGTCTTGTCCTTAAACAGAACAAAATTGAGCATCCGCTGTTCACAATCGGTGTGGACGACGAAACCGGCGCAATTGTTTCATTAATCTCCAGATTAAACGGAAAAGAATACGTGGACGCCCTTGCAAAAACAGCGATAAACGACTATTTCTACCTGATTGGTTCGGACGTTGCAAAGGTGCAGCGCGTTGGAAAAACAAAGATAACCGTGAAAGAATCCGGCGCGCTTGTCGGGTCGCTCCTGATTGAATCTGAGGCGCCGGGCTGCAAACGACTTCTGCGCGAAATCCGCGTCGTAAACGGGCTTGATAAAATCGAGCTTATAAACACTGTAGAAAAACTTCCAATACGGAACAAAGAAGGTGTTCATTTCGGATTTGGTTTCGACATACCAAACAGAACTATACGCATGGATGTGGGACTTGCTGCGATAAGACCAAATATTGACCAGATCCCGGCGGCATGCAAAAACTGGTTCAGCGTCCAGCGCTGGATAGATATTTCGAACGATAAATATGGCATCCTTGTTTCGCCTGTGGACGCGCCGCTTGTTGAAGTAGGCGACATCACAGCAAACCTTATCGGCTCGCAAACAAATCCAAGGGCATGGATAACAAATCTTCCACCAACCTCGATTATTTACTCATGGGTCATGAACAACCACTGGCACACTAATTACAGGGCTGAACAGGATGACACCGTTGTTTTCCGTTATGTCCTGCGTCCGCACAATGGATATTCGCCTATTGCGGCAGCGCGGTTCGGTGTAGAATCATCCCAGCCACTAATTGTCTGCAAGGCATCCGGCGACAAGCCTGCTGAATCCCGCGTTTTAATTGAGCCAGACGACGTAATCGCCACAACTTTGAAACCGTCAGACGACGGCAAGGCGCTTATACTTCGCCTGTTTGCCGCAGGCGGAAAACCAGCGAACGTAAAACTTCTGTGGAATAATCCGGCACCAGCGCAAATTTATTTAAGCGATACAAGTGAGAAACCGCTCAAGAAAATCGATGGAACAATAACGATACCGGCATGGGGAGTTGCGACAATCCGTGCTCAAATGCCTTAACCACCTGAAATTCAATATACTTGAATTATTTTGATGCATTTATATGATAAATGGTGTTAGTCTGTTTTTCTATACAGTCCGGATTTAATAATGTTTCAATGTTAATAAAAAAAATTTCGTCTATATGAGTATGCAGGAAAAAACTTTGGCAGAGATTCCGCGACCGGTTCGCGAGCTGTATGAAAAAGGCAAGCTTGCGATGCAGCGGAACAACATCGATTACGCAATCCTTCACTTTGAACAAGCCCTCAAGAAAGAGCCGGGCTTTTATGAATGCCGCGAAGCCCTTCGCGAAGCGCAGATCCGCAAAGGCGGTAGCGGTTCAAAGAGCATATTTAAAAAGGTCTTCGGCGCAGCAAGCGTATCAAGCCAGATAGCCAAGGCGCAGGTTGCCTTGCGGAAAAATCCGCTTGAAGCAATCGAAATTGCAGAAAGCATATTGAACGAAGACCCTGACAATTCAATGGCGCACAAAATCATCGCAGAAGCGGCAATGCAATCGGGAATGCCACGGACGGCAATTCTCTCGCTTGGTATCCTTGCGCGCCAGAAGCCCGAAGATAAAGAGATTAAGATGCAACTTGCCGACCTTTTCATGCAGATGGACGAGGTTGACAAGGCAGAGGCAATCTATGAGGAACTTTTGCGCCTGTATCCGAATGACGCCGACATCGCGCGTGCTTATAAAAACGTAACGGCAAAAAAGACCTTGCAGGTAACAGGATTTGAAGCCGTCGCCGAAGGAAAAGCCGACTATCGCGATTTGATTAAAGATAAGGAGGAGGCGATTGCCCTCGAACAAGAACAGCGCGCCTTTAAAACCGAGGATGTAGCCGAACGCCTCATTAAGGAATATGAAGAGCGCCTCCGAAACGAACCCAACAATATGAGAATCGTCCGTTCACTTGCGGAATTATATGCCCAGAAAAAAGATTTCGACAAAGCGCTCGAATATTATGAAATTGTAAGAAATTCAGAACTCGGCAACGACCCGTCTCTTTACAAAGCCATTGCCGATACAAACCTGAAGAAGTTCGATTACCTGATAGAACAGCTGGATAAAAATGCTCCCGATTACGCGGAAAAACTGGCACAACTCCAAGCCCAGAAACAAGCTTATCAGCTCGAAGAATGCAAACAACGCGCTGAACGTTATCCCACAGACCTGAATATCAGATTCGAACTCGGCGTTCTCTATTTTCAGGCTGGTAAAATTACCGAGGCGCTCGGGGAATTTCAGAAAGCCCAGAACAACCCGCAAAAACGGATTGCGTCGCTTAATTACATGGCGCAGTGCTTTGCAAAACGCGGTATGTACGATTCAGCCGTGAGGATGCTCCAAAACGCAATCAAGGAAAAACAGACATTCGACGACGAAAAGAAAGAACTCATCTATCAGCTCGGTTGCGTTTACGAAAAAATGGGCAAGAAAGAAGAGGCAATCGAACAATTCAAACAAATTTACGAGGTGGACATCGGCTACAAAGATGTCGCTGCAAAAATTGACGCCTATTACGCAGGACAACAATAATTTTTACGGATACATCATCTACATCCTGACAACATGCCGTTTAAAATAACCGTCGGATTCCGGCGTCGGTAAGTTTCATCTCTTCGGAGTCTTTTTCAACGCTGCGGTATCTATGGCTGGAAGTTCGGGGTATTCATAAAGTTTGCCTTCGTAATTGCGGATAAGGATTCTGTCCTTGCTGTGCTGAACGGTATAATCTGCGCCGATCGGGATTTTGCCACCGCCGCCGGGAGCGTCTATTACATATTGTGGGATTGCATATCCGCTTGTGAAACCGCGAAGGCTCTGCATGATTTTAATACCTTCGCGAACGCTTGTCCTCAAATGACTTGTGCCAGCAACAAGGTCGCACTGATACAAATAATACGGCTTAACGCGACACATAATAAGTTTCTGAACAAGTGCCTTCATCACATCAGCGTCGTCGTTAACGCCACGCAACAACACAGACTGGTTGCCAAGTGGAATGCCCGTGTCGGCAAGTCTTTCCAGAGCCTGACGCGCCTCAATAGTAAGTTCCTTCGGATGGTTCGTATGAATGCTTATAAACAAGGGGTGGTATTTCTTAAGGATATTGCAAAGTTCAGCTGTAATCCGCTGCGGTAAAAATATGGGAATCCGTGTACCGATTCTCAGCAATTCAACATGCGGAATCGCGCGCAGTTTTCCAAGTAGTTCATCAAGTTTTGCGTCGCTCAGCAACAGCGGATCGCCTCCACTCAAAAGTACATCGCGAACCTCTTTATGCTGACGGATATAATCAATCTGACGGTTAAAATCCGGATGAAAATCGTAGCCGGTGGCGTTCGAAACAAGCCGCGACCGTGTGCAATATCTGCAATATGCCGCACAACGGTCTGTTACAAGGAACAAAACCCTGTCTGGATATCTGTGGACAAGCCCTTCAACAGGAGAAAACGATTCTTCGCCGCACGGGTCGGTCAGTTCCGCTGGGTCAACATTCATCTCTTCTACACGCGGTATAATTTGACGGCGAATCGGACATGCGGGATTATTGGCGTCAATCAGATTAAAAAAATACGGAGTTATAGCCATCGCAAGTCGTTTGCCTGCAAGCAATACACCGTCTTCTTCCTCCGGTGTCAGCGGAATCAGCGATTTAAGTTGTCCGAGGGTTGTAATCCTGTTGCGAAGTTGCCATTGCCAGTTGTTCCAGTCCTCGTCCGAAACATCTTTCCAGAAAAGACGCGGTGCCGGAATGAATTTTTTCAACGACTCAATTCGCCCCTGTGATTCAGGCTCGTCGCGTTCAGATTCGCGTTCAGATTTCATTTCTTCGGACATTACGTCTATCAATATATTTTCAAACATTTACATGTCAAGAAACCCGGGCATACTATTTCAGGTTAGCTTTTATTTTGAAAACAGTTTCAGGTATTTTCGTAATCCGAAAAACATGATTGCTCACTTACCATTGGCTTATCAGTAAAACCGTATTGATCCTCGGGTTTGCAGAGAAAAATTCATCCCCAATCTTCTGAATCTCATCAATAGTTTTTGCGTTAAAGACTCTGTTATAAAAATTTTTCCCGAACGCAAAGTTTGCCGAATAATATTTAGTAAACATCTTTATGCGGGAAATTGCGACCTCAGGCTCAAAATCTTCCAGAATATAAGAAATCATTTTTCTCCAGACCTCGCCATAATCAACGGAGACTGGTTTATCCCATGCCGCAAATACCCACGGTTTAATAACCGCAATTCTCCCGAGCATAATCGCGGCAACAGATGATAGTTTATCTGCAAGTCTTTCAACATCAGCCTTACAGGTAATATCGCCGCCTGCAACGATTGGGATTTTTACAACCGAGGCAATCCACGGCAAAACCTCGTGACGCGCAGAACGCTTGAATTTGTCCTCAAAAAAGCGTGGATGCACAACAATAGCGTTTACGCCGCAATCTTCAAACATTACCAACCGCTCTTTTAACCGTTCTTGCCAGTCATCCCTGCGGTCTCCTAACCTGATTTTTACAAACAACAATCCGTCCCAGTATTTCCGCGCCTCTGTAACAATACCCTTGAGTCCCTCAAAATCCCCAAATAGAACACTGCCAGCCTGTAGCGATCGGATATGCGGGGCGTCGCATGCAAGGTTAATATCAACTGCCTTAACCCCATGGTCTTTCAGCCTTCCCATTACCTTTTCAATTGGGTCGCCGGCGCGAATCATTAGCTGGTAAACAGTAAATTTTTCTTCAGGTCTGCGTTTCAGCCATGGCGATTTTAAAAAATCCTCGTTAATCAATTGCCGGGCGGAAAGCATCTCCGTCCAGAACGCCCCGCAGCCGCCAAATTCAGCCACAAGTCGCCTGAACGCGCTGTGTGTATAACCGGCAAGCGGTGCCAGAAACCGCGCCGGTTCAAATCGCCATCCGCCTATCTCGCAAAATTCAAACATCGGTATTATTATGACATTTTATCGGCACTAATTAAGTTTATTTATCAGTTATTCATCTTGACATTAAAACTTTGTTATGCAAAGCATTGGCTATGGAAAAAGACTGGGCAGCGGAAAATCTTCAGACAATACGCACCTTAATGGAGCGTTCAGCCCTATACAGAAGGGCGCTTGCGCCGGTGATGTTTCTGGTCGGAACAATCGGATTAATCTCAGGAATCGCAGCAATACTGTTTAATCTCAAAACAACGACCGCATTTGTCGTCTGGTGGTTCTGCGCAGGCGCAGTAGCCATCGCCGGCACACTCTTGATTGCCCGCAAACAGGCATTAAAAGATGCCGAGCCGTTCTGGTCAGCGCCTACAAAACGCGTCGTTTATTCCCTCTGTCCCTCGTTATTTGCAGGCGTGCTATGCGGGATTTCCGCAATCCTATCCGAAGGCGACCACGCCTTTAACATCCGGATTTTACCTGCCTTTTGGATTGTCTTTTACGGTATTGCGCTTAACTCCGCGGGTTTCTTCATGCAAAGGGGAATGAAATTTTTCGGTTTACTGCTCGTAATTGCCGGCAGTCTACTGATTGTGGCATTACCGCTATTTAACACCGATAATACTTTCAAAATCCCGAACATTCTGATGCTCATATTCTTTGGTGCGGTTCATCTTGCTTACGGTGTTTATCTACACTTTACCGAAAAACATACGCTATCCCAGTGAATCCGGAACATTTCCAGCAACTTGACCGTGTAATACACGAAAAAGGACGCCTTGCAATAATGGCATTGCTGGCGGCTAACCCACAGTTGTCCTTTACCGAGTTGCGCGATATACTGAACATGACAGACGGTAACCTGACATCGCATCTCAAAACTTTGCAATACGAAGGATACGTCGCTATTACAAAAACTTTCGAAAAAAACCGTTCCCTGACCACCTACTCATTAACCGATAAAGGACGGAATGCGTTCGAAAAATACCTGAACACACTGGAACAGATATTAAAGGAAACCCGCAGGCAGAAATAAAAATAAAAATTGAACGTTGAAAAAAATAAAATTGTCATATACTTTGTAATACAAAGTTATGAATATTATTCGTGCAGACCATTATGGGATGTGCGTTGGCGTAAAAAACGCCATCGCCACCGCCAAACGGATTTCATCAGAATTAAACCTGACCATCCTCGGCGAACTTGTTCATAACGACGTTGTCATTAACGATTTAAAACGAAACGGAATACAATTTGCCAATACCCCTGACGAAATTAAAACCCGTAAGGTTATGATAACCGCCCATGGCGCTTCGGATTCAAAAATTAACGAACTAAAAGCCCGTGGTTTTGATGTCATCGAGGCAACTTGTCCCCTTGTGAAACTTGCCCATAAAGCGGCAAAGGATTTTGCGCAGAACGGTTTCTTCCCTGTCGTAATAGGCAAACGCGACCATGTAGAGGTTCAGGGAATCGTCGGCGACCTGTCGGAATTCGCTGTTGTCCTTACCCCAGCGGATGTCGAAGCGTTGCCCCGAAAAAACAAATACGGCGTCCTTTCGCAGACAACACAGCCAGTCAGCAGGGTTTCGGAACTGCTATCGCTGATTCGGGCGCGCTTCCCGGATTCAATCGTCAGTTTCAGGGATACTGTCTGTGCCCCCACAAAACAAAGACAGATTGCGGCAATTAAAATCGCCGAAAAAAGCGACGTCGTCATAGTTATCGGCGGAAGAAAAAGCAACAACACAGCAGAACTGACAAAAAGTTGTCTCGCATTCTGCAAAAAGGTTTATCAGGTAGAAACAGCAGCCGACCTCGTCCCCGAATGGTTCACAGGCGCAAAAACCATTGGTATTACCGCAGGGACTTCTACCCCCGACGAAGTCATCGACGATGTAGAAAAAACAATCGCCCAGTTCTCTTTCATCTACGAAAACGCAAACAATGTTGTTGTCGCATAAAGATTTTCCGCTGTCCGCCTGTGAATAATCCTTGCCCCATTTCCGTCTGATTGAGAAAATATAAACCGTTTATAAACCATGTTGACCGTAAAATCTAATCTGACGGGTGCGGTATTTATTGCCGTTGCGTTATTTTGCATTAATTTACACAGCGCGGATACAATCATTCCGGTTCCGCCTCAAGAGGATTTGCTGAAAACCCTGCGTAAAGAGCATCCGCGCCTTGTTGCCACAAAAGCTGATTTTGACCGCGTAAAAAACCTTATCCGAGAAAATCAGACACTCGCAAAGTGGTATAAAGAAATCCAGTCCTCCGGAGAAAGGATTTTAATTGAACCGCCCTCACAGTATGAAATCCCGGACGGTTTGCGGCTTCTCGCCACAAGCCGCAGGGTCATGAATAGGATTTACACACTCGGCTTTTTATATCGCATGGACAACAATAAAAAGTGGGCTGAAAGGGCATGGAAAGAGCTTGAAACTGCGGCAAATTTTAAAGACTGGAACACCAGACATTTCCTCGATACCGCAGAGATGACCCACGCCTTTGGCATCGGTTACGACTGGTTCTATGACGTATGGTCAGACCAGCAGAAACGTATCCTCGTACAGGCAATGGTCGAAAAAGGAATAAAACCGGCAATCGAAGTTCATAAGAAAAATACTTGGTGGTCGCGCGCCAGACACAACTGGAATCAGGTCTGCAATGGCGGGATTGGCGTAGGCGTTCTTGCTATTGCGGACATAGAGCCGCAACTTGCCTCCGAATTTCTCCACTACGCCCTGCAATCTATCCAGCTTGCAATGGCTGAGTATGGACCCGACGGGGCATGGGCGGAAGGTCCCGGCTACTGGAATTATGCAACCTCATATAATGTTTATTTCCTCTCAGCATTAGAGACAGCGCTCGGAACGGATTTTAACCTCTCAAAAATCCCGGGCTTCGACAGAGCAGGCGATTTCCCTGTTTTTGCGACAGGTCCGCTTGGTCGAACATTTAATTACGCCGATAGCGGTGATGGCGCGCCACACTCCCCATGTCTCTTCTGGCTTGCAAAGAAATTTAACAACCCTATTTACGCACTCTACGAATCGCGAGAATCACGGGCATCAGCGCTTGATCTTTTATGGTATCAATCTCCCGGCAACGCCTCGTTCTCATCGCTTCCGTTGGATAAATATTTCCGAAAAGCCGAAGTCGTTTGTTTCAGGAGCAAGTGGGATTCAACCGATGCCATATTTGTTGGGTTCAAAGGTGGCGACAACAAGGCAAACCACAGTCATCTCGACCTTGGGACATTCGTCATGGACGCTCTTGGAAAACGCTGGGCGGTCGATATCGGAGCGGATAATTACAACTTACCCGGTTACTTCGGAAAACAGCGCTGGACATACTACCGTCTCCGCGCCGAAGGTCATAACACAATCGTTTTAAATCCGGGACAAGAACCCGACCAGATACCATCCGCAGAGGCAAAGATTATAAAGTTTGAATCTAAACCCGAACGCGCATTTGCCATTGCAGACCTCACAGCCGCTTACAAAACCCATGCCACAAGCGTAAAACGTGGAATCATGTTAATCGACAGAAACCGCGTACTTATTCAGGACGAAATCCAGACCCTCCACCCGGCGCAATTTTACTGGTTCATGCATACACCGGCAAAAATCGAAGTTGATAGTAAATCGCCTCAAACTGCTGTTCTTACTCAGGGCGATTCCAGACTCATAGCGCGGATTGTGTCTCCTTCAGGCGCGCACTTTGTCGCAATGAACGCCGAACCACTGCCTGAATCTCCTAAACCTGAAAAACAGGCAAACAACAATAACATCAGAAAACTTGCCATAAAAATCCGCGACGCCTCTAATCTGCGACTTGTGGTTGATTTGTATCCGGTAAAAGGATCGGAAAACCTCCCGCCAGTGCAAAATGTAGTCCCGCTCGAAAAGTGGTAATGAGTTAGATTAATACGGACAGCACAACGTCTTCATGCCGGATAAATTACATGCGGGAGTATCGTTTTGTTATTTTTATAACTTTCCGTAATTTTCCGGATACAATTTGTTTCAACTTATTCATACTGCTTAACCCGCACAGCATTGTTAAATCATTAAGCGACAATCCGGAGTTATGGTATTTTTAAATCGACTATTCGGTTTCGTCCTGTCATTTTGTAAATACTGATATGTTAAACCTGCGGGAACACAGGTTAGAAAGTTGGATAGTTCCGGCAATTGTCGGCGCATTTCTTTTTCTTTTTTTCCCAACGGTTTTTCTGGGGATTAATTCGTTTTTTTATCGCGACTTTGGTTCACTTGCCTATCCAATAATCCACTATCAGAAAGAATCGTTTCTTTCCGGCGAAATCCCACTCTGGAATCCGTTGAGTCATTGCGGCATACCTTTCCTTGCCCAATGGGGAACAATGACGCTTTATCCGCCATCGCTGTTTTACATTTTTCTACCGTTGCCGTGGAGTCTCAATTTTTTCTGCCTGCTTCACCTGATATTTGGCGCAGTGGGAATGTATCTTTTCGCCCGACGATGGATTAACGACGACTTTCCAGCGTTATTCTCCGCCGTCGCATTCGTGTTCAACGGAATCATTCTTTCATGCCTGATGTGGCCTAACTACACAGCGGCACTGGCATGGGCACCATGGATTTTCTATGTCTTCGAAAAAGCCGTTTGCACGGGCGGAAAATACATCTTATTTGCAATTATCTTTTCCGTATTTCAGTTCATGAGCGGTGTCCCCGAAATCCTTATTATCACACATATAATAACCTTCTCAATAGTCATATATAATGTCATAGACAACAAGGCGCGTATTATCACCACGGTATCCAGATATTTGCTGGTTATCATTTCTGTATTATTTATCTCCGCTATGCAGTTACTCCCATTCCTTGATTTATTACAGCAATCTCACAGAACCGCCGATATTGATTTTACCAAATGGAGTATGCCCGGCTGGGGGCTTGCAAACTTTTTTGTCCCTTTATTTCATTATTTTAAAACTTACCAGAACACGTTCGTTCAGTCGGAACAGGCATTTATTACATCCTATTATTTCCCGCTCGGCACGCTCGTCCTTGCTCTCTTGGGGATTATACGCGCTAATTCCAAAACACGCATTATGTTCCTGTTACTTATTTTCTTTTCAATTTCAATGGCGCTGGGATCAAACTCATTTATCTATAATTTTGCCTCCTCATTTCTGCCGTTCTTTAATAAGATAAGATATCCTATCAAATTTATTATAATTCTCTCCTTTATTATTCCGGTTCTTGCAGGATTAGGGGTAGGTCAGTTAATTAAATCAGATAAAAAGGCTATATCATCAATATTATTAATCTCGCTGACTTTTCTTATTATTGCCTCAATAATACTTATCTTTAACTTCAGATATCCGTTCCCATTAGACCAATTTAGAGAAACAGTTATAAATACTATATTACGCTATTTATTTCTTATACTATTTATTGCCGTGTTACTTATATCCTTAAATTACAAGAATTATTTCCACATTTTGTTCCCCATTTCACTTTTAATTATTGCCATTGATGGCAAATATCACCTGCATAATTTTCATCCGGTCATTCCCTCTGAACATCTCGAATCCAAATTATGGAGTTACTCGGTTGAAGATAAAAAACCGCGTTTTGGCGAAGGGCGGGTATTTATTTCTCCGTATGCAGAAGAAAGGCTGCTCAGAAGTGTAGTCTCAGACTGGACAGCAAATTTCATCGGTAAACGCCTTGCGCTCTGGTCAAATTTAAATCTACTTGAAGAAATACCCAAAGTTAACGGCGCGTTTACCCTTCAGTTAATTCATCAGAAGCAGTTAGAGAAAATGCTATATCAGACAAATAATATCGACTTGGATTCCATATTACGTTTTCTTAATGTTACTTATATTACCAAACCCGGCACTGTAGTTGAATGGATTAAATACACTAACTCCATACCTCTCATTTATGCCGGTCAGAACATAAAACTAATGGATTACAGCAATTCTCTTAATTACATCTTATCTCCCTCATTTAATCCACCAGATGAAGTTATAATTAGCAAAGAAGAAAAAAATAAATATTCGGACATATCACTTATAAAAAAGCAGAAAACAACTATTAACAACGTAACATACTCAAACCACCGGATTATTTTTGATTACGAAAGCGAAGCCCCTGCAATAATAACAGTCTCACAAACATACTATAAAAACTGGAGGGCTTTTATTGATGGCAAGGAATATCCGATTCTTCGCGCAAACTATGCGTTTCAGGCAATACCAGTCCCAGCAGGGAAACACAAGGCAGTGATTGAATACTATGATAAATCTTTTATATATGGACTACTATGTTCTTATATCGGATTTATCGTTGTTTTAGCGGCAGTAGTTAGAAGAAAATAATTTGCAGAACAATCAGTTACAGTATTCCCGCCATCTCAAAGGCTTTCTTCATTGCAGCAATCGTTGCTGCGCAGGCGCTGTCGTTGTCCATATCGTTCAACGTCTTATTAAAAGGTTCTGCCCTGACAGGCCCGTCGTAATTAATCTGCGCAAGCGCCTTCAGAAAACCTTTTAAATCAATAACCCCAGTCGCTGACGGCAATTCGCGTTTATTATCCTGTTGATTTTCCTTGTCAATCCCGGCAGGCGCGTCGTTTAAATCAACAGCCACAACATTCTTTGCCTTCAGTTTCAAAATATCGTCGGGCGTTTCATCAGCCTGCCACCAGTGCCATGAGTCAAGCACAAGCCCAATATTTTCGGCGCCGGTTGCGTTAATCAATTCCAGTGCCTGCTTCATGTTAAAAATAAACACATTCCCGCCGCGTTTGCGGGACGTCTTTGTTCCAACGTATTCAACACCAAACTGAATATCAAAATCTTTTAAAACCTTTGCGATTTGTGCGAACCGCTCTTTGTGAAGTTTAAAGTTTTCATCATACCCAAGCGTCGGATGCGTCGGGCTAATCCATGTTGTCATACGGGTAAGACCAACCCTTTTCAGCGCGCTGGCAACGGCAGGAAGTCTACTTAAACCATCTTTAAACCGGGATTCATCGCCGCGGAAATCTACCGTCAAGCCAGTGGCTCCCCACACAAGATTGCTATCCTTCATCAGTCCTACAACCCTGTCCATTTCATCCCTGTTCATCGCAGCAATAGCGCCGGCGTTAAAATCAATCGCCTCAAACCCGTATTTCCTTGCAAGATTTATTGCCTCCGTAAGGTCTGCGTTAACCCCAATGTTTCCGCAGTTTAAAGAAATTTTCATCAACCGTTTCGGTTTCTGCGCAAAAATGGCAGGGCTGTATTTAAGCAATGCCGATAAACTTACGGTCTTTATAAATTGACGGCGGTTCATACCCCAATAATACCGCCATCTATTGTTTTAGCAAGCGTTCAAGTATTTCACCGACAATTGCCGGATTTGCCTTCCCCTTGCTAAGTTTCATGACCTGTCCCTTCAGAAAATTCAGCGCAGCAGTTTTACCGGCTTTGTAATCGGCAACAGGTCCGGGATTCGCCTCGATCGCCTGCTTGCAGAACTGTTCTATTGCAGATGTGTCGCTTAACTGGATAAGTCCCTTCTTCTCGACAATCTTTGACGGCGCCTCGCCTGTCTCGAACATTTCGGAAAAGACATCCTGCGCAATTTTTGAACTTATCTTCCCCGAATCAACAAGGTTCACAAGCTCAATGATATAACTCCCCGGAAACTTTAGCGAAGACAGCGTCAATCCCGATTCAGTCATCTTCGCGCGCAGGTTGTTTAGAATCCAGTTCGCAACCGCTTTTGGATTTTTCGCATCTTTTGCGATGTTCTCAAAATAACTGCACAGTTCGGGGTCGCTCTTAAACACCTCGGCATCTGATGCCGGGATCTGATACTGCCGCATTAATCGCTGTTTTTTCGCAAGAGGCAATTCTATGATTCTCTTCCGCACCTCATTCAGCCACTCTTCCGTCGGCGCAAAAGGCACAAGGTCAGGGTCAGGGAAATAACGGTAGTCATGCGCCTCCTCTTTTGTCCGCATTTCTTCGGTAATCCCCGCAACATCATCCCAACGGCGCGTGGACTGGATAAGCCTTCCGCCGCTCTTCAAAACTTCAATCTGCCTCTCAATTTCATATTCAAGCGCGCGACGGACACCGCTGAAACTGTTCATGTTTTTGATTTCAATCTTTGCCCCAAGCGTCTTTGACCCTTTCGGACGCACACTCACATTCACATCGCACCTCACCATCCCCTTTTCCATGTCGCAGTCGCTAACCCCGCCCTGCATCAAGACCTCTTTCAGCGCGTTCAGATACGCATACGCCATATCGGGGCTTGTGATATCCGGTTCGCTCACAATCTCAAGCAACGGCACGCCAGCGCGGTTAAAATCAACACCGCTTGTATTTTCAAAATGAAAACTCTTTCCGACATCTTCTTCCAGATGTGCGCGGGTAATTCGCACACGGCATATCTCGCCGTTGAATTCAAAATCCAGATAGCCGTTCAGCGTAGATGGAAGTTGATACTGGCTTATCTGGTAATTTTTGGGCATATCGGGATAAAAATAATTTTTACGGTCAAACCGGGCAAAGGATGCAATCTGACAATTCAGCAAATACCCGGCAAGCGCAGTAAGCCGCAATGCCTCCTCATTCGCCACCGGCAGCGAACCGGGCAATCCAAGACATACAGGACACACGTTTGTGTTCGGTGGCGCGCCGAATTCATTCGGGCATGCGCACCACATCTTGGATTTCGTCTTTAACTGAACATGTGTCTCTAATCCAATTACCGCTTCGTATTCCATGTGTAATTATCCTTTTTAACCGGCAACGAGTGTTCCCACCTTCTCGCCAAGCACAATCCGCTTTAAATTATGCGGTTTAAAAATATCAAAAACAATTATCGGCATCTTATTGTCCTGACACATGGCAAAAGCAGTGGCATCCATAACCTTAAGCCGTTTCTGCAATGCCTCGGCGTAAGTAATCCGCTCATAACGAACCGCGGTCGGGTCTTTCTTCGGGTCTTTGTCGTAAACGCCGTCTACCTTCGTCCCTTTAAGAATAACCTCAGCGCCAATCTCGTTTGCGCGCAAGGCTGCAGCTGTATCTGTCGAGAAATAAGGATTTCCAGTTCCGCCGGCAAAAATAACCACGCGTCCTTTTTCAAGATGCCGAATCGCCCGACGCCGTATAAACGGCTCTGCAACCTGAATTGTCGCTATCGCGCTCTGCACCCGGGTCGGAATCCCCAGTTTTTCAAGCGCATCCTGCATCGCAAGCGAATTAATTATCGTTGCAAGCATCCCCATGTAATCGCCGGTTGCCCGGTCAATCCCCTGCTGGCTGCCCTGTTCTCCCCTGAAAATATTTCCACCGCCAATCACCATGACCACCTCCACCCCAAGGTCTTTCACCTCTTTGATTTCATTAGCCATGTTGATTACCGCGGTAGGGTCAATACCATAACCGGACTCACCGGCAAGAGCCTCGCCGGACAGTTTTACCAAAATCCTCTTATAAATCGGTGTCTCCGTCTTTTTCATTAAGCCATAATAATGAACTGTAATCTTAAAAAGGTCAAAAAAAGAATATTCCTGCCCGCTTGTGAAATTATCCGCCAACAATTTCAGATTATCACGTCCGGATCTGTCCCGAACCAATGCAAACCCACTTGTATGACGTCAATTCATCAAGTCCCATCGGTCCACGTGCGCCGATTTTGTCAGTGCTAATCCCAATCTCAGCCCCCATCCCAAACTCGCCCCCGTCCGTAAACCGCGTCGAGGCATTCCAGTAAACTGCTGCCGAATCTACCTCGTTCAGGAATTTTTCCGCCGCTGCCTTGTCTTCGGTAACAATAGCGTCAGAATGCGCCGAACCATATTTGGCGATATGTTCAATCGCCTCGTCCACACCGCCAACAACGCGGATATTCATTATGTAATCGTTATACTCGTTGTAAAAATCCTCTTCCTTTGCCTGCACAAGTTTTTTGCCTGTAGAAACCGGCAGCAAAATCTTATACGACTCCGCATCAGCCCGAAGTTCCACATTCTTCTCCCACAGCAAACCCGCAATCACAGGCAAAAACTTCCCGGCAATCTCCCTGTCCACAATCAAACATTCCATTGCATTACACACAGCCGGACGCTGACACTTTGCGTTCATCACGATTGTTTCCGCCATCTTCAGATTTGCTTTTGAGTGGACATAAACATGGCAAACCCCTTTATAATGCTTAATTACCGGAACCCTCGAACATTCGGCAACTGCCCGGATTAACCCCTCACCCCCTCGCGGTATGCAAAGGTCTATATACTGCGTCAGCGACAACAGTTCCTTTATTGCCGCCCTGTCTGTCGTCTGGACAACCTGAATAGCACCTTCCGGAAACTTCGGCAACCGTTGTTTCGCCGCAGAAATCATCACCTTCGCAATCGCTGTATTGGAATTTATCGCCTCCTTTCCCCCGCGAAGTATTGTGGCGTTTCCGCTCTTAAAACACAAAGCAGACGCATCTGCCGTAACATTCGGACGCGACTCGTATATAATAACAATCACCCCTATCGGTACTGCCACCTTCTTTAGCCTCAATCCGTTAGGTCTCACCCGTTCATCAAGGATCCTACCGACCGGGTCAGGCAACGCCGCAACCTCGCGCAATCCATTCGCCATGGCTGCAATCCGCTTATCATTTAGTTTTAAGCGGTCGAGCATTGCTGAAGAAAGTCCGGCTGCAGCTCCAAGTTCCATATCGCGGTCATTGGCAGCTTTAATCTGTTCGGCTTCCCGTTCAATCGCATCCGCCATCGCGAGCAGACACTCGTTCTTCTCCTGCGTAGTAAGTTTCGCCAGTTCACGCGAAGCCGCCTTTGCCCGCGCCGCAATTTCAGTCATCTGTTCGGAAAGTGTCATGCCTATAAATTAATTATCCTTTCCCCATGAATCAACTGCTTAATTTCAAATTGCGGTAGGTCAGATTAAATAACTTTGAGACGTACAAAATGCAATTTCGCAAAATCAAAATATGCTCCATCCCCAAGCGCATTCATACATGATACGCGCCGGCAGACTTTACCACGATTGTCAATCAGTCGCTTAAACCCTACTATTTAATCTTCTCCTTAATGTAAGGAAGAAGTTCATCAATCTTCACACGCTCTTGTTTCGTGGTATCGCGGTCACGGACTGTAACAGTGTCCTTCAGCGAAGGAGTTTCGCCCAAAGTATCAAAGTCCACAGTAATTCCAAACGGCGTGCCTGCTTCGTCCTGACGACGATAACGCCTGCCAATTGCGCCAGAATCATCGTAGAAAACAGTCATGTGCGGACGCAACATCTCGCGGATTGCCTTGGCTTTCTGGACAAGTTCCGGCTTGTTCTTAAGCAGCGGGAACACGCCAACCTTGATCGGCGCAATGCTCGGATGGAACCGAAGTACAACCCGTTGCTCAGGCTTGCCCTTTTCATCCGGAACTTCGTCCTCACTGTAAGCGTTGCATATCAAGGCAAGCACAAGCCGGTCAACACCAGCGCTCGGCTCAATCACATGCGGAACATACTTCGTCTTTGCCTCCTCGTCGAAATACTCCATCGATTTCCCACTGTGCTTCTGGTGTTGTGTAAGGTCAAAATCGCCGCGGGCAGCAATCCCTTCCAATTCCTGCGTCCCGAACGGAAACTTGAATTGAATATCCACGCACGCCCTCGCATAATGCGCAAGTTCCTCTTTCTTTTGCCAGTAAAGTTCCAGCGTGTCCCTGCTTAAACCGATAGACTCATACCACTTTAACCGCTCTTCGACCCAGTGCCGATGCCACATCTCCCATCCCCAGTCCGGTTGCGGCGTTGAAACATCCGCGCCTTCGCTCCATCGCGCGACACGCCCGGCAATCTTCTCCACAACCTCGTCGGGTCTAATGAAAAACTCAAGTTCCATCTGCTCAAACTCGCGCGACCGGAAAGTGAAATTACGCGGAGTAACCTCGTTCCTGAAAGCCTTTCCAATCTGGCAGATTCCAAACGGCACTTTCTGACGCGATGTCTCAAGCACATTTTTAAATTGCACAAATATCGCCTGCGCCGTCTCCGGTCTCAGATATGCAATGTTTTCATCATCCTCCACAGGTCCGACGTGAGTCTTGAACATCAGGTTAAACATCCTCGGCTCTGTCAGTTCGCCGCCGCAATACGGACACGGCGTCACAAGCTTTGTCTGCGTCTCGGGGTCTGTGGCAAGAACCTTGAAAAAGTCCAGTTTCCCAATGTTCTTATTCACCGACAACATATTTTTAAGCGCCGAGACAACCTGCTCCGGCTTCTTTACAAGCGCAAGCCCGGGCGCCTGCCGATGCCCTTTCGAATGCGCCCATTGGAGAAGTTTCTCTGTGTCAACATTGCCGTCGTTCCAGAAACTGTAAACAGTCTTTGCCCACTCCGCTTCACCGAGCATCTCCAGCACCTGATCGGAGCGCAAAAGTTTCTTGCATACCTTGCATGTGCTCATCGGATCGGCAAAAGTGTCCACATGCCCGCTTGCTACCCACACCTTCGGATGCATGATAATCGTGGCATCCAAACCCACAACGTCGTCGCGCATGTGTGTCATCGCGCGCCACCATCTATCGCGCACATTGCGTTTAAGCTCAGCCCCAAGCGGACCGTAATCCCAAAACCCGTTTATACCGCCGTAAATTTCCGACGATTGATAAATAAATCCGCGCCGTTTGCACAGCGAGACAATCTTCTCCATCACATCATTTGTTTTAACATCAGCCATAAACCAAAAAATTTGATAGATTATAACCGATAAGTCAAGCCAACCGTTACAAATTTACCACGTCGGCATCCACAAAAACACAATCCATTCACCCAAATTTACCTCTTGATAAACAATAACCGGCGCAGATAAACTTGATTTATCACAAAAATTACGAAATTCACATAATCTGACAACTTTATGGCAAAACTGACCGACATTCAGGTTCGCGGAACCGCGCTATTCCTTATCCCGATCAAAACAAGAGTGCCCCTCAAATTCGGAACAGAAACCCTTACATCCGTCACATGCGCGCGCGTTATGGTCAAAGTCTCCGATTCCCGCGGAAACACCGCTACCGGCTGGGGCGAAACCCCTTTAAGCGTCCAGTGGGTCTGGCCATCCCAAATCTCCTATGACGCCCGTCATAAAACCCTGATTGAATTCTGCAAACTCCTCGCCCGCGAATGGGGCATCTTTCAATCAAAAGGTCATCCGCTCGAACTCGGCTACGACTTCAACGAGTCCAGACTCAAACCCCTGCTGAACGAATTTAACCGAAACCGTCAGGAAAAAATGCCATACCTTGCGGCGCTCCTCTGCTGCTCGCCTTTCGACATCGCCATCCACGACGCCTACGGCAACCTCGTTGGCAGACCAACCTACGAAACTTATAACCCCGATTTTATGAACCGCGACCTCGCGGCATTTATCGAACCGGCTCCGGACACCAAAATAGGTTTTAATTCAAGATATCCCCACGAATTCATCATCCCCCGCAGAAACAAACTCAAAGCATGGCACCTCGTAGGGGGATTAGACCCGATCGACCAAAGCGATTTGACCGGCAACGAACCATCCGACGGCTACCCCGTTTTGCTCCGCGACTGGATTCGCCGCGACGGTCTTAAATGCCTGAAAATCAAACTCCGCGGCAACGACGAACACTGGGACTACAACCGGATTGTCCGCGTCGGCAAAATGGCTATCGAAGAAAACGTAGATTGGCTCAGCGCAGACTTCAACTGCACAGTTACCATCCCGGGCTACGTAAACAGCATACTCGATAAACTACGCGACGAATACCCTCGCATCTACGGAATGATTCTCTATGTTGAACAACCATTCCCCTATGAACTCGAACAGTTCCCGATTGACGTCCGCAGCGTCTCCGCCCGCAAACCGCTGTTTTTAGACGAAAGCGCTCACGACTGGAAAATGATAAGACTCGGCAGGTCGCTTGGCTGGAGCGGTGTTGCGCTTAAAACCTGCAAGACCCAGACCGGCGCAATCCTATCCGCTTGCTGGGCAGAAGCGCATGGCATGACCCTCATGGTTCAGGACTTAACAAACCCCATGCTCGCCCAGATTCCGCATCTGCTCCTTGCCTCGCACATCAACACAATAATGGGCGTCGAAACAAACTCAATGCAGTTCTACCCCGAAGCCTCGGCGCCGGAAGCCGCTGTCCATCCCGAAATTTACACACGCCGCAACGGAACAGTTGACCTCTCATCCATTCGTGGCAATGGCTTCGGCTACCGTATCAACGAAATCAAACGCCAACTCCCCCCACCAGTTATCCAATACTTGGATTAAGATATAAATAATTTTTTAACCTCAGAGAACACAAGAGGATAAGTAGGATTTTTAAATATAAGGGAAACAAAAGAAATATGGTTTGTTAAACAGAATAAATAAAAAAATGTCATTAATATTAAAACACTGTGTGTTTCCCTCTGTGTCCTCTGTGGTTAATTTTTTCCTACTTTTTAATAAATTAATTCCTCTGTGTCTCTCCGTGTTCTCTGTGGTAAAAAATAATTGTTAAAGTTTTTTATAACGCTGTGTCCTCTGTCATCTCTGTGGTAAAAAAATAAACTATTAATTTTTTAATCTCTGTATTCTCTGTGGTTAAAAATAAATCGGTAATTATCTTATCAACGCTCAATATCCTGTTAAATTTTAAAAGTCCTAAAAATTCTAATCCTCCTGTTCCTATTTTTATTTCTCCGTGTTCTCTATGGTAAAAATTAAAATTTTTTATCTCTCTGTGTCCTCTGTGTTCTCTGTGGTTAATTTTTTTCCTACTATTTTTAATAAATTAATTCCTCTGTGCTCTCTGTGGTTAAAATTAAAATTTTAAATTTCTATGTGTCCTCTGTGGTAAAAAAAACGGACTGTAAGGAGGCTTACAGTCCGTTTTGGTAATATGGTTTAAAGTCGTGTTATTTTGTTTTTTCTGCCTTAGGTTGTTTTTCGGCTTTTTCCTGTTTTTGTGGTTGTTCTTTTGCTTTAGCGGTTTCCTGCTGCTGTTGTTGTGTTGGGACAACTTCCGGCAGTGGTGTAGAGCTTTCAACGCGAACTTTTAGCGTTGTTTTCACTTCGGGGTGAAGGTTAACTTCGACCTCGTAGTCGCCAAGGGCACGGATTGGTTTTTCGAGGTGGATTTTCTTTTTATCGATTGAGATATCGAATTGAGTACGGAGATTGTCCGCTATGGTACCACCTGTGACTGTGCCGAACATTTTGCCTTCTTCGCCAGTCTTGACTTTTACAATGCAAACGAGTTGCGAAATGACCTTTGCGAGTTCTTTCATTGTGTTGAGTTCATGGGCTTCACGTTCGGCGCGGCGTTTTTTAAGCGCTTCGATTCTCTTCTTGTTTGCCTGAGTTAGTGGTATTGCCAGCCCGTATGGGAACAGATAATTACGGGCATAACCAGCCGCTACTGTAACCTGATCGGACTCTGCGCCGAGTCCGACAATGTTGCTTGTCAATATAACGTCTATCTTTGCCATATATTTAGTACATGTTTAATAGTTTAAAACGGTACGTCGTCTTCATCCGGAGGCGGTTCAGCAACACGGTTTGGCGCCGTGGGGGTGTGGTTTCCCATGCCGTTTGCCTCGGAGATGACGGCTTCGGGTTCAATCGGTTCGGCAACGCCTTCGCGTTGAGCCGGACCTACGAACCTGAAATTCTCCATGTCCACCCGCAGGACTGATCTTTTTTGGTTTGTTTGTTTGTCGTCCCAGGTATGTTGACGGAGTCTGCCTTCAACGAGTATCGGGCTGCCTTTTTTAAGGTATTTTGCCAAAAGTTCAGCCTGATTTCCGTAGGCGTCAACGTCGATAAAAGTGGTTTCTTCCCGCATTTCGCCGGTTTCGGCTTTCCATTTGCGGTTTACTGCCACGGTAATGCGGGCGATGGGCATGCCTTTTGGCGTATAACGCAGCTCGGGATCGCGCGTTATATTGCCCATCAGTATTACTTTGTTAAAGCTTGCCATGGCAGTTCCGATGTTTTAATTAAGCCTTAGCTTCAGCCGGTTTTGCCTCTTCGGCTTTTTTCTCCGGAGCAATGGTGAACATGACTCTGAAAATTTCTTCTTTTAATGCGAATTTGTTCCGGAGTTGTTCAATAACCGAAGGGGCGCAGGTGAAGACAAAGTTCACGTAATACCCGCTTGTTACTTTTTTGTTTTTTGCGCGGGCAAAAGTATGACGTTCGAGCCTCTGGACGGCTTCGACTTTGCCGCCGAGAGCGACAATTTCTTTGGCGATATTGTCTATCGCCTCTTTAATTTCTTCTTCTTTGTTAGAGACGTTTAGTATAAACAGTCCTTCGTATTTTTTCACGGCTAACCCTCTGCTAACTTTGTGTTCCGGTTTGGGGCAGTGTTACCTGCCCATTATATTTATTCATTGCTTTTTCGATACCGTCAAACAGCCATGTCTGGATCTGTTTGACAGCGTTTTCGATTACTAAATTTATAATTTCCAGTTCGTCCTGGCTAAATTTGCCAAGGACGTGATTTGTAATTTCGCGCGGGGAATCAGGTTGTCTGCCTATACCGATGCGTAATCTGGCATATTCCTGAGTTCCAAGCGCATTTTCTATAGACTCTAACCCGTGGTGCCCTCCGCTTCCTCCTTTTGGACGCATTCTAATCCATCCTACCGGGAGGTCTGCGTCGTCTGCGACCACGAGCAGATTTCTCAGTTCAATGCGGTAGTAATTTACTACGGGCGCTACCGCATTTCCACTTAAATTCATGTAAGTTTGCGGACAGCAGAGTATAACTTTTTTACCCTGCGGTTTTACATGCGCAATATTGGCGCAGAATTGTTTTTCATACGTCCATTGCGCATTCCACAAACTCCCGAGCCTTTCCAGCACCATGAAACCCGCATTGTGTCTTGTGCCGGAATATTCTTTGCCCGGATTTCCCAACCCCACAATGAGGTATGTAGCTTCCATTTCCGGGAAAGAACCTGCGTTTATATTGCGCAGGTCTTCCGCATTTACCGGCTTTTAAACCGGTTGTTGTTAATTTCCAAAAGAACCGCGTTATTAAAGAGAAAAGGGCATTATTTTTTCTTTTCCTTTTCTGCTGGTTTTTCTGCGGCTTTTTCAGCCGATTTTTCTGCAGCCTTTGCAGCCGGTTTTTCTGCAGCTTTGGCAGCCGGTTTTTCGCCAGCCTTTTCTTCACCCTCTTCTTCTTTCTTCTCTTTAATCATTTCGACTTGGTCAGCAGCAAGCGGGGCTGCAGCAGCCTCTGTAGCGGCTTTTTCTTCTTCTTCAGATATTGGCGCGGCAACTGCAACTACGACAATTGATTTATCGCCAATGATTTCCACGCCTGCTGGCGGAACAATATCGCCAATGTGGATCGCCTTGCCGACATCGAGGTTTGTGACGTCAATTGTAATAGCTTCAGGGATGTCTTTTGGCAGGCAACGAACTTTGACCTTGTGCAGGACGTGTTCAAGAATGCCACCACCAGTTTTGACACCGACCGCTTCGCCAACGGTTTCAATCGGGACAACGACTGTAACCTTCTCGGTTTCAGATACTTCGTGGAAATCCACATGCAAAATCTTGCGTGTAAGCGGGTGTTGCTGGATTTCTTTGACGAGCGCAAGCCTTTTTGGATTTGGATCGCCTTCTATGCTAAGGTTGACGAGAAGGTTCTCCGAAGCCGAGTGATGTACAAGGTCTTCAATTTCCTTGCTATTAACTTCAAGGTTCTGAGGCTTGATGTGCCGTCCGTAAATAACAGCCGGAATGCGGCCTTGGCTGTAAATTTTCTTTACAGCATTCCGCTTTACCAGCGTCCGTGGATACGCTTTTAACTCTACCGATTTCATTTTATTTCCGTTGGTCCGTTCAAAATTCGCAAACAGATTATTTAAAATACAGACAGTTAATATTACATACAATAAAAATTTTTCAACCAATTCTTATTCCATTGTAGACAAAAAGCGAAGAGACGGACATATTGCCTTCAATCCGTCGTATCGCTTCGCCAAGTAACTTTGCCACCGAAAGGGTGGTTATTTTCACACCTTCAACCGGTGGACGATATACAGTATCAGTTGTAATAAGTTCGTCAATACAAGATTTTTTCAATCTTTCGATTGCTTTATCGCTAAGGACAGCGTGGACTACACAGGCATAAATTTTCTTTGCGCCGTTTTGCTTGAGGTATTCTGCCGCTGTAACGAGTGTCCCAGCAGTCTCGGTCAGGTCGTCCACAATAAGAATGTTTTTACCGGCAATATTACCGACAACCGAAATTGGAACAACCTCCGTAGGGCTTATTCTCTTTTTAACGACGATGGCTAATTCTCCGCCAAGAACCTGTGCGTATGCATTCGCCATCTTTACGCCACCCACGTCCGGGCTAACTACCACAAGGTCGGGGATTTGTTTCTTCAGCAGATATTCATATATAACAGGCGCCGCATACAAATGATCCACCGGGATATCAAAAAATCCAACGATCTGCTGGGCATGCAAGTCCATTGTAAGGACGCGGTTTGCACCAGATGCAACCAGCAGGTTTGCCATCAGCTTTGCCGTAATCGGAACGCGCGGCTGGTCTTTTCTGTCTTGTCGCGCATAGCCGTAAAACGGGATGACGGCAGTTATACGTGAGGCGCTTGCCCGAATACCAGTGCAGGGAATCGAATTCTTTTTCGCCAAAGACTGCGGTTTCACTGGGATAGCGAATCAGTGATTCAGGCAGTCCAACTTCGTTGGTTTTGGCATATTGACGCCACTGCTTGAGTTGTTTGCCGGTAAAACCCTGACGCGTAAAGTAATCAATATAAAAATCGTTGAATGAATTGTATATATAACTGCGAGGATAAAAATCATACGGATACAGACTCCATAACTGCGCGGTGGGGATGTTTGTTGGCTGGTTCGGTGGTTCGGACGGACATACAAGGAGTCTGTAGTCCCTATAGTACGGTTTCAGTCTTTCAGGCCAGCGGGGATGATAAGGGTCTTCGGGAACAGGATGCGCCCGGGGTGGCAATACGTTTTCGTTATCGCCAACATACATCATAAGAGCCAGCCCGAGTTGACGCATATTATTTAGGCATTTGATACGTCTACCAGCTTCTTTTGCGCTTGCCAAAGCAGGCAACAATAATCCCGCTAATATTGCAATTATCGCAATTACAACCAGCAGTTCAATAAGCGTAAAGCCTTTGTTACAGACCGCAAAACCCTTATTTTTGATTTTATCCCAAAACATAGTCATGTTTAGTCTTCAAAAGTTAGACGCTTCCCACAGTGTCTAGGTTTAAAATAAAATTTTGCAGAACCGATTTATCGGATTCTTCTTGAATAAAAATTAATTAAAATGAATTTGACTAAAATAAGTATTATTTATAATAAGGATGTATTATACTTATGATAAATTTTTTATTTATATTCATAACATACTCATTATAAGGAATTTACAAATATCCACTTATTTTTGACATTAGCGGTTTCAATGATATATTTAATTATCTAATCATGAGCGGACAGAGTGAAAATTTAATGGGCAATGGCGATGGGCTGAATATAGCCGACATTTCGGAGGCTGTGATTCGCATTGCGGGTAATTCTCAGGACGGTATTCAGGCACTTGGTGGATTTCTTGCGAGACTCGCTGGGAGAAGTGAGCAGGATGTTATGACATATATGACAATCCCCTCGACAATCTCCGGCGGTCCTTCTATCTTTCAGGTGAGAATCGGTTCCGGCGAGGTTCTCAGTGCTGGCGATGAAGCCGATGTGCTGCTCGCGTTCTACCAACACTCTTACGACAACCACATTAACTCTCTCAAAAAAGGCGGCCTTGTAATTTACGATAGCGACCATGTTAAGCCGCGGGAAGACCTGCTCGGGGTGTATAATCATGTGGGGATTCCGATAACCTCACTGACAGTTGAGGCGATTGGCGGAACAACCCGAGACAAAGGGAAAAATATTTATGCCCTTGGTCTTATTGCCCGGTTGTTTAACCTGAACACTCAGAAATTAGAACAACTGATTACCGAAAAATTTAAATCCAAAGACCCAAGCGTTCTGCGAAATGCCCTTACTGCGTTCAACGCAGGTTATAATTATTCGCTCGGCAACACATTAAAGATGTTCCGGTTTGCGCGGAGTCAGCAGAAAGAACGCGCGCAGGTTGTCATGAGCGGTAACGAGGCAATTAGTTATGGACTAATTGCAGGGGGTGTCCGTTTTGGCGCAGGTTATCCGATTACGCCATCATCCGAGATAATGGAAATCCTTCGCGCCGAGCTCCCGAAATATGGCGGAATGTTTATTCAGTGCGAGGACGAGATTGCGTCAATGTCCGTTGTTCTTGGCGCCGGGTATGCCGGGAAGATTGCAGTGACAGCAACCAGCGGACCGGGACTATCGCTAAAGATGGAAGCGCTTGGCTGGGGTGTTATGGCGGAGGTTCCTGCAATTATTGTAGATGTCCAACGGGGCGGTCCGTCAACTGGCCTCCCCACACAGGTTGAACAATCGGATATCAATATAGCTGTGTTCGGTTCGCATGGCGACGCTCCACGTATTGTCATTGCCCCGAGCGATGTCGAGGATTGTTTCTATACAGCAATCGAGGCTGCTCGTCTGACAAGGAAATATCAAGTTCCAGTAATAATTCTTTCCGATCAGGCAATTGCCACAAGGATTGAAGCGTTTGTAGAGCCTGACCTTGAAAAGATATGCCAGAATTTTGACCTTGACCTGACGCCAGTGCCGGAACATTTACCGTATCCGCTTTCCGCAAAGGACGGCATAGCACCACATGTGCCACCGGGAACGCGGATCCTGAATGGTAAATATCCTGTTTTGACTGGACTCGAACACGATGAGACCGGGCATCCTACAGGCAGTCCAAAATATCACGCCGAGATGACATCAAAACGCCGCAGAAAATTACAGGCGCTTGCAGAGTCGTTGCCATTGCCTGAAGTTTATGGAGACCACGAGGGAGAACTCCTTGTAATTGGCTGGGGTTCAACAAAAGGACCAATCCGCGAGGCTGTGGACAGGGCGCGGGAAGAAGGATTAAGTGTTGGTTCCATTCACATGCGGTACATTTTCCCACAACCTAAAGGATTGGATACGATTTTGTCGCGATATGAAAAAATCCTCGTTGTCGAAATGAACGATTCCGGGCTCTATGGATACGGCCAGCTGGCGGCGATCCTCCGCTCAATTTACTGCGATAAGCGAATTCATGGCTTTAATAAAACAGAGGGACAGACATTCAAGGTTCGGGAAATCTATGGCGCAATATTAAGCGAAGTCGGAAATAAAAGGGCTTCGGAAGAACCGCTCAAGGCTCCGAACCAGTCTGTTTTTAACGGAGATGAATCATTCAGCAAATAAATATTTATTGTTATGAATAGCGAAATCAAACAATCTGTAGGGGAAAATACGAGCGCGGTTAAAAGTGGTCAGGAACCGCACCAGCGGATTCCAACAGATATTCCCCGCAAACCATTGACCAAAAAAGACCTTACCTCTGACCATCCAACATGGTGTCCCGGGTGTGGCGATTTTTCTGTGCTCGCCTCATTTATCCGGGTGTTAGAAAAACGGCAGTTTCCGCAGGAAAATATCGTTACCGTTTCAGGGATTGGCTGCTCGAGCAGGTTCCCGTATTTTGTTCAGACCCACGGCGTCCATTTTATTCACGGCAGGGCACTGGCGTTTGCCACAGGCGTTTCGCTTGCAAGACCAGACCTGCGGGTGATCGTTTTTACAGGCGATGGTGACGCATTTTCCATCGGCGGCAATCATTTCATACATGCTGCACGCAAAAATGTCAGGATGACAGTTATTACTATGGACAATTGTGTTTACGGGCTGACTAAAAAGCAGACCTCGCCGACATCGCCCCCCGGTTACCGTAGCAAAACCGACACATGGGGTGCTGTGGATAACCCGATAAACCCAATGAAAATTGCCATCGCAGCAGGCGCAACCTTTGTCGCCCGCACAACCCATACAAATCCGGCGCACATGATAGAAATGATGGAAGCGGCAATCGACCACAACGGATTTGCGTTTATTGAGTGTCTTTTTCCTCCTCTATATCCCTCTGTGACCTCTGTGGTTTTATTTATTTCTGTTTTTCTGAATCTCTTTGTTTTATTCAGTGTCCTCCGCATCCTCTGTGGTTTAATATTTTTTGTTAAATATTTTCCTCCTCTAAATCACTCTGTGACCTCTGTGGTTTCCTAAAGCAAAAACATTTTTCTCAATGGTTTTTACCCGTCGGTTTTAACTTGCTACTTTGCTTTAAAAGATTTTAATGGTATCTTCATTTTATAGATAATTGCGGGAAAATATTGGTAAACAGCCGTAAGGCTGGTAATCTATCTGCAAAAGGATTGCGGAGAATCAAACACGGATAGTTGGCGAGAGAAAACGATGGATGCTCAACATATAAGAAACTTTTGCATCATTGCCCACATTGACCACGGCAAGACTACCTTGTCCGATCGCTTGCTATTCCGCACGGGAATTATTACAGAACGCGATTTTCAAGACCAGTTCCTCGATTCAATGGATCTCGAAAAAGAGCGCGGCATTACTATCAAGGCGCATCCCGTCACAATGTATTACACCGCAAAGAACGGCGAACGGTATGAGCTAAACCTGATTGATACTCCGGGACACGTTGATTTTTCATACGAGGTAAGCCGCAGTCTTAGTGCGTGCGAAGGGGCGCTTCTTGTGGTGGACGCTTCGCAGGGTGTAGAGGCACAAACTGTCGCAAACGTCCACCTCGCTGTCAGACAAAACCTTACTATCATCCCTGTTATCAACAAGATAGACCTTCCGCACGCAAACGTTGAACAGACCAAAAAACAACTCGAGGAAATACTGGCAATTCCAGCAGACGACGCCATCCTCGCAAGCGCAAAGGAAGGTATCGGAATTGAGGAGATTCTCGAAGCCGTTGTTCAGAGAATACCCCCGCCAAAGCCTACCGCAAACGGACGGCTTCAGGCGCTCGTGTTCGATTCGTATTTCGATACTTTCAAAGGCGTCGTGGTTCATATCCGACTCTTCGATGGCGTGCTTAAACCGGGAATGCACGTCAAACTCGTCAACAGCAACAAGGTTATCGAGGTAAAAGAAGTCGGCAGTTTTAATCCAAAACCGTATGCTCGCGACCAACTTGTGGCAGGCGAAACCGGGTATCTCACCGGCAATATAAAAAGTCCGCTCGAAGTAAAAATCGGCGACACAATAATTGACCCCAAAAACCCCGCGCCTGTCTTGCACGGATTTAAAGAGGTTCATCCGATGGTGTTCAGCGGAATTTATCCAATAAACACAGCTGATTACGAGCACCTGAAGATTAACCTTGCTAAACTTCAGCTAAACGACCCTGCCTTTGTCTACCAGCCCGAAACTTCCGTGGCGCTCGGGTTCGGGTTCAGATGCGGTTTCCTCGGGCTTTTGCACCTCGAAATTGTTCAGGAACGACTCCGTCGCGAATTCAACATGGATATCATCGCCACGTATCCAAGCGTTGTTTACAGGGTTACGCTCACCGACGGGACAGTGAAAGAAATTGATAATCCCGCATTTATGCCTGAACCGAATTATATCGCAAAAATCGAGGAACCAATCGTGCGCGCATATATCATCTGTCCAAACGAAAACATCGGCGACATGATTAATCTTATTACCGAAAAACGTGGGCGAGTAGAAAATACCGAAACGCTGGATACCCGCCGTGTAATGCTTACAGCGATTTTGCCGTTAAACGAAATCCTGATTGACTTCCATGATCGCATCAAAAGCGTAACCCACGGCTACGGGTCAATGGACTACGAACATGCGGGTTATCAGGAATCAGAGATGGTTAAACTCGAGATGCTCGTCAACGGCGAGCCTGTGGATGCGTTTTCTTGTATTGTGCATAAGGACAAGGCAGAAAACCGTGGAAGAGCACTTGCGGCAAAACTAAAGGAAGTCATTCCGCCACAACAATTTCAGATTGCAATTCAGGCGGCAATTGGTAGCAGAATTATAGCCCGAGAAACAATCAGGGCTTTAAGAAAAGACGTGTTAGCAAAATGCTATGGTGGTGATATCACACGCAAACGTAAACTCCTCGAAAAACAAAAAGAAGGCAAGAAACGGATGAAAGCCATCGGACAGGTTAACATCCCGCAAGAGGCATTCGTTGAGGTTTTAAAAGTGTAAATTCCATAAACGATATCATAATAATATTATGAATTTTATTTTTAAATGGCTGGTATCTAAAACTTTCAGGGAAGCCGTTCTTTTGAAAAGACATATACAGCGGCTCCTGAAGGCGCAATGCGATATCCTTAAACCAGAATCTGTTCGAGCGCTGGAGGAAGGGATTCAAAAATTCAGCAAAGTCCTCGAAGGCAGACTCGATAAGGAACTGATAAGCAAGGAGATGCAAGAGTTCGAGACGCTTGCCTCGAAGCATATCCTGCCGTATCCACATTCGTCAATCCGGGAAAACATAGAAGTATTTCTGGTGGCAATTGCTGTTGCAATGGCAATCCGAACGTTCTTCCTACAACCATTTAAGATCCCCACCGGTTCAATGCAACCCACACTTTATGGCATTACACATGTAAACCTGAAGAATCGTCCGGATATAACCGTCCCCACAGGCGTCGAAGCGTTTATAAAGTCATGGGTTTACGGGATTTCCTATTATCATATAGTTGCGGAAAACGATGGCGTCTTGAACAGCGTTAGCCCGGTTCGTAAGTTCTTGTTTTTCAATATATTACAGACGTTTAAAATTGGTGATAAGACTTATCGGATTTGGTTCCCGCCCGATCAGCTTTTCGACGGGATTACCCGCGCCGGGGTGTTTGAAGGACAATCCTTCAGAAAAGGTGAGGACGTTGTTAAACTTGTGGTCAAAAGCGGCGATCATCTTTTTGTTGACCGCATGACCTTTAACTTCCGGCGTCCGACCCGCGGTGAGATCATTGTTTTTGAAACGAAGGGAATAAACGGCATTCCGCAAGACCAGTATTATATTAAACGACTTGTGGGACTTGGCGGCGAAAAAATCCGCATCGGAAATGACCAGCACGTGTATGTGAACGGTGTTCGGCTGGACGCTTCAACGCCGCGGTTCGAAAATGTGTACACCTTTGGCGACCGCCCTGTCGAAGGCGGGTATTTTGGTCATGTGAATAACCTTGTAGCGGCAAAATTCGGCAAGGCAGGGATTGCGCCGCTTTTCCCAGACGGCGACTCAGAATTTCAGGTTGCGCCGAACCATTACCTCGTCCTTGGCGACAACACGCTGAACAGTCTGGACTCACGGGCGTGGGGAGATTTCCCCCGCGAGAACGTAATCGGCAAGGCGTTTTTCGTCTACTGGCCTGTTAGCGAACGTTTCGGCTGGGAACATAATTGAGATTACCGATTTTCCCCAGTTCTTCAGACAATTAGATACCGAATTCCCCCGGTTCTTCGGATTATCCCAACCTACCGCATCTTCATAATGCCCAAAAAAAACTAAACAGTTTTTTGTGACATATATTGTTATATTGAAAAAAAAAGATAAAACCACAGAGAGCACAGAGAAACACAGAGATTTAAAAGAATTTTAATAGTTAATTTTTTTAACTACAGAGAACAAAGAGGACACAAAGGAAGAAATGTTTAACAAAAAGTATTAACCGCAGAAGACGCAGAGAGACACAGAGGGATTAATTTATTAAAGAATAGGAGGAAAAAATTTAAACCACAGAGAGATTCAAAAACAAAAGAAAATAAAACCATAGAGGACATAGAGATTAAAAATATTTTTACAGTTAATTTTTTAACCACAGAGCGCACAGAGGAAACAGTGAGATAAAATATTTATAACAGGATTGAGTGGATGAGCAGGATTTTTAAAAACATAGGAAACTAAAGAAATATGAATTGTTAAAAATAAAGGATTGTTACTAATTTAAAACTCTTTGTTTTTCTCTGTGTCCTCTGTGTCCTCTGTGGTTTAATTTTTTGTTAAATATTTTTTTCCTCTATGTTTCTCCACGTCCTCTGTGGTTTTAATTCTATCGTTCCTCTCAATTTTAAATCTCTGTGCCCTCTATGCTCTATATGCTCTCTGTGGTTAATTTTTTCTGTTAAATATTTTTGTCTCTGTGCCCTCTGTGTCCTCTGTGGTTTATTTAATTATTTAAAAATTCTGTCATTCAACTTTTCTGTTTTTTCTCTGTGCCTTCTGTGGTTTTTATATATTTTTTAATCCTAACTCTCTTTCTAACTTTAAACCTCTGTGTCCTCTGTGGTTTATTAACATTTTTTTACCACAGAAAACACAGAGTGCACAGAGTTTTGATACTTAGCAGAGAAGACGACTTAAAGGAAATTAACAGGAAAATTAGGTTAAACCGGATTTAAGGATTGAAATTCTAAAATTTGGGAATCATAAAATCCTGCTCAACTTAAAAAGCGTGTTAAAAATCCTTCTAATTTTATCTATCCTTCTAAAAATTTTATTCCTCTGTGTCCTCTGTGGTTAAATATTTTTTAAAAATTATTTTCTTTCTCTTTTTTTCTCTGCATCCTCTTGTGGTTTTTAAATTTTTTAACTCTACCTTTTCTTTTAATTTTAACCTCTATGCCCTCTGTGGTTTTAATCCTATCGTTCCTCTTAA
>Ga0078972_1001158_pt1 | contig 38566 bp, 34 predicted proteins | sample YelNatPaOPGAMG01_FD_67568 | JGI IMG/M metagenome (GOLD analysis project Ga0078972, IMG submission 67568) | Hot spring thermophilic microbial communities from Obsidian Pool, Yellowstone National Park, USA - OP-RAMG-01 (SPADES assembly) (version 2) | ecosystem: Environmental > Aquatic > Thermal...
TCAGGCCCGTCACTTGGGGCAGCGTCGCTCAACACTTTGCGTGCTCGAGCAGGTTGAGCGGCTGAAGCCCGCCACTACGACAGGGGTGTCAGGTGGCGCCCATATGATGTGGGATACCATGGTATACTCGGAATGACAGGGCGGCGAGGCGCAGGCCAAGCTTCTGAGCAGCCACCATCGCACTGTGGCGAATCCTGCCTTGGAGGGTGGATCATTGCCATGGCGTGAAAGCGGCTCGGTGGGAACCCCACCCTCCCTCTGCAACGCAACGGGGGGTGTTGGGGCAGTTTCGCTACCCCACCCCCCCTTCTTTACTGCAAGCCTGGCTCGCCGCCGTGCGCTATTAGTGGGGCGCAGATGCGGCGCGGCCGATGCCCATGCGCTCGAGCTCCCTCGGCGCCGGCGCCAGGGACGAGCCGGAGGCAGAAGCGCCCTGGAGAGCGCCTGCACTATAGTAGATCGTCACCCACCCTGTCCCGTAGCTCGTACCATAGTTATAGGGTGTGCTGTCGGGGTTGCTGCCCCGAAAGACGTCGACCCACCAGAAATAGCCACTTCCGGAGGGCCACCCGGCGGGCAACCCGCCGAGATAGAACGACGTCGAGCCGCCCAGGTAATTGCTGGCGGCCACGCTGTATCCAGCTGGATAGTAGAAGAACAGGCGGTAGTTGTCGCCGGAGATGCCGCGAGACGTCCAGGAGAACCAGGCCGGCAGGGTGACGTAGGCGCCGTAAGCCGGTGAGACGAGCGGGATATCGGCCACGTCAAAGTCACCCCCCGCCGCAGTGGCGCCGGCCGTATAGGTGGTGATGCGATTGCCATACCAGGAGTAGAGATAGCCCGGCCCAGGGTTGGGGTCGGATGGCGTGTTATCGTACTCGACATAGTACTCCTGCCCCGCAGGCAGGCTCGGCACGCCAGCAAAGTTGTAGCGGCCGTCACTGCCTGTGACCGTGGCGGCGACGAGATAGGTATTGGCGCCGTCATAGCGCACCAGGCTCAGCTTCAGCCCGCTGGCCGCGCTGCCGTGGTAGGTCAGGCGGCCGTTGATGCCCAGGCGGGGTGTAGGCGTAGGCGTCGGAGTGGGCACGACGCGCATAACGAGCGGCAGGAAGGCGCCCGGCAGGCCCGCGGGCGTCTCACAAGTGTAGATGCGCACATCGTCGATGAACCAGCCCAAACCACCTATGGAACTGTCGGTACTGATACGGAAGCGAAAGCGCACACTGTGGCCTGCCAGCGAGCTGAGGTTGAGGCGGCTGGAGACATAGCCGTAGGTGTAGCCGGTAAAGGCGCGGCGCCCTGCCAGGGGTGAAACCCCTCCAAGAGTGCCGGTGTAGCCGCCATCGGTGAAGAGATTCCCGGCATCCTGCCAGGTACTGCTGCCATCGAGGCTGTACTCCACCACCCCGCCGTCGTAACCCTGCTCAAAAAGGTAAGCATGGTTGAAGTGCAGATAGGCGTTCGCCGGCAGGGTGACGCCGGTCTTCATGGCGATATAGCCGTCCGTTGTGATCCCGGCGTCGTCGCCCCACATGTTGTAAACGCCGCTTGTGGCATAGGTGGGGTCCCAGTCGCTGTAGGGATTGGGGTTCTGGGGGTAGAACCAGATGTTGGATCCGGCAAGGGTCCCTACAGTCCACTGGCTGTTCGCCGGGTCCTCGAGGTTATCGAACCACACGTTGTTGACCGTCTGGATTGCCGAGCAGACGGGGGCCTCCGGCTCAGCGCACAGCAGCGGCTGCTGGTTCATCTCGGTGGCCGCCACGACGTTCTCGACCTGGGTGCAGTCAGCGCTGGTGATGCCGCTGGTCCCGACCAGGTCGGTGCAGGCCTGGATGAGGCTGTCGGAGAGGTCACTATAGTCGGCGCCGGAGGTCAGGAGGTTGGTAGCGGCCTCATACCAGATCTTGGCCGTCTTGGTCAGGCCGAGGCCCGTCACCGTGTGGCCGTTAAAAGTGCCGCCTTCCACCATCAGGTAGGCGGCCTTGTTGCCTACGCCCGAGTTGTTGTGTACACCGCCATTGTCGGTGGCCCAATCGGCGCAATCCCAATAGCTGCTGGTCATGCGGTCAGGCTGGCCATAGAGCGGCGGGTTGCTCATGCTCCGGATGGCCCCTATTGGCAGGTCCTCGCCGATCAGCCACTTGACGCTGGGGTCATCATTGCCCCGGCCATTGGTCTGGTCTATAAACTCGCCAAAGATGTCGGAGAGGGACTCGTTGATCGCCCCCGACTGCATGAAATAGAACAGGTGAGATTCGTGATCGGTGACGCCATGGGTCATTTCATGCCCCATGACATCGTCGGTCACAAAGCCCTGGCCAAAGGCCATCTGTTGCCCGTTCCAAAAGGCATTCGCGTAGGGGCAACTCGAAGACGGATCGCAGTAGCGCACCGTGACGATCATCGGCATGCCCATGCCGTCCAGGCTATCGCGCCCGAAATTGTTCTGATAATAGTTGTACACATCGCCGGCGTAATCATAGGCCTTGTCCACCTCGGCGATGCCGGTCGCTCCCTGGCCTTCGGTGCGCACCGGACCCTTGCCCGGCAGGCCAGCCGAGGGGTCATTCACATTGTCGTAGATGCGGCGATCGAGTGAGGTCTCGACCTGGTTAAAGTGCAGCGTGACGCCGCCATGGAGGGCATCCACCAGGACGAGCTCATCCACATCGGATCGTGACGCTGCACGCACTTCGACCCGCCAGACCAGCTGGGCTAGCTGCGCACCCGGCGCGCCGAGCAGGGCCGGGTCATAGATCCACAGTGCCGGCTCACTCGCGCTGAGGTCCGTCAGCGCCAGACCATCGGCTTTCGCCACGGCCTGGAGGGCCCGGCTGCGGGCATCCCCCGCCGCAATCCGAGGTGTAGCCGCCGCCTTGGCATGCGGCAGCAGTTCGCCATTGGCTGAGATGATGCCCTGCCCACTGCCGACCTGCACGATCAGCTCTCCGCCCATCACCGGCACATTGCCGACGGTCTGCTGGAAATGGACGAAGGAACGCCCATCGCTGAGAGATTCGGAGCGCATCACCGTAAGCTCGCGGCCCTGGTCCGTCAGGCCAAAGACAGAGCCATAATCGGCCAGGAAGGCGCGCGCAACCGTTTCGGGCGCGGCGCCGGGCAGGAGGGGCTGGCTCCCCTTGATGGGTTGGGCGGGGTCAGCGCCCAGAAAACGCACCTGCCCGGTAACCGCGTGAAAAGAGATGCGCAAGCGGCCACCGGCCTGCGTTTTGAGCTGCTGGACCAGCGTCTGCTGCGCCGCCGAAAGCACGGGGGGCGCGGGCTGCTGTGTGGGAACCGCGACGGGTGTACCGGCAACAGGGCCGGGTGCACCCGGAGCGACGACGGTCCCCTGGGCCACATTGGAGAGCGTACCACCCGGCGGGGCCACGACTAACAGGATCGTTATGAGTAGAGTGAAGGCCGCCACGACCCGTCTCATGGCCATAAGGTATCTCCTCCCGAAATGCCTGTGCCGGATGAGAAGCTTGCCGGCGAGGCTGCACTGTCTCATCCATGCGTTGAAAGAAAGAATGACTGGCGCGCGAAGAGATGGCTCGGGCACAGAAGGTTGGTCACACACCCCCGGGGTTGTTCATGCCCACAAAGTCGAGCCAGTGAGGCCGATAGAGGCTACGCAGAAAACAGCCGTCCAGAACGATGGCAGTATCATAGCTGATAGCCAGCATTATACCACATTTGCCGATAGCGCGCATCAACTGAAATGATGGGGCGCCCAGGGTGGGCCGGAAGATTATTGCAGGATGTTACGGATTGGCGGCGAGACGGGCTGTGGGTCGACTGTCTCCCGGTGGGTGCACAGCCCGGTCAGCCGGTCGTTACCAGGGTGGAACAGACGGTACTTGAAGCAACCTGCGGATCGGTGCTGAGGCGGGGCTCCAGTCCATTGTTTCAGGGTGAGTGTGCAGTTCACTCAAGTTCTTCGGCGCCCAGGGCGGCACGTTGGCCATGTCAACCAGCCCGTCGGCCTGATAATCCAGGATGATCAGGTGTCGGTAGTCTATCTTTTCATCCGAATCTCTGGGGCTGAAGGAGTCGGGGCCGAAACGAATACGGGATCGATCCTCTTCGCCCGTTACCGGCAATTCGTCGGCGGGTATGACGTCACCCCGAACCTGCTCATTGTTGTAGATAAGCTGCAGGGCAGAGGTGACCTCCCAAGATGCACTCAGAATGCGCGCGGCATTTCTCCACCGTGGCACACCGGCTATGATCACATAAGTATCCGGCTTGAGAGCAGGCACCTGGGCGAGCATCTGGCGCCAGATGCTGCATTGCTCAGCCCAGGCTTCGGTGTTGTCGTGGCGCACAGCGACTTGTTCTCCCGCCGCCAGCAGAACCAGCCCGGTGAGCCACAGGGCCAGGATTCCTCGCTCGGCCCATCGGCGCCGGAAGATTCGCCCCACACAATCAGCCAATATCAGGCCCGCACCGCCCACAGCGAGTGCGGCGCCAGGACTGGCAGCGATATTCACTCGAGAGTCGATGCTGCCGAGGCCCACACCATAGGCGGTGGGCATAATAGACAAGTAGCCCAGGAGCATGAGCCCCAACCCACCAGCAAGGGCCATCCAGGCGGTGCAGCCCTCATCGGCCGGTTCCTTGCCGGTTCGCCACAGCAGGACGAGGCTGCCGGTAACAACTGCCATGGCCACCACGGCTGCCCAACGGCCTTCTGTATTGAGGCCGATTACGCGTCGCCAGGCATACAGCCAGGCGTCGTTGAGATTGACCTGGAACACGCGGAGCAGCTTGTATTCCATGGAAGATATCGAGGCCCCAAAAAGGCTCGCTTTGCCCTCCACGACATGCAGCAGATAGGGTGCTCCGAGCCGGTAGGCGCCATAGCCTGCCAACACAAGTGCGAATGGCAGGGCAGATCCAGCAATGGCGCGCCAGCGCCTTGGGCGCGCATGGGCTAAGAGGAGAACGGGCACCAGGCCCAGGGGCAGGAAGATCTCGTTGCTGAGGATAGCACACAAATAGCAGACGAGCGAGAGAACGCCTGCAATCCCCCAGCGGCCGCGCGCCCCCACTGCCAGATAGACGGAAAGCAAGAGGAACACGAGGCCAAGACGGTAGGCAAAGGTGCTTAACCAGAAGCGGCTTTGATCGGATGGGAACACGAGGAACAGAGTGCTGGATACAAAGGCCAGGTCCCAGCGTGCGGGGAAAATGCGGGCCAAAGTCAGAAAGAGCAACCAGGCCGCCAGCAGATGGAGGGTAAAAAGAAGAACATAATACCCGGGCAGGTAGGTTCCGAAGAGGGTACGCGCCAAAACCCAGGCGACGCCTTCCAATGGCCGCTGCCAGGTTGTCCATCCTGTGAAAAGGCCCTGCCAGTGAGTCAAAGCCGTGCGGAAATGCGTCCAATCATCACTAATGAGGCCAAGCCAGGGAGCGGCAATGTAGTAGACAGGCCATGTAAGCATGAAAAGGCCTGCCAGACCAAGCGCCTGCGGGTCGGACAGGAATCGTAGCACACGCTTCCGAACAGGCATGTCCGAATGCGCCTTTCCTCATTTCCCTTTCCTGTAGCCTTGTGAAGAACCACAGATATTGGGCATTATAGCCCGGTATGGCTCAATGGAGAAAACTCGAGTTGACCAGTGAAACCGGCTTGCTTTCCGCACTATCACCACTATAATCGCCCTTGGCGCCAACGGTTTCCGGCGCCAATATTGCAATATGCGAGGTGTGCCATGTCCATGCCACGTACACAGACCCAACAGAGCGAGGTGCAGCGCCTGGAAAAGGTGAGCTCACTCAGCAAGGAGATCGGGACCTGCGTGGTCATGTGGAACGCGGGCACCCGCCCGGCCAAGCTCACCGATGAACAACTGCGCAGGCTGCAACAGCAGGAAAAGGAACTGGGAACCATCCTGCTGGCTTACGAGTGCTCCTGACCTGAACAAAGGGAAGACGAGACCTGACACACCGATTTCCATGTCGGGAATCGATTGGCAAAAACCTGTCGGCAGCTTGCCGGGTTAGGGGCTACGCAACCGCCCGGCATTGAGCCCTTGGGGTGTGGGGTGAATGTTGCTGCCTGTTCCGCCGCTCGAGCGGCGGAACAGGCAGCAACATTCACCCCACACCCCTATAAGGAGGCTGCCGGCTAGAGGCGAAGCAAGTTGACCGGCCTCTGGCCCTGCCAAGACCAGGCCAGACTTTTTGCCAGAGGACTGGCCTGGATTGCTCGCCAGCGAAATCGGTGTGTCAGGTCTCACTGGCGATATGCGCAACCGCCGCCGGGTCCACAAAGGCCAGGCTATCGACCGCCACGGCCATGGCGCCCTGGGCCAGAAAAGCGCGGGCATCGGCGGGGGTGTAGATGCCGCCGCGGGCGATGACAGGCAGCGGCACGCGACGGGCGACCTCGCGCACGGCCAGCAGGTAGAGGGGGTGCAGGAGCGGCCCATGCACCTCGACGGGCAGGGGGGAATGGGGGTCGTCCAGGGCCACAAGCCCGTGCGCCGGGCCGGCCACCAGCAGGGCGTCGGCGCCGCCCTGATAGCAGGCCTCGGCAAAGGGCAGAGCTTCCAGCAACGGCACCTGGGCGATGAGGGGCACGTCCACGGCCGCCAGCACCCGCGCGACCGTATCCTCCGCCGCGACCGGGTTGCCCGGCGGCAGATCAAGCACTACCCCCTGCACCCCCTCCTCGGCCAGGCGCTCGGCCGCACGCACGGCAGCTGTAGGGTCGGCGCCGAGCGCCCGGCCCAGCACGGGCAGGTCGCCCGCCGCACGCACGAGCGCCCGCAGACCGGAGAGCGAGAGCGCCCCCCGGCCCACTTCGCGCGCCAGGCCCCCGGGGCGTCGGACCATCCGCAGGGGCTTGCGCGCGCGTGAGCCGACCTCGGGGGCGATGAGGGCGCCGAGGGCCTGCGGGCCTGCCAGCAAGGGCAGCAGCTCCGCTGTGGCGTTGGCCACCAGCAGCGGATGCTGCAGCGTCAGGCCCACCTTGTGCCGCGGCGCCAGCTCGATGCTCATTGCTTGGGGAACTCTTTAAAGTACTGGACGACGGCATCCGCATAGGCCTGGGCCAGGGCGTCCTGGGCGGCAGGTTGCTGCACCAGGGCCGCCTCGCGGTCGCAGGTGATGAACACCGGCTCGGAGAGGATGCCGGGCATATTGGTGGAGCGCGTGATGATGTCGTTGGCAGGGCCCAAGATCATCAAATGCCCCCCCGTATCGCCGGGGTAGGCCGGCGCATCGTCAATGATGACCCCACGGTCGCTGACCTTGTCGCCCAGTTTTGCCAGGGTAGCCAGCACGTTCTGATGCACCAGTTGGGCCAGGCGCAGGTTCTGCTTGCCAAAGGGCCGGTCGGGGCAGTAATAGGTCTCGGTGCCGCCTGTTTCGCGCAACAACTCCTCGTCGTCCGACTCCCAGGCATTCATGTGGATCGAGAGCATCAGGTCGGCGTGCGACTGGTTGATCAGGTCGATACGCGCCTGCATGATGTCCCGCAGGTCGACCTTGCCGTCGCCGTTGATGTCCTGGTCAAAGCCGTCATCGGGCTGGGTATCATCGCTATGGGTGTAAAAGACCTTGTAGCCGAGCGCCTCCAGCTTTTGGCCCAGCTTGAGCGAGATGGCCAGGGTGACGGTGCTCTCGTGCACGTCCATCTGGCCATTCTTGTCGAAATGGCGTGCGCCCAGGTCCGAGCCGCCATGGCCCGGGTCGATAGCGATGGTGATGCCGGAGGGTGTGGGCGTGGCCGTGGGAGCAGGCGTGTGGGTAGGCTGGGGTGTGGCGGTGATGGCGGCGGTAGATGCCGGGTCAGGGGTGCCGTTGCCCATGGCGACAGGCAGCGCGGTGTTGTGTTGCCTGCTGGCCGCGGCCGCTCCGCAGCCCACCGACGCCAGCAGCAGGCCGGCGCTAACGATCAGGCCCAAGAGGGTGCTATTTTTCATCCTAGGTAAGCTCCATGAGGTCGAACACAGGGCCACCCACGCAACCCCGGCGGGGGCCACGCTGGGTCTCCGTCAGACATGAACCACACCAGCCCAGGCCGCAACCGAGGGCCAGGGGCAGGTAACACTGCACGCATCCGGCCCGCCGCACGGGCAGGGCATCGCTCAGGGTGCGCAGGCCCTCGCGAGGCCCGCTGACCGCCGTCAGGTCGGCCCAGGGGAGCAAGCGCACGGCTTCTCGAGACGGGGCGGGGGCGGTGATCACCTCAACCGCCGGTGCGAACAGTGGAGCCAGGTCGCGGGCCAGGGCCGCGGTGCATACCAGGGTCACGCTGGCCTGCGCATCGGCGGCCAGCAGACGGTCGGCCAGGGCCAAGAGGGGTGCTGCCGGCCCGCCCGCCGCGATCAAGAGCAGCCGCCGCACGCCCGCCCCCAGCGCAAAGCCGTGGCCCAGGGGGCCGATCAGGTCCAGCGTATCGCCCAGGGCGAGGCGCTCCTCACCCTCCATGAGGAAGGAGACGGTATCCTCACCGCAGCGCAAGAAGGGCAGGGCAGTGCGCAGGTAGGGGTCCCAGCGCCCGGGCCGGCGCAGCATGGCGAACTGTCCTGGCGCGCTCAAGCGCGCCAGCTCAGGCGCCGCCACGGTGACGAGAGTCTGCCCCCTGGCCAGCTCAGCCTGGGTAACGACCGGCCCCTGCACCTGCACTCTTGCCGGCATTCTTCTCCCTATGCTCGGTGAGCGGCTGCAGCTCCAGCTCCAGCCCGCCCGTCAGCCGCGCCAGGAGGTTGTAGCCCAGCCCTCCCGCGGCCAAAAAAAGGGCCAGCACCAGCCCGGCGCCCAGGCCCAGGCCCCAGGCCACAGCCAGCCCCAAAAGCCACCCTGCCGCATCCAGCGCCTGCAGCGCGGCCAGCGATCCCTGCAGCCCCAACGCTTCTACCAGGTCAAAGCGCAGAAAGCCCAGGTGGGCATCCTGCCAGCCCTCCAACAGCCCGCGTGCGCTGCCAACGGCCAGGCGCGTGAACACGCCGCACAGGATAGCCGGCAGCACGATCCCCAGGCCGCCGAGCACACAGCCGAACCTCGCCAACGACCATAGCCCCACCCTGTGGACCTGGTAGCGCGCCATAGCGGACCTCCGTGGGTAAAGGCCGGGCAACCTGCTTTGCCGCGATCCGGCAGCCTCCTTATGGGGGGTGTAGAGTGGATGTTGGCGTCTGCTTTGCTGCCCCTCGGGGCAGCAAAGCAGACGCCAACATCCACTCTACACCCCCTAAAGGCCCAATGCCGGGTGGTCGCAAAGCCCTCAACTCGGTAAACCGGCCGTCAGGCTTCCGCTAACCACTCCCTTGCCAAGGAAACGACGCGACAAAGAGCTAATGGTTGATTGCTTCCATGACCCGGAACGGGTCGCTCGAGATCACACTCTGCGCATAGAGCTCCATGGCGCCCACGTCGGCCGTGCGGTTGTTGAGCTCGCCGCGGTCGACCACGCGCACGACGACGGGGAAATCGGTCCAATCCTCCTGCACGGCGTCGATAGGGCGCAGCCAGAAAGCCACGTTGAAGCTGCGCACACCCAGCCGGTCGATCAGGGCGCGCAGCACATGATAGAGGGCGTCGGTCATGTCGCGGTCCAGGCGTCGGCCGATCAGGAGCACTTCCTTCTCCTTGACCGGCGTCAGGTGCGCCAGCGCCTGGATATTGCCGAGGGTCGTGGCCAGGCCCAGCGAGCGGTGCACGGCCGTCAGGTCGGCAAAGTAATCCGCGCCATGAGCCAGCTTGTAGAGGAGCGCCGCGCGGCGCAGCGCCTCGACTTTGACATAGTGAATGCCGCGGCTGAGGGTCATCTGCGCGTGGCCGTGGATAATCGAGGCCCCGGCCCGCCACAGGCAGTTCCACATCATGAAAAAGTAGCGCGCGGCATTGTCCGCTTCGTGAGACCGGCGCGCCCAGGTCAATGCCGTGCGGACGTAATCATCGAGGGCGTCGGCGGAAAAGGCCAGCGGGTTGTGCTCGTTAAAGACCACGATGCCATGAAAGCCGTCGTACTTGGCTACGTTGGAGGCCGTGATGCAGTGCTCGCCCCGCACACGGCCGAACACATCGGCGGGGGTGCCCGTCTCCGGGTGGCAGAAGGGATCGCCTGTCTTGGCGATCTCGGCCTCGGCTTCGGGAGAGCCCTTGGCCTCCATAGGGCGGCTCGCGCGCAGCTCGTTAAAGAGCGCCCCTTCCAGGGTGATCAGGTTCGTCACCTTGACGATCTGCTGCTCCTCCACCGCTGCCAACGAGCCAAAGTACTTTTCAATCCACGCCGTCATCTCGGGCGGGGGGACCAATTTGCCCACCGTCGTGTTGATCTGATAGATGCGCGCCAGGCGGTCGCGCTCCGGCTGCGGCAATGCCAGCGCCAGCTCCTGCAAATGCGCAATCGTGCGCGGAACTTCAGTCACGTACAGCCTCCATACTACTTTGACAGTGGGCGGATGTTAGCATAGGTATGTAGAAATAGCAAACGATGGTGACAGCATATGGCCGGGGTGTGTCCGGCTGCGCCGGACACACCCCGGCCATATGCTGCGAGAGCTATCTATTTCGGCATATACTCGAACCAGCAGAAGCTCTGCACCGGGGTGCGCTTGTCGGCGGTGTTGAGCACCTTGCCCGAGGCCCACGAAACCATCGAGGCGACCTGCATCACGCGCGCGTCGGGGGTGAACTCAAAGTGTTGATCGTCCATCTGCAGGGTCGCGCTCTGGATAAAGCCATCGGCGGCGTGACGCACGTCGAGGTGATTATGGCGGCCGATCATCGCCTCGCCGTTGCGGCAGTAATAGGCGGCCTCGAACTCATCGGTGCCGCAGCAATAGATGCCGGTATCGGTGGAGTCATCGTCATAGACGTTGAGCCAGACGATCCAATACTTTTCCAACAGGGCAAAGATCTTGCTCTGCACCCAGTCGCAGCCCGGCGCCCCCCAGGCGGCATCGATCACGCCATAGCCGCTCACCGGCGTGCCGTCAATGGCGCCGCGTACACGCATGGGCTCGGAGCGGTACATGCCGTCCTCGATCAGCCCCGGCACGTAATACTCCAGCGCCGGGCCGAGGGCGTCGAATGCCAGGTCCACACGGCCATTGGCATCCTTCCAATCCACATGCTGCGGCCGGATGGTGACCGAGAAGGCATTGGGGTTGGCCAGATAGGGCTTGACCTCGATGAGTCCCCGCTCCTCGTCGATCTCGTGCCAGCAGCGGCCCAGGTACATCTCACCGGGCTTGAAGAGCGCCTTGGACGTGGCATCCAGCCCCTTAACCTCCAGCGAAGAGACGGTCATGGCCGTCTCCATGCTCTTGTATTGCCGGAAGAGGTTGTACTTTTGCCCTGTGGCATCCATGACATTGGCCACCACCCAGATGCCCTGGGAAACCAGGCCATGGGGCGTGTAGGTGCGAAAGTACTCGTAGAGAGTGGGCGTGCGCAGGTAGGCGATCGTCTTCGATCCCCACTCTGGAGTATAGACGGTGGATGGCCGCACGGAATTGCGCCGGTACTCGAGTGACATGGTGCCCCCTTGTGTGTGTCGCAATGGCCTATACGAGAAATACACTATGACGCACGCGGAAAAATACACCCGGCGCCCGGCGCTGTCAAAACAACAGACCGACCATTATTCTCTATCCGCATCTTCCGGGGCCGGCACCTCGTCGCGCGCCAAACGCAGTGCGCCCCGGGCAGGATCTTCCACGCAGGTGACGGGGGCGAGCACAGCGCCATCATCTGCTGCGGCCTGCAGGGCCCCCCGCGCGAGGGCGGGCATGTGCACCAGCAGCCCGCCGCCGAGGGCGCAGGGTACAGCCTGCCCGCTCAACCCCAGACGGCGTGCCACAGTTACCGCCAGTTGCGCCAGGTCCTCCGCAGCGGCGCACAAGATAGCCTCAGCCATGGGGTCGCCCCCTGCTGCAGCCTCGCCAACCAGGGGAGCGAGGGCGGCGATCTGGCTGCGGGGGATGGGCGAGCGGTAGACCCAGGGGATCAGCTCTTCCTCGCTGTGCGCAGGCAGCGCAGCGAGGACCGCCGGCGCAAAGGCAGGCGCCGGGCCGCGGCCATCGGCGGCCCGCACGATGGCGCGCAGCGCCGCCAGCCCGATGCTGTAGCCAGACCCCTCATCGCCGAGAAGATAGCCCCACCCGCCAGCGCGCGCCCCGGCCCCCCCGGGTGCGCGGCCGCAGCAGAGCGAGCCCGTGCCGGCAATGAGCGCCAGCCCCCAGCCCGCCGGCGTGCCCGCCGCCAACACCAGGTCCGCATCATTGACGAGCAGCACCCGCTCCGCCAGGTGTACGCCCGCAGCCCAGCGCCGCAGGGCGAGCCGCTCAGCCGGCCGCCCGTAGCCGGCCATGCCCAAGCAGGCCACGCGCACCCGGGGGCGCTGCACACCCAGGCCAGTCAGGGCCTGGTCGATTATCTGCCCCAGCGTGTGCAAGGCCGACTCAGCGCCCACACTGTGCAGGTTGGTCGGCCCTCCCTCGACCCGAGCCACGATGTGGCCGGCCTCATCACCGATCACCACTGTGGTGCGGCTTCCCCCGCCATCAACACCCAGGAACAAGGTTGTTGCCATCTAGCTTGGGTCCCGGTACAGTGCTTCGCGCACTCGCCCGCCGCAGGCCTGCAGACGCGCGCGGGCTGTAGCGGCGTCGATACCCAGCAGCTGCACCACAATCGCCGTTTTGACCTCACCGCCGCAGGCCCCGAGCAGCCGGCCGGCCTCGTCTGGGGACACGCCGGTAGCCTCCGCCACTAACCACTGCGCGCGCCGGCGCAGCTTATCGTTGGTGGCCTGCAGATCAACCATCAGATTGCCATAGGTCTTGCCCAGGCGGATCATGGCCGCCGTGCTGATCATATTCAGGACCATTTTCTGGGCGGTGCCGGCCTTGAGCCGCGTGGAGCCCGTGATAACCTCGGGGCCCGTCACCACGACGATGGGCATATCCACAGCCTGGGAGAGGGGGCTATCGGGGTTGTTGCTCAGGCCAATGGTCACTGCCCCCCGCTGCCTGGCTTCGGCCATGGCGCCCAGCACATAGGGCGTGGCGCCGCTCGCGGCGATGCCCACCACGGCATCCAGCGCGCCGGCGCCGAGCTGGGCAAGGTCCGCGCGGCCGGCCTCGCGGTCGTCCTCAGCGCCCTCGGCAGCCCGGCGCAGGGCCCGCTCGCCCCCGGCAATCAGGGCTTGCACCATCTCCGGCGGCACGCCGAACGTGGGTGGGCACTCGGAGGCATCGAGCACAGCCAGGCGGCCCGAGGTGCCCGCGCCCATATAGATCAGCCGGCCGCCCCGGCTCAGGCGCTCTACCACGGCATCGACAGCCCGGGCAATCGGCTCCAAAGACTGCCCCACAGCCCCGGCAACGCCGGCATCCTCCCGGTTCATGAGGCGCAGGATTGCGAGCGTCGGCAGTTGGTCGATTTCGCCGGTGGCAGGGTTGCGCTGCTCAGTAACGGCGCGTGACATGGCGCCCAACTCCTCTACCAACGGGGCTTGAGCGGCAGCCAGCCCGGGTCGCGCTGCCGCATCGCCGAGACGTCGTCGCGGCCGGTCGCTGGGCGCCTGGCGTACAGCTCGGCCAGCTGGGCGACCCTGTCGCGGTCCAGCGCGACCCCCAGGCCCGGGCCCTTGGGCACGTCCATAAGCCCATCGACGATGGGCAGCTTGCCGCCCCGATACGCCCGGCTGCGCCCCGGATCTGCGCGGCCATCATCTCGCCACCATAGGTCTCGCCCAGGCCGGTCAGCCCGGCGTCGGTCTCGACCTCAACCAGGTTGCGCAGGGCATGGGGCTCGTGCACGCCGGTGGAATTGCGCAAGGGCGGGTCGGGCACGGCCAGTGTGGTGACAACGACACGGGTGATGCGCATGGCAGGCCTCCAAAGATAGGTGGGATGAGCGTTACCCTACTCGCACTCGCCGGATCTGTCAAAAGGGGCTACAGATGGCCCTGGGCCATGAGCTGGAATGCACGGTGCTCACGTCGGTGCTCTCCAGCGGCGGCAAGGAAGCCTGCGCTTTTTCATTCCGGATCGAGCAGACCGGTGAGGGCCTGCGCCGGGTAGTGCACTCCATCTCTGGCCGGCCTCAATTCAGACGAGGAGTTGGCGTGCGGTCTGCGGAGCGAGTAACCCGGCAGTCTGCTGCACAATTCGCATTGCCTCCAGCACCTGCTATAATATGAGGCAGGCATTAGTCTATTCTCTGCGCAAAGGAGGCACGCCATGGAATCTCGCATCCTCTACTTTGAGACCGCCGGCCAGCAGAACACCGACGCCACGCTGCAGGCCGCGCGCCGGCGGGCAGGCGAGTTGGGCATCCGGCAGGTGGTGCTCGCCTCCACCCACGGCTATACGGCTCGCCGGGCCGCCGAGATCTTTGCCGGCTCGGGGATAGAGCTCATTGCCGTCTCTATCTGCGCCGCTTTTGATGACGAGGGCTGGACCATGACCCCCGAGGAGCGCGCCGAAGTGGAGGCGCTCGGCATCCGGGTGCTGACCTCCATGCACGCCCTGGGCGATGATGTGAACGAGGCATTTGGCGTCATCTGCCCCAACCGGGTCGTGCGCGAGACCCTCTACCGCTTTTGCCAGGGCATGAAGGTGGCGGTAGAGGTGGCGATCATGGCCGCGGAGGCAGGGCTGCTCGATGTCTCAGGCGAGGCCATCGCCATTGCCGGCACGGGCGATGGCGCCGACACGGCCATCGTCATCAAACCGGCTTATGCGCGCAAGTTTGGCGAGCTGGAGATCCGCGAGATCCTGGCCAAGCCGAGGTGAGACGTAATCCGTAAGGCGTGATCCGTAAGGTCGCCACGGGGAGACAATCCCTGCTCCATGCGGTTTGCTTTGCGCAAGACGATCGCGGAGCGGCGACTTTGCCCTTACGCATTACGCTCTACGTTTGACGTTCCTTCGTTATAATGAACTGTTCGTTGGCGGGCTCGCCCCGCGCCATTCCCAGCACTATCGGAGGCCCTGTATGTCTGTCACCGTCGTTGTCGGCGCCCAGTGGGGCGATGAGGGCAAAGGCCGTATTGTGGATTACCTGGCCGCGCGGGCTGACCTGGTGATCCGCTTCCAGGGCGGCGACAATGCCGGTCATACCGTAGTCAACGACCATGGCCGCTTTGCCCTGCACCTGGTGCCCTGCGGCATCTTTTACCCCCGGGTCTACAATCTGCTGGGCGCGGGCACGGTAGTGAACCTGGATACCCTGAGCAAGGAACTGGCCGGGCTGAAGCAGGCGGGTGTCGATACGGCCAACCTGCACATCGACCTGCGCGCGCACCTGGTGTGGCCCTACCACTGCCTGCTCGATGGCGGCGCCGAAGACCGGCGCAAGGGCAAGACCGGTCAGGGCGACAGCGCCATGGGCACCACCCGGCGGGGCATCGGCCCCGTCTATGCCGACAAACATGCCTACAACGGCATCCGCATGGGCGATCTGCTCTACCCCGACTGGCTGCGCGAGCGGCTGGAGGCCCTGCTGCCCATGCGCAATCACCAGCTCGCCTTTTACGGCCTGAAGCAATACACAGTAGATGAATTGATGGAGATTGCCTCGGCCTGGCGCGAGCAATACGCCACGCGCATCGTCGATAGCGTACCCGTGGTGCGGAGGGCCGTGCAAGGCAACCAGCGCGTGCTGCTGGAGGGGCAGCTCGGCATCGGCCGCTGCATCAACTGGGGCATCTATCCCTATACCACCGGCTCCTCGCCCACATCAGGCGGCGCCTGCGAGGGTGTGGGCATCCCTCCACGGGCCATCGACGACGTGCTCGGGGTGGTCAAGGCCTATTCCACCTCGGTGGGCAGCGGGCCTTTCCCCACCGAACTGTTCGACGATGATGGCGACCGCCTGCAGGAAATCGGGCAGGAGTTTGGCGCCACCACTGGGCGCGTGCGCCGCTGCGGCTGGTTCGACGGTGTGGCCATCCAATATGCCAGCTGGATCAACGGCTTTACCGGCATCGCTGTCACCAAGCTCGACGTGCTCGATGGCTTTGACCAGATCCAGCTCTGCACCGGCTACCGGCTGGGCGAGCAGGTGCTCGACTATGTGCCCGACACCCTCACCCAAGCCCAGGTAGAGCCGATCTATGAGACCTGGCCCGGCTGGCAGCAGGAGACGGGCAACTGCCGCACCTGGGAGGAGTTGCCAGAGCGCGCTCGCGCCTACCTCAAGCGCATCGAAGAGTTGGCCGGCGCACCGATCCGCTTTGTGTCGGTCGGCCCGGAGCGCTCGCAGATCATCGTCGTTTCCTGATATGAGGCGCCGCGGGCAATGTGAACGCATCGCGCCATTCATTCCGGCAATGGCGTCCAACGGCCGCTGCCTGGAAAGGTCCCAGTACTGTGCCTGATGATCAGACAACCTCCGCCCCGCGTACGCCCGAGCAGTTGGCCGCCGCTCTGGCGGCCCTGCTGCAGCCCGACCCGGATGTGCTGGCCCTGGCGCTCTTTGGCTCGGCGCACTCTCCGGGCGCCGGGCAGGACGCGTGGAGCGATCTGGATGCGCTCGTGGTCACCCGCGATGCAGCCCGGGAGCACTTCCACCCGGCCCTCGGCTGGCTACAACCCCTGGGCGAAATCTACTGCTATGACCAATCGAGCGGCGGCCATACGGCCGTCACGCGCGCCTGCTTCACTGACCGCCCGCAGCTGGACCTGGTCATTACGACCGAGGGGGCGCTGCGGCAGATCGGCCGCTGGCCCGGCGTGCCCTTTTGGCAGGGGGTGCGGCTGGTCTTCTGCCGGTCGGCGGAGGTCGAGGCGCTCCTGAGCGGGCCGTTCCCGCCGCCCAAGCCCTCGTTGCCCACGCCCGAAGAGATGGATCACCTGGGCAATCAATTTTGGTTCAAAGGCATGCTGGCGGTGCACAAGGTGGTACGCAACGATCTGCTGATTGCGCTGCACCTGGCCCTGGATATGGTGCGCGACTGTTGCCTGCTGGGCATGATCCTGCGCGACCGGGCGCTGGGCACCAACGTACACCGTCACGGTGGCATGGGCAATGACACCGTGGCGCAGCTGCAGGCGGCCGGCCGGCCCTACACGGCGGAGGGCATCCTGGACATGGTGGAGCAGAGCGCCATCGCTTTTGACCACCTGGCCGGGCAATGGTCGGCAGACTATCACGAAATGCGGGGGCCGCTGCTGGCGCAGGTTCGCGCCGCGCGTGAGGCTCTGGGCGTACGCAACCAGTAGAGACGCGCCCGGTGGCGAATATAACCGGCATGTATGCGCCAGCCAGTAGAGACACGGCCCAGTAGGCGCCGCGACCGACGGGCGTCTCCATCGCGCACCGGCTGGGCTACCCCCTACCGTTCCCCCCGCGAGGGGGAATGAGCCGGTGCCCCAGCATCGCTGCCGCGAGCACCCAATTCTCCCTCGCGGGGGGAACGGTACATGAGCAGACCACCGTCTGAGTTTTGCCGGCTGCTTTCTGGCCAGGGAAATCAGCATAGCAGGGAGGAAGGGAATGGCAGACATCTTTCAGGGCAAGCTGGTTCGCCTGCGCGGGCTGTGCCCCGCCGACGCCGAGTTCTTTCACGCCTGGAACCGCAACACCGACATGGCGCGCGCGGTCGACTGGATCTGGCCACCCCGCTCTCTAGAGGCCGAGCGCCTCTGGCTGGAAAAGGCCGTCTCTGAGCGGCCCACGGACGACAACTATAACCTGGGCATCGAGAACGCTCAGGGCGAGCTGGTGGGCAGCATCACCAGCCACGACTGCGACCGGCGCACGGGGTGCTTTTCCTACGGCGTCGCCATCCGCGATGAGTATCAGCGCCGGGGCTACGCCCGCGAGGCGATCCTGCTCCTGCTGCGCTGGTTCTTCGAGGAACTGCGCTACCAGAAGGTGACCGTCGATGTCTACAGCTTTAACGAGGCTTCTCTGCGCCTGCACGACTCCCTCGGTTTTGTGCGCGAGGGCCGCATCCGCCGCACGGTCTATACCGGGGGCCGCCACTTTGACCAGATCATCTTCGGCATGACGGCGGAAGAGTTTGCGGAACGCTACCCGCAGCCACCGCGTGTGGTCGATACGGAGGAGTGAAAGAGACTTGCAAAGTCTCTGAGACTTTGCAAGTCTACTTCACTTGGAGGTGAACCATAGCTGAATTCATCAAGGGCCTGGACCTCTGCGCCGCTTTCTACACCGAGGCGGTGCGGCCCATCCTGGAGCGGCATTGGCCGGGCCTGCCCCACTCGGCGGCCCGGTTGGGCGAGGGGTCCGACGTGCTGGGTTACGACACCCCCCGCTCCACCGATCATGGCTGGGGGCCCAAGCTCGACCTCTACCTGACTGAGGAGGATGAGCCGCGTCTGGGTGCTGAGATCGGGCGTGTGCTGGCCGCGGAGCTGCCGCGCGAGTTCCGTGGCTATTCGACCCACTTTGGCGGCGAGGATGCCAGCCGGGGTTGGTTGGAGCCGGCGCCGGAACAAGGTCCCGTGCGCCACGGCGTGCGGCTGGTCACGGTGGGCGACTGGTGTCGCTGGTACCTGGGCTTTGACCCACGTGCGGGGGTGAACGTGCTGGACTGGCTCACCTGCCCGGCGCAGCGCCTGCGCACTGTGCAGGCGGGCCGGGTGTTTCACGATGGCCTGGGCCAGCTGGAGCCAGTGCGGGCTGCGCTGCGCTATTACCCGCGCGATGTGTGGCTCTACATGATGGCGGCGCAGTGGCGGCGCATCGCCCAGGAGGAGCCGTTCATGGGCCGCGCCGGCGATGCTGGCGATGAACTGGGCTCGCGGGTCCTCGCCGCCCGCCTGGCGCACGAGGTCATGCGCCTGGCTTTCCTGCAGGAGCGCGCCTATCCGCCCTACAGCAAGTGGTTCGGCACGGCATTCAAACAACTGGCCTGCGCCCGCTTCCTGGCCGACCCCCTGGCCGGCGCCCTCGAGGGCGGCTCGTGGCGCGAGCGCGAGGAGGCGCTCTCCCGGGCCTACGCCGTCGTGGCCGGGCAGCACAACGCGCTGAGGCTCACGGCGCCGCTCCCTGTGGAGGTTTCCCCCTTCTTTGATCGCCCCTACCGGGTGATCCACGGCGATGCTTTCGCGGATGCCCTGCTCGAGGCGATCACAGACCCTGAGGTGCGGCGCCTGCCCGCTTATCTGGGCTCGGTCGATGAGTTTGTCGACTCGACCGACGTGCTGGAGAACATCCCTCGCTGCCGCCATCTGCAGCGCCTGTATAAGGAATAGACTTGCGAAGTGAGGAGGCTAACCCCATGAAGATCACCCAGATCGACACCCTCTATATCGACCGCTACCTCTTCGTGCAGGTGCACACCGATGCTGGCATCACGGGCCTCGGCGAGGCGGGCGCCTGGGGCTACCTGGAGGCCTGTGGCGCCGCCATCGAAACCTTCAAGCGCTACCTGATCGGCCAGGACCCGCTGCGCATCGAACATCACTGGCAGTACCTCTACCGTTGGTCGCACTTTCGCGGCGCTGGCATCATGGGCGGCTTGAGCGCCATCGACATCGCCCTCTGGGATATCGCCGGCAAGTATTTCGGTGTGCCCTGCTACCAGTTGCTGGGCGGCAAAGTGCGCGACAAGGCCAGAGTGTATTATCATGTATTCGGAGATACCAAAGAGAAGCTGATCAACGGGTGCGTGGCCGCCAAGAAAGCGGGCTTTACCGCCGTCGGCCACCTGACGCCTTTCCTCGATGAGCCCCACGACATCCCGTATTTCAAGACCCACGCCGACAAGATCAGCGACGCCATCGAGACGGTCGGCCGCTACCGGGAAGCGGTGGGCAACGACGTTGACCTGTGTATCGAGATTCACCGGCGCCTGACCCCCGCCGAGGCCATCGCCTTGGCGCGCGGCATCGAGCAGTACCATCCCTTCTTCTACGAGGACCCCATCCTGCCCGACAGTTTTGATGCCATGGCCCTGGTCGCCCAGCACATCGATATCCCCATCGCCACCGGTGAGCGGATCCACACCATCTACGAATTCGAGGCGCTCCTGAGCCGCGGCGCTGTGCAATATGTGCGCCCCGACGTCTGCCTGGCCGGTGGCATCAGCCATAGCAAGAAGATCGCTGCCCTGGCCGAGGCGCACCATGTGGGTGTGGTGCCGCACAACCCCTTGAGCCCCGTGAGCACCGCCGCCTGCCTGCAGCTCGCCGCCTGCATCCCCAATTTCGCCCTGCAGGAATACCCCCAGGGTGAGTTCGAGCCGCCCAAGAGCGAGATCGTCAAAAGCGCGGCCAAACTCGAGAACGGGTACCTGATCGTGCCCGATGCGCCCGGCCTGGGCATCGAGCTGGCGGAGGATGCTGCCGAGCGCTATCCCTATCGCCCGCTCGAGGTGAACACGCGCTTGAATGTCGATGGGTCGGTCGTTGACCAATAACAGACATTTGCTGCCTGGCGCGCGCTCGTGTATAGTAGCAGGCACTCTGAGTGAAGCGGAGGCCACTGCCTGATGAAGCTTGCACGGCGGCTGGTCAACATTCCCATTCGTGGGCTGACGGGTCTGGCTTGCCACATCGATCATGCAGAGCTGGCCCGCGTGCCCCTGCAGGGGCCATGCATCCTGTTGGGCAACCACATTACCTGGCTGGATGTGCCCCTGCTCATGACGCACCTGTACCCACGCCGGATCATCGGCCTGACCAAGGTCGAGGCCTGGCGCAACCCTTTCATGGGCGGCCTGATGAATGCCTGGGAATCTATCCCCTTGCGCCGGGGCGAGGCCGATATGGGCGCCCTGCACCAGGCCCTGGCGCTGCTGCAGGAAGGAGGCCTGCTCGCCGTCTTCCCAGAAGGGACGCGCAGCTGGCATGGGCGGATGCAAAAGGGCCAGCCGGGCATGGTGCTGCTGGCTCTGCACAGCCGTGCGCCGCTCCTGCCCATCGTCCATTACGGTGGGGAGCGCCTGCCGGCCAACCTGAAGCGCCTACGCCGCACCGATTTCCATGTGGTGGTAGGCCGGCCCTTCCATGTGGATGCCGGCGGGGCGCAGGTGACGCGCCAGGTGCGCCAGCAGATGACCACCGAGATCATGTACCAAATGGCTGCACTCCTGCCGCCGGCCTACCGGGGCTGTTACAGCGACTTGAGCGCTGCCACCGAGACGTATCTGCGCTTTCCACCCGGATCGGCCAGTAACCTGCTTGGCCGGAACTACTAAAGGAGGATATCATGTTCTTCGAGCTGCGGCAGTACCGGGTCAAGAATGGGCAGCGGGAGCGCTGGGCCCAGTTGATGGAGGAAAAGATCATCCCCTTCCAGATCTCCAAGGGAATGGTGGTCATGGGCAGTTTTGTGGCGCCCGAAGAGCCTGACCTTTATGTCTGGATCCGCCGCTTTGAGAGCGAGGAAGAGCGGGTGCGCCTGTACAAGGCCGTCTATGAGACGGATTATTGGCGCAACGAGATCGCGCCCCTGGCCGATGAGATGCTCGACCGTGAGCGGATGGTGATCACCCGCCTCGAGCCAACGCCCAAGTCGGTCATGCACTAGACCATGGTTGGCCTCTTGCCCTTGGGCTTCGCAACCATCCGATCATAAAGCTCGAGGCATGTAGAGTAGATGGCGATGCCCGTTATGTCGCAGTGCAGCGCAGCATAACGGGCATCGTCTTTATCCACAGGCGTCAGGCAGCCCTTCAAATTGCAGCCCTTGCCAACATGGTGTACAATCAGCAAGCGCGCCTCATCCACATCGGAGGAAGAGTTTGACTGCCATTGTCATCGCGCCAGAGCAGCGTCAGGCGCTCGCCCCCCTTTTCGCTGCTCACCCGCCCAGCTACATCATGGACTCTATCCTGGAAGGCGCCCTGGGCCAGGGGTGGGCCGACTCTGCCGCCCGGCCACAGGTGGCCGAACTCGAATTCGCCGGTGTGCACTTTTTTGGCGGTGATCCCCGGCACCCCCTGGCGCCGGCGCTGGTGGCCCGCCTGCCGGCCGATAGCGCCCTACCGGCTGGGCCGCCCGCCTGGCGGAACCTGCTCACCCGGGTACATGGGCCGCGGTTGATCACGCTCGCAGTCTATGACCTCGATGGGCGCGCCCTGGACCCGGCGCACCTGCGCCGACTGGCTGCCGCCGTGCCCGCGGGCTTTCGCGTCGAGCGCATGGGGCTCGAGCAGGCGCGGCGGGTGGAGGCTGACCTGCAGACAGAAGACCACGTACACTTTTTCGGCTCGCCGGAGTACTTTATGGCGTGCGGCATCGGCTTTTGCGCACTCAGCGGCGAGCGCATCGTCTGCGCGGCCTCGTCTGGCGCCGTCTGCAGCCGTGGCATCGAGGTGCAGATCAACACCCACCCCGACTTTCAGCATCGCGGGCTGGCTACCGCCGTCAGCGCGGCGCTGCTGGCCCACTGCCTGGAGCGCGGCCTCGACCCGCATTGGAGCACCCGCAATCCGATCTCCCTGCGCCTGGCCAAGAAGCTGGGCTATACCCTGAGCGGCATGTCCGAGCTGCAGGTACTCGTGGCCCCGCTCAGCGCTGAACAGGCGCTCTAGAGCCATTCTGGGTTAGCGGATACCCGGACATTCCGGGCAATCCGGTCAGCGCTCATGACATCGCCCGCCGCCGACCGGGCCTACGCCGGCTGATTTGCTCCGCCGCCGGCCGGCCTTGATCCCGGTGGGGAGGTGATGCTTATGCTGCGCGCGTAACCCGGCATAAAGAAAGGACATTGCATGACGTTCCGGCCTTACGACAGTGCCCGCGACCGCGAGGCGCTACAGCAGATCTTCTACGAAGCCGGTTGGTCCAATGGCAGCAAGGAGCACCAGGAGGGCGTCGACCTTATCCTGGGGGCCTACCACTCGCTGGTGGCCGAGCTGGCAGGCCGCGCCGAATGCGCGGTGCTGACGGCACCCGGCGTTTTCCGCTACCTGGAGGAGGACCTGCCCCTCTGCATAGTGGGCGATGTGCTCACCGGCCATGTGGCCCGCAAGCAGGGCCTGGCCTCGCGCCTGCTGGCGCTCTCGCTGGCGCAAGCCGCCGCCGAGGGCATGCCGGCGGCAGCTCTGGGCGCCTTCGAGCAGGGGTTCTACAACCAGCTGGGTTTCGGCACCGGCAGCTATGATCACAGAGTCGCTTTCGACCCGGCGCAACTCCTCGTGCCTTGCCGGCACCGTCCGCCGCGCCGCCTGACCCTGGCCGATGGCCCCGCCATGCACGCCGCCCGCCTGCAGAGGCTGCGGCGGCACGGCGCCATCAGTGTGCTGGCGCCTGAGCAGCAGCAGTCGGAGATGATCTGGACTCTTAACCCCTTTGGCCTGGGCTATTTCGACGGCCCCGGGGGTGAGCTTACACACTATATCTGGTGCGGCGCTACGCGCATGGAAAACGGCCCTTACCATGTGCGCTGGATCGTCTACCGTACGCGCGAACAGTTTTTGGAGCTGATGTCGGTCATCAAGGGCCTGGGCGACCAGGTGCGCCTGGTGCAGATGGTCGAGCCTCCCGATGTGCAGCTGCAAGACCTGCTCGCCTGGCCCTTCAAGCAGCGGCAGATCACCCAGCACTCGCCCTATGAGGCGGGCACACAGGCCCAGGCCTGGTGGCAGATGCGCATCCTGGACCTGGCTGCCTGCCTGGAGCGCACTCACCTGCCCGCGGGCACTGTGCGCTTTAACCTGCGCCTGAGCGACCCTATCGAGCGCTACCTGGAGGCCGGCTCATCCTGGCGCGGCGCAGCGGGCGACTATGTGGTGACCCTCGGCCCCTCTTCGGGCGCCGAGCCAGGCCACGATGCGGCGCTGCCTACGCTCACTGCCACGGTCAATGCGTTCACCCGCCTGTGGATCGGCGTACAATCCGTGCGCGGCCTGACCTTTACCGATGAACTGAGCGGTCCGCCCGAGCTGCTGGAAGCCCTCGACACAGTGTTGAGCCTGCCCCGGCCGCTCCCCTACTGGGACTTTTAGGAGGTTTCCATGGAAAGCACCGTCAGCCCTGAGCGTGTTGGCCTTTCCCCGGCCCGCCTGGAGCGTCTGGCCCCGGCCCTGCACCGTTATGTCGATGAGGGCAAGGTGGCGGGCCTCCTCACCCTGGTCGCCCGGCGCGGCGGCATCGCTCACGTGCAGTGCTACGGCGAGCGCGACCGCGAGGCGCACCAGCCCATGACGGAGGACACGATCTTCCGCATCTACTCCATGAGCAAGCCGATCACCAGCCTGGCCGTGCTCATGCTCTACGAAGAGGGCCGCTTCCTGCTCACCGACCCGGTGGCGCAATACATCCCCGCCTTCAAAGACACGCCCGTCTTTGTGCGTGAGACGGACAAAGGGCTGGAGACGGAGCCGCAGGCGCGGCCCATGACCATCCTGGACCTGCTACGCCACACCTCGGGCCTGAGCTACCCCAACCCCAGCCCCGAGGCCCTGCCGGTGGAGCGCCTGATGGCGCGGAGCGAGGAGTTGGAAAGCAAGTCCATGCCCGAGCCCACCCTCGAGCAGTTTGTCGAGTGGTTGGCCGGGTTCCCCCTCTGCTGGCAGCCCGGCACCCGCTGGCAATACGGCTTTTCGGTGGACGTGCTGGGGCGGCTGGTAGAGATCTTCTCGGGCCGGAGCTTTGACGCTTTCCTGCAGGAGCGCATCTTTGGCCCCCTGGGCATGGTAGACACGGGCTTTTGGGTGCCCCCCGAGAAGGTGGGCCGCTTTGCCGCCATGTACGGGCCCGGCGAGCAGGGGGGCCTCAAGCTGCTGGACCCGCCCGGCGGCGAGTATGCCAAACCGAAGCGCTTCCTTTCGGGCGGCGGTGGGCTCGTCTCCACGGCGCAGGACTATTGGCGCTTTGCCCAGCTCCTGCTCGACAAGGGTATCTTTAGAGGCGAGCGCCTGGTGAGCCGCAAGACCGTCGAGCTGATGACCACCAATCACCTGCCTGATGCGGTGCTGCCGACCTTTGGCGACCCGGGCATGGGCTTTGGTCTGGGCGTATGCGTGCGCATGAGCCTGGGCGGGGCGGCCTTCCTGGGCTCCGTCGGTGAGTATGGCTGGTCGGGCATGGCCAGCACCCACTACCGGGCGGACCCCAAGGAGCAGATGATCGAGCTCTTTATGACCCAGTTCGTGCCCACGCCCGAGGTCAGCTATCCGTTCCATGAGCAGTTCCGCGTGCTCGCGCAACAGGCGATAGACGATTGATGCACTCCGGCATGGTCGTCACCTACCTTCCCGTGCCCAAGCCCGGCCCCCGGCCCAAGCCGCGCCCGCTGGACCCGCAGCAACTCCAGCGCCGGCTCGGCTGCCCCCGGTGCGGTGCCGAAATGGATGCACACCCCTACTATGGGCCCGGGCAGATCGTGATCGACACCGGCGAGCGCTGCCGGCTCGTCTGGCTGGATCAGGGTGAGTTGGCTCGCATTCTGAATGCGCCGGGCTATGAGCGGGGCATGCCAGTCGACTAGACCTGATACTGATGGGTGCAACTCAGTGTGGGGACGGGTCGCGCCCGGTTGTCACCCCGAGCGGATCTGCGAGCCTGTCGCGGGGGCGAATTCTGCATAGCGAGGGGTCCTCTCTGCGCGATGAGGACGCTTTGCTTGGCCAGGCCGAGTGCTATTGCCGGTTGGCTTTGCCCGCTCAGCGTGACCGTCACAATGCAGGTTGCCCAACATCGAACTGCACCCTCGACGGGTTGCGCGCAGTCCGGAAATCGGCTACACTGTGAGCAGGGGCGATCCGTATCGGCCGCCCGGGCCGGCCCACAGGACCTGGAGGTGACAGGTTGCTGGCGTTCAGGCATAGGGGATCTGTGCCCATATTACCTACCGATGTACGTCATGCGCAAAGCGTGACCCGTCACACCGATTTCCCTGACGGGAGAGTGATGGGCAAGAACCCGGCGAGCCGTCAGGCCCTGGGGTAACGTGGCCACGTTACCCCAGGCTTCCGGTTGCCGGGTTTTTGCCAGTGGAGAGCCCTGAGTCGCTGTCCGGGGAATGGGGTGCGTCAGGGATGGGGCCGCGGCGGGACCGATCTTGAGCCCGGATGGAACTGGGTTCCGCATTGGCATCCTGGCAGCCTGATAGGAGTACAGAGTCTGCAATGACAAAAGCCGTCTATGGGGGCAGCTTTGACCCGATCACCAACGGCCATCTTTGGATGATCGAGCAAGGCGCCCGACTCTTCGACGAGTTGGTGGTAGCTATCGGCACCAACCCCGAGAAGAGACCGACCCTGGCCCTGGAAGACCGCATGGCCATGTTGCGCGAGTCGGTCCGACACCTGCCGCAGGTGCGGATCGACCATTTCGAAAGGCAGTTCCTGGTGCACTATGCAGCGGCTCAAGGCGCAGGATACATCCTGCGCGGCATCCGCAGTGAGGCGGATTACGAATATGAGCGTGGGATGCGTTACATCAACTGTGATTTGCGACCCGAGATTGTCACTGTGTTTCTCATGCCGCCGCGTGAGATCGCCGAGGTCAGCTCCAGCATGGTCAAGGGGCTGATCGGGCCGGAGGGATGGGAGGATATCGTCGCCAAATATGTTCCCGAGCCGGCCTTTCGCTTCCTGGTGAGCAAGTTCCGCCGTACCTGAGCCGCCGGCGCTTACGGCCCCACAGGGGGAACCTGAGTGTCTTGATCGAGGACGATCCTGGAGTGCGGAGAGGGAGGTGTGGATGCCATGGAGTTGATGGACATTGTCGGCCGTGCCAGACCGCCCGAGCCCTGGGCGGAAGGCGAAAACATCCCCTGGCACGATCCTGCATTCAGCTGGCGCATGCTGGCTGAGCATCTCTCGCAGGAACACGACGCGGCCAGCCGCCGTCTGGTGGTGATCGAGAAGCACGTAGAGTGGATCCACCGGGCCCTCTTGGGCGGTCGCCCCACGCGTGTGCTGGATCTCGGCTGCGGCCCCGGCCTCTACACCAGCCGCCTGGCGGAGCTCGGGCACCAATGCGTGGGCATCGACTATTCTCCGGCCTCGATCCTCTATGCCACTGAGACGGCCCAGGAGGAAGGGTTGCGCTGCGCCTACCGGTGTGAGGATATTCGCAGCGCGGACTATGGCGCGGGGCTGGGGCTGGTGATGCTCATTTTCGGCGAGTTCAACGTCTTTCGCCCGGCCGATGCGGCGCTGATCCTGAACAAGGCCCGCCGGGCCCTTGCCCCCGGCGGGCTGCTGCTCTTGGAGCCGCACACCTTTGACGCCGTGCAGCAGATGGGCAACCAGATGCCCCACTGGTACAGTGCGGAGCGCGGCCTTTTCTCCGATCGCCCTCACCTCTACCTGGAGGAGAGCTATTGGGACGAGGCGGCTGCGACCGCCACGACGCGCTACTATATCGTCGATGCCCAGACAGCCGCGGTAACGCGCTACGCCTCGACTCTTCAGGCCTATACCGACGAGCAGTATTGGCGCCTGCTCACCCAGCATGGTTACACCGATATCACCCTCTACCCGGCCCTGGCGGCGCCAGAGCAGGCGACGCAGAGCGACCTGATCGCTATCAGTGCGCGCAAGCCGCAACCTTAATCTATGTTTTATGCGTAGATTAAGGTTGGGATACCGGCCATATCCCGCGGCCGCCGGTACATTGTGAGGATGAATAATCCATAGTATTAGCAATATATGTAAATAAAGTCCGCTGCGCCACCCGGAAGCAAAGGAGACCTGCCATGATCGAGTCGACCGACACCCGTTCGCTCAAGGCTCTGTTCAGCTTCCCCTTCCAGGGCCGCGATTGGCCCGGCCGCTTTCTCGTCGGGAGCCTCCTCATCGCGGCCGGCTACATCATCCCCATCATCCCGCTGATCTTCGTCCTGGGTTATGTGCTGCAGGTGCTGCGCCAGGCGGTAGAGGGGCAGGAGCCTGCGCTGCCAGCCTGGGACAATTGGGGCAAGCTCGGGGGCGACGGGCTGCGCCTCTTCGCCGTCACCCTGATCTACACCCTGCCGGGGGCCATCGTTTTCATAGGGGGGTTTCTCATCTACTTTCTGGGCATCTTTGGTCTGTCGGCTTCGGGGAACAGCGATGCCGCCGGGCTCCTGTTCCTGTTCGTCCTGGGATTCTTTCTTCTGGCGCTGTTCGTGGGCATGGCGCTCCTCATCCTGGGCCTCATCCCCCTGCCCATGGCCGCCGCCAACCTGGCCGCCCAGGGCCGGGTGGGGGCGGGCTTTCAGGTCGGCGAGTTGAACCGGCTGATCGGCGCCAACAAGCTCGGCTATCTGGTGGCCTGGGTGGTGACCCTGGGGCTCTATGCCCTTTGGTCGCTGGGGGCCACGCTCATCTACTATACGATGTGCCTGTGCGGCCTGTTGCCGCTCCTGGCGGCGCCCGTGGCCTTTTACCTGGGGCTCGTCGGCGCGGCTCTCTTCGGCCGGACCTACCGCGAGAGCCGGGCGCTGCTCGCCGCGCGCACCGTGACGCCGCAGACGAATGAGGCTTAGCCCCTCAACGATATCCACCACAAAAGCACAAGAGGGAAGCCTCATCTCTGTCATTCCGAGTATCCCGTGGCGCCCAACGTCATGTGGATGCCGCCTGACGCCCCGTTGTAGTAGTGGCTTCAGCCGCTCAACCTGCTCGAGTAGGCAGAGAGTTGAGCGACACGGCCCCAAGCGACGGGCCCGATCAGCCGGCTTGAGCGGCTGAAGCCCGTTGCTACAGGGCCTTCGCAAGGCGGCGCCGCGCGCAGAGCTTCTCGTGCCAGCCGTGGCAAGCATCACAGTGAGGAATCCTTCCTCACCTCCATGGCCAACTCACTGAGCAACCGCAAGCACGCCATGGCGAGCCCAGGGGCCGGGCGGCTGACGCCGCCCCTACGAGCCAGGGGCGAACACGGTCACAGTGTAGCTGAAATCGCGGCTCTGGCCGGCGATGATGACATGGTGAATGGTAACGGTATAGGCCGTATCGGCCTGGGGCTTGGGCCAGGGCGCGCCATCGCTGAGCCCCGCAGGGACCCATACCAGGGTGTTCTCACCGTAACCGTTGGCCACGGGCGCCAGTGAGACCGCCAGGTTGTTGCCGCCAGATACCATGGAGACCGACGCAGTCGTAAAGTCGGCGCCGGCATAGGAGAACGACCAGCGCGGAAAGACCACGGTATAGGGGACATAGCCGGGCGGCGGCCAGGCGACGAATGCCTCGCGCGTGGCTGGGCGCGGCTCCCCCATGTGAGAGTCAAACACCCAGAGGGCGTTGGCGGCCGGGGCCGTGTAGCCGTCGGCGAAGGGAACATCACCCGTGCCCATCTCCTGCGTCTGCGGGTACAGCACCCAGCGCCGGTGGCCTACAGCGTAGTTGCCAGAGCCCGCATCGCCCATGTATGCGGTGATCGCTCCCCAAGCGTAGCAGCCCAGGCAGAGGTTCGAGCGGCCCGCAGCCTCGGCGCCCTCGGCGGTATAGCAGAGCCAATTTGCCGGTGGCGAGTGGCTGAGGCTCTGGTTGGCGCTCATCATCAGGGCGGCCTCCTGGGCCTCGCGGTTATAATCGTCGAGCAGGCGCGTTACCGGGGGAACCCCCGCCATGGCCCGGAAATAGTTGATCCGGCGCAGGATGGCGTCGCGGAAGGCCTGGGCCGTCGTGCCCGCGTTGCAGGTGGCGCGGTTGCCCGTCCAGCCCATGGCAGTGCCCTCATAGGAGAGATATTCCGCATTGTAAAAATCCAGCACGGCCTGGCGGCTCTGGATGTTCAGCCAGACGTTCGGCCGGGCCTGAGCCAGCGGGATGTAGAGATAGTACTCGGCAGCAGCGACCTCAGAGTCGGCGTGGGCAACAGCGCCCTGCGGTGAGCTCTGGGGGCGGGGCGCCGTGCCCAAGATAGGCCCCCCGGCAAAGGCCGGTAAGAGAGCCAGCCCAAGCAATCCGGCGGCAAGGAACAGTACGCGGAGGAATTTGCCCATACTGATCTCCCACACTCTAGCGCTGGCCTTCGTTGCAGATATAACACAATCATCATATATCTTGTAGCCTGTTCTGGCAAAAGAACCGTTCTCAGGGAGGAAAGCATGACAGCAAAAACAGATAGTGCATACTCTTTGTTCAGCGGCCCCATCCGCGTGAGCGCCAACGGTCGCGATTTCGTGGACGCCCAGGGCCGACCCTTCTTCTGGCTGGGCGATACAGCCTGGCCGCTCTTTGCTCAGTACACTCGCGAGGATGCTGAAGCCTACCTGGAGAACCGCGCTCGCAAAGGGTTCACGGTGATCCAGGGGGTGCTCGCCTGGGGCGGCGGCACGGGCTTCGAGGCCAGGAACCCCGGCGCCAACTATGCCGGCGACCCGCCCTGGCTGGAGACGCCCGCCGCGCCCAACGAGGCCTATTTCCGCCATGTGGATTATCTGGTGCGTTTTGCCGACGAGCGCGGGCTGGCGCTGGCGATGTTGCCCACCTGGGGCTATTATGTAAATGACGTTCAGGTCTTTAATGTGGAGAACGCCCGCGCCTATGGCCGCTGGCTGGGCGCCCGCTATCGCGAGGCGCCCAACGTGATCTGGGTCTGCGGCGGCGACCGCATCCCCACTGGCTATGAGGATGTCTACCGCGCCATGGCCCGCGGTCTGCGTGAGGGTGACGCCGGCGCTCACCTGATCACCTTCCACCCCTGCGGGTGGCATTCCTCCTCTCAGTTCTTCCACACGGAGGACTGGCTCGATTTCAACATGATCCAGACCTGGACGGAGTGGGCCAAGATCTACCCCGCCGTGGCCGCCGATTACGGGCTGACGCCGGCTAAGCCTGTCGTGCTGGGCGAGCCCGCCTATGAGAACGGCCCCGAGTATCCCCTGGGGCCGATCACCCCGCTCATTGTGCGCCGCGAGGCCTGGTGGGCCTTTATGGCCGGCGGCTATTTCACCTATGGTCAGGACCGCATGTGGCGCATGGGCGAGGGCTGGACCTCCATCTTCGACACCCCCGCCGCGGGCCACATGAGCATCTTCAGGCAGATCGCCACCTCCCGCCCCTGGTGGACTATGGTTCCCGACCAGGGGCTCTTTGATGCCGGCGTGAGCTGCGAGCGCACCCTCAACGCCGCCCGCCGCGCGGTTGACGGCAGTGGCGCCCTGATCTACCTCAGCAGCCAGTGCCACGTGCGCCTCCACCTGGACAAGATCCTCACCCCTCGCGTCCGCGCCACCTGGGTGGACCCGCGCACCGGCGAGGAGCGCGACGCCGGCGCCTACCGCACCGGCAACCAGAACGGCAAGGTCTTCCCCGATGCCCAGTCACAGTGGTTCAGCGTGCCAGGGCACTGGGAGGACGCCGTGCTGATCCTGGATGGGGTGGAGTGACGCTTCGTTTTCCAACCGGGAGGCACAGAGATGACGATCGATGCGGCGGCGCAGAGGATGAACCAGGAGGAGTTGCAGGCCCAATCGCTGCACGTGATTGCAGCCTTTGTGGGGCCGATCGGCTTTGCCTGGCTGATGGGCAGCCTCTGGCCCATCACCGGCAAGCACATTCCGCCCGCGGGGTGGCTCAGCAGTCTACTGCTCTTCTTTGGCCCGATCGCCGGCTATCTTCTCTCCCGGCATCATCTGCGCCTGGGCTCGTACTTTCTCTGCCTGACCCTGTTGGGGGCCGCTGCCTTTGCAGTGCTCGCCTCCCACTCGCCTCACCTGATCTACCTCCTGATCCTGCCGATCACTTTTGCCGGCGTGCTGCTGGGCATAAGCGCCGTCCTCCCCCTCGGGGGCGCGGCATGCATGCTCAGCGCCCTGCTCGGTGCGCTGGGCCTGCATCTGGACATCCTTTCCGCTGACCTCTGGCTGCCTGTGGTCATCATGATTCTGGTGAGCGTCTCCTCCTGGCTATCGGCCCGCAATCTCTACACGGCCCTGGCCTGGGTGTGGAGCGGCTATGAGCGCGCACACCACAATGAGCTGCTGGCCCGCCGGCAGGAGGGCGATCTGCGGCGGGCGCTCAAGGCGCTGGATGAGGCGACCTATCGCCTGGAGCGGACGAACTATATGCTGGCTCTGGCGCGCGATCAGGCGGAAGAGGCGCGTCGCCTCAAGCAGCAGTTTGCCCAGACGATCAGCCACGAGCTGCGCACGCCGCTCAACCTGATCGTCGGCTTTACCGAGCTGATGGCCCAATCCCCCGATTATTACGAGTCGCAGCTCTCGCCGGCTTTCGTGCGCGATCTGAGCATCGTATACCGCAATGCCTGCCACCTGCAGAAGCTGGTCAACGACGTGCTCGACCTGGCACGCATCGAGGCGGCGCGCATGACCTTTGTGCCCGAGGAAATAGGCCCGGATGCTCTGGTGCAGGAGGCCGTGAACACGGCGCGCAGCCTGGTCGAATCACACGGCCTGAAATTGCGGGTCGAAATCGAGCCCGGCCTGCCCCAACTGTGGGTAGACCCCACGCGCATCCGCCAGGTGCTCTTCAACCTGCTCAACAACGCCGAACGCTTCACGGAGCGGGGCTCCATCACAGTCAGTGTCTGCCGGGCGGGTGAAGAGATCATCTTCTCCGTCGCCGATACGGGCGTGGGCATCGCCCCCGCAGATGTGCCGCGCCTTTTTGAGGAGTTCCAGCAGCTCGATGGCACCACACACCGGCGCTATGGTGGGGCAGGGCTGGGCCTCGTCATCAGCCGACAGTTCGTGGAGCTGCACGGGGGGCGCATTTGGGTGGAGAGCCGGCCCGGCCAGGGCAGCACTTTCTCCTTCAGCCTGCCCATCGCCCGTCAAGATGCCATTGAGGGCCATAATGAGCGCCCGGCGGAGCCCCTGACTCCAGCCCCCGCCGGCTCTCAAGATGGACACATCCTGCTGGCCGTCACGCGCAGCCCCTCGGCGGCGATGCTGCTCCGGCGCTATGTGCGGAACTGCCGCACCGTCGTGGTGCAGGACCTGGAGCAGGCCCGCAATGCCGCCGCGCAAGTGCTGCCCCAGGTCGTGATTATCGATACGACCCACCAAGGCCTCGATGCGGCAGCATTGCGCGCCCTGGGCCAGGCCTGGGCACTGCCGCACTGCTCCTTTATCGCCTGCCCCTTACCCGGTGAGGAGCCCATCCGCCAGCGGCTGCAGGTTGACGGCTACCTGGTCAAGCCCATTACGCGCCAGGACCTCTGGGATGCGCTGCGCCGTTTCGGCGAGGGCATTGACCGCGTGCTCATCATCGATGACGACGTGGATTTTGCCCGACTGGTGACGCGCCTGCTCGATAGCCCCCTGCGGCGCTATCAGGTGCTCAGCGCTCATAGCGCCCGGGAGGGGATCGAGCTCATGCAGCGCCAGCGGCCAGACCTGCTGCTCCTGGACCTGAAGCTGCCTGATATGGATGGGGTGCAGGTGATCGAGCGTCTGCGCGGCGACCCGGCCTGGGCAGGATTGCCGATCGTTGTCGTGTCGGCGCAGGAGGAGATCGACACCTTGGAAGCGCTGAACGGGGGTATGGTGATCGCCAAGAGCAGCGGGCTGAATGTAGGGGAAGCGGTCCAGTGGATCCAGCAGGTGGTCAATACGGCCACGCAGATCAGTCGCCCATACTCAACTGAGCACAACGCACGATGAAAACGCCCTTCGGCTTCCGGGTACCATGCTCCGCGCGCGGCCGGAACAGGCCTTCTATACGGTGTGGGTCTGTGGGATAAGGGCGGGCTTGGGCGAAGCGGGCCAGCCGACAATTGCCCAGAAGGGCCCTGGCGCTACTTTCAGACTAGGAAAGCGCTTGCAGCACCGCCAGCAGATCCTGCTCACTGACCGGCTTTTCCAAAAAGGCGGTGGCCCCCAAAGAGAGGGCCAGCTCGCGCTCGCGGAGCACACTGCAGACGATAACCGGGATATTGCGCGTCTCGGGCTGGTTCAACAGGGTCTGCAGGGTTTCCCATCCATCCTGCCCGGGCATCATCAGATCGAGAGTGATAGCCTGAGGGCGCAGCTGGCGGGCCAGGGCCAGCGCCTGCGGGCAGGTCTGGGCCGTGACGACCTGGTAGTGGTGTAGACCCAGGTAGCGCTGGAAGAGGACCAGGACGTCCTCATTGTCGTCGACCACCAACACGATGGGCTGCTGCCCGCTCGGCAGCACGATGTCAAAGCCGGTGATCGCCCCTTGCAGATATGCCGGCCGGATGCGGGCGCCGCTCAGGACGGCCAAGTCATTGAGGGTAGCCACGCGCTGTTGCGTTGCCTCGGGGTCGGTGGGACCGGCGGCTCCCGGCGGCTGGATACGCAGCGACAAACTCACCGTGGTGGGCTGTACCTGCGCCTCCAGTCGGATGGTGGCCCGTTCAGTACGCTCCGCCAGGTAGCCGAGCATGCTGAGGAGTATCTGGCGCAGCAGGCCCTGGTCAATGGCCGTGTCCGGCAGGGTGGCGGGCAGGGCGATCTCGAGCTGCACCCGGCGCTGCTGCAGATGGTCCGCCAGGAGTGAGATCACGCCCTGCAGCACAGCGGGCACCTGGGCCTGGCGGTGGGTCTGCGCCATGCGTGCCGCCTCCAGGCGCAGCAGCCCCAGATGGTCGGGGGCAGACCGATCCGGCGCCGCCTGACCGCCGGGCGCCGCCAGCTCCGAACGCTCTTGCCGGTGCTCCCAAAGGACATCGGCGATGGCTTCGAGGGCGGCGTCATGCTCACGATAATACTGGCGCCGGCTGATAGAGAGCCGGTCTGCTACCGTCTGGGGGTCCAGGCCATCCACATAACGCAGGACCATGAGGCGATGGCGGCGCCACTCGTGGGAAAAGGCAGGTGCCTGCGGGCCGGGGTTCAGGTCCTCGATAGCCTGCAGCAGCATGTGGTGCAACTGCCAGGCCCGATCCTTGCGCTGCAGGGTCGGGTCGGGCACGAGCAACTCGGTGAGAGGATGCGTGCGCAAGTAGACGAGGTCATAGAGGTGCTCGTACGTGTCAGCCACCTGGGCGGTTAATGTCTCTTTGGTTGGAAGAGCCATGGCGCGAGCCTCTGATTGGCACAACCTGGCACAAATCCGGCGATGGGTGGGGTGATTTTGGCGCACAATCCGGCGTATACTGGAAAAGCAGGCACATCCTCGTTTGGCTTAGCATTATAGCACCCAAGTTCCTGCGAGGAAAACCGAGAGAGGCTTCAAGTCGCGACTTCAGAAGTCTATGTTCTGGTGGAAAGGGGGGGTAACGAGCGAAGGCTCTATACACAGACCAAGTGGAGCAGCGAAACCACAACGTAGGGTCTTTTCGCGCTTCTGCTATGCTCAAAGGAGGAACCCATGGATTCGGCGAAAAAACTCAATCGTCGGCAATTCCTGCGCTGGTCAGCTTTGGCCGCGGGGGCGGCTACACTCTCGAGTTGCGCGCCCAAGACTGTCGAGAAGGTCGTGCAACAGACGGTAGAGGTTAAGGAGACCGTCGTCCAAGAGGCCACTGTGGTCAAGGAAGCCACCGTCGTCCAGACAGTGGATTGGCCCAAGCTTCGCTGGGTCTACAACCCCAACACGCAGAGCCAGGCCCAAACGCTGGCAGCCCTCAACAAATTCCAGGATGATAACAAGATCCGCGTCGAGTTCGAGCCCAACCCCGGTGACTGGGGGAGCATTACACAGAAGATGCTGGCGTCCTTTGCCGCCGGTGATGCGCCCGATATCTTTATCCAGTACGGTCCCTATGTGCGCATGTGCATCGATAAGAGCATCGTCCTCCCCTACAACCCCTTTATCGAGAAAGAGAGCTTTGACATGACCCAGTTCGTGCAAGGGCAGATAGACGCCGGCACGAAGAATGGGCAGATCTATGGCTTCCCCAACTATTGCGGCATCTGGGGCACATGGGTGAACCTGGACCTCTTTGAGCAGGCCGGCGTGCCCAAGCCTGATAATGACAGTTGGGATATTAATGCCTACCTCGAAGCCGCACAGAAAGTCGTCAAGCGCGACTCCAATGGCAACCTGTTGCAAGCCGGCACCGAGCTCAACAACGCCCTCGAATTCGGCCTCTCCCCTGCTATTTGGAGTTATGGCGGCGAGGTATCGGATGAGACCCGCACCCAGTGCCGGATGAGTGAGCCCAAAGCCATGGAGGCACTGCAGGTGTGCGCCGACATGGTGTGGAAGTACAAGCTGACCCCCTCCGCTGCCGAATCCGCAGCGCTCGCTACGGCAGGTGGCTGGGGCCTCTTCCCCTCCGGCAAGACCGGCATGCGCGACGATGGCTCGTGGTTCTTCTGCTGCAACATGGAGGCCATCGCCGACAAGTTCCACTATACCGTCATCCCGCACTGGAAGGGGCCGGACGGCAAGCGCGCCACTTTCTGCACCACGGATCTCTGGATGACCAACGCCAAGACCAAGTTCCCGGATGCCTGCTGGACGTTCTTGAAGTGGATTGGCGGCCCAGACATGAACCGGGTTCGCATGACTTACGAGCACCTGCAGCCGGCCATCAAGTCCATCGCGCCAGAATGGGTCAAAGCTGCCACCGACTATGCAGTCAGCCTGAACCCGAAGGAATCGGATCTCGACCTCCAGCCTTTCATCGATGCTTACGAGTATGCTCGGCCCATGTTCTGGTGGGCGTGCCACACCGCCGTCATGGAAATCCTCCAGCCAGTGCTGGATCAGATCTACACGACCGGCAAGGGCACAGTCAAGGACCTGATCCCGCCGATTTGCGAGAAGATCGACAAGATCACCTGCTAAACCAAAACCACACCTGCATCTCCCTTTTCGCAAGCACCTACCCCCGGGCGGCTCGCCTAGCCCGGGGGTAGAAAGACCTCGTGCGCCGCTGCGCAAAGCACGAAGGGAGGCCTATGAACACGACTGTTTCGGCCACCGTGCCCCGGGCGTCCGGCCATATCACCAATCAAACGCGCGAGTGGATTTGGGGCTACATCTGTATCTTGCCCTGGCTGCTCGGCTTTCTGATCTTTACGGCAGGGCCCATGGTGTTCTCGTTTTACCTCTCTTTCTTCAAGGCCGATTATTTGACGGCCTCAGTCTTTGTGGGCCTGCAAAACTACTGGACCATGTTCTTTGACCCCATCGAGTTCTGGATGCTGGCCCTTCGCAACACCGCCGTCTATGCTTTCACGTCGGTGCCCATCAATGTGGTGCTTGCCCTGCTGATTGCTATCTTGCTCAACCAGAAGGTCAAGGGCCTGGCGCTCTGGCGCACCATTTTCTATCTGCCGGCGGTGGTACAGGGCGTGGCCGTCTCGTTGCTCTGGATCTGGCTCTTCCACCCCAACTATGGCCCCATCAGCGGCTTTCTGCGCTCCATCGGCATTCAAAACCCCCCGCTCTGGATCTGGAGCGAGGAATGGGCCATGCCGGCCATGGTGATTATGAGCACCTGGGGCGTCGGCGGTTCCATGATCATCTTCCTGGCCGGCTTGCAGGGCGTGCCGCAGAGCCTCTATGATGCGGCCAGCATCGATGGCGCCGGCAACTGGGGCCGGTTCCGCTTTGTCACCCTGCCCATGATGACGCCGACTCTCTTCTTCAGCGTGATCATGGGGTTGATCGGCGCCTGGCAGATGTTCTCTCAATCCTACATCATGACCCAGGGCGGGCCCAACAATGCCACCCTGACTGCGGTGCTGCTGATCTACCGCAAGGCATTCGAGCAGTTCAAGCTGGGCTATGCCTCAGCGCTGGCCTGGGTGCTGTTCGTGATCATCCTGGTTTTCTCGCTGCTCGTCATCCGCAGCTCGACAGCCTGGGTGTACTATGAGGGAGAGTTGGCGAAATGACAACCGGACTGACCGCGGAGCAGGCCAGGGTACGTGCCCAGGCGCAAGCCGAAGGGCGTAAGGCGCACCGTCGACATGTCTGGATGGTTGTCCTAGGGCGAATCCTGATTTACGGTTTGATCCTGGTCGGCAGCGCCGTCTATATCTTCCCTTTCTTGTTCATGCTCTCGACATCACTCAAGTTGTTGAAGCAGATTTACGTCTGGCCGCCGCAAATGATCCCGAACCCCTTCACCTTGGATAACTATATCAAGGGCTGGTCGGTACTGCCCACGACGACTTTTTACAAGAACACGATCTTCATTACCACGCTGAACATTGTCGGCACGGTGCTTTCCTCCACCCTGGTGGCCTATGGCTTTGCCCGCCTGCGCTTCCCCGGGCGCAATGTGCTCTTTGTGGTCCTGCTCGCCACGATGATGCTGCCCGGCCAGGTGACCATGATTCCGCTGTACATCGGCTTCGCCCAATTGCACTGGGTAGGCACCTTCAAGCCGCTGATTGTCCCCGCGTTTTTCGCCAATGCCTTCAACGTCTTTTTGCTGCGCCAGTTCCTGATGACCATTCCGCGCGAACTGGATGACGCCGCCAAGATCGATGGCTGCGGCTATATTCGCACATTGGTCAGCATCATCCTGCCCCTGATGCTGCCGGCCATGGGCGTCGTGGCCATCTTTACGTTCACGGGTTCCTGGAATGACTTTATGGGCCCGCTGATCTACCTGCGCAACACGGAACAGTTTACCGTCGCCCTTGGCCTGCGCTATTTCCAGCAACAAACGGATCAGCACATAGGGCGATTGATGGCCATGGCTATCGTAGCCTTGCTGCCGCAGATCGTCGTGTTCTTCTTCGCACAGAAGCAGATGGTGCAGGGTGTGACCCTGACGGGCATCAAGGGATAGAGGTGATTATGAAACAGTTCACGATCGGCCACACCCGCATCACCTGG
>Ga0078972_1004424_pt1 | contig 38557 bp, 34 predicted proteins | sample YelNatPaOPGAMG01_FD_67568 | JGI IMG/M metagenome (GOLD analysis project Ga0078972, IMG submission 67568) | Hot spring thermophilic microbial communities from Obsidian Pool, Yellowstone National Park, USA - OP-RAMG-01 (SPADES assembly) (version 2) | ecosystem: Environmental > Aquatic > Thermal...
GTTCGGTAACCTGGCATTCACCAACGCGGGGTGGAGCAGCTCGGTAGCTCGCTGGGCTCATAACCCAGAGGTCGCAGGTTCGAATCCTGTCCCCGCTACCAGGTGAAATGGCTCCCGGAGAGGTCTCCGGGGGCCATTTTCGTGGAGGTTGGGACACCGGTGAGTCGGCCGTCACGGCGCCGATGTCAGGTCATCGCTTGTCCCGGCATCACGAAGCCGAGTTGGAGCAGAGCGGTGCGGAACTTCAGCTCCTGATCCAGCGGGACGGCGAGATGTTTGTCACCGATCGGGCGGCACAACGGTTGCAACCTACGGTCGCGGGCGATGAGCGCGGCGGTGGCAGGGTCGGCACATTCGATCAAGCGAACGTGGCCGAGGTCGACGAGTTGCCCGGCTCGACGGCCGACGTCCGCCATCAGGGTGCTCAGCGCGCTGACCAGTTCGTGCTCGGTGCGCTCGGTCAGGAACGCGGTGAATTCGGAAAGTTGGCGGCCCGAATCGATCGCCGAGAGCAGGCTGGTGGCCGAGACCGTCCAGACGCGGTCGGCGCTCTGTTGTGCGTAGGCGGTGAGCACGAGCCGGTCCGCGGCCGGGATGTCCCCGGTGGCGACGATGTCGAGGTTGGGCAGCACCTTCAGCGGCGCAGCGGCGGCAGCGTCGGAATCGACCGGCCGGTAAGTGTCGGTCAGGCCGAGCGCGTAAGCGCCGAGCTCATTGAGCCGGATTGACCGCAGGCCGTCATAGCGACTGAGGGCATCCAGGTCGTCGCTGCCCCAGTTGCCCCGGAAGTCCTCGCGGGCGCCGGCCGGATGGATGTAGTCGAGGTCGACCAGGCCCAGGGTGCCGGCGTACTCGAACAGGACGGCCATGGTGTAGCGGCCTTCCAGGATCGCCCAGTGGTGGTGGCCGGCGTAGCCGAGGCTGCCGTGCTGCGGATCGACGAGGTAGAGCTTCCATAGCGCCATCTCGTTGCGGGCGATGGTGGGGCTCATATTGCCGCGGCGCATGGAGCCGAACAGATCGTCCACGCCGATCCACTCGCCCGGTGGGCATCCGGTCAGCGCCTCGTCGACCATCTGACGGCGGGTCTTGGCCGCGGTGAGCACGTTGCGGCAGCGCTGGCCCTTGATGTTCTCGACCCGGCTGAACTCGTCGATCGGCGCGTGGGTGAGCCAACGTTGCCATAGCTGGCGAATGACTTCCGCTGGTGGTTTGCGCAGCGCCGCAATGCCTTTCGTGGTTGGTTGGAGCCGGTTTCCGTCGAGTTTGGCCAGTCCGCCGGCCTGGATGAGCAGCGGCCAGGCGAAGCTGGCGATGGGTTCGCCCGCGTAGAAGTCGCCGTCCGCAAGGTGCGTATCGACGGCACGGATGGTCGCTGCCGAGGGCCGGCCCGTCTTGGCGCTGCACTTCACCTCGCCGGCCGCGCACAGCTCGAGCACGGTGCGCAGGTTGGTCAGGGCTTCGGACTGGGTCAGCCGCACCCGGCACTCGTCGTCGACATCGTGCATGTGGTCCACGGTGTTCACGCTCTTTTCACCCAGCGGCGGTACGCCTCAATCCATTGCGCGCCCTCGGGCCGCGGTGTGGGCAAGGGAAGCTCCAGGATTGGGATGCGCTGTGTCGCTGGGCCGCGCGTGCAGACGGCCACGATCTGCTCGTCGTCGGCCAGGTCGATCCCGGCCACGGTGACCTCCACGCCGAGGACCACAGTCTGAAACGGCGTGGCGAGTTGCTCGTCGAGCGTGGTGTAGAAACTCGTCACGCACTCGCTGTCGTTGTAGCAATCGACGGTCGCCTGCGCGATCAAGGCATCCAGCGTCGCGTAACTCGATCGAGCCACCCGCTCAGCCTCTCATCCTTGGGGCGGCCCCACGTTTATTGGCGGTGATCGTATCCAGCGTTCGGCTCGGCCGTGATGATCGTTCGACGCCGCCGAACGGCTGTCCGGTTTCAAGTCGGTGCGATCGCGCCGCCACCGTCTCAATCAAGTGTTCGGACGGCCAGCCTTCGGTGATCTCGGCGGGCAGGTGCTCGATGCCTGAGCGGACGTGCGTTGAGAGTTCGTCGAGCGCCTGCTCGGCTGCGCGAGCGGTGAGGCCCATGGCCTTCGCCTCGTCGAGAAGCGCCTGTCGATCCACCTTGGCAAGCGACTGCTGCGCACCGATCTTGGTGCCCATGGTTCCGGACAGCTCGGGGTATTCCAGCGTGGACAACGAATCGTAAAGGGGCGCTGCCTTAACCACTCCGTCGTGGAGCATCAGTGAGTAGTTCTTGCCGTGGCCGTCCTCGTCGCCGACGACCGCGCGAAAGGCGACCTGCTTGTAGATTTCGGTTATTTCCCGCTGCGGGGAGTCGGCGAATTCTCGAAGCACGCGGGCCATCCGTTCGGAGGGCCGACCGATCAGGTACTTGTCTTTCGGGCGAAGCCCGACGGCCTGGCACATATCCTCCTGGTGTAGGCGGTGGATTGTTCCGTCGCTGTGGACGATTCGGTCATAGCGCTCGGCGACAAGTGCGGTCTCATCGCCGATACGCTCGATCCACACTGCGTTATCCGAGAGGCCGCATTCCCGGGACAGGGCGAGCACCAGTGCCTCGTTCTCGGCACTATAGGGCCACACGGTGGTGGGCTTGATGATATGCGTCGAGGGATACCCGTCTACCGGCATGCACCACCGCCCGTTCACGCGTGTCAGCAGCAGTTTGTCCTGAGCGCCCGCCAGCGACATCCGGATTCCCTTGGTGGGGTCGGCACCCAGAGGCCTCGTCGGCAGATCCCGGATGAGGTCGGCAAGTTCCTGCTCACTCAACGGAGACGACAGATGACCCCCGGTCGGCAACCCTTCTCCGGCAGGCACTACGACAACTGCCCCAGCGCATTCCCGCCCGTATTCGGCAAGGAGTGCCATGGCATCTGAAGGGGTTGCAGGAGCGGCGGTTAGATCGAGTTCTACGCCTCGCAGCCGTGCGGCGGCGGTCTCCAACGCGCGACCTTCCGGAAGCAGCCCTTCCAGGAAGGAGCGTGAAACTGAGGGTGCGTTCGGTCCGGGGACCGAGGGCAGGGAGCAGGACAGGATTGGTGCACCACCGCCGTAGCCGAGGCGGCCCTCGTCGGTGTACTCGATCACGACCTTGCGCCCCCCGGATTTCGGGGTGGCTCGCGCCGTGAGTACTCCGTGCAGCCAAATATCCAGGCTCATCGGGATTTCCAGCCTTGGCGAGGGCGGACCACCAGTTCGAGGTCAAGCGCGGCGAGCGTGTCGAACAGCTTCTCGATGGCCTTGGTGGCGTCGCCGGTTTCCAGTTGGGCGATGGAGAATCGGTTGGTTCGGGACCGCTCGGCCAGTTCGCTCTGGGTCAGTCCCTGGGCCTGGCGCGCAGCGCGTAGCGCACGCCCGAGCGCAGACGCTGAGCGCGCCGTCATCTCGTGACCGCCAGATGTTGCCATTTGCTCACATTAGCCTGCGCGGATCCTGATGACAAGAAAGCATCACATTGCAGCCATATAGGGCTGATGTTGGTTTTTTCCAACATTGTGTCGTCGTGCGATCTCATGTCACGTCCAGTGCCGCCGCGACCAAGCTAAGGCAAGCTCCCGGCAGAGACGGATTTTCCCGGCGAGCGCACCCGGAATCTGTCGGGGGGATTCTCTACGCTTTCGGTGATGGACTACGCGGTGATGGACTACGCGGTGATGGACTACGCGGCGATCGACGCGGTGCGGGAACGACACCCCGCTTGGCGACTGCTGCGTGCCGACAACTGTGCGCTGATCCTCTCCTTCCTCGGGGAGTTTTTCGTCGAGGGCAACCGCGGCGCCTGCCCGGCAAACGAGGTTGCGGCGGAGTTGGACGACCACCTACACGCGCTGAACGCCGAGATCTCCACCGGGATCTCCACCGGGATCTCCACCGGGGACGGCTCCGCGCGGTTCCCGAAGGACGCGCGGTCCTATCTGGAGGACTGGGCGGCCACCGAGTATCTGCGGCGGTTTTATCCGCGCGGCGACGACGAGGTGCACTACGAGGTCACCCCGGCGTTCGAGAAGGCCTACGCGTGGGTGATGAGCCTGAAGAGCAGGTCCTTTGTGGGGACCGAATCCAGGCTGCACACCGTGGTCGAGCTACTGCGACAGATCGTGCACGGAACCGAAGTCCAACCCGAGGTGCGGCTGGCCGAACTGCGCCGCCGCCGCGACGAACTCGACTCCGAGATCGCGGCCGTCGAAGCCGGCGTCGTCACCGTCATGGACGCGACCGGGGTCCGCGACCGCTACCAGCAGCTCTCCGCGACCGCGCGGGAACTGCTGTCGGACTTCCGCGAGGTGGAGGAGAACTTCCGGCTTCTCGACCGTGCCGCGCGAGAAAAGATCGCGGCATGGGATGGCTCGAAGGGCGAACTGCTTGCCGAGCTGGTCGGCAGCCGCTCGGAGATCGCCGGCTCGGACCAGGGGCGCAGCTTCCAGTCGTTCTACGACTTCCTGCTCTCCGAGTCGCGTCAGACCGAACTCGCGGGGCTGCTCGCCAAGGTGTCAGCCCTCGACACGATCGAAGCCGACCAGCGCATTCGCGGCATCCACCACGACTGGTCCGAGGCCGCCGATCGGGCGCAGCGCACGGTCCGCCAGATTTCCGAACAACTGCGCCGCTTCCTCGACGACCAGGTCTGGCTGGAGAACCGGCGCGTTCTCGACCTGGTTCGCTCGGTGGAAGTCGTTGCGCTCGAACTCCGCGACAATCCGCCGACTCTGGGTCTCGCGGTCGACCAGCCGGGTATCGAGATCGCGCTGCCGTTCGAGCGGCCCCTCTACCAACCGCCCGCGGCGGTCGCGGTCGAAAGCCGGATCGCGGCGGCCACCGAGGAGGTCGACGCCGAGCTCCTGTTCACTCAGACGTTCGTCGACCAGGCGCGCCTGGTCGAGATCGTCCGAAGCGTCCTGCCCGAGAGCTCCATGGCCCTGTTGTCCGACGTCGTCGCGATGCACCCCATCGAGCAGGGCGCGGCGGAGATCGTCGGCTACCTCGCGCTCAGTGACGACGACGTGACGGTCGAGATGGACGACACGGACGAGACTTTGCTGGAGTACTCCGACCCCGCCGACCCGGACATCACCAGGCGGGCGAGGCTACCCAAGGTGACGGTGAGGCGAAAATGACGGTGCGGCGGCGATGAGCACCGAACACGCGGTGGCCAGCGCCATCATCCGGCTGATGCAGGGCGTCGTCTACCGCGAATCGGACGAGGACACCTGGCTGACGCTGGAACGCCTGGGCGCCGGTGTCCGGGACCATTTCGCCACCATCGGCGTCGACGTGGTCGTCGATGACGCCGAGGGCTATGCCTACCTTCGGTCCCGGCCCGAGGAGGACGGCGAAGAGGCGCTGCCGCGCCTGGTGCGGCGGCGCGCGCTGACCTACAACGTCAGCCTGCTGCTGGTGTTGCTGCGCAAGCGGCTCGTCGAGTTCGAGACCGCCGGCGGCGACGGCCGGCTGGTCCTGTCCACCGATCAGATCGTGGAGATGCTGAGGCTGTTTCAGGCCGAATCCACCAACGACGCGCGCGTCGTCGACCAGGCCGAGACGACGATCAACAAGGCGCGCGAACTCGGGTTCCTGCGGCAGCTGCGCGGCCAGAACGATCAGTGGGAGGTGCGGCGCATTCTCAAGGCCTACGTCGACGCGCAGACCTTGTCGGACTTCGCGGCCAAGCTGCGGGAGTATGCCGGAGCGGCGGCCGGCGATGAGTGACGGACTCTTCTCCATGGTCGGCCTCGGTGATACCCGACGGGCCGGCTACCGGCTCCAGTACGCGGAAGTGTTGAACTGGGGCACGTTCGACTCCCAGGTCTGGCGGTTCACTCCCGACACCGAGACGGCGCTGCTCACCGGGGACATCGGCTCGGGCAAGTCGACGATCGTCGATGCGCTCACCACGTTGCTGATGCCGTCCCACAAGGCCGCCTACAACAAGGCCGCCGGCGCCGAGGCCAAGGAACGCACCCTGCGCTCCTACGTCGAAGGCCACTACAAGTCCGAGCGAAACGAGGTCACCGGACGGTCGCGCGCCAAGGGCCTGCGCGAGAACAGGCGGACCTACTCCGTCGTCCTCGGGGTGTTCACCAACCACGGCTACGACGAGACGGTCACCCTGGCCCAGGTCTTCCAGCAGCGCGACAGCACCGGGCAGCCCTACCGCTTCTTCGTCACCGCGACCAAATCCCTGTCGATCGCAGCGGATTTCGCCGACTTCGGCACGGACCTGCGCGATCTTCGCAAGAGGCTGCGTGGCACCGGCGCGGAGATCTTCGACGAATTCCCCAAGTACGCCACCTCGCTGCGCCGCCTGCTCGGAATCCGATCCGAGCAGGCGCTCGAGCTGTTCCACCAGACCGTTTCGATGAAGTCGGTCGGCAACCTCAACGACTTCGTGCGCGACCACATGCTCGAACCGAGCGACTCGACCGAGCGGGTGCGGGACATCATCGCCCACTTCGAGGACCTGACCAAGGCGCACGACGCCGTCAAGCGCGCGCGGGAGCAGCTCGAAGCGCTCGATCCCGTCGTGGTGACCGCGGCAAAGTACGACGCCGCACTCGCGGAGCGCGCGTCATTGGAGCGCGAACGGTCCGCCGTCCGGCTGTTCGTCGCCGAGCTTCGCTCCGGTCTGCTCGGCGACGAGATCGCCGCGCTGGAAGCCGAGGGTGTGGGCCTGTTGAGGGAGCAGGACGCCGCCAAAGCCAGGGAGCAGAAGCTCAAACACGAACACGACGCCCTGATCGAGGAGCGCGCCAGGGCCGGCGGGGACCGCATCGGCGAATTGGAGCGACTCACCGAGGAGGCCCGTGCCCAGGCCCGGAGCCGTCGTCATGCCCGGACGCGGTTCGATGTCGCCGTCGCCGAGGCCGGGCTGGAACCGGTCGCCGGCGGCGAGGACTTCGCGGCCCTGTCCGCGGTGGCCGCCACCGAAAGGTCGCGGCTGGCGGCGGACAAGGGAGCGCTCGACGCGGCCACGGTCGACGCGATCGGGCGGGAGCGGGAATGCCGACGGCAGTGCGGCCTCATCTCCGAGGAACTCGGCAGCCTGGAGCAACGCACTTCCAACCTGCCCGTCGAGCAGGTCGAGGTGCGCGCGGAGCTGTGTGCGGCCCTCGGGCTGACGCCCGACGACCTTCCGTATGCGGGCGAACTGCTCGACGTGACCGATGAGCACGCGCAGTGGCGGGGCGCCGCGGAGCGGGTGCTGCGCGGGTTCGCTCTCTCGCTGCTGGTGCCGCAGCAGCACTACGACGCCGTCGCCGGCTGGGTGAACGGCGCAAGGCTGACGTTCCGCGGGCGCGGCGGCAAGCCGATCGGGGCCAAGCTGGTCTACGAAAGGGTTGCCAGACAACGGGTTCCGCTCCAAGCGCCCGGGCGCGACGGCCTGTGGCTCGCCGACTGCATCGAGGTCAAGGACGGGCCTTTCCGCCAGTACCTCACCGACGAGCTCACGAAGCGGGCCGACTACCGATGCGCGCCGAGCCTCGAGGAGTTCCGCGGGCAGCGGCGCGCCGTGACCCGCGAGGGTCAGGTGCGTTCGGGTGAGCGCCACGAGAAGGACGACCGGCACCGCGTCGACGACCCCCGTCGCTGGGTTCTCGGCTGGGCCAACGAGCGAAAGATCGCCGCGCTTCGCGACGAGCTGGCCGGGCTGGAGGAAAAGCTCGCGACGGCGGCCGCGGAGCTGGCGAGGCTCGATGCGCAGCGGGACACGGTGCAGGCAAAGCTGCAAGCCCTCGCCCGGCTGGAGGAATACCACTCCTGGAACGACCTCGATGTCGATGAGGCCCAGGCGCGCGCACACGACCTCGACGCCGAACGCGTCCGGCTGCTGTCCGGCTCGTCGCGACTGGAGGAGATCGCGCGGGCGCTCGCCGACAACGACGAGCAAGCCAAACTCGTGGGGGAGTCGATCGACACGCTCACCGGCAGGCTCGCGACCACGGCAGCGGCGAAAAGGCAAGCCAAGCAAGGAAAGACGCGCGACGACGAGTTTGTCGCGGCGCGCCCAGAGCACGAGCTGGCCGCAGCCCGCGCGTCGTACGCGGCCCTCGACGAACGCCTCGGAAAGAACCGCCCGGTGCGGGCCGCGGATTGTGCCGATACGGAGGCCGCGCTGTCGGCGGATCTGCATCGGCGCATCGAGCGCCTCACCGGCCAACTCAACGGCCATGCGCTGAACCTGGCCCAGTACATGAGCGAGGTCTTGCGTCGGTGGCCCGAGCTTCGCGCGGACATGGACGCCAATGTCGAAGCCCGCCAAGACTTTTTGGCGTTCCGCGATCGCGTCGCGACCGACGACCTGCCGCGTTTCGAGGCCGAGTTCAAAGAGCAGCTCAACAAGAACGCCATCCAGGAGCTGGCGGGGTTCAACAACTGGCTGGGCAGGCAGGCGTCGGCCATCGACGAGCGCGTCGATCGCATCAACGAGGCGCTCGGCGCGGTGCCCTACAACCGGGGTCGCTACATCCGGCTGGAGAAGGAGCCCACCACCAACCAGGACATCGCGCAGTTCCGTTCGGACCTGCGCAACCTGACCAACGACAGCCTCGCAATCGACGGCGACCAGTACTCCGAGCAGCGCTTCGGAGACGTCAAGCGGATCATCGAGCGCTTCCGGGGCCGCGACGGCTACGCCGAATCCGACAAGAACTGGACCCGGCGCGTCACCGACGTGCGCAACTGGTTCGTCTTCTCCGCCTCGGAGCGCGACGTGCAGACCGGTGCGGAATGGGAGCATTACAGCGATTCCGACGGCAAGTCCGGCGGTCAGAAGGAGAAGCTCGCCTACACGATCCTGGCGGCCTCCCTGGCTTACCAGTTCGGGCTGGAGTGGGGCGCCGAGCGGTCACGAGACTTCCGGTTCGCGGTCATCGACGAGGCATTCGGGCGCGGCTCGGATGTCTCGACGCGCTACGCGCTGGACCTCTTCGCGACGCTCGGGCTGCAGCTTCTCATCGTCACGCCCCTGCAGAAGGTGCACGTCATCGAGCCCTACGTGAAGGCGATCGGCTTCGTCGACAACCCGAGCGGCACGTGCTCCCGGCTCCAGACGATGACCATCGAGGAGTACCGGACCCGACGTGACGGACGGCGGTCGTGACTGGCGCGCCGACGACATCAACAGGCGCCGCATGAGCGGCGCCGATGAGGAGGAGTGGCGCCATGAGCGCGACGTGGACCACGCCGCACGACATTGCCGCGAAGGTGAGACGACGGTGGGACGACGGGTCGCTGCTGCGCGTCCACGCCAACGGCGATCCCTTCGAGCCGATCGAGGTGCCGCTGCGCGGCCCCACACCGTCGCAGGTCGGTGACGACGTCGCCGCCGCGCGCGAGTGGGTGGCCGCCCTGGATGCCGGGCGACACGACGACAGCCGATACGCCCTGCAATGGCAGTCGATCGGCGGCCGACGGATCGGCCGCAACCGACTGCCGGTCCGTGCGGTGGTGTCCTCGATCGACCAGGCCTGGGCCTTGTTGGGCGTGACGACGATGGTTCGCCGATTCGACGATCTCCTGGCCCTGGCAGAGCGGCATCCGCAGGTTCGCGAGTGGATCGTCGGCCATCCGCATCGCGCGCTCGAACTGGGGCACGAGATGCCGCGGCTGATCGCCGCCTACGTGTGGCTCGACAGTCACCGTCAGTCGCAGCGCTACCTTCGCGAGATCAGTGCGCCCGGCGTCGACACCAAGTTCGCCGAGCGGCACCGGACGGTCCTGGCCGCGATGCTCGGTGTTTCATCGACGGCCACCGGGTTCCTGGCCGATCTCGGTCTGCGGTGCAAGCCCGCACTGGTGCGGCTCCGCCCCTCGCCCGCACTGGGTTTCCCGGGGGCGACGCTGACCGAGCTGGCGGTGCGTTCCGAGGAGTTGGCGCAGCTCACCGTCGCACCGCGTGTCGCGGTAATCGTGGAGAACGAGATCAGCTATCTGAGCGTCGCTGTCCCCGAAGGCGGGATGGTGTTCTGGGGGAAGGGCTTCGAGGTCGAGCGCATAGGCCGGCTGCGATGGCTGGCGGAGGCTGACGTCCTCTACTGGGGTGACATCGACACGCACGGATTCGCCATTCTCGACCGCCTGCGGGCGCGGCTTCCGCGGGCGCGCTCGGTGCTGATGGACCGGGACACGCTGCTGGCCCACCGCGACCGTTGGGTGACCGAGGAAAACCCCGCGAAGTCGGCCCTGACGCGACTGACGCCGGACGAATACGACCTCTATTCGGAACTGGTCGCAGACGGGCTGGGTGAACGCGTGCGCCTCGAACAGGAGCGAATCGACTGGCAGTGGGTGCAGCAACGGCTACCGGCAGCCCGGCCCGGCCGGATGTGATCGCTCGCCGGCCGCAACTCCGAGCTGGCCCGCACCATGCGCGGCGTGGCCCGGCCGATGCCTGTGGCCTTGCCGATGCCTGTGGCCTTGCCGATGATGTCGCGGGTGGCCAGGGCGCTTCGGGGTAGCGGTTCAGGACGCCGGGTTCGGATTCGTGCGGGTAGAGCCGCAGGGTAAGACGGTCGCGCGCCCGCCGCGTTTCGGGCGCCGCCGCGGCGCCCGCAGAGGCACAATGACACCCGTGCTGACCGTGAACCTGGCCGTCGAACCGACGGAACACTGAGGTGCCGGGTTTCGATTTCGCCACGTTGGCGCTGCTGAGCGCGGTGGGTTTCGCCGGCCCGGTGCTGGCCTCGTTGCCGGGTCTGCGGATTCCGGTGGTGGTCGGCGAGCTGACCGCCGGGGTGGTGATCGGCCGCACCGGCTTCGGGCTCGTCGACGCCACCGACCCGACGTTTGCGCTGTTCGCCAACATCGGCTTCGCGTTGGTGATGTTCGTGGTGGGCACCCACGTCCGGGTCCGCGGCGACGAGTTGCGGTCGATGCTGCCGGTGGCGTTCGCCCGGGCGGCCGCGGCGGGCGCGGTCGCGGTGGTCCTCGCGTTCGGGCTGGCGGCGCAGTTCGGCATCCACCACGCGGCGCTCTACGCGGTCCTGATGGCCTCGTCGTCGGCGGCGCTGGCCTTGCCGGTGATCGATTCGCTGCGGCTGCGGGGGCCGGCCGTGCTGTCGGTGACCGCGCAGATCGCCATCGCCGACACCGCGTGTATCGTCTTGCTGCCGTTGGTGATCGACATCCGGCGGTTGCCGGAGGCGGCGGGGGGCGCGCTGGTGGTCACGGGCTGCGCCATCGCGCTGTTCGTGGCGTTGCGCGCCATCGACCGCAGGGGCTGGCGCCGGCGCGTGCACGTCTTTTCCGAGAAGCGCCGGTTCGCGGTGGAACTGCGCACCAACCTCGGCGTGTTGTTCGCGCTGGCGGCGCTGGCCGTGCGTACCCACGTGTCGATCCTGCTGGCGGGCTTCGCTCTGGGACTGGTGATCGCCGTCGTCGGGGAACCACACCGGTTGGCGCGTCAGCTTTTCGGCATCACCGAGGGATTCTTCAGCCCGCTGTTCTTCGTCTGGCTGGGCGCCTCGCTGCAGGTCCGCGAGTTGGGTTCGCAGCCGCGGTTCGTAGTGCTGGGAATATGCCTGGGCCTGGGCGCCGTGCTGGCCCACGGCGTGGGCAGGTTGCTCGGCCAGCCGCCGGCGCTCGGGGTGCTGTCGGCCGCGCAACTCGGTGTACCGGTGGCCGCGGCCACCATCGGCACCCAGGAGCATCTGCTGGTCGCGGGCGAGGCGGCGGCCCTGATGCTCGGCGCGCTGGTCACGATCGCCGCCGCCTCCCTCGCCGCCGCGCTGGCGGCGCGCGGGCGGGCCGCGACCCCGACGACACCGCCCGCGGCGGCCGAACCTCGCGTGCCGATGTGACCAAGGGCCCTCGGCGCCCCCTACGCGCCGCGTAACACAGCCGGTATTGGCACAAAGTCCCTCCGGTTAGAGCCGTCATGCTCTCGTGCGGGCGCCGGAACCACGTGATCGTGAACACCAGATGTTCGACCCGAAGGGACAACCGCGATGAGCGCGCACTTTCCCGATGCCGGCACGATCCGCACCGTCCTGACACTGGCCTCCCGAGCACCCTCGGTGCACAACACGCAACCATGGGGGTGGCGCGTCGACGAGGCGAGCGTGCACCTGTACGCCGACGAGAACCGGCAGCTGCCCAACACCGACCCGGATGGCCGCGACCTGATCCTGAGTTGCGGTGCCGCGCTGCATCACTGCGCGGTCGCCTTCGCGGCCGTCGGCTGGCGCTCCAAGGTCACCCGGCTGCCCAATCCGGCCGACCCCAGCCACCTCGCCGCGATCCAGCTGTCGCCCCATCCCGCCGACGCCGTCGACATCGCGCTCGCCGCGGCGATACCGCGCCGGCGCACCGACCGGCGCCACTACAGTTCCTGGCCGGTGCCGGTGGCCGACATCGCGCTGATGGCCGCGCGGGCGGCCCGCAACGGGGTCACGCTCTGCCAGGTCGAGGACGTCGAGAAGCTGCACGAGATCGTCGCGCAATCCGTGGCGGATCACCTCAACCGCGCCTACATGGCCGAGCTGACCACCTGGAGCGGGCGGTACGCCTCGGTGGCCGGCGTCCCGGCCCGCAACACGCCGGCGCCCGACCCGGCGTCGAAGATCCCGGGCCGGTTCTTCGCCGGCCCGTCGCTGCCGATGACGCCGGGCACCTCGCCGGCGCAGGACAATGCCGTCGTGCTCGCGCTGGGCACCCGCGCCGACGACCGGCTCTCCCGGCTGCGTGCCGGCGAAGCGACCAGCGCGGTGCTGCTCACCGCGACGTCGCTGGGACTGGCCAGCTGCCCGGTCACCGAACCGCTGGAAACCCCGGCGACCCGCGCGGAGGTCCGCGATGACGTCTTCGGCGGCAGCGACCATCCGCAGATGCTGCTGCGGGTCGGCTGGGCGCCGATCAACGCCGATCCGCTGCCGGCCACCCCGCGGCGCGAGCTCTCCGAGTTCGTCGAGTGGGCCTTCGGCCCTGCGAAGAACGCCGTCGAATAGGCCGCGCGATGGAGACGTTCACGTGGGACCCGCGCCGCTGGCTGATCGCCCGCGTCGTCGGGCGCAATCCGTTGCTGCGGCCCGCCGACCGGATCGAGGCACTGGTGGTGCTGGTCGCGATCGTTGCGGCGTTGGTGGCGGTGCCCGTCGCCGGTGTGGTGGGAGCCGCGACGTACGGAGCCCGTGACCGGTCGTACGCCCAGGAGGCCCGGGAGCGGCACCCGGTCCGGGCGCAGGTCACCGACGCGCACCCCGGGGAACTGGGTACGACCGTCGCGCAGGTGAGGTGGGTGGGGACGGGCGGGGAGCAGCGCAGCGGCACGCTGCGCCTGGCCGGCCCGGTCGGGCCCGGCGGGGCCGACGACATCGGGGCCGTCGACATCTGGGTGGACAAGGCCGGCAACCTGACGGCCCCGCCGACGCCGCCCTGGCATGCCGTGGGCGCGGCGGCCGGCACGATGGTGCTGACGCTGCTGACCGCCAGTGGCGTGCTGGCACTGCTGCTAACCGCCGTCGTTTACCGGCTCGACCGGATCCGCGAAGCCCGGTGGGAGCGGGAGCTCAGAGTTCTGGTGGACGACGGCGGCCGGACGAACCGATCATGAGGCGCCCCCTCCTCCGGTCGCTTTTCTGGGCTCGTTTTTGCTGGGCTCGCTTTTCTGGGCTCGTTTTTTCTGGGCTCGCTTTTTATGCGCTCGCTTTTTGTGCGACGGGATGGGGCGCAATGGGATTGAGGGCGGATATGGGCCGGTGAGCGCCGACGTCGGGCGGGGGGCCGGGCTGACCCCCGGCTGCGCGGCGGCCCTGCCGGACGTGCTCGAGCACGTGGTGAGCGAGGTCAGCCGGCCGACAGCGAGCCGATCGCGGCGCCCAGCTGCGCGGTGACCTCGTCGGCGACGGCCATCAGGTCCTTGTAGCCGGTGACCTGGACCAGCACGGCCGGGTTCATCCCCTCGACGATCACGCTGCCCGGGGCGTCCGGGTCGGCGCGGACCACCACATTGCAGGGCAGCAGCAGCCCGATCTCGGGGTCCAGGCTGATCGCCCGGTGCGCCAGCGCCGGGTTGCACGCACCGAGGATCAGGTAGCCCTCGATGTCCACGCCGAGCTTGGCTTTCAGGGTCGCCGTGACGTCGATCTCGGTCAGCACCCCGAAACCGTGCTCCGCCAGGGCGTTTCGGGTCCGCGTCACCGCCTCGTCGAATCCGGTTGCCAAGCTCGTCGCTAGTGCGATGCCCACGGCCGATCCTTTACCCCCGTGTTGCGCGCTGTTATCCGGACATCGCAGCACGCGTGCGGAACCCGCCGGAAGGGGCGGAAGTCCCTCGCCGTGGGGGACCTTGGTCGTGGGGGACCTTGGTCGCCCAGCGCGACGTGTCGACCCGAGGACGAACGGCTCTCGCGGACGGGCCGTCGCACGAGTTAGCGTGAACGGTCTGGTGCACGGGCACCGGCTACCCGGGGAGCGAGCACGGCATGAAGGTCAAGCGGGACGGGCGGCGGCCCGCGGCGCCGCGCAGCCGGGAACGGGTGCTGGTCAGCGCCGACATCCCGGGCGCGCGGATCGTCAGCGTGGTGCTGCTGGCGTGCGTGCTCGGCTGGTTGACGGTGCTGGCCGCGCGCCGGTACCTCGGCGACGGCCGGGTCGCCCCCGGCCGGTTCGGGTGGTCGTTGGCGTTGCTGGCCGCGGTCGCGCTGATCGCGCGGGGCATCTTCCTGGGCCGGCCGGTCACCACGGGGCATGCGTGGGCGGCGGCCGGCGCGGTCGCCGGCGGGCTGTGCGCGCACTTCCTGTCCTTCGCCCTGCCCGGCAACCTTCTGGTCGCCGGCGCCGGGGCGGCGCTGGTGTGGCCCACCGCGACGCGGCCGCAGCCCGAACTGCTGGCGCAGGTCTGGGCGCTGGTCGACGCCACGCACGGGGATGCGCTGGCGCCCTTCGCTATGCACTCGCGCAAGAGCTATCACTTCAACGCCGAGCGGACCGCGGCGATCGCCTACCGCGCCCGGCTCGGGTTCGCCGTGGTCAGCGGCGACCCGATCGGCGACGACGCCCGGTTCGACGACCTGGTGGCCGATTTCGTCCGCATGTGCCGCGAGCGGGGCTGGCGGATCATCGTGCTGGCCGCGGGCGAGCGGCGGCTGGGGCTGTGGCACGGCGGGGCGGTGGTCGCGCCGGTGCTGGCCGTGCCGATCGGCCACGACGTCGTCGTCGACGTCCGCCGGTTCAGCCTGCGGGGACGCCGGTTCCGCAACCTGCGCCAAGCGGTGCAGCGCACCCGCAACTGCGGGGTCAGCACCGAGATCGTCGACGAGCAGCGCCTCGACGGCCCGCTGAGGGCCCAGCTCACCGAGGTGTTGTACGCCGCGCACCGCGTCGCACGCACCGAACGCGGCTTCTGCATGAACCTCGACGGGGCCCTGCAGGGCCGCTTCCCCGGGATCAGGCTGGCCATCGCCCGCGACCGCGGCGGACGGGTGGTGGCCTTCCACCGCTACGCCACCGCCGGGCATGGTTCCGAAGTCTCCCTCGACGTGCCGTTCCGCCGGCCCGACGCCCCCAACGGGGTCGACGAACGGCTCAGCGTCGAGATGATTCTGCAGGCGCAATCATCTGGTGCCCAACGGCTCTCGCTGGCTTTCGCGTCGTTTCCCGAGATCTTCGACGCCGCCCACCCGACCCTGGCACAGCGCGTCGCCTACCGGCTGATCCATCTGCTGGATCCGCTGATCCGGCTGGAGTCCCTCTACCGCTACCTGTGCAAGTTTCACGCGCTGGGGGAGCGGCGCTACGTGGTGCTGTGCGCGCGTCACATCCCTTCCGCGCTGCCCGTGCTGCTGTCGCTGGAGTTCCTGCCGCGCCCCCGCCGGCTCAGGAGCGGTCCTGGCGGGGCGGCCCGCCGAACCGGAAGCGGCGGCCCGTGACCTGTCGCGGGATCACCCGCACATAGTGCGTTTTCTCCGACGTCGTCCACGGCAGCACCTGCGCGCGGTCGGCGTCCTCGATCTCCTCCTCGGTGCGCAGCGAGCGGGCCGTGCCCCGGACGATCACGCTCCAGCCCTCGGCGACGTTGTGGTCGTCGACCTCGAAAAGCACGTCGTGGTTGATCGCGGTGCTGACCAGCTTGGTGCCCTCGGCGGTGCGGAACAGCACGCTGCGGCGCTGCACGACGTAATTGACCGGGAAGATCTCGGGCTGGCCGCCGACGCTGGTCACCAGCCGGCCCAGCGTCACACCCGCCAGCAGGTTCCAGCATTCGCTCTCCGGCAGGATGGTGACCCCATCGTCGATCATTGACATCGGCCATCCCCTTCGTCGTGGCGGTGCATCCGATGCTAACCCGCGGGCGCCCCGCGTGCGCCGGCCGAAGGTCCCGCGGCGCAGGGACCAAAGTTGTTCGCCCGCTTGGCCGGTGCCGGGGATCGGCGTTGCCGCGCAGTGCCCGGGTGGCCGAATGCCTCGACGGAAGACCCGACGGAAGGAACTACCGCGCACGAGTTTCCCGCGAACCACCCCGAATCGGGTACCGCGGTTTGGTTCGCTGGGGCCGTATCCGAAAAAGGGCCGTATCAGAAAAAAGGCCGTATCCGAAAAAAGCGGCCGACGCCGCGTCAGCGGATCTCGAGTACCTCGTCCACCGGGCGCCGCGGTGTGGGAGCCGGCGGGAACTCCATGCGCGGTGCTATCCCGGCGCGGATCAGCAGCTGCGGCTGGCCCTGCTCGTCGAGCAGGCGGCGCACGATGTCGCGGCTTTCCTCCAACTCGATCAGATGCGTCAGCGTGCACGTCGCCAGGAACGCCAGCGTGCATTCCAGCAGGACCGTCGACAACGCCTCGCCGCACCGCAACGCGTCCTCCCCGGTGTCCTCCGCGGAGGACACCACGAGGATCTTCGACCAGTCCGCCCCGACCTCCGGGCGCCGGTCCCCGTGGCCGCGCGCGGGGAACTCGCGCCCCACATCGACCCGGCGGTGTTCCTTCTCGGAGGCCAGCGCGCTGGGCGGTATCCCCTCGGTCAGCGCGAACGGTGAAGTCCACCAATCGAGTTCGGCGTGATAAGAGGCGTCGTCGCGGCGCAGCAACCCGCTGAGCTGTGACGCCTTGGCCAGCAGCGGACGCACGTCGTCGGAGAGCACGTCGAGCCGGACGGGGCCGTCGGCGACGACGCCGCGCAGGCTGGGTTCGAAGAGGTTCCAGTAGGTGGGCTGTCCCAGCGGGAGCCGGTCGGTTCTGCGGTGCAGGATCGCCTCGGCGTGGTCGCGCTGGGACTTGGCGACGTGGTCGACGGAACGGAATTCGATCGACGCCACACGGTCGGGGTCCCCCGGGCTGGGGAACCGGTCGACGACCGCGCGCCAACCCGCGGCCAGCATCGCGACCCGGAAGTGGTCGAGCACGGCGCCGCAGCTGATCAGCGCCTGCCGGCCCGAACGGTCCGTGCCCGGCACCATGCGCCGGCGATCCAGGTACAGGTGCACCACGCCGTCGCCGGCGACCCATCGCCACGGCTGGCTGTTGTGCACCGACGGGGCGCGGCACGCCAACTGCACCGCCCCGCGGAGAACCTCGGTGTCCGGCGTCTTGCCCATGACGTCAACCTCTCGCCCGGCCCCCGCCTTCCCTCGAGGGTAGAAAGCAGCAGCGTTGACGACTAGGGACGTTGGTCCCGTCCCGCCGGGCCGTTCGACGCCCCGCCGCGTCCGGCTTTCGCGCTTCCGACCACGTCGGCCGGCGTGCGCAGCGACGCGTGGTCCGACCCGGGTATGTCCGGGCTCGGGTATGTCCAGGTGGGTATGCCCCCCTGTTCTCTATGGCGGGGCTCTCTCCGTCGGGCCCCATCGTTTCCGCGCGACCCGTCACGCGATGGAGACGCACGCCGTCGGCTCTCGGGTGCGGGGCCCAATGATGGCGCCCCGGGGACCAAGGACCCTGGCATCGGCGGCCGGGATGGCCGAAGGTCGAAGTCAGACGGGAGGCAGGTGGGACGAATGACCCGAACGACGGTCGACACCAAGGTGATCACAACGGCGGTGGAGTTGGCGTGCCGCGCTCCCTCGCTGCACAACAGCCAGCCGTGGCGCTGGGTGGCCGGCGGCGCGGTTGTCGACCTGTTCGCCGACCCGCACCGGATCGTGGCCGCGACCGACGGCTCGGGCCGCGAGTCGATCATCAGCTGCGGGGCGGTGCTCGACCACTTCCGCGACGCGATGCTGGCCGCCGGCTGGGACACCGGCGTCGACCGGTTCCCCAACCCCAGCAATCTGGACCACCTGGCCTCGATCGACTTCGCCCCGGCCGACTACGTCACCGACGCCCAGCGCGACCGCGCCGCGGCGATCGCGCGGCGGCGCACCGACCGGCGCCCGTTCCGCGCCCCCAAGGACTGGGCGTCGTTCGAGCCCGTGCTGCGCAGCGCGTTCGACCCCGCGCTGGCCACCCTGGACGTGCTGGCCGACGAGGCGCGGCCCCGCCTGGTGGAGGCGTCGCGGCTCGCCGAGGTCCTGCGCCGCTACGACGACCTCTACCATCACGAACTGCGTTGGTGGACAGCGCCGTTGCGGGAATCCGAAGGGATCCCCGAGAGTGCGCTGCCGTCCGCGGCGCAGGGCCGCGACGTCGACGTGAACCGCCGCTTCCCCGCCAACGGCCACGCCGGGAAGGGCCCGGCCGCCCACGACCAGGCCAAGGTCGTGGTGCTGTCCGGCTACGGGGACACCCGCGCGGACTGGCTCGGCTGCGGGCAGGCGCTCTCGGCGGTGCTGCTGGAGTGCACCATGGCCGGGTTGGCGACAAACACGGTCACCCACATCACCGAGGTGCAGGCCGGCCGGGACATCGTGCGGGAACTCCTCTCCGACACCGCGCTGGTGCCGCAGGTGCTGATCCGGGTCGGCGCGGAGCCCGGGGGCGAGCCCCCGGAGCCGACGCCGCGCCGGCCGTTGCAGGACGTGCTGCACATGCGGAGCTGAAAACCCCCCGGTGCACGAAAACCCGGTGCCCGGAAACCCCTGACAGCTAGGAGCGTTGCGATGTTCGACTCATACCCGCCCAAGTCGGTGGTCGTCGGTGTCGACGGGTCGCAGGCCGCGATCCGCGCCGCACGCTGGGCGGTGGACGAGGTCGCCGGAACCGATGTCCCGCTGCGCCTGCTCTATGTCGCCCGGACGGACCCGGGCGCCGGGCCGCTGGAGGACAGGGCGGCATTGGCGGCGGCGGAGGAGGTCGTGCACGAGGCGTACGACGCCGTCGAGGCCCTGGGCAGGCCGGTGAAAGTCGAGACCGAGGTGCTCGACGGCGAGCCGGTGCCGACGCTCATCGCGGCGTCGCGTTCCACCGGGTTGCTCTGTGTGGGCGACACCGGGGCCGCACAGCATCCGGAGGGCTGGCTGGGTTCCACCGCAAGGGGATTGGCGCAGTCCGCGCACTGCTCGGTCGCCATCGTCAGGGGTGGTCGCGACGGCGCGGACACCAGCGACCGGCGTTGGATCGTCGCCTGCGTGGACGGCGCGCCGGAGGACGTCGACGTTCTCGACCTCGCGCTCAACGAGGCGCTGCGCCGGCATGCCCGGCTGCGGGTGGTGACCGAGCGGCAGCCCGATGGGGCCCCCGGCGGTGGTGGGGCGGGCGCGATACTCGACCCGCACCTGGTGCGTTGCCTGGACGGCTATCCCGACGTGCACGTCGACACCGCGGTGCTGCGCGGTCCCTTCCGCGACTACCTCGCCGAGCATGCGGTGTTCATCCAGCTGGTGATGGTCGGCGCCGTGCGGACCGCCGAGGTGCGCCAGCTGCTCGGCCCGGACGGGGCCCCCGCGCTGCGCGGCAGCGACTTCTCGCTGCTCATCGTCGGACCCGAGCGGCCGGGCCGCTGATGAAGGCCCGCGTCGGCGACTGGCTCGTCATCAAGGGCGGCACGGTCGGGCACCCGGACATGCGCGGGCTGATCACCGCCGTGCGCTCGCCGGACGGCGAGCCGCCCTACCGGGTCCGGTGGCTCGCCACGGGGGAGGAGGCGACCGTGTACCCGGGCCCCGACGCGCTGGTCGTCACGGCCGCCGAGCAGCGAGCCGCCGACGAGCGGGCCCGGTCGCGGTTCGCCGCGGTGCAGGCCGCCATCCGGGAACGCGCGCGCACCGGCCGCGGCAGCGTCCCGAATTAGCCTCTGCGTCAATAATTCTGCGCGCGCGTTGCCGCGGAATGGTTGGCAACGAACAGGACACGCCGCGGTCGCGGTTTGTCGGCGCCCGGTGCCAGACGCCGCCGTGCCCATTAGCCTGAGACGGTCCAACAGGTGACTTCATGCCCTATGCGCCGGGTGGTCACCGCCTCGACGATGAGACCACCCTGCACATAAAGGACTTCGTATGGCTTCAACAGTGGGGGGCCCGCACCTGGTGACGGACTCCGACGCCGACGCGCTCGCCTGGCAGTTCATGCACTCGGACTACGCCGACGACATCTATGCCGACTTGCCGCTGGATCGACGTCTCGACGGTTTCCTCCGGCGCCAGGGACTCGGCCGTCTCACCGAGGACGGCGACGCGCACAATCTCATCCTCAACCGGGTCATGGCCTGCATCGGGGTGCGCGCGTAATTGGTTCGCCCGCTCACCGTGGGTAGTGGGCACCGAACTGCCGTGAGATCCGTGTCGCCGCCACGCCCGGCGTTCGCGGCCCCGGCCGCCCCGGCGGCCCGGTCACGTGGGCCGACGAACGGCCCGTCGGCGCGGGACTTCGGTCCCTATCGCCGATGTCGCCGGACTGGTCGGATGGACGTGTCGATGCTGACGTCGACGGTGATCGCGGACTCAGGAGCGGTGTGCCATGACCAGAGCAACCGATGTCGCCCGGCACTCGCCGCGGCGGGTATTCCGTGACCGGCGCGAGGCCGGCCGGGTGTTGGCGAGCCTGTTGAGCGCCTACCGCGACCAGCCCGACGTGATCGTCCTGGGCCTGGCCCGCGGCGGGGTGCCGGTGGCGTGGGAGGTGGCGGCCGCGCTGCACGCCCCGCTGGACGCGTTCGTCGTGCGCAAGCTCGGCGCGCCCGGCCACGAAGAGTTCGCCGTGGGGGCGCTGGCGAGCGGGGGCCGCGTCGTGGTCAACGACGATGTCGTGCGCGGCCTGCGCCTCACCCCGCAGCAGCTGCGCCACATCGCCGAGCGGGAAGGCCGGGAACTCGCCCGGCGCGAGGCCGCCTACCGGGACGGGCGCCCGCCCGTCGACGTCACGGGCAGAACCGTCATCCTCGTCGACGACGGCCTGGCCACCGGCGCGAGCATGTTCGCGGCCGTGCAGGCGCTGCGGGAGGCGCAGCCCGCCCAGATCGTGATCGCGGTGCCCGCGGCCCCGGAGTCCACGGTCCGCGAGTTCGCGAGCCTGGTCGACGACGTCGTCTGCGCGACCATGCCGACCCCGTTTCTCGCGGTCGGAGAATCGTTCTGGGACTTCCGCCAGGTCACCGACGAGGAGGTCCGTCAGCTGCTTGCCACCTCGACCACCACGGCGGCGACGAAAAGCGTTGCGGCGCAAAGCGCCGCCGAGGTGATTGCCGCCGTGGCCATCGACGCCCCCGGGGGCGTCCCGCCGTTTGCCGCCCTGGAGGAGCTGATCGGCGACGCGCGGGTCGTGCTGATCGGCGAGAGCTCGCACGGCACACACGAGTTCTACGAGGCCCGGGCCCAGATCACCAGGTGGCTGATCGAGGAGAAGGGCTTCTGCGCCGTCGCGGCGGAGGCGGACTGGCCCGACGCCTACCGGGTGAACCGGTACGTGCACGGCATCGGCGACGACACCAGCGCCGACGAGGCGCTGAGCGGGTTCGAGCGCTTCCCGGCCTGGATGTGGCGCAACGTGGTGGTCCGCGACTTCGTCGACTGGCTGCGCGAGCGCAACCGGCGTCACGAGTCCGACGGGGGTCTTCGGGCCGGGTTCTACGGCCTGGACCTGTACAGCCTGCACCGCTCGATGAACGAGGTGATCGGCTACCTGGACAGGGTGGACCCCAGGGCGGCCGCACGCGCGCGCAACCGCTACGCCTGCTTCGATCACGCCTCGGCCGACGACGGCCAGGCATACGGCTTCGCGGCGGCGTTCGGCGCGGGCCCGTCCTGCGAGAAGGAGGTGGTCGACCAGCTGGTCGACATCCAGCGCAACGCGCTGGCGTATGCGCGCATGGACGGGCTGATCGCCGAGGACGAGCTCTTCTACGCCCGGCAGAACGCGCAGACGGTGCGCGACGCCGAGGTCTACTACCGCGCGATGTTCAGCGGGCGTGTGACCTCCTGGAACCTGCGCGACAAACACATGGCGCAGACGCTCGATGCGCTGCTCGAGCACCTGGATCGCCACCGTGATGCGCCGTCGGCGCGAATAGTGGTGTGGGCGCACAACTCTCACGTCGGGGACGCGAGGGCCACCGAAGTGTGGGCCGACGGGCAGCTCACCCTCGGCCAACTCGTCCGCCAGCGATACGGCAAGGCCTCGCGTCTCATCGGGTTCAGCACCTACACCGGCACGGTCACCGCGGCCAGCGAGTGGGGCGGTGTCGCCGAACGCAAGGCCGTGCGGCCGGCGCTGCCCGGCAGCATCGAGGAGCTCCTGCACGAAACCGGCAACGCCGCCTTCCTGGTCTCGGCCCGCATCACCCCGGGCGCCGCCGAACCGCTGAGCACCGTCCGGCTGGGCCGTGCCATCGGCGTGATCTACCTGCCCGCCACCGAGCGGCAGAGCCACTACTTCCATGTGCGGCCCGCGGACCAGTTCGACGCGATGATCCACATCGAGCGGACCCGGGCGCTGCAACCCCTGGAGCCCACGAGCGTCTGGGTCGCCGGCGAGACGCCGGAAACCTACCCGAGCGGCCTGTGATGGAGGCACCAGCCGGGCCGGAGCCCGGCCGCGCGCAGATCGTCACGCTGACCATGAACCCGGCGCTGGACATCACGACCGGCGTCGACGCGGTGCGCCCGACGGACAAACTGCGCTGCGACACACCGCGGTACGACCCTGGCGGCGGCGGCATCAACGTCGCCCGCATCGCCCACGTGCTCGGCGCGTCGGTCGAGGCCGTGTTTCCCGCCGGCGGATCGACCGGTGACCTGCTGACGTCGCTGCTCGACGGCGCGGGGGTGCCGTATCGGCGCGTCGCGATCGGCACGTCGACGCGGGAGAGCTTCACCGTCAACGAGACCGGCACCGGCCGGCAGTACCGTTTCGTCCTGCCGGGAGCGCGGCTGTCCTGCCGGGAACGGGCCTGTTGCCTGGACGAGCTGCGCAGCGCGGCGGCGGCGGCCGACTTCGTCGTGGCGAGCGGCAGCCTGCCCCCCGGCGTGCCCGCCGATTTCTATCAGCGGGTCGCCGAGCTGTGCGGGGAGCTGGGCGTGCGCCTGATCCTGGACACCTCCGGCGGCGGCCTGCGGCACGTCTCTTCGGGGGTGTTCCTGCTCAAGGCGAGCGTGCGAGAGTTGCGCGAATGCGCCGGCCGGCCGCTGGCGACCGAGGCCGACCAGCTCGCCGCCGCGCACGAACTGGTCGACACCGGCCGCGCCCACAGCGTGCTGGTGTCGCTGGGATCCCACGGCGCGCTGCTCGCGACGGCGCACGCCAGCCAGCGATTCGCCGCGATCCCGTCCTCCGGCGGGAGCGGCGTGGGGGCGGGCGACGCGATGGTCGCCGCCGTCACCGTGGGACTCGGGCGCGGCTGGCCGCTCGTCAAGTCCGTGCGGCTGGGCATCGCGGCGGGCACGGCCATGCTGATGACACCCGGGACCGCGGCCTGTGACCGGGCCGAGGTGGAAAGGCTTTTCGCGCTCGCCGCCGAACCCGTGGACGTCTGAGCGGCGCCGGCGCGCACCGCGCGAGGACGAACGGCATCGCGGGTGGGGCCCAACGGCCCCTCCGTAACGGGCCCCGGCGCAATAGCCTGATAACCAGGCACAGAACACGTCAGGAGCCGACATGGACGAGCTGGACTCGAAGTCGGTGGTGGTGGGCATCAACGGCTCGCGGGCCGCGGCCAACGCCGCCAAGTGGGCGGTCGACGAGGCGCGCAGCCGGCAACTGCCGCTGCGCCTCGTGTACGTCATCTCCGGCCGGGGCGCGGAACCCGGGTCCGAGCCGGCCTCCGAGTGGGAGGTCGAGCACGGCGAAACGGCGCTCTCGGATGCGGAGTCCGCCGTACGCGGCGAACGCAAGCCGGTCGAGGTCGAGACGGCGATCCTCGCCGGCGACCCCGCGCAGGTCTTGATCAACGAATCGCAGGACGCGGCCCTGGTCTGCGTGGGCACCGCGCGGCGCGGGTGGGCGGCCGACGGCCTGCTGGGCCCCACGGCCGCCGGCCTGGTCGCGCACGCGCGCTGCCCGGTGGCCGTCATCCGCAGCAATCCGGACGGTTCCCCGACACAGCTCGGCGTGATCGCGGTGGTGCTCAACGACGATCCCGACAACGACGAGGTCGTGCGCCGGGCCATGGAGGAGGGACGCCTCCGCCACGCCACCGTGCGGCAGATCGACCGGCGACTGCACAGCTGGGTCCGGCGCTATCCGGACGTCCCCGTGCAGACCGTCGCCGCGGGTACCGGGACGAAACTCGGCGAAAGCCATGGGACCGCAATCGAATTGGCCGTCGTGGGCGGTTCCGACGCCGAGCAGATGACCGGAATCGCCACCCCCAACTGCCATCCGATCATCGGCTACCCCGACTGCTCGGTGCTCGTCGTCCGCGAGTAGGCGGTCCGCGTCCGCGATGAACGAGTCCGCGCAACCCCGGTCGGTCGTCGTCGGCGTCGACGGCTCGCAGGCGGCGCTTCGCGCGGCGTGGTGGGCGGTCGACGAGGCCGTCAGCCGCGACGTCACCCTGCGCCTGCTCGGCGCGGTCGAGCCGGGTGACACCCCGGACGTCGCGGAGCGGGCGGTCGAGCACGCGATCGCCGCCATCGAGGCCGCGGGCGCGCCACCGAAAATGGAAACCCGGGTCACCGCCGGGCCCGCGGCCCGGTCGCTGATCCGCGCCTCGGCGTCGGCGGCCCTGCTGTGCGTGGGCGCCGTCGGGTTGCGTCACTTCCGGCCCGGCCGGGTCGGTTCCACCGCCGCCACCGTGGCCACGTCGGCGCACTGCCCCGTGGCGATCGTTCGCGGCCGCGATGACCGGCCCCGCCGGCCCGCCGGTCCCGCCGCGGCGATCGCCGTCGAACTCGGCGGGTTCACCGACAGCGAGGACGCCGAGATCGTGCTGGCCGCCGCGATCGAGGAGGCCCGGCTGCGCGACGCCGCCCTGCATGCGCTGGTCCGCCGCACCACGGGCGACGCGGGCACCGCGGAGGGGGAAGGCGACCGCCGGGCGCTGGCCGACCTGGACCGCCGGCTGGCCCGGTGGACACGGCGCTACCCGGACCTGCGGCTGGAACCGGTTGTGGTCCGCGGCGGCCTGCTGGAGTACGTGGCCGGTCACCGGCCGGTGCAGCTGGCCGTCGTCGGTGCCCGCAACCGGCAGCGCCTGGCCGAACTCGTCGGGCCGGTCGGCAATGCGAAACTGCAGGACGCCGGCTGCTCGCTGCTGGTCGTCAACCGGCGCCATCTCTGAGCGCTGACGACGGTCGCGATATGGGATATTGGGTCGGTGGTCGGTCGATGACCCGCCCGCGCGGCCGGCAGGAAGGACTCGCCATGGTCAAGGTTTTCCTGGTCGACGACCACGAGGTGGTGCGCCGCGGCCTTGCCGACCTGCTCGCCTCCGACCCCGAGCTGGAGATCGTCGGCGAAGCCGGCTCGGTCTCGGAGGCGAAGGCCCGGATACCGGCGCTGCAGCCCGACGTCGCCGTGCTCGATGTGCGCCTGCCCGACGGCAACGGCATCGAGCTGTGCCGCGACCTGGTGTCGGATCACCCGGACCTGCGCTGCCTGATGCTGACGTCGTTCACCTCCGACGAGGCCATGCTCGAGGCCATCCTGGCCGGCGCCAGCGGCTATGTCGTCAAGGACATCAAGGGCATGGAGCTGGCGCATGCCATCAAGGAGGTGGGCGCCGGCAAGTCCCTGCTGGACAACCGGGCGGCCGCCGCGCTGATGGCCAAGCTGCGCGGCGCGGCCGAGCGCGAAGACCCGCTGTCCGGGCTGACCGAACAGGAGCGCACCCTGCTCGGGCTGCTCAGCGAGGGGCTGACCAACAGGCAGATCGCCGCCCGGATGTTCCTCGCCGAGAAGACGGTGAAGAACTACGTGTCCCGGCTGCTGGCGAAACTGGGCATGGAGCGGCGCACCCAGGCGGCGGTGTTCGCGTCGAAACTGGATCGGCGTTCGGGCGCGCGACCGGCGCAGACGCCGACCGATTGACCGGCGCCCCCGCGGCAGAATCGGGCTAAGCTGCCCACAGGCATCCCATGCCGGGCGGCGCGTCGCCGCTGCTCCCCGGCGCACGCTGCCGGATGACTGTTCTTGTCTGGAGGTGTCGGGTCAGTGGCTGGCGAGGAACGCGGCTCGGCTTTCGCCAGGCTGGGTCGGCGCGGGCTGGTCGGCAGGATGCACGAGCAGCTCGACGAGTTGCTGGCCGCGCGCGACCAGATGGAGCAGCTGCTGCGCGTCATCGTCGAGATCGGTGCCGGCCTGGACCTGGACGCCACCCTGCGCCGCATCATCGCGGCGGCCCGGGAACTGACCTCCGCCCCCTACGGCGCCCTGGCCATCCGGGATTCCGGCGGCAACCTGGTCTCGTTCGTCCACGCGGGGCTCGACGAGGAGACGGCCGCGCGCATCGGACACCTGCCGGTCGGTAAGGGCCTGCTCAGCCTGTCGCTGATGGACACGCCCGTGCTGCGGATGGACGACCTGACCACGCACCCGGCCGCCGTCGGGTTCCCCGAGCACCACCCGCCCATGCGGGCCTTCCTCGCCGTGCCCATCACGATCCGGGAGACCCTGTTCGGCAACCTCTATCTCACCCACGACGACCCGGCGCGGCTGTTCTCCGAATCCGACGAGGTCGCCGCCCGCGCGCTGGCGTTCGCGGCGGCGGTCGCCATCGACAACGCGCAGGTTTTCGAACGCGAGCGCACGGCCGTCAAGTGGATGCAGGCCAGCCGCGAGATCACCACCGCGCTGCTGTCCAGCACCGAGCCGCACCGGCGCCCGCTGTACCTGATCGCCGAAAGCGCGCGGGCCCTGACCGGCGCCGAGCAGGCGATCGTGCTCGTCCCGGCCGACGCCGACGTCCCCCGCGACGAAGTCGACATGCTGGTGGTCTCGGCCGCCGTGGGAGTCCACGCCGCCGACGCGATGGGCCAGCAGATCCCGGTGGACACCTCGACCTCCGGCAGCGTCTTCCGGTCCGGGGAACCGGTCATCACCGAGTCGCTGCGGTACCCGATCCAGGCGTTCACCGACGTGGGGCAGCGCCCGGCGATCGTCATGCCGCTGCGCGCCCACGACGAGGTGGTCGGCGTGCTCGCGATCGCCCGCGGCGCCGATCAGCCGCCCTTCGACGAGAGCTACCTGGGCCTGGTCAGCGATTTCGCCACCCACGCCGCGATGGCCCTGGTGCTGGCGTCGGCCCGCGACGACGCGCGTCGGCTGACCATCCTGGCCGAGCGCGAGCGCATCGCCCACGACCTGCACGACCACGTCATCCAGCGGCTGTTCGCGGCGGGCATGGACCTGCAGGGCACGCTGGCCCGGGCGCGTTCGCCCGAGGTCGCCGACCGGCTCAACCGCACGCTCGACGATCTGCAGACCATCATCGAGGAGATCCGGACGACGATCTTCCAGCTGAAGACCCCGGCGGGCAAGAACGGCGACTTCCGGCACCGCATCGGGCGCGTGATCGCCGACCTGACCGAGAACCGGGACGTCGTCACCACCGTGCGCATGCACGGGCCGATGACCGCGGTGGACGGCGAACTGGCCGACCACGCCGAAGCGGTCGCCGCGGAGGCCATCAGCAATTCCCTGCGCCACTCCGGGGCGTCGCGGCTGACCGTCGAGGTCAGCGTCGGCGACATGTTCGTCCTCGACGTCGCCGACAACGGTTGCGGCATCCCCGCCGACAACGACCGCAGCAGCGGGCTTTCCAACATGAAACGCCGCGCCGAGCAACTCGGCGGCGCCTGCGAGGTCACCAGTTCGCCCGAGGGCGGCGCCCGGGTCCACTGGGTGGCCCCGCTGACGGGTTAGTGACCAGGGCCGACCGCTGACCAACGACGGGCGGATGAGGCCCAACGGCCCCTGTCCGGGCGGGCCGCGCCGTAATAGTGTCAGGGATCTTCAGCGACCACGCGGTGGAATCGGCGGCGAGGAGTGCGACATGACGGACAGGTCAACGGAATTCGGTGTGCTGGTGGGCGTCGACGGATCGGCGGCATCCGATGCGGCCGTGGCCTGGGGGGCCCGCGAGGCCGCCCTGCACCGACTGCCCGTCACCCTGTTCCACGCCGTGCAGCCCGTCGTCGTCGGATGGCCGGTCGGCCAGCTGTATGCCGACATCCCCGAATGGCAGCAGGAAGAGGCGCAGCGCGTCCTCGAGCAGGCCCGCGCGGCGGTGCCGACCGGCCCGGGCGGTGCCGAGCCGCCCGGGATACGCACGCAGCTGGTGTATTCCGGCGTGGTGCCGGCCCTGGTCGACGCCTCGGCGGGCGCGCGGATGGTCGTGGCCGGCAGCCAGGGGATGAGCGCGCTGGGGCGCCTGCTGCTGGGTTCGGTGACCGCGGGTCTGCTCCATTACGCGCGCTGCCCGGTCGCGGTCATCCGTTCCGGTGCCGCCCCCGATCCCGGCTTGCCGGTGCTGCTCGGGATCGACGGGTCGCCCGCATCGGAGGAGGCGACGGCCCTGGCCTTCGAGGAGGCCTCCCGCCGCGGTGTCGGGCTGGTGGCGCTGCACGTCTGGAGCGACGTCGCGGTGTTCCCGATCCTCGGGATGGACTGGCACGAAAGGGAAGCCGAAGGCCAGGAGACCCTCGCCGAGCGACTGGCCGGCTGGCAGGAACGGTATCCCGACGTGCGCGTCGAGCGAAAGCTGTTCTGCGACAAGCCCGCCCATTGGCTGCTGCAGGAATCGGAACGCGCTCAACTGGTCGTGGTCGGCAGCCGGGGCCGCGGCGGCTTCCCCGGCATGCTGCTGGGTTCGGTGAGCTCGGCCGTGGCGCAGTCGGCGCGGGTGCCGGTGATCGTCGTGCGCTGACGATCGGTGCCCTCGGCATCTGGACTGCCCGCGCCTCAGCGCACGACGAGCACCGAACACCGGCCGCGCCCGCGCTGACCGGCCGGTCCGACGATCCGGGCGACCTTGTCGGCGTCGGCGGCGCCCACGACCGCGAGCCGGACGGATTCCTGGGTGTGGGCCAGGAACTCGGCGGCGCCGCGCCGCGCGGCGGCCGGCATCACGTGCACCTCGGGATAACGGGAGACCCACGGCCCGAGCCGATGATCGAGCTGGCGGTAGGGGATCTCACCGAGTCCCCACCGCCACGCGCCCATTGCCAGCACCGGCGCCCCCCGCAGCCGCGCCTCGCGGAATCCGTGCTCGAGCACCGCGTCGTTGCCGGGGGAGTCGTCGACGACGACGGCGACATATCCGGACTCCGGCGCGGACTCCGGCGCGGACTCCGGCGCGGAGCCCGGTTCGGCGGCGTCGCGGTCGCACCGGATGATCGCCACCGGGCACTGCGCGTGGCGGGCCACGGCGTCGGCGGCCGAGCCGAGGACCTTGCTGGCGATGCGCCCGATGCCCACCGACCCCACACAGACCATCGCCGCGCGCCGCGACTCGTGCAGCAGGACGCTTTCCGGTGTCCCGTGCGCGATGTCGCATTCGACCTTCACCTGCTCGCCCAGGCCCTGCAGTGCCGCGTCGGCGGCGCGCAGCGACGTTTCGGCGTATTCGACGTCGAGGTCGTCGTCCACCGCGTCCCCGTCGGCATGCCGGTCGGGAACGGCGTGCACCAGCCGCAGCGCCATGTTGCGCCCGACGGCCTCGGTGACCGCCCACCTGGCCGCGTTGATCGCCGCGTCCGAGCCGTCGATACCGACCACGATCCGCTGTGCGGGCTGCGGATGGTCCATCGCGTCCTCCCGGTCCGTGGGCACCGGGGCGTTTCCCCGGGCCGCCAATTCGTGTCACTATGCGCGTGTCACTATGCGCGTGACACCATGCGCGTGACACCATGTGCGTGACACTATGCGCGTGACACTATGCGCCGGTTCCCCCGCACGGCAGGGCCGTTCGGCCCCCAATCGGCGGGCGATGGTCACCCGGCGGCGGGCCTCACCCGATCTCGACGGTGTGCCCGGGCAGCAGCTGGTGCACGCGGCCACGGCATTCGACCAAGACCGCTCCGGTGTTCTTCGCCTCGGAGGTCAGCGCGCCCGCCCGTCCACTGATCTTCAGGTGCAGACGCTGCCCCCGATACAGGAACATCGCCCCGCGATGCCCGGCCCGGCGGGCTTCGGGAAGCCGTCGATACCGGTATTGCAGCAGCGAGCGGGCCACGTTCGGCAGGCGCACGCTCAGCACCGGGGAGACGAACAGCGAGTCCCAGAAGACGTGCCCCCGATAGGCCTCACCGTGCAGCCCGCGGGCCGGGACCCCGGCGTCGAGGTCGGCGGGTGCGGCGAGATGGTCTGCAGCAGGTGCACCAGATGCAGCCGGAGCACCCGCAGAGCCACGGTGTGGTCGGACAGCGTTGTCGGACAGCCCGACGTGGCAGTGTTCCCACAACCGGGCCCACGCCCGGGCGTGCCGATGATGAAGGTCGGCATATCGACCCGCCGCCTCGAGGTGCTGCCGCGCGGCGCTCGCCGGCTCGGAGATGGCGGCATCCTGCCGGTGAAGATGGTCGCGACCTTCTCCACGGTGACCGGCGCGTATCGCCAGTCGGCCCGCACGTCGTCGGCCAGACGGTGCTGCGCGCGGCCACCGCGATCGCGATGCGTGATTGCGACGTCCGGGTTCGCAGGATCACCGAGTCGGAGCCCATCTCCTCGGTCGCCGATTCGGTCAGGTGGATGCTCGACAGCGAACGGTAGCGCTCGACCATGGTGTTGCCCACGGCTCCGTCCAGCAGTGAGCGGAATTCAACTGTGCCCGAACAGTTCTCGGCGTCGAACGTGGTCCGCATGGCGACCACGTGGGGCTGGTGCATCGACGCGAACCGCTGCTGGGCCAGCGTCGTGATCTGGCCCGCACTGTCGCGGAACCGCAGCGTTCGGGTCGGCGTCGCGTGCCGCAGGTCGAATGTCTGCCGATAGGAGAGCAGTTCGACGTCGTCGATGTGAAACCACGCGCCGCCGTTGATTCGGAAGGTCAGTGCCAGCCAGTTGGGCAGGTTGACCAGGCTTTCGTTCTCGATCGTGCGGCCCGCGATCACGTCGGCCGGCTCGTTGTAGACGCCGGCGGCGTACGTGCCCGGGAATGCGACTCGGATGCCGCCGCCTCCGGGGCGCAACCGCGGGTGGCGACATAGCCGTTGCCGACGGTGCACAGCGCTTCGCGCAGCCGCTCGCTACCGGCGTCGTAGCCCTCGTAGACGAGTTCCCACGGAGCGTCGGGCTCGGCGGCCGCGTCCTGCAGCAACAGCGCGCCCGACGGGCGGTCGCCGTCCTCGTCGTGGTGCACCACGATCCCCACGCCGTCGAATCGGACCGCGTCCAGGGCGTCTTCGTCGGTGATGTCGTCGCCGATACAGATCGGCAGCACGGCATCGGCCCCGTCGGCCCCGTCGGCCCCGTCGGACCCGTCGGACCCGTCGATGTGGTCGAGGAACCACTTCAGCGTGGTGCCCCTATCCCAGTCGACGGCCGGGCGCAACTCGATGACCTTGCGGCCGGCGCTGACCCGCAGCCCCTCGGAGCGCGCGCGCCCGCGCACCGCCAAGATCACCCGGTCGACATCGTCGGGACTGGCATTGCGGTAGTGAGCGGCCACCGCAAAGCGCTTGTTTTCCAGCATGATTCCGGGCACGTCGTGCAGAGTCTCCGCCAACCGGGCGGCGGCGGCCTCGGCGTTCTCGTGGCGGGTCCCGTCCGGTGCGGCCAGTTCGAAACCGTGGCTGCCCGCGTACCACAGTCCGTCGACGCCGACCCGCGCGCGCACGTCCGCCAGGTCCCGGCCGCTGATCACCGCCACGGGGCAGAGCGCGGACAGCGTGCGCAACGTGTCGGCGGCGCCGTCGACCGGCGTCGCCGCGTCCGGCTGCGCGACGATCTCCGAGAGCGTGCCGTCGAAGGCGAGGAACACCGCGGGTCGCCGGCCGGCCACCAGTTCCCTGAGCTGGCTGTAGGCCTGGGCGGCGTCGGCGATGCCCGACAGGGCAGTGCCGGCGGGCCGCACCGAGATCTCCGCGAGGTCGGCGACGACGGTGTCGGCCCCGGCCGACATCGGATCTGCGGCATGGCCGTTGCGCTGCAGACCGATTCGGTCACCCGGGTGACGATGCCACAGGGGCGTCCGCGATCGAACCCGGGCGAACCGATCGGGGCCCCTTGTCCACCCGGTTGAGGACTAAAGCCTCATGTCCGACGGCCTTTCGCGCCATAGCCTTTTCACCGAGCGAGGGGAGTACGACATGTCCGCACCCGCCAACCGATACGGGATACTGGCCGGCGTCGACGGATCACCCGCGTCCAACGCGGCCGTCTGCTGGGCCGCGCGTGAGGCGGCGCTGCGCCACGTGCCGCTGACCGTGGTGCACATGGTCAATGCCGCCGTGCCGATGTACCCGCAGTTCCCGCTGTCCTCCGGTGTCTCGGCATGGGAGCAGGAGGAGGGCCGGCGCGTCCTCGAGCACTCGGTCAAGATCGCCGAAGACGCCGTGCCGGCCGGTCGCAAGATTCCCGTCGCCGGCGAACTCAGGTGCTCGCCGCCGGTGCCGACGCTGGTCGACATGTCCGACGACGCGGAGATGCTCGTCCTGGGCAGCCACGGGCGCGGCGCGGCGACGCGGGTCCTGCTGGGCTCGGTCAGCTCGAACGTGGTGCGCGGCGCGCGCTGCCCGGTCGCGGTGGTCCGCGACGAGGACCCGCTGATGCCCCATCCGGGGCAGGCCCCGGTGTTGGTGGGGGTCGACGGCTCGCCGGCCTCGGAGCTTGCCGTGGCCATCGCCTTCGACGAGGCGTCCCGGCGGGGCGTGGACCTGCAGGCGCTGCACGCGTGGAGCGACGTCCAGGTCTACGAACTGCCCGGGGTGGACTGGGTAACGGTCAAGGCCGAAGCCGAGCGCAGCCTCGCCGAACGGCTGGCCGGCTGGCAGGAGCGCTATCCGGACGTCACGGTGCACCGGCTCGTCGAATGTGACCGCCCGGCACCGCAGTTGATCGAGAAGTCGGAGGGTGCCCAGTTGGTCGTCGTGGGCAGTCACGGCCGGGGCGGGTTGAGCGGCATGCTGTTGGGGTCGGTCAGCAACGCCGTCCTGCACTCGGTCCGCATGCCGGTGATCGTGGCGCGGCCGCGTTGAGGCCATGGCTGGCGCGACGGGCACGCACACCGCGACGGCGTCGGGTCCGGTGAGCATGACCGCGGCGCCCTACGCGGAGGTACGCGAAACCCACACGGGTGTCGTCGTGCTGGCCGGCGACCGCGCCTTCAAGGCGAAGAAGCCGGTGCTGACCGACTTCCTCGACTTCCGGACACCGCAGCGGCGCGAGCGCGCCTGCGCCCGGGAAGTCGAGCTGAACAGCCGCCTGTCACCGCAGAGCTATCTGGGCGTCGCCCACCTCAGCGACCCCGCCGGCGGGCCCGCCGAACCGGTCGTCGTGATGCGCCGCTACCGCGACGAGGACCGGCTGGCGTCGATGGTGGCCCGCGGCCCGGAAGAATCCGTCCGCGGCGTGCTGGACGCCGTCGCCGCGGCCCTGGCCGGCTTCCACGCCCTTGCCGAGCGGAGCCCGCTGATCGACGCCCAGGGCGAGGTCGCAGCGGTCGGCCGGCGCTGGGCCGAGAACCTGGCGGAACTCGAGCGCTATGCGGGCATGGGAGTGCCTGGTGTCGCGGCCGGGGAGGTGGCACGGCTGCGCCGTCTCGCCGAGGAGTTCATCGCGGGGCGCGCGCCCCTGTTCACCCGCCGCATCGCGGCGGGTCAGATCGTCGACGGCCACGGCGACCTGCTCGCCGACGACATCTTCTACGCGGACGGGCGGCCGGCGCTGCTGGACTGCCTCGAGTTCGACGACGAACTGCGCTACGTCGACCGCATCGACGACGCCGCCTTCCTCGCCATGGATCTGGAGTTCCTGGGCCGGGGCGACCTCGGGGACCACTTCCTGCAACGCTACGTCGCGCACGCGGCGGACACCGCGCCGCCGGTGCTGCGGGACTTCTACATCGCCTACCGCGCCGTCGTCCGGGCCAAGGTCGAATGCCTGCGCTACACCCAGGGCAAACCCGGGGCCGCCGACGACGCCGCCCGCCACCTGGACATCGCGGGCCGGCACCTGCGCAGCGGCACCGTCCGCCTGGCGCTCGTCGGCGGCAACCCCGGCACCGGCAAGTCGACCCTGGCGCGGGGGCTTTCCGAACAGTTCGGCGCTCAGGTGATCTCGACCGACGACGTGCGGCGCGAACTGCGCGGGGCCGACGTCATCACCGGCGAGTCCGGTGTCCTGGACACCGGGTTGTACAGCCCGGCGAACGTCACCACGGTCTACGACGTGGTCCTGCGGCGGGCACAGGAGTCGCTGGTCAACGGTCAATCGGTGATCCTCGACGGCACCTGGCGGGACCCGCAGATGCGCGCGCACGCGTACCGCGTTGCCGCCGAGTCGCATGCGGCGATCGTGGAACTCGTGTGCTCGGCGTCCACCGACCTGGCCGCCGGCCGGATCACGACGCGGCGACGGGGCAGTTCGGAGGTGACCCCGGAGATCGCCGCCGCGCTGGCCGCCCACGGCGCAGGATGTGCCGGATGGGACAGCGCACACCGCATCGACACGTCCCGGCCGCTCGAGCAGGTGCTGGCGAAGGCCCGTGGCCTCTGGGAGCGCGCGACGTTTCGAGCTGCGAGAGAGGAGCAGCGATGACTCGGCATTGGCTGGTGATGGAGGCGCCCGGCGAAGAGTCGCGGTTCGTCACCCGGCTGGCGGGTGCCGGCCGGCATCTGCCCGAAACACAGCTCACCACAGACGAATTGATGGCCACCACACGCCACCACACCCACATCGACCTGGAGCGGCTGACCGGGATCCGCGAACGCCGCGTCTCGGTCGGCGACGAGGACTCCTACAGCCTGGCCACCGCGGCGGCACGCAACGCGCTGGCCACCGCGCGGCTGGACCCGGCCTCGCTCGACGTGGTCGTCAACTGCAGCATCACCAAATTGCGCGGAGGTCTGACCCAATGGCTGGAGCCCTCGATGAGCAGCGCGGTGGCCCGCGGGATCGGGGCGCACCGCGCGATGACCTTCGACGTGTCCAACGCCTGCGCCGGGATGCTCACCGGGGTGACGATCGTCAACAACTGGATCCGGCAGGGCATCGTGGAGCGCGCCCTGGTCGTCAGCGGCGAATACATCTCCCAGCTCAGCCACAACGCGGCCCGGCACATCCGCAACATCATGAGCAAGGAACTCGCCTCGCTGACCCTCGGCGACGCGGGTGCCGCACTGGTGCTGGAGCGCGCTCCCGCCGGCTCCGCCGGCATCAGCCTGGCCGGGTTCACCACGGTCGCCGACTACAGCAGGCTCTGCCTGGCCTATCCGCGCGGTCACGACCCCGGCGCGCGGATGTTCACCGACTCCCGCGCGATCCAGCGGGCCGCGATGGACAACACCCCGGTCCTGCTGCAGGAAGTCCTTGACACGGCGGGGATTTCGATCCACGACATCGACCACGTGATCACGCATCAGACCTCCGCCCGTGCCATTCGCAAGGGGATGGCCGCGCTGTCGGAGTCCTTCGGCGACACGCCCCGCCACGACGCGGTGATCACCGTCGACCGCTACGGCAACACGGCCTCGACGACCCACACGGTGGCCCTGGTCGAGGAACTGGAGGCGCGGCACATCGCGCCCGGCGAGACGATCGCGTTGATCGCGTTGGCCTCCGGGCTGGAAATCGGCGTGGTCCTGGTGACCCTGGACGAGGAATTGGTGAGCCGCTATGGGCACGACGATTGATCGGATCGACATCGCGCGTCCCCACCGGGTGGCGGGGTGGCGTCATCGCCACAGCGCGCTGCACCTGGCCGTCACCGCGGCGAAGGACTGCCTGAATGGAGCTGGCTGTGCCGCAAGCGAATTGGACCTGGTGGTCAACGCGGGGATCTACCGCGACCGCAACCTGGGGGAGCCCGCCCTGGCGGCGTTGATCCAGGACGACATCGGGGCCAACCCTGAGGAGCCGCACGGCGGCGGGCACGGCACGTTCTCCTTCGACGTCGCCAACGGGGCCTGCGGAATTCTCACCGCCCTGCAGATCGTGGACGGGTTCCTGCGGGCACGCAGCATCCGCCACGCGATCGTGGTGGCCAGCGACGCCGACCCGGGGCACGGCCTCAGCGAGAACTTCCCGTTCTCTCCGGTCGGGGCGGCGTTGTTGTGCGGATGGTCCGACGACGACGACGGCCTGGGCCGCGTGTTCTGGGTGAATTCGGCGGAAGACGGTGAGATATTCTCCGCGACTGTGGGTTTCGCCGATGCCCGCAACGTGCTCCGAGTCGGCGAGTCGCCCGGGATGGACGAGGCGTTCGCCCTCGCCGCGGCCCGGGCGGCGGGCCGCTGCCTGGATGCCGAGTCCGCGGGGTTGACGGACGTCGACCTGATCGTCGCCGCCCCGCCGCGGCCGGGGTTCCGCGCCGCGCTGGGCGGGCGGCTCGGGTTTCCGGTGGAACGCATCGCCGTCGCCGGCGACGAGCGCATGCACACCGCCGCGCTGGCGGCCGCGTTCCAGGGGCACCTCGGGCGGCTCGCGGCGGGCACGCGGGTCCTTTTCGTCGCCGCGGGCGCCGGCGTCACCGCCGGTGCCGCGCTGTACCGCCAGCGGCCGGGGCCCGCGTGAGGAGCCGCATCGAGCGGATCGCCGTGAGCACCGGTGGCGGCGACGCGCCGGGGCTCAACGCCGTCATCAATGCGGCCACCCTGGCCGCGCGCAACCGTGGCTGGGAGGTCGTCGGGATCCGGGACGGCTTCAACGGCCTGCTGACCCCGGAAGACTATCCCGACGGGGGGCTGATCGAGCTGACCCGTGACCGGGTGCGCGGCATCATCCACCAGGGCGGCACGATCATCGGAACCACCAATCGCGGCAATCCGACGGCGTTTCCGGTGCACCGGCCCGACGGCACCTGGGTCGAGGTGGACCGGACGCGGGAGCTGATCGACCGGTTCGCCGAGCACCGCATCGACGCCCTGATCCTGGTCGGCGGCGACGGGTCGATGTCGATAGGCCAGCACCTGCACGACGCCGGGCTGCGCCTGGTCGGGGTGCCCAAGACGATCGACAACGACCTGGACAAGACGGTCTCGACGTTCGGGTTCGACACCGCCGTCGACTTCGCCTCCCAGTGCATCGACCGGCTGTTCACCACCGCCACGTCGCACGGCCGGATCATCGTCGTGGAGGTGATGGGACGCTACGCGGGCTGGATCGCCCTGAACGCCGGCATGGCGTCGGGGGTGCACGCGATTCTCATCCCGGAGATCCCGTTCGGTCTGGACCCGGTGGCCGCGTTGATCGCCGACCGCGAACGGCACGGCGCGAAGTTCTCCATCGTCTGCGTCGCCGAGGGCGCACGGCCGGTGGGTGGGGAGGTGTCGATCGTGGGCAGGTCGCCGGGGCAGGCCGAGCGGCTCGGCGGCATCGGCGCCAAGGTGGCCGCCGCGCTCGAGGAGATGACCGGACGCGAGGCCCGCACGGTCGTGCTCGGGCATCTCCTGCGGGGCGGTTCGCCCACCTCGTTCGACCGGTTGCTCGGGCTGCGGTTCGGCGGCGCGGCCGTGCGGGCCCTCGATGAGGGGCGCAGCGGGGTGATGGTGGCTCTCGACCCGCCGACGGTCGACTACGTTCCGCTCGCCGAGGCCACCCGGCGGCAGAAGACGGTCCCGCTGGACTGCGACTCGCTGCTGACCGCGCGCGACATGGGGATCAACTTCGGCGACGAGATGCCCGTGCACAGCACGATCGGGCGATGACGCGGGGGCTCGGGAGGCTCAGGGGCTGGGGCGCTCAGGGACTGGGGCGCTCAGGGACTGGGGCGCTCAGGGACTGGGGCGCTCAGGCCGCGCCACTGTCCTCATCCTCGTCGTCTTCGTCGTCTTCGTCGTTGTCGTTGCGGCGCAGCAGTTTTTCGGGGTGCCAGTAGGTGTTGGTGCGGGGTTGGCCGCGCTCGAGGTGTGGGGGTGGGATCCATTCGGTGTCGCCGCGGGTGTTGGTGCGGGTGGTCCAGCCGCGGGGTTGTAGCAGTCGGTGGTGGGGGCCGCAGGCGAAGGTGAGGTCGTCGATGTCGGTGCGGTGGGATTGGGCCCAGTCGGTGACGTGGTGGACGTCGCAGTAGTAGCCGCCGGTGGTGCAGCCCGGGGCGCTGCAGCCGCGGTCCTTGGCGTACAGGACGATCCGCTGGGCCGGGGAGGCCAGGCGTTTGGTGTGATACAGCGCGAGGGTTTTGC
>Ga0078972_1004425_pt1 | contig 38535 bp, 37 predicted proteins | sample YelNatPaOPGAMG01_FD_67568 | JGI IMG/M metagenome (GOLD analysis project Ga0078972, IMG submission 67568) | Hot spring thermophilic microbial communities from Obsidian Pool, Yellowstone National Park, USA - OP-RAMG-01 (SPADES assembly) (version 2) | ecosystem: Environmental > Aquatic > Thermal...
TCCACGAAAAGCAAAAAAAGCAAAAAAACCACCAAAAAACAGCCCAATTTGGGCTGTTTTTTGGTGCAAGCGTTCAAGGACAGTCTTCGGACAAAATGACCGAGGACAGTCTTCGGACAAAGCTTGGGATGGTTTATAGGATCCGTGTCAAATCATTTAACTAAGTAAGTGAAATTGGTTCTGGTTGGGTCATGTTAAAAGTAAGTGAAATTGGTTTGAATTTCTTTTGAGGTTCGACCTTTCTTTTGCCAAAATTTGATTTAAGATAAACTCCGGTTCTGATTTTCCTGATGACATAGTTTCTGTTCTGACCAGTTGTCTGACAATATTCATCCAATAACTTTGATTTTTCCTTCTTTGATTTTAAAAGATAACCTCTTTTTTCAATTAAAGCTTTTAAGTATTGGTTTTTAGATTTCATATCCATAAAGGTAAAATGAGATAAATTAGTGTATTTTGCAACCTTTTTACCCCATTTTACCCAATTTCATTTCACTTACCTTTTAGATGTCCCAACCAATGCTATTTCACTTACATTTTAGATGATTTAATACGGGGTCTTGACAAAAAAATTCATTTTTCTAAAATACTAATTTAGCAATCAAAGGTCGAGACTGCTAATCACTACGAATTTACAAATCAATACGAATATACGAATGAATTCCAATAATCAATAAAACATTCGTATATTCGTAAAAATTCGTAAATTCGTAGAAAGGTTATGAAGATAAAACCCCTTTCAGATTATATATTAATTGAACCTTTAAAAGAGGAAGAAAAAACAAAAACAGGGATTATTATTCCTCAAACAGCTGATAAAGAAGAGCCCCAACAAGGAAAGGTAATTGCAGTTGGGCCAGGCAAGTTATTAAAGTCTGGCAAAAGAATGCCAATGGAAATAAAAGTTGGGGACAAAGTTCTTTTTAGAAAATATGGTCCTGATGAAATAAAGGTCGACAAAAAAGAATATTTAATCGCAAAACAAGAAGATATTCTTGCGATTTTAGAATAAATCACTACGAATTTACAAATCAATACGAATATACGAATGAATTCCAATAATCAATAAAACATTCGTATATTCGTAAAAATTCGTAAATTCGTAGAAAATGGTATGGCCAAAGAAATTCTTTATTCAGAAAAAGCAAAAGCAAAACTTTTAAAAGGAGTAAACAAACTTGCAAATGCCGTGACTGTTACTTTGGGTCCAAAAGGAAGAAATGTTGTTTTGGATAAAGGTTTTGGTGCTCCAGAGGTGACAAACGATGGTGTTTCTATTGCAAAAGAGATAGAACTTGAAGACAAGTTTGAGAATATGGGAGCTGAGATTGTAAAAGAAGTCGCCTCAAAAACAAATGATGTTGCTGGTGATGGTACAACCACAGCTACTTTACTTGCTCAAACTTTAATTAATGAAGGATTTAAAAATGTCACTGCTGGTGCCAATCCTCTTGAGATAAGAAGAGGGATTGACGCTGGAGTTCAAAAGATTGTTGAAAGACTTGGCCAACTTACAAAAAAGGTTTCGACAAAAGAAGAAATGGCTCAAGTTGCTACTATTTCAGCAGAAGATGAAAAGATGGGGAAATTAATTGCTGAAGTTTTTGATAAGGTTGGAAAAGACGGAGTGGTGACGGTTGAAGAGTCAAAAGGGTTAGGCCTTGAAAGCGAAATTGTTGAAGGAATGCAATTTGACCAAGGATATATTTCTCCTTATATGATGACTGATCCTGATAGAATGGAAGCAGTTTTTGAAGACCCCCTTATTTTAATCACTGATAGAAAAATTTCAGCAATCAATGAAATTTTACCGCTGCTTGAGAAGATGACTCAAGCAGGCCACAAAGATCTTGTCATTATTGCTGAAGATGTTGATGGAGAGGCATTGGCAACTCTTGTAATCAACAAATTAAGAGGAGTTTTCAATACTTTGGCTGTTAAGGCTCCAGGATATGGAGATAGAAGAAAAGAGATGCTTCAAGATATTGCAATTTTAACTGGTGGCCAAGTAATCTCAGAAGAACTTGGTTTAAAACTTGAAAATGTTGAGTTAAATCAATTAGGCCAGGCAAGAAGAGTTGTTTCAAGAAAAGAAGAAACAACCATTGTTGGAGGTAAGGGCAAAAAGCAAGACATTGAAGCACGAATCGAACAGATTAAAAGAGAAATTGAGACTACAGAATCAGAATTTGACAAAGAAAAGCTTCAAGAAAGATTAGCAAAACTTTCTGGTGGAGTTGCAGTGATTAAAGTTGGAGCGGCAACAGAAGTTGAACAAAAACAAAAACAGCAAAAAATTGAAGATGCAGTTGCCGCAACAAGAGCAGCAATTGAAGAAGGAATTGTTCCTGGTGGTGGTGTTGCTTTAATAAGATGTATTTCTGCTCTTGATGAGCTAAAGCTTAGGGGCGATCAAAAAGTAGGACTTTCTATTTTAAGAAAGGCACTCGAAGCTCCTTTAAGAAAAATTGCAAAGAATGCTGGTGAGGATGATGGGGTTGTTTTACAAAAAGTCAAAGAAGGCAAAGATGGTTTTGGTTTTAACGCCAAGACAAACAAATTTGAAGACTTAATGGAAGCAGGAGTTATTGATCCCAAAAAAGTTGTCAGAAGTGCTCTTCAGAACGCTGCCTCTGCTGCTGCAATGATTTTAACTACAGAAGCAGCAATTACTGACAAACCAGAAAAGAAAAAGGAAAGTGAAATGCCAGAGATGCCAGAAGAGGAATATTAATTAAGTATTCATAAGAAAAAAAAGAGGCGCTGCTTTTTTGGCAGTGCCTCTTTTTTTTAGAAAAGAAAATGATATAATTTAGAAAAATTTATTTTATAGATTTACAAGGAAAATTTATGGCAAACCCAAAAGAAAAAGATAAAAAAACAGTTTCTGAACTTCGTTTTGATATTGTTTCTGAAGACTGGATAGTAATTGCTACAGGTCGAGCAAAAAGACCAGAAGATTTTCAAAAAGAAAGGAGAAAACCAATTTTAGAAAAAAAAGATTGCCCATTTTGTCATCTTGAAACCCAGTTACCACCTGTTTATGAAAGTAAAGGAGTAGTTGTGATTCCAAATTTATATCCTGCTTTTTCTAATCCTTCGCCTTCTTTAAAAAAGAAAGGGAGTCAGGAAACAATTCCAGAAGAAAAAGTTGGTCCTTACAAGAAAATGGATGGTATTGGTTTTCATGAAGTAATAGTAACAAAGGACCACAATCGTCAAATTGCTGAATTTTCAAAAGAAGAAGCAAGAGAAGTAATTGAAGCTTATTATGCAAGATATACTACTTTGATGCAAATAAGATTTGTAAATTACATTTCTATTTTTCATAATCACGGAAAAGAAGCTGGCGCCTCACTTTCTCACCCTCACTCTCAACTTATTGCTATTCCAATTATAGATCCAGATATTAAAAGATCATTAAATGGCTCTAAAAGATATTGGCAAAAAGAAGGAAAGTGTCCCCACTGTACAATGATAAGATGGGATGCGGAAGACAAAAGAAGAATTGTTTTTGAGAACGAAGACTTTGTGGTTTTGTGTCCTTTTGCTTCAAGAGTGGCTTTTGAAGTTAGGATTTATCCCAAAAGACATGAAGCCTATTTTGAGAAAATTAATGATAGAGAAAAAGATAATTTAGCTTCTGCTCTTCAAAAAGCACTTTCTTCTCTTTATAAAGGACTTGAGGATCCACCATATAATTTCTTTTTACACACCGCTCCCTGCGATGAAGAAGATCACAGTCACTATCATTGGCATTTTGAAATTATTCCAAAAACAGATATGCCAGCTGGCTTTGAATTGGCAACAGGAATTGAAATTGCCACAATTGAACCCGAAAAAGCAGCCGAGCACTTAAGGAAGTTTTTATAGGATAAGGCTTACGAAATTACGAATTTTAAAATTTGATAAATTGCCGGAGGACTGCCCTCCGTTAAACTTAAACTTTTTTTGTTTTTTCAATTTTATTGCTTCTATGCTTTCTTTCAAAATTCCTCAAAATACTGAAAAAATTCATTGGACAAAACATTCGATTTCTAAAATGAAACAATATAGCCTTTCAGAAAGCAGAGTAAAAAGAGTTTTAAGGTTTCCAGAAAGAATAGAAGAAGGTATTGCGCCAGGTACAATTGCGATGATGCAAAAAGCTGGTTCTAAAAAAAGGCCCTATGAGATTTGGGTAATGTTTGCGATATTATCTTCAAAATCCAACTCCAAAGTCCAAAACAAAAGAAAAAAAGTAATTATTTCTTGTTGGAAATATCCTGGGATTAGTCCCAAAGGAAAAGAAATTCCAATTCCAGAAGAATTAAAAGAGGAAATTCAAATAGAGCTTAAAAAACTTAAACTTTAAATAAAATATAGTATAATAAAGCCACATCAATTAAGAGATAATTTTTCTATGCTTCAAATAAAAAATTTAAAAGTAAAAGTGGGGAGAAAAGAGATTATAAAAGATATAAGCCTTGAAATTCCAAAAGGAAAAACTTATGTTTTGTTTGGCCCAAATGGTTCAGGAAAAAGTACCTTTTTAATGGCAATTTTGGGCTTCTCAAAGTATAAAACAAAAGGTAAAATTATTTTTAAAGGAAAAGACATTTCGAAAATTTCTCCTGATAAAAGAGCAAAAATGGGAATTGGTATTGCTTTTCAAAGGCCGCCAATAATAAGTGGTTTAATTTTGAAAGATTTAATAGAAATTTATTCACCCCTAAACAAAAAAGAACTGGAAAAAAAAGCAAAAGAATTGATGATTGATATTTTTTTTCAAAGAGAAATTAACAAAGGAATGTCTGGAGGCGAAATAAAGAGGGGAGAGATTTTTCAGGTTTTATCCCAAAATCCGGATTTACTTTTGCTCGATGAACCAGAATCAGGGGTTGATATAGAAAATATAGAAATAATTGGCAAGGCTTTAAAAAAATTTTTATCTTCAAAAGAAAAATCAGCGTTGATTATCACTCACACGGGTTTAATTTTAAAATATTTAAATGCGGACAAAGGATTTGTAATGGTTGATGGAAAAATTTCTTGTGCTGGTGATCCCAAAGCGATTTTAAAAACCATTAAAAAAGTTGGCTATCAAAAATGTTTTGAATGTCATAGAAAAAGACCGGAAAAATAAAAGACAAAAAAATAAAAATTTTGAAAATATAAAAAATTTTAAATTTCATGGGAAAACAAAAATTGGGTTTATCAAAAAAGGAAGCTGAAAGAATAGAGACAGTTGGTTTTGATTTTAAAGAAAAAACAAGATGTGGAAGTTTTTTTCAAAAAGATAACCAAGTTCTTTATTTTAATCAAAAAAATAAAGATATTGAAATAATGCCAACTTCCCTTGCCTTAAAGAAATATTCTTGGCTTAAAAAATATCTTTGGAAAGCTGTAGATAAAAACAAAGATAAATATACAAAAGAGGTGGCAAGACACCCTCAAGAGGGATATTTTATTAGAGTAAAAAAGGGTCAAAAAATTGAAGTTCCTGTTCAGGCTTGTTTATATTTAAAAAAGAAAAAACTTCATCAGCGTGTTCATAATTTAATAATTGCTCAGGAGGGTTCGTTTGTAAATATTATTACAGGATGTACCATTGATCCTCGGGCTTCTTTTGGCCTTCATATTGGAATTTCAGAATTTTTTATCCAAAAGGGCGCAACCGTTTATTTTACAATGATTCATAATTGGGCAAAAGAGACTATTGTTCGGCCAAGAACTGGTGCAATTTTAGAAAAAAATTCAAAGTTTATTTCAAATTATATTTGCAAGAAAGAAGTAAAAGATATTCAAATGTTCCCTCTTGCTTATCTTAAGGGAGAAGGAGCAATTGCCAGGTTTAATTCTATTTTAGTTGCAAAAAAGGGTTCCTATTTGGACATTGGTTCTGGGGTTTTTCTTGGTGCCAAAAAAACAAAAGCAGAAATTACAACTAAAGCTTTAAGTGAAGGAGGGAAAATTATTTCAAGAGGAAGATTAATTGGAGAATCTTCAGATACCAAAGCTCATCTTGAGTGCCAAGGATTGATTGTTGATAAAGAGGGCCAGATTGAGGCGATTCCTGAAATAAAAGCTTTAACAATTGGAACAGACTTATCTCATGAAGCAGCAATTGGTAAAATTGCTCAAGAAGAAATAGATTATTTAATGGCTCGGGGTATTTCTTATCAAGAGGCTGTTTCTTTAATAGTGAAAGGTTTTTTAAGCTTTCAGAATAATAATTTCTTAAAAGAATTTACAAAAGAAATCATTTGACTTTATTTTTCTTAAAAATTAAAATTAATAAAAAGGTTCTTAAAAAATAAAAAAGTAAAAAAATAAAAATAAAAAAAATATGGATAATAAAAAAGTTTTAATTGTCGAAGACGAAGAATCAGTTGCAAGGGTTTTGAAAGATAAATTAAAAAATAACGGAGTTGAAGCAGAATATGTTTTAAATGCAAAAGATGGATTAGAAAAGATTTTGAAAGAGAATTTTGACCTTATAATACTTGATCTTATTTTGCCAGAGATGGACGGTTTTCAGTTTATGGAGGAATTGAGAAAAAGAAACATATTGGTGCCGGTAGTTGTAACCAGTAATTTAAGTTCTGAAGAAGAGATTTCAAAAGCAAAAAACCTTGGTGCAAAAGAATATTTTGTTAAAGTAGAGACTCCAATTGATAAAGTTGTGGATTATGTAAAAAATGCTCTTTTGGGATAATTTTTTATGAAAATTAAAACAAAAGTTTTTTTAATCGCTTTTTTAATAGCTTTTTTTACAATAATTCTTGGCGGATTACTTTTGCGTTTTCATTTTTTAAATGAGTTTTTAAAAATAGAAGATATAGAGGCCCAAAGAAAATTAGAAATTAGCAAATCATTAATTGAAAGAAAAATTGAAGATATTTCTTCTTCTACAAAAGACTGGGCTTTTTGGGACGATACTTATTATTTTGTTTTAGGAAGAGAACCAGATTATATTCAATCAAATATTAATTTTTCTACAATTGAAAATCTTGATATAAATTTTGTCGCTTATTTAAACAATAAAAAAGAAATTTTTTATACTTTTGGAATTGACCGCCAAAATAAAAAAGAAAAAAGTTTTCTTAGTGTTATAAGGGATTTTTCTTCTAATAAAAATTTTAATACTCAAAATTCTTATGAAGGATTATTTATTTCAAATAGCTCAATTTTTATTATTTCTTCTCAGCCAATTTTAAAATCCGATAAAACAGGCCCCCCCGTTGGTAATTTAATTTTTGGCAGAATTTTAGACGAAGATTATTTAAAAGAAAAAGTAGCTAATGTGGTTGGTTTGCCCTTGAGCGTTAAAGAGGAAAAAAACAGCGAAGATTTTTCTTTTCAGTTTCAAAAAAAGGGTTTTGCTGTTTTAAGAAAAAATCAAAATATTTTATACGCCTATCTTCCTTTAAACGATATTTTTGGAGAGAAAAAAATTATTTTAGAAGCAGAGATTAAAAGAGATATTTTAAAAGAGGGAATAAAGATTTTTTTGGTATTTTTTGCATTAATTGCAATTTGTGCTCTCTTGGCATTGATTATTTTTGTTGTATTTGTTGAAAAAAGTATTTTTCAAAAATTAGAAAATTTAACTTTACTTTTCAAAAAAGCAAAGATTACAAAAGAACCAGTCTATCTTTCAACTTTTTTTGGTAATGATGAGATAGATTTTTTAGCAAAGGAGCTAAAAAAGACTTTTTATAAAAAGAAATTTTCAAAAGAAGAAATTTCAGAAGTTGAAGAGGAATATAGAAAGATATTTGAGGTTTCGCCAGAGGCAATTGCGGTTGTTGAAAAAAGTGGGAAAATAGTAGATGTTAATGATAGAATTTTTGATTGGCTTGGCTATAAAAAAGAAGAAATTTTGGGAAAAAGTATTTTAATGGTTCCTTTTCTTTCAAGGAAAAGTAAATTTATTGCAATGCAGAAATTAGCTCAAAGAATGGCAGGAAAGGAAGTGCCTTTTTATGATTTAGAGTTCATTACAAAAAACGGAGAGAAAAAAATTGGTAGAGTTCGAGGGGCTGTTCTGGAGGATCAAAAAGGGAAAAGGGAAAAAGAAATAGTTTTGATTGAAGATATTACAGAGTTAAAAAAGGCGGAAGAAAGGTTAAAAGAGAGTGAAGAGAATTATAGAAGAATTTTTCAATCAGCTCAGGATGGAATTTTCACTTTAGATTTAAAAGGCCGCTTTTTGGATGGCAATAAAAAAGCTGAAGAGATTTCAGGATATAAAAAAGAGGAGCTTATTGGAAAACACTTTGTGAAACTTTTGCCAAAAAACGAAATTAAAAAAGTAATAGCCATTTTTAATAATATGGTTTTTGGTAAGATTGGTTTTTACAAAACAGAGATTAATATTAGAAGAAAAGATGGGAATATAGTACCAATAGAACTTGTTGGGAACGTTATTAAAAAGCAAAATAAAATTATTGGCATTGAGGGAATAGCAAGAGATATTAGCGAAAGAAAAAAGGCAGAAATGGCATTAAAGAAAGCAAAAGAAACATTAGAAATAGAAAAAACAAAGCTTGAAGAAATTCTAGAAAATATTGGTGAAGGATTGATAGTTTTTGACAAAGAAGAAAAGATTATGGTTTTTAATAAAGGCGCAAGCGAACTTTTGGGCTTTTCAAGAGAAGAGATGTTGGGAAAGAAATTTTCAGATAAAATTTCAATTAAAGATGAAAATGGTAATTTAATTTCTTTGAAAGATGAGCCATTTAATAGGGCAAAAGAAGGCAGAAAAGTAGTTTTTACTTCCCTTACTACAAAATATTTTTTCCCAAAAAAGGATAAAACACTTTTGCCGGTAAGTATTATTCTTTCTCCTTTTATTTTTAAAGGAGAAATTTTGGGGGATATTTTAATTTTTAATGATGCGAGCACAGAAAAGGAAATTGATAAAGAAAAAACAGAATTTGTTTCTTTGGCTTCTCACCAGTTAAGGACTCCTTTGACCACAATAAAATGGTATACCGAAACTTTGCTTTCTGGTGACCTTGGTAAGCTTGAAAAAACCCAAAAAGAATATTTAACCGACGTATTAGTTGCTACAGAAAGGATGATAAAATTAATTAGGGATCTTTTAAATGTTTCAAGGTTGGAAATAGGTACTTTTTTAATTGAGCCACAAAAGTTTAGAATAGAAAAATTAGCTGAAGAAGTTTTAGAAGAATTCTCTTTAATAGTTAAACAAAAAGAGATTAAATTAGAAAAAAATTACGATAGAAAGCTACCATTGATGTTTAGTGATCCAAGGCTTTTAAAAATAGTGTTTCAAAACCTTGTTTCTAATGCGATAAAATATACACCAAGAGGGGGGAAAATTGTTTTATCTATTTTGAAAAGAAGTGGGGGTAAGATATTAATTGAAGTTGCTGATAATGGAGTTGGTATTCCCAAAAAAGATCAGCCAAAAATATTTACTAAACTTTATCGAGGTGATAATATAAAAATGATAGATCCGGATGGCACAGGCCTTGGACTTTATTTAACAAAAGGTATCGTAGAGGCTTTATTAGGAAAAATTTGGTTTGAATCAGAAGAAAATGTAGGTACAACTTTTTTTGTTTTACTGCCGATAAAAGCAAAGAAAAAAGAGGGCATTAAGAAATTCGAAGAATCAATTTAAATGGTCGAAAAAATAAAAGTGCATTAAATAAAATGAAAAAACCAACAATATTGGCTTTAGTAGTTGAAGACGAAGAAGTTTTATCAGCTTTAATAAAAAAGAAATTTGAAAGAGAAAATATTGAAGTAGTTTGCGCAAGAACTGCTGATGACGGATTAAAAATTTTAAAAGAAAGAGGTAAGGTTGATTTTATCTGGCTTGATCATTATCTTTTGGGAGATAAAGATGGAATTGATTTTGTAAAAGAAGTTAAAAAGAACAAAGATTGGCAAGATATTCCTATTTTTGTAGTTTCAAATACTGCAGGCCCCGAGAAAAAAAAGTTATATTGTGATCTTGGCATTACAAAATATTATGTTAAAGCTGATTATCAGTTAGATGAAATAATAGAAGAAATTAGAAAAATTTTAAAGCAAAAATAGCAAATATTATTTAAATTTTTTTTAATAGAATATGTCTCTTGATAAAGAAAATCTTGATAAACTTTTGAAAGAGGAAGGAGAAATAAAAGGAGTTGTTTTTGAAACTGATAGAATTTTTGTAATAAAAAAAGCTGGCGAAGAAGGATTAAGAAAAGTAGAAGAAAAAATAAAAGAACTTGGTTATCCAATAGACTACAGAAATCCAAAAACAGAAGAGTGGTTTCCTGTTGGACTGAGAATAATTTCTCTTCTTGTTATTAAAGAGGTTTTGGGATTTGATGATGCTACAATAAGAGAAATGGGAAGATCGGCACCGAATGTTTCGACTTTTATTAGATTTTTCTTACATCACCTTTTTTCTGTAAAAAAAATTCTTGATATGGCTCCTTCTCTATGGAGTAAGCATTTTAGAAATTTTGGAGAGGCAGAGAATATAAAGGCAGATGAAGAGGGAAGAGAAACAATTTTAAGATTGAAAGGTGCGAAGGGACATCCAATTTTTCATTTGTATCTTGAGGGTTATTTTGAAAAAGTGGTTAGCCTTGGGATAAAGGGTAAAAATATCAAAACGGAAGAAACAAAGTGCATTTTCCGTGGTGATCCCTATTGTGAATACACTACTCATTGGGACCCACTATAAAAATTTAATTATTTTTTTCTAATTTTTTAATTTCATCTCTTATTTTCGCTGCTTTTTCAAAATCAAGATTTTCTGCGGCTTTTTTCATTTCCTTTTTTAAAAAATCTATATCTTTTATTTTAGCAAGCTCTAAAATATCTTCTGTTTTTACTTTTTCCTTTGCAAACTCCCAGTCTCTTATTGCTTTTTCTATCGCTTTTGGAGTGATTTTGTGCTTTTTGTTGTATTTTTCTTGGATTTTTCTTCTTCTTTCGGTCTCTTTTATAGCTAATTTCATTGATTTTGTAATTTTATCAGCATACATTATAATTCTTCCGTTTGGATGTCTTGCTGCTCTTCCCATTGTTTGAATTAAGGTTGTTTCATTTCTTAAAAATCCTTCTTTGTCTGCGTCAAGTATTGCAATTAAAGCCACCTCTGGTAAATCTAGTCCCTCTCTTAATAAATTCACTCCAACCAAAATATCATACTCTCCTTTTCTTAAATCCTTTAAAATCCCTGGTCTTTCAAGAGTTTTAATTTCAGAATGCAAATAATTTACTTTTAATCCTTCTTCTTTTAAATAATCTGCTAAATCTTCTGCCAATCTTTTAGTTAAGGTTGTCACTAGCACTCTTTCTTTTTTTTCAATTGCCTTTTTAATTTCATTAATTAAATCCTCAACCTGATTTCTTGTGGGTTTAACCTCTATTTTTGGGTCTAAAAGTCCTGTTGGCCTTATTAAAAGCTCCACCAATAATTTTTTCTTTTTGGTTTTAATTTTTCTCATTTCGTATTCTCCTGGAGTTGCCGAGACATACAAGACTTGCGGAACTTTTTTTTCAAATTCACCAAATTTTAAAGGTCTATTATCTATACAGGAAGGCAGGCGGAAACCATACTCAACTAACGTTTTCTTTCGAGCCATATCTCCTCTTGCCATTGCTTTTAATTGGGGGATTGTCATATGTGATTCATCAATAAACACAAGATAATTTTTTTGATTTGTTAATTCAAAATAATCAAGTAAAGTAAAAGGGGGACTGCCTGGTTTTCTAAACTCTAAATGTCTTGAGTAATTTTCTATACCGTGGCACCAGCCGGTTTCTTTTATCATTTCAAGGTCATAATTTGTTCTTTTTTCTAATCTTTCTGCCTCAAGAAGTTTTTTTTGTTTTTTTAACTCTTTTAACCTTTCCTGAAGTTCAAGTTTTATATTTTCAATAGCAATATCTCTTTTTTCTTCGGGAGTTAACCAGAATTTTGCAGGGAATATTTTTATTTCTTTAAAAGCTATTAATTTTTTTTGAGATTTAAAAACATTTTTTGGGTCATCAATTGGGATTTTGTAGATTTTTGTAATCTTATCTAAAGAAAGTTCTATTTTTATAATTTCTTTTGCGCTTGAAGAAAAAACTTCAATAATATTTCCTCTTACTCTAAAATTGCCTGGCCCAAAATCAATTTCATTTCTTTCATATTGGAGCTTAACTAAATTTTTAATAAGGTCTTTTCTTGAAATTTCTTGATTTTTTTTAAGAAAAAGAGAGATTTTTTGATAGTTTTCCGGAGAACCAAGGTTATAAATACAAGAAACAGAAGCAATAACAATAATATCTTTTCTTGAAAATACAGCTTGAGTGGTTTCATGGCGTAATCTATCAATAACTTCATTTATTTTTGCGTCTTTTTCAATATAGGTATCGCTTTGAGGAATATAGGCTTCAGGTTGATAGTAGTCATAATAAGAGACAAAATAATGAACAGAGTTTTCTGGAAAAAATTCTTTGAATTCTTGATAAAGTTGGGCGGCAAGGGTTTTGTTATGACTTATAACAAGCGTTGGCCTTTGAAGGTTTTCTATTACATTTGCCATAACAAAAGTTTTGCCACAGCCAGTGACGCCAAGTAAAACATTGTTTTTTTCTCCGTTTTTTAAATTTTTAACTAATTTTTTAACAGCTTCTTTTTGGGGATAGGTTAATTTGAATTTTGATTTTAGTTTGAAGTATTTCATTTTATTTAGTTTTTGTTATAGTTTATTATATTATAAAAGAGTTTAAATTAGAACTGATTAAATTTATGGAAATCAAAGTTGCAAAAGATAAAGAAAGTTGGGATAATTTTTTAATTCAAAATGATGGAAGTTTTTTGCAATCTTGGAATTTTGGCATCTTTCAGGAAAAAGAAGGAAAAAAAATTTGGCGGTTTGAATTTTTAAGGAAAGAACAAAAAATTGCTCAAGTTCAAATTCAAAAAGAATATTTTCCTTTTGGGAAAAATCTTTTTTATATAGGATATGGTCCATGTTTTGATTCAAGAATTTTTTTAAAAGAAAAAAAGAAAATTTTAATTCTTTTGGAAAAGAAGTTAAAAAAAATAGCAAGAAAAGAAAATGTAATTTTTCTAAATATCGAACCAAAAGACAATTTACCCAAAATAAAAGAAGCAAAAGAAAGTAAAAGAAGAGTTCAGCCACAAAAAACATTGATTTTACCTTTGAAAAATAAAAAAGAATCTATTTTTGAAAATTTTCACCCAAAGACAAGATATAATATAAGATTGGCTGAAAAAAAAGGTGTAGAAGTTCAAGCTATTTTGGGGACAAAAGAAAAAATGAATTTTTTGGAGAATTTTTTCAGCCTTATTTTAAAAACTTCAAAAAGAGGAAAATTTAAAATATTTCCTAAAAAACATTATAAAAATCTTCTTTCTATTGAAAACGCTATTTTGTATTTGGCAAGATACAAAGAAAAAATTATCGCAGCTAACATTGTTTTTTATTTTGGAGAAAAAGCTTATTATTTGCATGGAGCCTCAGATTATAAATATAGGCATTTAATGGCTCCTCACCTTTTACAATGGAAACAAATTTGTGATGCTAAAGAAAGGGGTAAAAAATTATATGATTTTTGGGGGATAGATGAAATAAAATGGCCTGGTATTACAAGATTCAAAAAAAGTTTTGGAGGAGAAGAAATAATTTACCCAAAGGGGATAGATTTAGTATTTAATAATTTTTATTATAGCCTTTATTGTCTTTTAAAAAAGATTTTTTAAAAGCAAAAAGCCTTGGAATCCCCAAGGCTTTCTGCCGACTTTGGTGGAGTTTTTCATTAAAGAAAAACGCACTCACGCTTCTATCTTATCAAAAAAAAATAAAAAAGTCAATATTCCTTGCATTTTTAAAAAAGAATTTATAAAATGAAGATGGTGCGGGGGGCACGCACTCACAAAATGGCTTTGGTTGGAGTTAACTCTCCCGCACCTTTTTATTAGAAAGAAAAACAAGATAATTATTTTACTTTTACATTTGTTGCTCCATAATTAAAATTAAATAAGGAAATTTATTTTTATGTTAAAAATTGAAAAAAATATTCCATTAAAGGATTTCACCACTTTTAAAATAGGTGGCAGAGCAAAATATTTTGCAAAGATTTCTGATAAAGATCAGTTAAAAGAAATTTTAATTTGGGCAAAAGAAAAAAAAATTCCTATTTTTGTTTTAGGGGGCGGAAGCAATGTTCTTTTTTCAGATAAAGGTTTTAATGGTCTTGTTTTAAAAATAGAAAACAGAGAGATTTCTTTAAAGGGAAAAAACAAAATTTTTGTTGGAAGTGGAGTTTTTCTTTCAAGATTGGTTTTGTTCTGCAAGGACAAAGAGCTCTCGGGTTTTGAATGGGCAGCTGGTATTCCAGGGACTGTTGGCGGAGCAATTTATGGAAACGCTGGTGCTTTTGGGGGTGAGATTAAAGATAATATTGAAAAAATTTTTACAATTGATAAAAAAAATTTAAAAGAAAAAGTTTTTTTAAAAAAAGACTGTCAATTTTCTTATCGCAATTCTATTTTTAAAAAGAAAAATCAATACATAATTTTAGGAGCTATTTTTTCATTGAAAAAAGGAGACAAAAAAATAATTCAAAAAGAAATTAAAGAAAAAATTTTTTATAGAAAAGAACACCATCCTTTAAACTTTCCTTCTGCAGGAAGTATTTTTAAAAGCGTGCCTTTTAAAAAAATTAAAAAAGAAATAATTAAAAAATATCCAGAAATTTTGATTTTTAAGGAAAAAAAAGAAGTTCCAGCTGGTTTTTTGATAGAGAAATCTAATCTTGGAGACAAAAAAATTGGTGGTGCAGTGGTTTCTGAAAAACATAAAAATTTTATAATAAATGTTAATCAGGCAAAAGCAAAAGATGTTATATCTTTAATAAAGCTTATTAAAAAAGAAGTTAAAAAAAATTTTAAAGTAGATCTTGAAGAAGAAATAATTATTGTATAAAATTTTTAAAACCCTTGAAATATTTTTTTAAAAAAATTAAAATAAAAAAATAGCGGAGGCCGACTATTTTAAAAAATAAAAAATAAAACCTTCTCTTTTTTAAAAAGAGAAGGAAAATAAAATGGCAAAGAAAAAAGCAACAAAGAAGAAGGCAACCGCAAAGAAAAAAACAGCAAAGAAAAAGACAGCAAAAAAGAAAACAGCAAAAAAGAAAAAATAAAAATAAAAACTAGATAGGCAACCCCGTCTTTTTTTGGGCGGGGTTGTTTTTTTGGAAAAATTATTTTAAGTTTTTAAAATAAATTATATGGAAATTATTATTAAAGGGACAAAAATTAAAATTACTCCCAAAATCAAAGAATATATAGAAGAGAGAATAAAAAGTACAGAAAAATATATTAAAACAAATTTACCAATTATAGTAAAATTTGAAGTTGAAAAAGTTACTGAACATCACAACAAAGGAAATGTTTTTAGGGCTGAAGCTAATATTCATTTAAAGAATAAATTTTTAAGAGCAGAAGCCACAAGAGAGGATATTTATTTGGCTATTAATGAAGTGAGAGATAGGCTTAAAGAGGAGTTTAGAAAATATAAAGAAATTAATATTGATAGAAAAAGAAGAAATGCAAAGTTGTAAAAATTTTTAAATTAAAAATTTAATTTATGCCTTTTTTAAAAAAAATTTTTGGAGACTCTAATCAAAAGTATTTAAAGAAACTTCAGCCCCTTGTTGACAAAATCAATTCTTTTGAAAATGAGCTTGAAAAAATACCAGATAGTGCTTTAAAGGCAAAGACAAAAAATTTCAAAGAAAGGCTAAAAAAAGGTGAAACTCTGGACGATATTTTACCAGAGGCTTTTGCCTTGGTTCGAGAAGCAGCAAAAAGAACTTTAAATCAGCGCCACTTTGATGTTCAACTTTTGGGAGGCATTGCTCTTCACCAAGGGAAAATTGTTGAAATGAAAACAGGAGAAGGTAAAACTTTGGCTGCGACTCTACCCCTTTATTTAAATGCTCTTGAGGGAAAGGGCGCTCATTTGGTTACTGTAAACGATTATTTAGCTCGACGTGATACTGTTTGGATGGGGCAGATTTATCATTTCCTTGGACTTTCAGTTGGGTGTTTAAATAATGAACAATCTTTTTTATACGATCCAGAATATAAAAAGCCAGAAGAAGAAAAGGAAAAAATTAGAGATGAACTTGGAGGATTTAAAGTGGTTGAAGATTTTTTGCGACCCTGTTCGAAAAAAGAAGCTTATAGTGCGGATATTACTTATGGAACAAACAATGAATTTGGATTTGATTATTTAAGAGATAATATGGTTTTTGATATAGAAGAGAAGGTTCAGAGAGGTTTTAATTTTGCGATTGTTGATGAAGCGGATTCAATTTTAATTGATGAAGCAAGAACCCCCTTAATAATTTCTGCCCCAAGCGGAGAGACAACAGATAAATATTATAAATTTGCTGAAATTGTAAAGAATCTTCTTCCAGAAGAAGATTATACAGTAGACGAAAAAATGAGAGTAGCTATTTTTACAGAAGAAGGACAAAAAAAGATTATTCAAAAATTAGGTAAAGATCCCTGGGCAGAAGGTGATATTATAACTACTCACCAACTTAATGCAGCACTCCAGGCAAAGACTCTTTATTTAAAAGACAGAGATTATATCGTAAAAGATGGGGAAGTAATAATTGTCGATGAGTTTACTGGAAGGCTTTTGCCAGGAAGAAGATTTTCTGGGGGGCTTCACCAGGCAATTGAAGCAAAAGAAGGTGTCAAAGTAAAAGAAGAATCAAGAACTTTAGCAACAATAAGTTTTCAAAATTATTTTCGAATGTACAAGAAACTTTCTGGAATGACAGGGACCGCAGCAACTTCTCAGGAAGAGTTTCATAGTGTTTATGGAGTAGATGTTGCTGTGATTCCAACAAATCTTCCAATGATAAGAAAAGATTTGCCAGATAGAATTTATAAAACAGAAGAAGCAAAGTTTAAAGCAGTGGTTGAAGAAATAAAAAGAAGACATAAAAAGGGTCAGCCAATTTTGGTTGGGACAACAAGTATTGAAAAAAATGAAAAATTAGGAAGATTACTTGAAATTGAAGGGATTCCTTGCCAAATCTTGAATGCTAAAAACCATCAAAAAGAAGGCGAAATAATAGCCCAAGCAGGAAGATTGGGTGCAGTTACGGTAGCTACAAATATGGCAGGTAGGGGAGTTGATATTATTTTGGGAGGCAATCCGCCAATAAAAGAAGAAGCTAAAAAAGTAAAAGAACTTGGAGGGCTGCATGTGATTGGCACTGAAAGACATGAGTCAAGAAGAATTGATAATCAGCTTCGAGGAAGAGCAGGTAGACAAGGAGACCCTGGCTCTTCTCAATTTTTTATTTCTCTTGAAGACGATTTAATTAGGGTTTTTGGTGGCGATAGAATAAAATCCCTAATTGAACGATTTAATTTGCCCGACGATATTCCAATTGAAAATAGAATTATTTCAAATGCTATTGAGTCAGCTCAAGCAAGGGTTGAGGGTTTTAATTTAGATATTAGAAAACATCTTTTAGAATATGATGATGTTTTAAATAAACAACGAAATAAGATCTATAAAACAAGAGATGAAATTTTGTTAGCTGACGAGAAAGAGAGCGAAGAAAAATTAATTGAAATTATAAAAAGTCAAATAGAAAAAATTGTAGATTTTTCTTTTGATTCTTTTGGCAAAGAAGAAAAAGAAGAATTTTTAAAAGAAGTTCAAAACCTTTTTCAACTAAAAATAGGTGATGAAAAAGAATTAAAAAGTAAAAACAAAGAGGAAGCAAAAAATTATTTATTTCAAAAAGCAAAAGAAAATCTTGAATTAAAGAAAAAGGAAATTGGAAAAGACTTTTTAAAAATTTTGAAGTTTATCTTAATAAGAACTCTTGATATTTTATGGATGGAACATTTAGAAAATATGGAAGCCTTAAGAGAAAGCGTAAAGTTAAAGGCTTATGGTCAACAAAACCCATTAGTAGTCTATAGAATTGAGGGAGCAAAATTATTCCAAGAGCTTTTTTTAAATTTTGAAAGGCAGGTAATAGAAATAGTTTTTAAATTAAGTCTTGTTAAAGAAGAAAATGTTTTACCAAACGAACAAAAAGAAATAAAAAATTTACCAGATTCTAAAGAAAAAAAAGAAAATGTTGTTTTTTCTTCAAAAAAGAAAGTTGGTAGAAACGACCCTTGTCCTTGCGGCTCTGGAAAAAAGTATAAAAAATGTTGCTATCCTAAATTCGGCTAATTTTTTCCTTTACAAATTATTTATTTTATACTATAAAGGGCAAAGGCTCTTTATAAAATAAAAGGAGGTGTAAGATATGGAAAGTAAATCAGCAGCTTTGTTTGTGGTAGATATATATGAGAGTTATGATAAAGTTTTAAGTAAAGAAAAAAAAGAACCTCTTTTTCCTATTATCTATGAAGATGCAAGCGGTTATCGAAAGAAGTGGTATTTTCTAAAAGAGCACACAAAAGATATATACAATTTTATTCAATCATTAATAGAAATAGGTATTATTGATGGTAGGGTTTTAATGAAATTAGAAGAAGGGAGGTGAAAAAATTGAAAGATAATGATGTTTTTTCCAAAAAAATAGGAAGACTAATATTTTGTTTTGGGCAGAATGGAAATAATGTAGAAATAATAGAAGTATTTTTTGATGGAGATTGTAAGATAGAAGACATAAGGAGCTTTCCTTACGAAGCAGAAATAAAAAAAGCAAGAAAAGAAGCATATAACTATTTTAAGTCAAAAAGAAAATTAAAAGCATAACCCCGCCTTGTATGATAAGCGGGGTTGATTTTTTATAAAAAATGGTTTATTCCTTAGAAAGAATAAGATTTATTAAAGGAGAGACAAAAATGAAAAAAATTGAAGGCCAAATGTCATTTAATATTGAGCCAGAAAATGAGAAATTAGGAAAAAAAGAGGGAGAGGCATTGCAAGAAAATTTAAATAAAGAAAAAAAAGACAAAAAGAAGACCGAAGACAGAATAAAAGTAGAGTCAGTAGAAACGATAAAAGATGAAATAACCGGTGAGCTTTGTTATAGAATTGTTTTATTTTGGGAAGTTATTCAGCAATCTTTAACTTTTATTTATTATCCAAAAGACAGTCAAGTTGTATGTGTTTCTCGACCTGATTTTTATATAACCCAAAAATGGTGGAATAAATTTGTTCAAAGAGTAAGAGCAGTAGGGTTAGATTATTATAAAAGACATATAAAAAAGGCAAAGGAGGCAGAAGGTAAAGAGTAATTGAGAAGAGGCGCTGAGAAAAGAAGGAGGTGATTTAAGTTGGCAAAAAGAGATACTGTGGTTTTAGCAATTTTGAGAAGAACCAATTTAGCAGTAAGAATAGTAGTTCCGGCAGACCTTGCTGAAATTTTGATCCGTCAAGAAGAGAATTTGGAGCAAGCAAAAACGCCAGGATATGTGCAAGCAAGAGAGGCTTTTAGAAAACAAATTGGCAAGGATCCTGGTTGGTTGGATATGAAAAATTGTGAATTTAGATTTGTTTCTCAGGCTTTTTGGGCGGATTCAGGGGAAGAAAAACCAAGAAAACCTTATCAAGCAAGACTATTTCAGGAAGAAAAAATTCCAGAACCCATTCAACAAAAGCTCTTTTGAAATTCAATAAACAAGCGACGAGCAATCGTCGCTTTTTAATTATGGAGATCTTGGGATTTAGATATTTAATTTAAAAATATTGACATATTTTTAAAATTCTTTATAAGAAATCGTATAATGGCAAAAAAGCTAGAAGGAGGTAGAAATGAAAAAGAAAATTGTTATTGTTGCTCTTTTAATTTTATTTTATTTTTTTGTGCGTGTTGGAATCGAGGTTGAAATAGTAAATACCGAGAGAAGAAAAGGGGGATTATCTTACTGCTAGAGGATATTTATTAGTGATTATTTTGTATTTTCATATTGGGCGCATTAATTTGCGCCTCTTTTTATAGAAGACAAATTTTTATAAAATATAATAATTATGCCAGAAGAAAAAAGGGTTCATATTTTTGTTGGGGGCAGAGTTCAAGGAGTCTTTTTTCGCCAAAATACTTTTTATAAAGCAAAAGAGCTTGGAGTTTTTGGTTTTGTAAGAAATTTGCCAGATGGTAGAGTAGAAGCGGTTTTTGAGGGCAAAAAGGATAAAGTTGAAAAAATGATTGAATGGATGAGGGTAGGGCCAAAATATGCTAAAGTAGAAAATTGCGAAATTTTTTGGGAGGATTACAAAGGAGAATTTAATGATTTTGAGATAAGATACTAAAATAATTTTAATCTCAAATCTAATATCCTATATCTAATAATCCATATATCAAATCTTAAATCTATTATTTAATATATTGATTTGAGTTATAGGATTTGAGATTTAACATAAATTTATGATTGAGATAGATGGTTCATATGGTGAGGGGGGTGGGCAGATTTTAAGAACTGCCCTGGCGCTTTCAGCAGTTACCCAAAAACCCTGCTATATTTTTAATATTAGAAAAAATAGAAAAAATCCCGGACTTCAAACGCAACATTTAGTTGGTATTAGAGCGTTAGCCAATCTTTTTAACGCCAGATTGGAAGAAGATAAAATCGGTTCCAAAGAAATAATTTTTAAGCCAAATAATATATTTAAAAAAGAAATAGAGGTTGAGATTGAAACAGCAGGAAGCATTACTTTGGTTTTGCAAACCCTTTTATTACCTTCCTTGCTTTCTCAAGAGAGAATAAAAGTTAAATTTAGGGGCGGGGCAACTGATACTTTTTTCTCACCGACAATTGATTATTTTAGATTTGTTTTTTTGGGCAATTTGAAAAACTTAATAAATTTATTACCAGGAAAAAACGAGCTGGATGTAAATATAAAAATTTTAAAAAGAGGATTTTACCCAAAGGGACTTGCGAATGTTGAAGTTGAGATTTCTCCCATTGTTTTTAATAAGAAAATTTCTTTTTTTGGTTTAAAAGAAAGAGGAAGTTTGAAAAAAATTTTAATAATCTCTGGTGCTTCAGATTTTTTGAGGGGAAGAAAAGTTGCTGAACGTCAATTAAGCGGAGCTCACCAGACCCCTCTTTTTTATAAAAAAGCCCACCTTCCAATTGAAACAAAAATAGAGTACTATCAAACAGAATCCATTGGAAGCCAGATAACAATAATTGGAGAGTTCCAGGATTTAAATAATGAAAATCAAAGCATTTTTATTGGCGCAAGTGCTCTTGGGAAATTGGGAAAAAGTAGCGAGGAAGTTGGAAAAGAGGCATCAATGGAATTTTTAAGAGAAACGAAAGAAAAAAATCCAGTTGACTCTCATTTTGCAGATCAAATATTACCTTTTATTGCTCTCTTTACTCAAAGAGCAGAAATTAAAACATCAAATATTACTTTGCATACAAAAACAAACGCTTGGATAATTGAAAAATTTCAAAAAGGAAGATTTGAATTTGATAAAAATGTGATTCAATGGTATACTTATTAATCCTTTTTATGAAAAAAGTATACATTCCATTAATAAGTAGCGGTCCAGAAATAGAGAGCGCTATTGGAATTTTTATTGTTTTATTTATTCTTTTTGTTGTCCTTTTAACTTCCTTTTCTTTTTATAAAAAAATTCAAGAAATTTCAAAAATAGAAGAAGTAATCACTAAAAATAAAGAAATTAATAAATAAATTAAAAATATGCTTGATAAATTTAAGCAATTAAGGAATTTAAAAAAACTTCAAGACGAGCTCTCAAAAGAAAAAGTTGAAGTTGAAAAAGAAGGAATTAAGGTTGTGGTAAATGGAGAAATGAAAATTGAAGAGATTTTTTTAAATGGAAATCTTTCAAAAGAAAAACAAGAAAAAATTTTAAAAGATTGTATTAATGAAGCAATGGACAGAATGAAATTTAGAATGGCTCAAAAAATGCAAGAGATGCCAGATTTATTTTAATTTTTTAAAACTCTCAATGAAAAAATTTTTCCCGCAGTTAAAAATTTATTTCATTCCTTGCCAGGAAAACGATCATAAGCCAAAATTTTTAAAAAGTAATTTTTTATTTTTTTTGGTGATTTTTCTTATTGCTTTAAAGGTTCTTTTTAGTTCATTTACAATTATTTTGCCCTACACTAATTTTTTTGCTCAAGTAAGTAAACCTTCACTTTTAAGTTTGATAAATGGAGCAAGAAAGTCTTCTGGTCTTGAGCCTTTAAGCGAAGACTCAAAGTTAAATAGTGCAGCTTATATGAAGGCTCAAGATATGTTAGAAAAAGATTATTTTGCTCACACGAGCCCTGATGGTAAAGGACTTGCTTATTGGCTTTCACAGGTAAATTATTCGTATAGATATGCTGGTGAAAATTTGGGAGCTGATTTTTTAAGTTCGGTTGAACTTTTTAATGCCTGGATGGCATCACCCTCACACAGAGCAAATATTATGAGCCCAAATTATCAAAAAACTGGCATTGCTATTTTAAGTGGCGATTTCCAGGGTCATGAAATGATTGTAATTGTTCAGATGTTTGGAGGATTTGGTCAGGTTTCACAAACTGCTTCATCTTCTTCAGAATCTAATCAGCCCCAATTAGCGCAAAATACTCCAATTAAATCAGTGTCGTCCTCTTCACCAATTTCAGTGCCAACCCAAGTTAATACCCCCGCTCCACCGACAAGCACTTCCCCAACAGTTGTTCCTGAAAGTTCTGTTAAAGAAAAAGCGTCCCCTCAAAAAGAAATTCAAAAACCTTTGCCAGTTTCCCAAAAATTGTCAACACCAACTCCAACTCTTTCAGAAAAGGAAAAAAAGATACTAGAAGAATTAAAAAAAACCAATAGAAAACCAGTAATTACCGGTGGAGAAGTGAAGGGCGTTCAAATAGAAAATACAGGATTGAAATATAAAATATTATCAAATATCGTAATAAATGGTGATAAAATTAGTAAAATTTCTTTACTCTCGGCCCTGGGCCTTGTTATTTTGTCGCTTTTCTTTTCTGTGTTTATCAAAATAAAAATTCAACACAAAGACTTGATTTTAAGAGGTCTTTTATATGCTCTAATATTGTTAGTGATGCTGCTTTTAAATACGGCGGCAATAGTAAAAATTATTCCCCATACTCTTGGGATAATGTAATTTATGGAAAAGGAGCTATATAAAAAAATAAAAACCCAGATCAAGGGTCCGGTAAAAAATTTTCTTTGTATTTTTATTGTAATATTCTTTTTTGTTTATCTCGCTTTTAACTTTGAAGCAATTTATAAAAATATTAAATATGAAATAGAAAAATTTTTACCAGGGAAAGTAAAGATTATTGGCGAAGCAGCAATTATTGAGGCATTAAAAGGAAACAAGGAAGAAAATATAACCCAAAATCTCATTTTTATTCCCAAAATTAATGTTGAAGCACCGATCATAATACCAAAAAGTAATTCGAAAAGTGATTTACTAGAAGCGTTAAAAAATGGAGTGATTTTGCGTCCTGATTTCTCTTTACCAGGAGAAAATGGAATTACTGTAATTGAAGGTCATAGTTCGCCAAACTTAGCTGGTTTTGGAAAATACAATTCTGTTTTTTCTCTTCTTGGCAAGTTAGAATATGGCGATAAAATTATAGTTTATTACAACAAAAAGGAATATAAATATAAAGTGATTAAAAAAATAATTTTTAAACCAGAGGACGATATTCAAAATATAGCAAACAAAGCAGATTTGTTTTTAGTAACTTGTTGGCCAATTGGTACGAATTTTAAAAGAATTGGCATCCAGGCAAGATATTGACAATAACTATTGACAAAAAATATAAAAGGTGTAAGCTGAAATTGTAGAGTTATTGGTCGGCTCTATATTGTAATTTTTTAAAAATTATAATATGGGGACGAAACTCGTCCCTGTTTAATTTTATGGCAAAAAAACTCTCAAAAATTTTTACTACTTTTTTAACAGTAGCCGCTTTAATTTTGCACCTTTATGGTCCTTGGGCATTAATAGCAACTGAAGCCCATGGGTCAAATTCTCAACCTCCCAACCCCAATTGGCCCACCAATTGGACAACTCCTTCTGATTGTTCGACAGATCCTCAAGGAGACCAGAATCCTTCTAATATTGATTTGGTAGGTGATTCTTCTGATCAGGCAGTGGGTTATGCAGTTGATGGTAATTATATGTACTTTAAAGAAAAGTTAAAAGGAGATCCTGGTGGTGCGGGCGGTTTTGCTCAACAGGCCTGGGTTGTTCTCTTCCAAAAAACCGCTCCGGGATATCAATATTTAGTTTCTTTAAATGGAAAAGATGATAAGGTTGAAGTTTGGCAAAACAGCCCGGAAGCTGGCCCTGTTGATTTTCATCCTCTTTTAAATGATCCCGCTGAGACAGTTATTTGGCAGGGCGATGCTTCTTTTTATGCGAAAATAGATCATGTTGCTGGGAAATTTTATCTTTATTGGGCAGTTCCATTAAGCGTTCTTAATAATGTGGGTATTACCACTTCAACCACAAAGTTTTTTGCAACATCGTCTGATGCCAATAATTTTAACAAAGATTATTTAGATTGCTATGAATCGCCAGCACCAGTTTGTGGAAATAACCAAATTGAGCCTCCTGAAATTTGCGATGGTAATTCAACTTCTTGCACAACGCAAGAGGGATATGCTGGTTTTAAATTATGTAATCAGACTTGTAATGGTTGGCAAGATTGTCAAGCAACTGAATATTGCGGCGACGGAATAAAAAACGGCCAAGAACAATGTGACGACGGAAATACTCAAAATGGCGATGGTTGTAGTGCATTTTGCCAGATTGAAACCTGTCCAAATCTTTTTTTCTCAGAATATATTGAAGGAAGATCAAATAATAAAGCTGTTGAAATTTACAATCCAACCAATAGAAGCATAAATCTCAGTAATTATACAATTTCTTTATACATGAATGGAGCTCATACTCCTTCAACTAATATTTCGCTTTCGGGCACGGTAAATTCTCATGATGTTTTTATTGTTTGTAATAGTAGTGCTAGTCAAGCAATAAAAAATAAATGCGATCTTCAAAAAAGCAACCTTGATTTTAATGGTGATGATGCTATTGCTCTTAAAGATAGTTCTGTAATTATTGACACCATAGGAAGGATTGGAGAGGATCCTGGTGATGAGTGGGGAAGTGACCTTACAAGCACAAAAGATAATACTTTAGTTAGAAAGTGTGGCATAAGTTGTGGAGACCCCAATGGTAGTGATGTTTTTAATCCTGCTGTTGAGTGGAATGGTTATGCGAAGGATACATTTGATTATTTGGGTTTTCACCAAGAAGATTGTTGTGTTTGTGGTGATGGAGAAGTAAATCAGCCAAGTGAAGAGTGTGATGGAGATGAGCCAAAAATTTGTTTAGCAGATGATGGTTATTTGGGTTATCAAAGCTGTGAAGATTGTCTTTGGGGACCCTGTGTTTCTTTTCAAAGTTGTGGGGATGGAGAAAAAAATGGACCAGAAGAATGTGATACTGGTGAAAATAATGGTAAGGTTTGCGAGCCCGAATATGGTTCAAGTTGTCAGTATTGTTCTGAGTCGTGTTCTTTAGAAACGATTCAAGGTGATTATTGCGGAGATGGTGTCAAAAATGGAGAGGAAGAGTGTGATGGTACAGATGGGGTCACTGAGGGCCAAAACTTTTGTACTGTTAATTGCAAGTTAGTGCCAATTTATGATGGAGAAAACCAGTGTCCTTTTGGAACGAGAAAAAGTCAAAATCCAGTGGTTACAAAACTAATTCACTCAGAAGATCCCGATGGAGAGATTTTTAGTTTAACTGCTGGCGGAAAATATCTTTTTGAAGTCTCTGGGACATTTATTCCTACTTCAGCTCCGGGTTATGTTTCTGACGCTGGTTATACCACTATCAATGGGGTTCTTTCCAGTCAATATGGAATTCATGGGACTGGCAATGATTATGCCGCTCACGCATTGCTGGCTGATTTGGGTAGCGGCGTTGGTGTGGTTAATTGGGGAAATTATAATTTTTACCATGTCTATACTAAATATTACGAACCAACAACTTCTAACGTTCAATTTGTTATCGGTGACAGGTATGGCGACTGGTTTAATACTCCTTGGCAAAATCAAACCGGAATGAATGATAATGATGGTAGTTTAACCTTAAATGTTTATGAATGCCAAGAATTGGGCTCACTTTATATTAAGAAAAACGTTCTCCCTCATTATGAATGGAATGAAGGACCCCAATGGCATTTTGATATTTTAGGGACGGATTTAGATTCTGGAGGTTGGACTTTGGGCGATCAAAATTGGGGAGGAATGGATCTTCCCCCTGGTGAGTATGGAGTTAAAGAAACTCCTGGTCCGGGAGTAAATTCTAACTATCAAACCACTTTCCGTTGTTTAGATAATCCTAATTTTCAAGATTCAACTTGGACAGGAACAGAAATAGCTTCAGGAACAGAAACAGAAACGCCATTATTAAATTTGCAACCGGGTCATACAATATTTTGCGAATTTACAAATACGGAATTGGGTTCAATTTCGGGTTATAAGTTTGAGGATATAAATGGTAATGGAAAATGGGAAGAGGATGAGCCCCCATTAGAGGGTTGGCAAATTTGTTTAAGCAAAGTTAATGATGAAGGAGGATACGAATTTTATTTAGCAAGACCGCCAATAGATATAGAACCATCCGAGGAAAATTGTACTTACACCAATTCTGAGGGTTACTATGAATTTACAGGCCTTTTGGCAGGTGCTTATATTGTATCTGAAGAAACTCGTGATGGATGGAGGCCGACTACACCAAGTTTTATCTCTTTAGAAATTGTTAGCGGCCAAGAATACAGCAATCAAAACTTTGGAAACTTTAAACTCGGCATAATCCAAGGCAGAAAATACCAAGATTTAAATCACAACAGCAAAAAAGATTCTGATGAGTTATACCTTAATGGTTGGACTATTAGAGTTTATCGTGGTAGTGAAGATGGTTGGATAAAGATTGGGGACGATTTAGTTACTGGTCATACAGGGAAATTAGGTCAATATAGGATAGAGGGTTTGTCACTTGGTACTTATTATATTTGTGAAGTTATGCAAGATGGATGGAAACAAACTGATCCAGGTGAAACTGAAGGAGTTGCAAATCTTTCAGGGGCAGAAGATGAAGCTCCAAGATGCCGAAAAGTAGTAATTAATGAGTCTGGGGAAAAGAACACTGGTAGACATTTTGGAAATGTTGGGCTTCCTGTATTTAAAGTTACAAAGACAAATAGCGTCCCAACATTTATTAATCCTAATATGGGCGTTACTTATACGATTACGATTACAAATTCTGGATTAGGACCTGCTTTTGATTTTGAAGTTAAAGATATATTGCCTGCAGGATTTAATTATGTTACTGGCACAAGCGTGATTACTGGCGCTACAGGAACAGGTCCTGTTATTAATGGCAATACTTTGTCCTGGTTAATTGATAGACTTGATGCTGGCAAATCCATGACAATTTCTTATCAGGTATTGGTTTTGCCAAGTGTTCTTGCAGGAACCTATACAAATACAGTTACAGTAGAAGACGCAACAGCTGGTTCTAGCGTTGAAGTAAGAATACCAATGGTTGCAGGGGAAATGATAGAGAAAGAAGGAGAATCAGTAGTTACCACCACAAACGCAAATACAAATTCCAATATTACCAATCCAGAAACAAAGGGCAAAGTTCTCGGTGAGAGCATTTCAACTGGTGGTTCTTTGTGGCAATACTTATTGGTAAGTCTTTTGATTTCTTTTGGTGTTTATCTTTGGTATTTAAGGGCTTCTTTGAACAAAAAAAGATTTGAGGAAGAAAAAAATTAAAAAAACTATTAAGCAGCCTCCTTGAAAAGGGGATGCTTAATTTTTAAAATATTTTATAATTTACTAAAGGTCAATAATTTTAAAATTTTTAAAAAATAAAATTATGAAAATAAAAAAGATATTTTGGTTATTTTTTGTTGGGATTTTTGTTTTTTCGCTTTTTGGAAACCTTTGGGCAAAAAATTTAAGTGAAAAAGATTCAATAGAAAAAATTGAATACATAGTTTATTATAAGAAAAATTTTTCAAAATTGGCTGGAAATGCTAAATTAAAAGCACCAACTTGTTATGCCTTTTTATCACCAAGAAAAGTAAAGTGGTTATCGACAGCAAGTTATGTAATAAATCCAACAAATTCCCAGGGTCTTTCTGAGGACTTTATAAAGAGTGCAATAAGTCAGTCAGCAGAGACCTGGGATAGCGCAACTTCAAAGGAAATTGCAAACGACAATTATACAATTGATACAACCGCTGTTTACGGAAAAAGAGATGGAAAAAACGCAATTGTTTTTGGCGATAACTATCAAGACCCAAATGTTATTGGCGTAACTTCTGTTTGGTACAATACAAGAACTAGTGCTATTTTGGAGTTTGATATGAGTTTTGAAGAAGATTTTAAATGGGGAGACGCAAGTCAAGATTCTTCTTTAATGGATTTGCAAAATATTGCAACTCATGAATTGGGCCACGCTTTTGGAATGGGCGATATTTACAAAGATGCGTGTTCGGCAGTTACAATGTATGGTTATTCAGATTACGGAGAAATAGAAAAAAGAACTCTTGAGCAGCCAGATATTAAGGGATTACAAACTTTATACGGTTTTTAATAAACCGCTTTAAATTAATATTTAAAAAACCACCATTTTGGTGGTTTTTTAATAGCTGACATTATTTTAAAAATTTGATATTATTAATTAATATGCTAAAAGAAAAAATTAAAAAATTAGTAGAAGATTCTCTTTTTTGCTTGAAAGACGATAGTTGTAAAGCGCCAGAGAAAATCGAGATTGTTGTTAAGTATCCCCCAAAAGAGGAATATGGTGATTATTCTGTTATTTTAAGAGAAGATTTAGCAAAAGAAGTTTTAGAAAAGATAAATAGAAAAAAGCCAAGTTTTTTGGAAAAAGTTGAGTTTTTGCCACCAAGCTTTTTGAATTTTTATATAAAAAAAGATTACTTGCAAAAAGAGATTTTAAAAATTTTAAAAGAAAAAGAAAATTTCGGAAAGTTAAATATTGGCAAGAAAAAGAAAGTAAATGTTGAATTTATTTCAGCAAACCCAACAGCAAATTTGCATATTGGAAATGGCAGAGGAGCATTTTTTGGAGATGTTTTAGCAAATGTGCTTTCTTTTTCTGGTTTTAAAGTAGTTAAGGAATATTATGTGAATGATGCGAAAAATAGTAACCAGATAATTGAACTTGGTAAAACAGGATGCGGCGATGGCAAGACTTATTTAACAGAAGATTTAAAGTTAAAAATAAAAAAACACAAAGCAAAAATTAAAAAAATACTTCAAAAAGCCAAAAATAAAGAAGAGGCCTATAAAGAAGTAGGCTATTTGTTAGCAAAAGAGATTTTAAAAGATATTAAAGATTTTGCAGAAAAAAAACTCAAAATAAAATTTGACAGATGGTTTTTTGAACAAAAAGATTTAATTGAGAAAGGAGAAATTGAAAAAACTTTAAATTTACTTAAAAAGAAAAATTTGGTTTATCAAAAAGAAGGAGCGTTGTGGCTTAAAACTTCAAAATATGGCGATAGTCAAGATTGGGTTATTGTAAGACAAAATGGCCAGCCAACTTATTTTTTGTCAGATATCGCTTATCATAAAAACAAAATAGAGCGAGGTTTTAAAAAGATTATTAATATTTGGGGAGCAGATCATCAGGGCCATGTAAGAAAAATGAAAGCGGCGATGAAAGCTTTAGGATACAAAGGCGACTTTGAAATTTTAATTACTCAAATTGTGAACTTAAAAGGTGGAGAGAAAATGTCAAAAAGGAAAGGGAACATCATTTTTCTTGAAGATTTAATTAATGAGGTTGGCTTGGATGTTGCAAGATATTTTTATATTTCAAAGAGTTTATCCTCTCAAATAGAGTTTGATTTGGATTTAGCGAAAGAACATTCAGAAAAGAACCCTGTTTATTATATCCAGTATTCTTATGTAAGGACTCAAAGCATTATTAAAAAAGCAAAGATTAAAGTTAATAAACAAGCAAATCTAAATTTACTTAATCATCCAAGCGAAATAAGACTTATTAAAAAACTTCTTATATTTCCCGAGATTATTGAGGATACTGCAAAAGATTTCCAAATCCATAGATTGGCAGAATATGGAAAAGATTTAGCCTCGGTTTTTAATCAATTTTATAGGGACTGCAGAGTGATTTCAAAACCCCGAATTAAAAATAATAAAACTCGAATACTCAAAAGAAATCCTTATTCATGTGATGAAAATTCAAGAAACCTAATGGAAGCTCGACTTTCGCTTGTTTTAGCAACAAAAATTGTATTTTCAAATTTGCTTTCTTTAATGGGAATTTCTGCTCCAAAAAAGATGTAGTTTGGGTATTTTTTTATTATTTTATTTTTCTAATATCGTTGAAAAAAAACGAAAAATAAGATATTATAAAGATGGGCTTTATGGATGAAGAAATTAAAGAATATATTAAAAATGCTATTTTTAAAGGTGTAAGCAAAGAAGAGGTAATAGAGATTTTAAAAGAGGCAGGGTGGGATGAAAACAGGATAAATGGCGTCCTTTCTGAATTAGAAAAAGAAAGTCCTTTATATCCCCAGGTAACCCAAGAGAAAATTGAAGCACCGCCAATAGAAGTTGGTTTTTCTGAAAACGGAAGTTATATAGGGAAAGAGGCGGTTGAGAAAAAAAGCGAAATTCCTGGGGTTTTTCAAAGGAAAGAAGGTTATGCTCCGGCCCAGTCTTTTTTACCGCCTCAATCTCAATTTGTTCCATCGCCCCAGACTTCTTTTCAGCCGCCTTTATCAGAAAGAAAGGAGTTATTTCCATCAACTCCCCAACAACCTTTTCCTTCTTCAGGTTCGGTAGTTGCGATTTTTGATGATCAAGGCAATAAATATTGTTCCTTTTGTGGGACTCGTCTAAAAGAGAATGCTGTTTATTGCCCCAATTGTGGAAGGAGTATTATTGAGATTGGAGAACCAAAAATAAAAAAGAAGGACAGGAAAATATTTGCAATAATATCTTTTATTTTTAGCATTTTTGAATTAGTAGGAGTTTTAATTTTTACAGTTTTTTATAAATTTTTTGAAAAGAAAATTTCATACAATCAATTTCTAATTCTTTTTTGGGTATTATGTGGAATTTTGTTCATTGCCGTAATTTTTGGAATTCTAGGAAGAAATTCGTCAAAAAGATTTCTGGCAGAATTTTCAATGGCAATTATTTTATTTTCTTTAATTTTGTTTTTGTTTTATCCAACAAAAATTTCAACAAAGATTTTTACCAATATTTTTAAAAATTTTTAAAAGGTTAAATTAAAATTTTTTAATTTTTTTAAAAATTTTTTATTTATGGCGGAAAAATCAAAAAGTTCAGATTATAAAGCATCTGATATTTATGTTTTGGAGGGGCTTGAGCCAGTTAGAAAAAGGCCCGGAATGTATATAGGTTCAACTGGTTCTCGAGGTCTTCATCATTTAATTTATGAGTGTTGCGATAACTCAATTGATGAGGCAGTAATGGGGTTTGCTGACAAAATTGAAATTACTTTACTTCCCCAAAATAGGGTTTCGGTTGCAGATAATGGACGTGGTATTCCTGTTGATATTCATCCCCAGACAAAAAAATCAGCCCTTGAAACAGTAATGACTTATCTTCATGCCGGTGGTAAGTTTGGGGGGAAAGTTTATAGAGCTACCGGCGGGCTTCATGGTGTTGGTGTTTCTGTTGTTTGTGCTCTTTCCAAATGGATGAAGGCTGAAGTTTGCCGCGATGGTTATAAATATGAGCAAGAATATGAAAGAGGAAAACCCAAAACAAAAGTAAAAAAAGTTGGAAAATGTAGCGAAACTGGTACCAAAGTTACATTTGAACCAGATCCAGAAATTTTTAAAAAAATTGAGTTTTCTTGGAAGAAAATTTTAAACCATTTAAGAGAACAAGCTTATTTGGTCTCCGGTTTAAGAATAAGATTATTAGACAAAAGGAAAGAACCCGAGAAGAAATATAATTTTTATTTTGAGGGCGGAATAAAATCGCTTTTGGAATACGCGATGGAAGGGATTAAAAAGGTTCAAGAAAATGTTTTTTATACTTCAAAAGAGGTGGGGGGCATAAAAGTAGAAATTGCTTTTTGTTATGGAGATGATATAGAAACCGAAGAACTTTGCTATGCAAATAATGTTCCAACACCAGAGGGAGGAACTCATCTTACAGGTTTTAGGTCAGCCCTTACAAGGGTTCTTCAAAATTGGGGAAAACAACAGAAGCTGTTAAATGATAAAGAAAAAATAGAGGGAGAAGATATAAGAGAAGGTTTACATGCTATAATTTCTGTTAAAATTCCAGATCCCCAATTTGAAGGGCAAACAAAACAAAAATTAGGAAATCCTGAAGCCAGATCAGCCGTAGAAAGTGTAATCTGCGATGTTTTGCCAGATTTTTTTGAAAAAAACCCAAGAGACGGAAGGTCAATTATTAATAAATGTCTATTGGCAGCAAAATCGAGAAAAGCAGCAAAAGCAGCAAAAGAATCAGTTTTAAGAAAGGGAATAATAGAAGGATTAACTTTGCCCGGTAAGCTTACTGATTGTTCTTCAAGAAATCCAGAGGAATCAGAGCTTTTTATTGTTGAAGGAGAGTCGGCGGGTGGTTCTTCAAGGCAAGGAAGAGATAGAAGGTTTCAGGCAATATTGCCATTGAGGGGGAAAATTTTAAATGTAGAAAGGGTTCATTTAAATAAAATTTTATCTTCACAAGAAATTAAATCTTTAATAATTTCTTTGGGTACTGCGGTTGCTGATGATTTCGATATTTCAAAACTTCGTTATCATAAGATTATTATAATGACCGATGCCGATGTTGATGGTGCTCATATAAGGACTTTGCTTTTAACTCTTTTTTATAGATATTTTAGACCATTAATTGAAAGGGGCTATGTTTATATCGCCCAGCCTCCGCTTTACAAGATTCAAATAGGAAAGGAGATTAAATATGTTTATAGCGACAAAGAAAAAGACGAAATTTTAAAAAAAATAGGAAATAAACCAGTTTTAATTCAAAGATATAAGGGGCTTGGTGAAATGAACCCAGATCAATTATGGGAAACTACAATGAATCCCGAAAACAGGATTTTAAAACAGGTTACGATTGAAGACGCAAAAGAAGCAGATAGAATTTTTGATATTTTAATGGGGAAAGATGTTTTGCCTCGAAAGAAGTTTATTCAAACATACGCAAAAGAGGTAAAGAATTTAGATATATAGTTTAAAAAATTAAATTATGGCAATAAAGCTATTTTCAGCGGCAATTATCGGTCTTGACGCAAGGTCAATCGAAGTTGAAGTTGATTTTTCCAGGGGCCTTCATAGTTTTTCAATAGTTGGTCTTGGTGATAAAGCAGTTGAAGAATCAAAAGAAAGGGTTTCTTCAGCAGTTAAAAATAGTGGCGCGAAACCTCCTCAACATCATAACAAACGAATTACAGTTAATCTAGCTCCCGCAGATATTAAAAAACAAGGGCCTGGATATGATCTTCCAATTGCAATTGGTTTTCTTTTGGCATCGGGTCAAATGAAAAAAATAGAAACAGAAGATAAGATTTTTATTGGTGAGCTTTCATTAGACGGGAGTGTAAGAAAAGTTAATGGTATTTTACCAATTGCTATTTTGGCAAAAGAAAAAAATAAAATTTTAGTTTTGCCAAAAGAAAATCAAAAAGAGGCAGAAATTGTTGAGGGGTTAAAAATTCTTCCTGTTTCAAACATTAAAGAATTAATAAGAATTTTTGAAGAAGGCCAGGAGAAATATTTAATAGAGGGCAAAGGGGAAGAAAATGTTTTTCAAGATATTTCTTTTGATGTTGATTTTTGTTATATTAAAGGTCAAGAACATGCAAAAAGAGCCTTGGAAATTTCAGCTGCTGGTGGCCATAATGTTTTTATGTCAGGACCGCCAGGAGCTGGAAAAACTCTTTTGGCCAGAGCCCTGTCCTCAATTTTGCCTTCATTAACAAAAGAAGAAATTTTAGAGTTGACTAAAATTTATAGTGTTTCGGGGCTTTTATTGCCGAATGAACCAGTTATTAAAAAAAGACCTTTTCGAGCACCTCACCATTCTTCCTCTGTAGCAGCAATTGTTGGTGGTGGCTCGAAAATCAAACCTGGCGAAATTACTTTGGCCCATAGAGGAGTTTTATTTTTAGATGAATTTCCAGAATTTAGAAGAGATGTTATAGAAGCCTTGCGTCAGCCAATGGAAGATGGGATTGTTCAAGTTTCTCGGGCAGCAGAAACGTTTATTTTTCCTGCTAATTTTACTTTAATTGCTTCTGCCAACCCTTGCCCTTGTGGTTTTTTAAATGATCCCCAAAAAGAATGTAATTGTAGTCCTTCTCAAATTATTCGTTACAGAAGAAAACTTTCAGGTCCAATTATGGATAGAATTGATATTAAAATTGATGTACCGAGAATTGGGTTTGAAAAATTATCTTCAAAAAAAATTGCTGAGGAATCAAAAGATATAAGAGAAAGAGTAGAGAAAGCAAGAGAGATTCAACAAAAGAGGGGTTTTGTAAATAGCGATATGAAAATTCCCCAAATTAAGGAGTATTGTGAGATTGATTCAGAATCTCAGGATCTTTTAAAATTAGCAATTCAAAAATTAAATTTATCTCCACGGGCTTATCATAAAGTTTTAAAAGTAGCAAGGACAATTGCTGATCTTGAAGGTCAAGAAAAAATTCAAAAAAGTCATATAGCAGAGGCGATAAGTTATCAGGAAAAACAAGAATAAGAATATAAATTCGAAGTTCGAATATCGAAATTCTAAACAATATCTAAATTACAATTTTTAAATATTAAACTGTTTAGAATTTGTAATTTTGAATTTTAAATTTGTTTAGAATTTCGGTTTTAGAATTTAAAATTTTATTTATTATGTATGATGTAATTATTATTGGTGGTGGACCCGCAGGGATTACAGCTGCTATTTATGCCGCAAGAAAATATTTAAAAACGCTTCTTGTAACCAAAGATTTTGAAGGGCAGATTTTTAATTCTTCAAAAGTTGATAATTATCCTGGTTTTCAAGAAATCTCTGGTGCTGAGCTTTCCTACGCTTTAAAAGATCATTTATTTAAATTTGCTCAAAAAGAAAAAAATTCAAAACTTAAAATAAAAGAAGGGGAGACAGTAAATAAAGTTTTAAGAAAGGGTAAATTTTTTGAGGTAAAAACAGAGAATAAAAAATCTTTTATTTCAAAAACAATAATTATTGCTACCGGCGCTTCTCCAAGAAAATTAGAAGTGCCTGGAGCAAGAGAGTTTGAAGGAAAAGGAATTTCTTTTTGCGAAACTTGTGACGGTTTCTTTTTTAAAGATAAAAATGTTGCGGTTTTGGGTAGCGGAAACGCTGGCCTGGAAGCCGCAGAGGAGCTTTTAAACTACACAAAAAATCTTTATATAGTTGAAGCCAAAGATGAAATAGCGGGGGATAAATTACTTTTTGAAAAAGTTAGAAAAGAAGGCGCTAGAATTATTTTTAACGCCCAGATTAAAGAGATAAAAGGAAAAGATTTTGTTGAAAAAATAGTTTTTTTTGATAAAAAACAAAAAAAAGAAAAAGAAATAGAGGTTGATGGGATTTTTGTTAAAATTGGGCAAAAACCAAATACTGATTTTTTAAAAGGCTTTTTAAGGCTTAATAAGAAAGGAGAAATTATCGTAAATCCTGTTACTCTTGAGACTTCTCAAAAGGGAGTTTTTGCTGCAGGGGACGTGACAGATCTTCCTTTCAAACAATATATTATTTCTGCGGGCGAAGGAGCAAAAGCATTAATTTCTCTTTATAATTATCTTAAAAGTTTATAATAAAAATATGAACAAATTTTTAAGCGAATTATTAAGTTATTTTCAAAAAATCCCGGCGGTAAAAATTTTTTTAATAATAGTTATTGGGATTATTGTTTATTTTGTTGTAAAGTTTTTTGGCAGAATGTGGTTAAGGAAGATTGTGAAGCTTCGTTATAAGGGCAAAGATAAAGAAGAAATAGAAAAAAGAACAAAGACCCTTTATCGAACCTTAACTGCAACATTAAAAGTAATAATAATTTTTTTAATAATTCTTTTGATTTTAGACGCTCTTAAAATTAATCTTACTCCCTTTATTGCTGGTGCTGGAGTTATTGGTCTTGCAATAAGTTTTGGCTCTCAAAGTCTTGTGAAAGATTTTGTTTCAGGGCTTTTTATTTTAATTGAAGACCAATTTAGAAAAGGGGATAGTGTTAAAATAGGAAATTTTGAGGGGATAGTTGAAGATTTTACTTTAAGAAAAACTGTTTTAAGGGACAAAGAAGACAATCTTCATTATATTCCAAATAGCCAAATTACTGTTATAACTAACTTGACCAAAGGGAAAAATAAACAGAAATTAGAAAAGTCTTCAAAAACCAAAGATTAATTTATGTTTCTTTATAAGCTGGATCTGTTTTAAGTTCGTAATATTTTCTAATAATTCTTCTTGCGCCAACAGCTGACCAAAGTTGAACTTTGCTCATTTTATAGCTTGCGAATTTTTCTCCAAAAAGCTCTGGCTTTCCATTTTTATCTATGTGAACTTCTGGAACAGATTTTAAAATACTAAATGTTCTTATAGCATCTTCACAAATTTTCAAAAGAGTATTTTTGATTAGTTTTTGAAGAGATTTTGGCCAATTTTCAGAAAGTGCTTTTTTTAAATGACGACTTAATCCCAAGACACAAAACGCTGTTTGTTTTGTCCAAATCACTGTTCCATGGTATTCTTCTGGTGTGTATCCATATTTATTGTTTCTAGCAATAATAGTTGGCCCAGATGGAGTATAAAAATATTTTTCAGAAAGGAGTCTTTCGCAAAAACTTTTTACTTCTTCTTTTGTAGCGTCAAGATAAGTAAAAAGATAGGCTTCATCCAAATGATTTACTTCCATTTTCTTAAAAGATTTTTTTCCTTGAATGTCATATAAAGCAAGGGCGTAAGCAATTTTGCCATCCTCATTATAAAATTTATAATCTTCTTTTTTGCTTTCCCATTTTTCAATAAGTTTTTCAATCTTTTTTTTCTTCGATTCAAGACCTAATTTTTCTTTGAAATTTTTTATCGTTTTTAAGGCTTTTGGGTAAAAAACACAATTTACATCAAAAGGCGCAATTATGGGATGGATTTTTTTAAATGCCCATTCAGAATCTCGCCAATTACCCATTGAATAATACTCTTCATTACTTTCTTTTAATTCAGGGGGAATTTTTTTGAAGGTGATAAAATCTTTTTTTTCTGCTTCATTTAAAATATATTTTGCCACTAGTCTCATTTTTTGATTATTTTCTTTTTTTGCTAAAAAATCTTCTGGAAGATAGTTTAAGCCTATTATATAATTTGGTTCTATATCTATCATTTTTCTATCAAAAATATCTCGTCCTGATATTTGGTGTTCATATTTATATTCTCCAATCACATCTTCATGCCATCCCTCTCCCTTCCTGTTGACATTTTTTAAAGAGGCTTCATACATATATTTAATAACCTCCGGCCTTAAATCATGGATACCAATTACTGCACTTTCCATCCAATCCCGTGGGAATACAGTTCCAAACCTATCTCCTGAAGTTTTATTCCAAGAGATTAAATGTTCTATTTCAATTTCGGTTCTTTTCATTATTTCTTTTACATTTTTTTTGTATTTTCCAAAAACTTTATAATCTAAGTCTTCTGCCAAATAAAGAAAAAAATGTTTAAAGCTTTTATAATTTATTTCATTGGTGGTAGCAATGATTTTAAATTCTATTTCTTTTGATTTTTTAGAAGAGGTTTTTGGGGGTTTGTTATTTAAAGAAATTTCAAAGCCCAAGAGAGGACGATTAATTTTTCTAATTTTTATATTTTTGGGGAAGATAAATTCTGTTTGATAAAAAAAGTCGCCATAAGGCTTTTTAAAAATTATTTTTTTTTCTGTTTTTGTATTTGTCCTTTTGATGATTCTTGGAAAAGCCCTACCAAGAACTTTATATCTTAATTGAAGGAAACTTATACTAATATCTCCGATTAGTTCCCGTAATGTCCTTATATCTTCCATTATTGGATAGTAAAGATTTATTTTAGGAGATGTGAACTTAGCTTCTATTTGAAGATGGTGGTTTAATGTATAAATATTTTTGATTTTTATTTTGTGAGGAGGTATATCAACAAGTCCACAATAAAGATGGTTATTTGGACCAATTATTCTTAACTGGCCAAAGCTATCAAAATCGATATAATAGCCATCAGCAATCCAAAGATTTTCTTCTAATTGGTAAGCGGGTTTTTTCTCCATAAATTTTTCAAGGGGAAAAAGTTTTTAAATAATTTTTTTACTTTTCTTCAAAACCTCATAATAAACCTTTTCATATTCATCTACCATTCTTTCAACTGTAAATTTTTCCTCAACCCATTTTCTACAATCTTCTCTTTTTATTTGATCTATCTTTTT